>Ga0315274_10014900_pt1 | contig 11024 bp, 9 predicted proteins | sample YL17G02_20_MG_FD_203700 | JGI IMG/M metagenome (GOLD analysis project Ga0315274, IMG submission 203700) | Sediment microbial communities from Yellowstone Lake, YNP, Wyoming, USA - YL17G02_20 | ecosystem: Environmental > Aquatic > Freshwater > Lake > Sediment | place: USA: Wyoming | collected...
TCGTCGGCCTCGAAGCGGACGTGGTGACCCTCGCCCTGGCTTATGACATAGACGCGATCCAGCAGCAGGCGGCACTCCTGCCCCCGGATTGGCAGAAACGTCTGCCCAACAACAGCGCGCCCTACACTTCCACCATCGTTTTCCTGGTGCGGAAGGGGAATCCCAGGAATATCCGGGACTGGGACGACCTGGCGCGGAAGGGGCTTTCGGTCATCACGCCCAATCCGAAGACTTCGGGTGGCGCGCGCTGGAACTACCTCGCCGCCTGGGGCTACGCGATGAAGAAGTGGGGCTCGGAGGAAAAGGCCCAGGCGTTTGTGACCGGGATTTTCAAGAACGTGCCGGTCCTGGACACGGGCGCGCGCGGTTCCACCATGACGTTTGTGGAGCGTGGGATCGGCGACGTCTTGCTCGCTTGGGAGAACGAAGCGCTGCTGGCGGCGAACAAGCTGGGAAAGGGCAAGTTCGAGATTGTGACGCCTTCCGTGAGCATCCTGGCCGAGCCGCCGGTGGCCCTGATGGACAAGGTGGCCGAGAAACACGGGACAAAAGCCGTCGCGCTGGCTTATCTGGAGTACCTGTATTCCGACAAAGGTCAGGAGTTGGCCGTCAAGCACTACTACCGTCCGCGCAATCCGGAGGCGTTGAAAAAGGCGGCGGCTCTGTTTCCCAAGAGCGAGATGTTCACGATCGAGGAGGCATTCGGAGGTTGGCAGAAGGCGCAGAAGAAGCACTTCGACAACGGCGGCATTTTCGATCGGATGTATGAGGGGAAAGCGGGTAGCGGTAAGGGAATCTGAAATCCGAGAGGGAAAACAAACGAGATGCCAAAGGAAAGCGAACCAGGCCGATGTCTTTTTCTTTCAGGCTCAAGAAACGGAGCATCCTTCCGGGTTTTGGCCTGACATTCGGGTTCACGCTCCTCTATGCCAGTCTGATCGTTCTGATTCCGCTCTCCACCCTTTTCCTGAAAACCCTCTCGATCAGCTGGGGCGAGTTCTGGCTGGCTGTGAGTTCCCCCCGGGCGCTGGCCGCTTACCGGATCAGCTTCGGCGCGTCGTTTATTGGGGCGCTGCTCAACGTCTTCTTCGGGTTTGTGGTGGCGTGGGTGCTGGTGCGCTATTCCTTTCCCGGCAAGCGCCTCATTGACGCTCTCGTGGATCTTCCCTTTGCCCTGCCCACGGCGGTGGCGGGCATCGCGCTCACGGCCCTCTACACGGAGCAGGGGTGGATCGGCCGTTTCCTGGCGCCCCTCGGAGTCAGGATCGCCTTCACTCCGCTGGGGATCATCCTGGCCCTCATGTTCATCGGGCTCCCGTTCGTGGTCCGGACCGTCCAGCCGGTTCTGGAGGATCTGGACGTGGCGCTGGAGGAGGCGGCGGCCTCGTTGGGCGCGAGCCGGAGGCAGACGTTTGTCCGCGTGATCCTCCCGATGGTGATGCCCGCGCTCCTGACGGGGTTCGCGCTTGCCTTCGCGCGGGGGCTGGGTGAATACGGCTCGGTGGTTTTCATCTCCGGCAACCTGCCCATGCGCACGGAAATCGTCCCGCTCCTGATCATCACCCGCCTCGAGGAGTACGACTACGCGGGGGCCGCCAGCCTTGCCGTCGTGATGCTGGTGGCGTCCTTTTGTCTCTTGCTGATCATCAACCTCTTGCAGAGCTGGAACCGCAAGGAATGATGAATGACGAATGATGAATGACGAACGCTCAACCGAGAAAGAGAAACGATAGACATGGCGCAATCTACATTTTTCCGCGCAGGCAAATACTCCCAAATGGGAATGTGCCATTCATCATTCATCATTCATCATTCATCATTTATTTAGAGTGGAATTGTCCGAAAGAGAAAGCGCCCATGAGCCATCCCAAGAATCCCGGAAGTCTTGTCCGCCAGGAGCCCCCTCTGATCCGGTTTGCCCTGATCGCCGTGGCGTTGGCGTATCTGGCGGTGTTTCTGGTGGTCCCGCTGGTGGTGATCTTCGCCGGCGCGCTGGAAAAGGGGTGGGCCACCTACCTGCGGGCCCTTTGCGAAGAGGAAGCGATGGCGGCGATCCGGCTGACGCTCCTGGCGGCGGGGATTTCCGTGGCGCTCAACACCGCCTTCGGCCTCGCCGCGGCGTGGGCAATCAGTAAGTTCGATTTCAAGGGCCGCAGCGTGCTCATCACGCTGATTGACCTGCCCTTCACCGTCTCGCCCGTGATCGCCGGCCTGGTTTTTGTCCTGTTGTTCGGCGCCCAGGGTTGGCTGGGACCGTGGTTGAGCCAACACAACATCAAGATCATCTTCGCGGTGCCGGGCATCGTGCTGGCTACCGTGTTCGTCACGTTTCCCTTCGTCGCGCGAGAGTTGATCCCGCTGATGGACTCCCAGGGCTGCGAGGAGGAGGAAGCGGCCACCGTCCTGGGCGCGGGGGGATGGCAGACCTTCCGGCGGGTCACCCTGCCGAGCATCAAGTGGGGGCTTCTGTATAGCGTGATATTCTGCACGGCGCGGGCGATGGGCGAGTTCGGAGCGGTGTCGGTGGTGTCCGGCCACGTCCGGGGCCAGACAAACACCGTGTCGTTGCACGTGGAGATTCTGTACAATGAGTACAACTCGACCGCGGCGTTCGCCGTGGCCTCGCTGCTGGCCCTGCTGGGTGTGGCGACCCTGGTGGTCAAGCTGATCGTGGAGTGGAAAACGGGGCGACGGCGGGTAATTTTGCCCCCGGAGACTCTCAAGGACGTGGAAGAAGCATGGAGCAGCGGAGCCGCAACCAAGCGAAAAACTTGACACAGAAAAAGAAAGAACAGAACTCACCACGGAATACACGGAACACTTGGAGCAGCGGAGCCGCAACCAAACAGAAAAGAGAACTCACGCGGAGGCGCGGAGACGCGGAGAAAAGACACGGATTGATTCTGAGGTATACTGGTTGATTTCTCTGCGTCTCTGCGCCTCTGCGTGAGAAAACAAGAGAAATTCAGGGTGTATTGGCAAGCGTATAAGAACTTGAAATTAAATCACTTGTGGCAACACCCACCTGAATTTCCTGCCGAAAAAACAAGGAGATGAGGGATAGTAGTATGAACATCGAGCTCTGCAACATCACCAAGAGATTCGGCCGCTTCACCGCGCTGGACAACGTGAGCCTCGCGGTCCCATCCGGCGATCTGATGGTTATCCTCGGTCCGTCGGGTTCGGGCAAGACGAGCTTGCTGCGGGTGATCGCGGGCCTCGAGGTCCCGGATGAAGGCGTCGTGAAGATCGGCGGAGAAATCCTGCCGCCCTGGAGCGTCCGCGCCCGCAAGGTCGGATTCGTTTTCCAGCACTACGCCCTTTTCCGCCACATGACGGTTTTCGAGAACGTGGCCTTCGGCCTGCGCGTGATACCCCGGGCGGCGCGTCCCCCGCGCCGCGAAATCCGCGAGAGGGTGCTCAATCTCCTCAGCCTCGTCCAGATCGAGAAACTCACGGACCGGTATCCCTCGCAGCTGTCGGGCGGGCAGCGGCAGAGGGTGGCGCTGGCGCGGGCGATGGCGATCGAGCCGAAGGTCCTCCTGCTGGACGAGCCTTTCGGCGCCCTCGATGCCAAGGTCCGGCGCGAACTGCGCAGATGGCTGCGCCAGCTCCACGACCGCCTTCATATCACCAGCGTCTTTGTGACCCACGACCAGGAAGAGGCCCTGGAAGTGGCCGACCGTCTCGTGATCATGCGCGACGGACGTGTCGAGCAGATCGGCGCCACCGAGGAGGTCTACAACCATCCCGCCAATCCTTTCGTCTACGATTTCCTGGGGAACGTGAACGTTTTTCGCGCCCGGGTCGAAAACGGCCGCGCCTATCTGGGAAACATGGCCATCCAGCTCCCCGAGGGAGCCCAGAAGGCGGGGACGGTCAAGGTCTACGTGCGGCCCCACCTGCTGGACGTTGACAAGACGGTCGCGGGCGGGGAAGGGTATGTCAAGGCGCGCGTCACGTATATCTGCCCGGCCGGCCCGCGCGTGAAAATCGAACTGCGCAGCGACGAAGTCCCGCTGCTGCAAGTCGAGCTCTCGCCGGAACGCTTCCACGAGCTCCGCCTGGAAAAGGGGTCCGAGGTCTACCTCATCCCGCGCGAGATGAAGATATTCCCCGAAAAATGAGGCGGCCTGGGGTTCCTCCCCTGCCGCAGTTCGCCAAAAAGAAAGGAAAGGTAACCATGACTGCCACAAACGTGAGTTCTTCTATATCCCCCCCCGCCCCACCTGGCCGCGTCATGGCGATTGACGCCCTGCGCGGGTTCGACATGTTTTGGATCTTCGCGGGAGGCTCCGGTCTCTTCCTCGCTTTCCTGAAACTCTTCGTGAATCCTCTCCCCGGCTGGTTCGAGCGGCAGTTTGACCACGTGGACTGGGAAGGGTTCGCCGCCTGGGACCTCATCATGCCCCTGTTCATGTTTATCGTGGGCGCGGCCATGCCGTTCTCGTTCTCGAAGCGCATGGAACAAGGGGCGAAGAAGGGGGACTTGTACGTCAAGGTGATCCGCAGGACGGTGATTCTCTTCGTCCTGGGCATGGTGGCCCAGGGGAATCTCCTGGCGTTCAACCTCTCCAAGCTGCACGTCTACTGCAATACCCTTCAGGCAATCGCGGCCGGCTACCTGGTTTCCGCCGTCTTTCTTCTGGAGCTGCGGCCCCGGGCGCAGATCATCGGCACGGCAATCCTGCTGATCCTCTATTGGCTGCTCATGGCATTCGTGCCGGCGCCCGGATATGGCATGGGCGCCTTGGAACCGAAAGCGAACCTGGCGCTCTGGCTCGATGAGGCGATTCTGGGCCATTTTCGCGACGGGACCAGCTACACCTGGATACTCAGCAGTCTGGCCTTCGCCGCAACGGTCATGCTGGGCGTGTTTTCGGGACTTGTCCTGCGCTCGGCCAAAAGCAAAGTGCTGAAACTGCTCTGTCTGGTCGGAGCCGGGGCCGGTTGCCTTGCCGCGGGATGGGCGTGGAGTTTCCCCTTTCCGATCATCAAACACCTCTACACGAGTTCCATGGTTCTGTGGGCCGGCGGGTGGTGCTACCTGCTGCTTGCCCTCTTTTTCCTAGTGATTGATATGTGGGGATTCAGGAAGTGGGCGTTCCCTTTTGTGGTGATTGGGATGAACGCGATTGTGGCTTATATGGCCGGGGATTTCATCAACTTCGGCGGCATCGGCAACGCCTTTGTGGGTGGGCTGGCGCGTCATCTCGGCGACTATGGACCCTTTGCCAGGCAGCTCGCGGGTTTCCTGGTGGGGTGGTTGATGCTCTACTACATGTATCGGAAGGGCACTTTCCTCCGGATCTAGCGCCTGGCCGGACGCAATGCGGATTCCCCCAGCTGACTTCACTATGAACCAAGAAACGCTTCATTCCCTGATCCAGCTTTTTCGCGAGGCGAGACCGGCGGCCGTGCTCACCGGCGCGGGAATCTCCACCGAGAGCGGCATTCCCGATTTCCGCAGCCCCGGCACCGGCCTCTACAGCCGCATGGATCCGATGGAGTATCTTTCGGTGGAGGCCATGATGCGCCGGCCCGAGCGCTTCTGGCGGATGTTCGCCGAGATCAACGGGCCCATCGCCGCGGCCCAGCCCAACGCCGGCCACCTCGCTCTCGCCCGCCTCGAAGAAGCGGGCCTTGTCTCCGCCCTCGTCACGCAGAACATAGACGGGCTGCACCACAAGGCGGGATCGAGGCGCATCATCGAACTCCACGGCCACCTGCGGACGGCGCGCTGCGAGGAGTGCGGCCGGCGGTGCGCGCTCTCGGAAGCCATCGCGCAACTGCGGGAAAGCTCGCGCCCCTACTGCGCGGGTTGCGGCGGACCGCTCCGGCCCGACGTGGTGCTCTTTGGAGATATGCTCGAGACGTTCCCCGAGGCGGCGCGGGCGGTGCGTGAGGCGGAGATGCTGCTGGTGGCCGGCTCGAGCCTGGGGGTGCATCCCGCCAACACGCTTGTGTATCAGACGGAGCGCCTGGCGATCATCAACCGCGATCCGACGCCGTTTGATTCGATGGCGCGGGCGGTCCTGCGCGCGGAATGCGGCGAGGCGTTGCGCGCCCTCGCGGACGCTCTCCTCGAAGGCGTGTGATGGTGGGTGCCGCTCCCGCCACGACGGCGGAAAACGACCCCGTTTTCCGTTGCATTCCGCGAACGCATGGGCCTATGGGGCTTTCGCCCGCGCCCCGGACCGTCTCACAGTCCATCCAGCCGGTCCTTTCGAAAGCGGCAGCAACCAGGCTTTGGTGGAATATCAGGAGATGCGTACTAACCCGATGGTAATCCCACCTCCATGCGGGTGGGGCGGGAGTTGGAGGGCCGACTCCCCTCCGGCCTAAGGCAAAAACCCGTTTTGGAGCGAACCAAACCCTTCCCCCACCCCCTCCCAGGAACCAGGAATCCTAGAGGGTCCTGCGAAATGACGTACTCCCTCACCATTCCGTCCGTGTTCGTCCGTGCTTGTCCGTGTCCGTCCATCCCACGCTCTGATAGAACCGGCCAAGGAGCCCATATCGCAAGACCCTCGGAATCCTAATTGTCGCCAGAAAGTGTAGTTGACACCGGTGGGGTTTGTGGTCATAATGGAGCCACTGGCGCCGAGCTGCCACGGCTGCTTTCTGATGACTCGGGCGGTGCGGGGCTCATGCCGCTGATCGTGGATGCCGGGAAGGTCAGACGCTACTGGACAAGCCGAAAGTGCCTGAAGATAGAGTCCGTGGTGCAGTTGGTTTCTCAAGGCGAAGAGATCGAGGAAAGCGAGCAATTCAAAAAGAGAAAGGAGCGTATATCATGAAATATCAACGTGTGATAAAGATACTCGGTGTGATCATAGCCGGGCTGGTTGCGTTGCTGTACGAAAGCGACACTCCGGCCTTGGCGCAAACGCCGGATCCGAACGATGAAAGCGGAGTGGAGGTCCTGACGCGTGGGCCGGTTCATGAAGCGTTTGCCGAACCGGCCGCCTACAACCCCACGCGAGGCGTTGTCGTGGCCAGGGAAGCCCCCGCGGCCATCGAGGAAATCCCGCCCGAAGATAAACCCGAGGGGGACAACGTCCAGTGGATTCCGGGCTACTGGAGCTGGGACGTCGATCGCGGCGACTTCATCTGGGTCAGCGGCATCTGGCGCGACCCTCCGCCCGACCGCAGTTGGGTTCCCGGCTATTGGTCCCCCGTCACCGGGGGTTGGACCTGGACGCCCGGGTTCTGGACAACCACCGAAGCCGACGAGGTCGAATATCTTCCCCGGCCGCCGCAAAGCCTCGAGGTCGGGCCATCCAGTCCTCCCCCTGCGCCCGATCGCCTCTGGGCGCCCGGTTGCTGGTTCTGGATCGGCGCCCGTTACGCTTGGCGACCCGGGTACTGGGTGCCGGCCCATCCTGATTGGGTCTGGTCGCCGGCGCACTACGTCTGGACGCCACGAGGCTGCGTTTATGTGGACGGGTACTGGGATCGGGCGCTTGAGCGGCGCGGGGTTTTGTTTGCGCCGCTCTATGTTCCGCGTCTGGTTTACATACGACCGCACTATGTCCACTCGCCGTCAATCGTGATCCAGGTCGGATTCTTGACAACGGCCCTTTTCTGTACTACGGATTCTCACCACTATTACTTTGGCGATTACTATGGCCCGGAATACTCCCGGAGGGGTTTCCGTCCCTGGTTCAGGATGCATCAACGTCACCGAGACTATGATCCCATCTACGCCCATCAAAGATGGGAACGCGGACGAACGGACAGAAATTGGGAGAGGCGAGTGCGTGAGGATTACGACTTCCGCCGGCAGCACGTCGAGGCCCGCCCCTCCAGGACCTACTCCGCTCAGGCTTCGGTGGTGGCGCGGGCTCCGGAGCCGCGGCGCAAGAGCTTGCTGATCGCCGCGCCGCTAAGCGAGGTTTCCACCCGGCGCGAGGCGCCCATCCGCTTTGAAAAAATCGACTCCGCCAGACGCGAATCCCTCGGCGCAAAGGGGAAAGAACTGGCCAAATTCCGCGACGAGCGTGTGAAATGGGAATCCACGCCGGACAAGGTGGGTAAGATTGAATTGCCGAAGGATAGGCCGAGGATTTCCCCGGAGCCAGGAAAACAGCCCGTGGAACAGCCGAAAAAGATGGGCGGGAACAAGCCCACGGATGAGCCGGCGAAGCCACCCCAAAAGGCCGTGCAACGGCCCAAGACGCCACCCAGGGAGGAAAGGTCCTCCACTCAACCGGTATCGGCGATGCCTCAGCGGGTGAAGGTTCCCAGGTCGCCGGTCGTCGGCAGGCGCGGCGACACCCCGGATCAGGTCGGGAACCCGCCGGCCAGGACCGAGCCGCCCAAGCCTGAACCGAATATCCGCTCCAGGCCCGAACCGACTGTCCGCCCCAGGCCCGAACCGACTGTCCGCCCCAGGCCCGAACCGACTGTCCGCCCCAGGCCCGAACCGACTGTCCGCCCCAAGCCCGAACCGAATATCCGCCCCAAGCCCGAACCGAATATCCGCCCCAAGCCCGAACCGGATATCCGGTCCAAGCCCACGGATAGGGACATTACCAAACGCGAATCCCCAGTCATCCCCCGCGCCCCCGCGCCTTCCGACGGTAAGGATCAGGACAAAAAAGGCAACCCGGCGGGAAGGAATCGCGATCGGTAGGATTACCCCCTTGGGAAAGGGCCGGCCGTTGAGGAGACAGTCCAAGAGCGACTGAACACTGCGGAATAACCGCCGGCTGGGCGGGCGTGAGCCACAGCCGGCGGCGAACTGCGAGCTCTTTGAAAGGAGCCTTATCCTGCTGCGGACAATTCTTGTGGTACTGATCGTTCTCTGGCTGTTGGGAATAAGGACCAGCTACACGATCGGCGGGTTGATTCACATCCTGCTGGTGATTGCCATTATCCTCGTGCTCCTCAACCTCATTCACGCGCGGCGCAACGTTCTGGTTTGAACTTCCCGGGTGATGCGGTGTGCCCCTGACGTTCCGGCCGCCGCCCCGCCTTTCATCAGGCAAGTCCGGTTCGGGAAGCGTCTGTAAGATCTCCCAAAGAACAGGCGCTTCGCTCAGGACCGCATCCGGCGCCCCGGGGATAAACCGGTGATGGATGCGTCCGATTCAGAGCACCTCGAGCATCCCGAGCCGTTGCCGGATTGAGATTCTTCCCATCTCTCCCATCTGTCCCATTCGTCTTATCTGTCCCATTCCTCTTATCTGTCCCATTCCTCTTATCTGTCCCATTCGTCTTATCCGTCCCTCTGTCCTCGGTTCTCATCCCTCCGTTTCCATCCTTGCGCGCGGCTCCCAACAGGCGTATACAGGAAAGGTGTCCGCAATCCGCAAACACGCCGCATCGCGGAGGAAAGGATCCTGCCATGTCCCTCAAATTCTGGAAGTTCACCGGCGCGGGCAATGACTTTGTCGCCCTCGACAATCGCGACGACTCCATCGAACCCGATCCCCAGGCCCGCGCCGCCCTCATCCGATCCCTATGCGCCCGAGGGGTGGGCGTCGGGGCCGACGGCGCCCTGATCCTGGAACCCTCCCAAAACGCCGATTTCCGCATGCGCTACTACAACTCCGACGGCGGCGAGGCCGAGACCTGCGGCAACGGCGCACGGTGCATCGCGCGATTCGCGAATATGTTGGGCGCGGCGGGACCGGCCTGCCGATTTGAAACCCAGGCCGGAATCTACGAAGCCGTGGTCAAGCCCGAGGCCGTCTGCGTCTCCATGAGCGACGCCTCTGGCCTCGAGCTCGACGTCCGGCTGGGCCGTGCGACCCTGCCCGCCGACCTCCTCAGCGGCATCCCCAGCCTGCGCGGCCCCGGCACGGTGGATTTCGTCAACACCGGCGTCCCCCACGCCGTGATCCGCGTCGAGAACACCGAGGACCTCCTGAACGTCCCCGTCGTCGAACTCGGCCGCGCCATCCGTTACCATGCGCGGTTTGCCCCCGCCGGAACCAACGTCAACTTCATCGCCCCCGCCGGGACGAACGCCAACTTCATCGCCCCCATCGCCCCCGCCGGAACCAACCTGAACTCCATCGCCCCCATCGCCCCCGCGGGGACCAACGTGAACTTCATCGCCCCCGCCGGGACGAACGTCAACTTCATCGCCCCCATCGCCCCCGCCGGAACCAACCTGAACTCCATCGCCCCCATCGCCCCCGCCGGAACCAACCTGAACTCCATCGCCCCCATCGCCCCCGCGGGACCCAACCATTTCGCGATCCGCACCTACGAACGCGGCGTCGAGGACGAGACCCTCGCCTGCGGCACCGGCTCCATCGCGTCGGCGATTGTCGCGTGCCGGCGCGGGCTCGCCGCTCCGCCCGTCCGGCTCACCACCCGCAGCGGGGTGGACCTGCTGGTGCATCTCGAGCCCACGGACCGCGGCGCAACCCGCGTTCGCCTCGAAGGCGAAGCCCGCTTGGTCTTCAAGGGTGAACTCCCCTAGCCCATTTTCCGCAATTCAGAGGCAGAATCTCTTCAATTCCTCGGGGATTTCGCAATTCCGGCAATTCCGCAATTCCGCAATTCCGGGGACACCATCAATTCCGGGCCAATTCCGGGGACGCCATACTTATATCTTTCCCAATTCCGGGGACGCCATACTTATATCTTTCCCAATTCCGGGCAATTCCGGGCAATTCCGGGGACGCCATACTTATATCTTCTCGATGCTGCGTGGGGGTTCTCTTACGGTGGTCCAGCCTGCTGGCGGGGAGAAATCCCCCCTCAACTCCCCGGTTGTGCCCTATACCCTCGATCCTTCATCATTCATCATCCATCCTCCTGTCTCAAGCTCCCAGCCTCCAGTCTCCACCCCCGGTTCGCAATCCGCAATCCGCAATCCCCAATCCGCAATACTCCGCCTCCAGTCTCCACCCCCGGTTCGCAATCCGCAATCCGCAATCCCCAATCCGCAATACTCCGCCTCCAGTCTCCACCCCCGGTTCTCAATCCGCAATCCGCAATCCCCAATCCGCAATACTCCGCCTCCAGCCTCCACCCCCGGTTCTCAATCCGCAATCCGCAATCCC
>Ga0315274_10014902_pt1 | contig 11023 bp, 13 predicted proteins | sample YL17G02_20_MG_FD_203700 | JGI IMG/M metagenome (GOLD analysis project Ga0315274, IMG submission 203700) | Sediment microbial communities from Yellowstone Lake, YNP, Wyoming, USA - YL17G02_20 | ecosystem: Environmental > Aquatic > Freshwater > Lake > Sediment | place: USA: Wyoming | collected...
ACGAATAGAACCTAAGTTCAGCGAATCTGCCGCTTGTTTAATACTCAAAGCTTCTTCCTAACATAAGATAGCCCAAGTAGCAAATTAATTTCTAAACACCCTAGCGCGCTACGAAAAGTTAACAGAATCGCCTTTGCAAGCCGCTCTGCGTTCTAGCCACTAGAGATGTATCTCGTTGAGAATGCTTGACTGTATGCTTTTGTTTGTGGCATTGAAAAAGAGGGTTTTACGGGTTTTGTTGGCCGTAGTGTGCTAGGAGAATAACGGCGTCGTAGAGGAAGATCTGGTCGTCTCCGTCTATGTCGCAGTTGGAATCGTAGTTCGGTTCGCCTCGTTTGACGCTGTATCTGGCGAGCAGTTTGACGGCGTCCCACAGGAAAACATGGAAGTCTCCGTCCACGTCGCCTGGGATGGTGACAGCAATAACGTTGCCAATGAAGGTGTTGTCAGCTGTGTTTGTTTCGTCTGTGACTGTCGTAGCGCAGGCGCTCAGAACATAGTTGCCTTGAGCTAGGCCTGACGTGTTCCACGTGAAAGTCAGGTTTGTTGAAGCTTCTGGGCCTAGGTTGCTCACTGTTTGTGTTTCGATGGCGGTTGTGTTGGCGTAGAGGGTGACGTTGAAAGCTTCCGTGAAGAAGCCCGGGTCGTTGGCTGTAACGTTCACGGGTGTTGAGTAGCCCTGTCCTATCACGGTTTTGGAAGGTTCAACAGCGCTGACGGCAACGTCGTGGTCAGCGAAAAACTTGATGACCCAAACGTCTCCGTAGCCGTTCTCAGGCGTGCGATCTTCTCCAGCAACTATGTATCCGCCGTCGCTCGTCTGCTGGACAGAATAGGCGCTGGAGTCTGGACCTCCATACGTTCTGTTCCACTCCGCGTTGCCGCAACTGTCACTCTTGACCAGCCAATATTTGATTTCACGGCTGGTATAGGAGTACGTGCCTCCTGCAATTATGTAGCCTCCGTCACTCGTCTGCTGAATGCTGTGGGCAAAATCAGTATTGTCGCTTGGTCCGGCGTATACCTTGTCCCAATTCAAAGTCCCGTTTTCATTGATTTTGATCAGCCAGAAATCAGCCCTTGTGGCGTAAGAGGAGAACCTTGTACCAGCAACTATGTATCCGCCGTCGCTCGTCTGCTCCACTGAATTCGCACTGTCTGAGTCTGGCCACCCAGATAGCCAAGTCCACTCCGTATTGCCATACGCGCCAGTCTTGATGAGCCAGATCTCGCCGTCGAATATTCCTGTTTTGAAGGAATTGGCAGATCCAACCATTATGTATCCGCCGTCGCTGGTCTGCTGAACGGAATAGGCCTCGTCCCACTCCGTTCCTCCGTACGTCTTGTTCCACTCCATGTTGCCGTGACTATCCGTTTTGATTAGCCAATAATCGCCACTCCCCGCGCCGAAAGACGCTGTCAATCCGCATACTACGTATCCGCCATCGCTCGTCTGCTGAACAGAGCGACCAATTTCCCAGCTTGCCCCTCCATATGTCCTGTTCCACTCCAAGTTACCGTAACCATCAGTCTTGGCTAGAAACATGGCCCCATACAAATGGTCAGTAACAGAGAACGTGGCTCCTGCAATTATGTAGCCTCCGTCACTCGTTTGCTGAACGCTGCACGCATCGTCTTCATCCGGCCCTCCGTAAGTCTGATTCCATTCCACATTACCATAAGCGTCAATCTTGATCAGCCAACAATCGGATTTTCCCGCGCCGAACGAGCATGTAGATCCTGCAATTACGTAGCCTCCATCACTAGTCTGTTGGACAGAATTGGCCACATCCCACCCTGACCCTCCGTACGTTCTGCTCCATTCCACAGGCACACCCAACGGATTTGCAGAGCAAAGAGAGCTGACCAACTGAGGTCTCTTGAAAGGGTTCCCCCAGATTTCTGCCACATTGTCAGCCCAACCTGCCGCACCACATGTGAAAGTTGAAAGAGGCACAAAAACGCCTGCCAAAAGAATCATGACGGGAAAAAGGCAAAACAACCTTCTACTCAAACGGTGCCCCTAGAACATAAACTAGGAGCGCCAACCTAAAAAAGCATTCTCCCTTCTCCATTTCCACCTAAGATCATACGATCTTGGACAATTTATCGTTTACGGAGAAACCCTCTACCGTATCGGAGCGCGCGCTAGTATCAAAAATAGAGCAACACTTCTGCCAAGTTCTGGATAGAGTCAACATTTCCCAGAGTTTTTCCTTCGCGATTGATTAGCAGCGGTTTCAGTCCCGCTCTCTTTGCACCTTCATAGTCTCTCTCTACTTTATCACCTACAAAGAGAACTTCGGCGGGTTTCAACTGAAGCTTCTCGACGGCATAGAGGAATATCTTGCTGTCAGGCTTCGCTTTGCTACAAGAGTCAACTCCAACGGTAACGTCAAAACAGCTTGTTGCTCCAAGCCTTTTCAAAACCTGCTCGCAATCTTCCCTTGGACCATTTGTTACAATCCCCGTTTTGACCTGTTTCGCTATTAGTTGAGCTAATGTTTCCACTACGTCAGGGTAAAACTGCAGGTCAGCATAATCCCACCAGACTTCAGAAATCTTCCGTGCCAAAAGTTGGGCATCTCGTTCAACGCCTAGCCTCTTGATAATAGCCAGATTCCAATTGTGCCAAAAAACCATTCCTAATTCAGCCTGACCAGTTTCAACATCGAATTCTTTCTCATTTGCCTTATGAGCGGCAAAAATCTGATCGGGGTCTGCTTCAACCCCATAGGTCCGAAGTATTCTTCTGAAGATTTCAGGAACCTCAGCTGTCTTAATGAGTGTCCCACCTAAGTCAAAAAGCACTGCTTTGAATTTCATCAGTTCTCCCTTGCCCGCAATAATGTCAAAATGAACCGCTTCACTAATAAAAGAATGATTCTTTCAGCGCGCATTCTTGCGCCCGCGCGCGTAAACATGATTAGCATGATGCAACGCCGACGTTCTTTTGTTTGGATCAAAGTTTTACCCTGCATTACGTTCATCCATGGAGGTGGGAGGTTCTCTCCATTTTTGCTTTACGATTAGCACCTGTTTATAGCTGCTCGCAGAACGTTTCGTGTAGTATGTAAGTGCTAGAAGCATTGATACGATGAATAATGCCAAGATTGCAAATGGGTTTGGTTGGTTGGGGTAAAGTTTTATCCAACCACCACCAACTAAAGCGACGACCGATGAGGAAGGGTTATAGCTGAACCGAAAGAACTAATCAGAGTTGAAAAGACATAAAGAAGTCAGATAAGAATGGTAGAATATGTTAAGGGAAGCGAAATTGACGCGTGGCATTGGTGTAAGAATTGCACACAATACCCCATTTATATCGACCAAAGACGCTCTGATAGACCGCATTCTAACCTTTGTAACCAATGCAAAGCAAAGGAAGACAACAAAGATTGCACAACATAAAGACCTAACTTCCCGCAATCGCTTAGAAGATTAGGTTCTTCGCGCGCGCTCTGCTAACCATTTTACACGAATTTAGGAACACGCATGCGCACTAGAAAGTTAGAGTCTGCATAGTCAATGGGCCGAAAACCGCCTCAGCCTTTTCCTTAGGGGGCAATGAATAGCTTGTAAGCGCATGATATCATATGGTGACACATGAAATGGCTAGGAGCAAAGTGTCGGCCTGCCTGTACATCGGCAGGGAAGTGCTGAAGACCGCGAATGATCTGGGCCTGAACCTGTCGAGGGTGTCCGAGAACGCGCTGGTCGAGGCCATAAGGAGGCTGGATGGGCCGGAAGCCGGAAAGGAGGCTGTAGGAAGCCCCGGGCTGGTGGTGCGGAGGATTATTCTCAAACTCAAATCCGATTTTGTGAGTCTGAGCTTCATAAGCCTTGTGATAGAAGGTTCTGTCAAGTCTTAGGTTGTCAGATGATCTTGTAAATTTTCGATTGGCGAAAACAAGGCTTTAAGCACTCTTGAAAATCTAGTTGAGTCCTAAGCGATAAGAAATTGGCCGCACGCGCGTTTTTTGCAGTGCTCCAATTATGCAGTCGGACAGAACGTAAAAACTGCACAATTCTTATAATTGAGAAAAGTTGATAGAGGTTATTGATGGAAGTGGCAAATTTGTCTACTACAAAGAAGGAACCGATAACTCAAGTTTTACGAAAATACTTTACCGTTGCTCTCATTCTTGTCGCTGCATTAGGAGCATTCGGCTTGTTCGTGGGCCTTCTTTTCAATATCCCATTTGTGGCTGCAATTGGAACAGCAGTTTTCTCAGCATCTACCGTGGGCGCGATTTTCAAGGTGATAGGCTATGATGTATATCTGAGTTTCGTACTGAGGGAGACACTAATTTCTCGCGAGTTTCTTTCAATGCTCAGTCTCAAGGAATTGAAGGCAGTCGTGAAGGAAGCTATTGTATCAATGAAAGGTACAGAGCCATCAGCAAAACTCTATCAAGCATTTGAGGAATGTTTTGTCAGCAAACTCCTTGGCGCTTGGACAAGAAATAGGGAATATACGATTACATTGAGCCAAGTGCGGAAATACTCAGCTAGGCTCGTTGAAGCCAAGGTCGTCGCCTCCTACGAAGCAGTAAATGATACAAATGAACCCAAAGCACTTTTCCCCTTCAATGATATAATAACATCCGGGGAGACAACAATTCCTAGAGCACTTGACTCTTCGAGTATCCCGCAGAACCCTAGAGAAATATGTGATCTTTTAGAATTTAGTATTGAAGGTTCGCCCGTCACACCTCATACAACGATCGAATTTCTTGACGCCACCGATAAGACGAAAGGTGTAAAGCTAGAGGCCATACTCCATAAGGACATTGAATCAGGCGGAACGAAGCTTGTTAGGTATGTGACACGATCCATTAATGATGAAGCTGATTGGATATTGAGGAAATTCACGACCTATACGGACAGAGTTTCGCTGATTATACAACATCCGGAGTCTCTAGAGGTCATCGTTGTATGGTTCATATTGCCTGAACATGCAAAATTGAGCGAACCAGTTGTGGACAAGCAGATTTACAAAAGGAACGCTGAAGGAACGCTCTTTCCTATGAACGGTTTCGTAGTAGTTTGGAGACCCAAAAGACCTTCCGCTAGACCAGAATGAATAACTACCCAATGGCGGAATCAGACATCTTCATCACGTTCAGCTTTGTCTTATACGTAAAGGCTATCAATGGCATCGCGCCTTTTATAATTTGCTATTCCCAATGGTCGTACTACTACCAATGGGTGTACTACTACCACCAAGCGCACGTGTACTTTCTCTCACATAAGCTGCAAAATAAGAAGCAAGTATTTTAACAATAGCACTGTTTTTGCAGATGCAATACCCTGTTGATGTTTCGGAATTAGTTTCGCCTGCGAATGGGTACATCATAATCAAGCAAATGCTTTCATCAACGATTATGCCACGGAAAGGAGGACGGTTTTCCAGAAGACACACATCAATCCCTAGACCTTTCAATAGGGTTATCTTGTCTTGGATAATTTTTGAGTGTGAAGGAGAGAAAACATTCTTCGATTTGGGATTAATCATGAGAGTGGTCGCACGTATCTTTTTGCGGAGCTTTGTCACTAGGATGTCTTCAATATCTTTGTACCAAGAGAACATATACGTACTTATTAGGACTGATTTCCTTGAACCTTCTAGCAGCTTCCTTGTTTGCTCTATGGAGTCATTCGGCGGACCTGTCCAGATTTCGTCCGCTTGTCTAGGTAACGGTTGCCTTGGCGCTCTATCCATTTTCTCTCTTATTGTGGTCAAGGTTTTTAGATTGACCTCTAGTTTGCCTTTCGTCCTGTCTAACAGGGCGCCTATTTCGTCATTATTTAGGCAGTACATTTTTGGGCCGTGCGGTTGAGGTAGAGCTACTACAAGTCTATCCGCAATGAGGTCTGTAAGAGCGCTGTATACCTTATTGCTCTCTAGTTTGGTGGCGCGTGATATCTCGGAAGCCGTAAGAGGACCACCGACCATACTAAGTAGCACAGCTTCCTTTCTTCTGCTGATACTAAAGAGCTTGTCCAAAACTCGTGCCCTCATATGTGTTTGCGCAAACAAACGCCAACGCGACACCGTCTTTCAATCGTTTCTCTCCGAAATATTGCGGTTTCTTCAAGATGCTCCCTCTTTCTGTTATGTCAGATTTCTTCATGACTATTACCTAGTTTGGTTATATATATATAAATGCACATTTCGGTTTGGCCTCGTTGTGTCAGGCAATTCACTATGCCAAACGAAAAAGTAACCCGTCGAACGAAGATTAGTGTAAGGGCAGCATATCTCTATGGGCTCAGGCAATTCACTTTCTTTTGGATTTTGTGGCTTTCTCTATTAATTGTTTTTCGGTGTAAGTTTGAAGCACATTAAATCGGACTGCAATTTGAGGGCACTAGGATTGTCACGACAACGATGCGACATATTTCGTGTATTTTTCGTGAAAGGAGCGTCAAAAAGGGGCGGAAAGACCGTGGTGCGGGGGGGTGGGATTTGAACCCACGCCCTACTTCTTCAATTTTTCGTCTATCTGTTCAACCCTTAAACGCACAGCTTCCCTGACAAACTCGCCTCTAGAAGCGTACCCCAACTCTTTAATCTTCACGATTCCATCTACCTTGTTGAGGAGATCCTCAGGCAACTGAACGGTTTTCCACGTTGCAGAGCGCTTCGCCAAATGTCTCACTTGTGAGTTACTCATGAGATGTAAAAAGACTTAAATCGTTTATGAGATACACATAGGCCACGTATAAGATATGGAACGGAGGTGAGTAAGTGAAAACCGTAAAGGTTCTCCCAGCGGCCCTCATCATATTGCTGTTCACAGCTTCAGCTTTCGCGGCAGGCACAACCCGAATCACGTTTTCTCATGTTGAAGCAACTTCGTGGGGTGACACCCGGGAAACGGAAGGCTACATTGTTGAATGGAACATGACCACTACTACTACTGTGTCTTTTCCAGTCGATGTTGACGCTTACAACAACGGAACTATGGACCCTTCAGGCACAGACCATGTTTCCTTTAAACTCTCCACTCCAGAATACGAAGGCGAAGTCAACATCACAGTTTCAGGCTACGTCAACATAACAACGAAGGGAATAATCCCCATAACTGGATACACAGAGTTTCAGAACACAACTTCAATTCCAGCGTCTACTCCCCTGGGCGAATGGAACATAAGCTATCCAATACCAGTGTCTATCGGCGTAGGCGTCAGCATAACTGTCACGGTTATACCAACCTTTTACGTCAACGCTTCAGTAGCAGCCAACGTGACGCTGACGGGACCGGCGATAGCTTTTACGCCGCCACTCACATGGAAGACAGACGGAGCCATAGAAAACGTCACTGTAATACCTGTTGACGCGGAGTTAGGCGACGAGATCGCGGTTTCCGCTCATAACTTCACTTACAACTGGAACGCGTCGCTAACCGTGGAACTCTTGCTTCAAGGCATACACTTGATAACCAGTCCAACCTACCAGTTTGAAACTCCAAGCCTGCAGGCAGACGGAGAAGCCACTGTGTCATTCAACATCACCGTGATCCCAGAGTTTCCACATGTGGCCGCAGTCGCCGTGTTATGCTTGGCTGAGGCTGCTTTGCTGTTGCACTTTAAGAAGAAATTGCAGAACGGCTAGTTCAGCCTCTTCCCATCTTCTTTTCTGAACACGTAGACCAACAGTTTCCCGTCGCGATATCTGAAACCGACCTTCAAATGTGCTTCTCCACTATGGCTGTGATTTTTCCCTCTGAATCCCTCTCTAAAGTCACAAGGCTGTCCTCTTTAGGCTTCAAGGCCTGAGCAACCACCCAAGAAACTGGTATCCCCACGAAAATTCCCAGTAGCAAACCTGCTACGAAGCCCAGCGCAAAATCGTCTTTGTCGTCGGCCAAGCCCGTTCACTACGAGTAAGAATGAGTGTGGTTAAGCAATGAGATTTACGGTTTCTCGGAAGCCTCAGAGTTTTTCCGTCGGAAAAAGTCGGTTAGCCCTTCCCCTCAAATCTCCATTCACGGATTAAAAGAAAAAAGTCATTAGGGGAAAGAGTAGCCACAAAAGGGGGAACAGCGTCATCTCCTTTGGGGTTCATAACCATTTTCTCCTCATTTTTCGCCCTTTTTGATTTTTTCAATTCGTATAAACCTGAGCCTAACCAGAACAAGCCTAAGATAATCCAGGTTACTATGATAATCGCTCTGACAGGTGTTCTAGAGCTGAAGCTGTCGTAAAATGCGAATTCGTCTAGCGTGTAGTATTCACCATGATATTTGAAGATGGGATGCTGTTCTAATATGGTCGTTATGTTCGGTTTAAGTAAGGCACATTGACCATGGTAGATGTCATCAACTTCCACAAGATTAACTGAATCCTCTATTGCTGCTTCTGCCCAAGGATCCAGAGGGTCGTGCAACTCGTAACATGGCTTGTTTGAATATGCGGTTTTGCATACACTAATATAAACACCACAGCCTACTTCATTTAAAGGGTCAACATGAATGCGCACAATTCTATATGTATGTATGCCGTAAGAGGTGAAGGTGTAGAATTTCCCACCATATTTAAAAACTGTCGCCGTAGAGTTCGTTATTTGACATTGATTCCAGTATTGTTCTTCAACCCACACGCATTGGCTTAGGTCTTGTATAGCCTGTGCAGTCCAATTATCTAGAGGATCTTTCAATTCAAGGTAAGATTCACAAGGTTCTGTCTCACAAAGCCTGAAAAGTTTTTTACCTTGTTCATCATGCCTTCCTGCGGGTGGGGCTTTAGAAATCTCGTAACCAATCTCCGCTAATGTTATGATAGCGAGACACACGGTTACAACGATTAAGCCCTTAAACTTAGACACTTCCATTTCGTTTTCACCTCCTTTTTAATGTTTTAAGTAGAATTCGATAAAACCGCATTCTTTGCAAACGTACATCTCTGGTCTCTTCATACCGAATAAACCTGCTTTTACCGTAAGGTTGTGATCCCATTTCCCCGACTTTGCTTCCATCTCGCCACCACATTTCGGACACTTCGTCATATCTTTTCACCTCCTCTTAGTATACCAAGAAAAGCTCCACAGTCTGACTTTCATTGTAATTGATGTATGAGAACTCAAATGGCTCTGTTTCACCAATGTAAAGATTCTCTATTTTCTCATACCGATAAGTTTCAAAGTCTGCTGTGCCGTCCGGGTTCCTAAGAATCAAGTAGACATAAACGGTCTCTATGGGTTTGTCGCTCACGTTAGTGATAGTTCCATTAATAGTCCACCAATCAAACCACTCACTTTCTCTAAAAATTCCGATGTTGGATATGTTGATGTCATCGCCAACCGTGTAGTACGTGAAGCTGTGTTGCTTTAGCCAAGTGTACGTTGCGTTGAGAGTGTTGTACGTCGCGTTCAAACTTTCAAACTGTAGCTTCAAACCGTTATATTGTAACCTAAGTTCATCGTTTTCATCTTTCAGTTTCATGGTTTCGGATAAAGTAAAAGAGTATCCTAAACCTGCTCCAACAACTAATCCTACTATTATACCGATTACCAGTATCAACCATTTTCTCTCCATCATTTTTCACCTCCTCTTAACGCCTAAAAGCTTCAAACAAACAAAAAAAGGAGGAAAGGTTTAACCGTAGATTAGTATTTCGATGATTGATTTGTGAACCGTCTTGTGTTTGGTGACTACTCTTTGGTCGATAACTGTCGGCTCTGAAACAGAGTATTCAGCTCTTACGTCTTGACCGAGTGACGTGTCAAACTCGGCTATGAAGGTTTGAGTGTTCCCTGCTCCAATGTATCCACTTGTGGTTTTAGTTCCATATAGCCCATTAACATCGTAAACGTCATGCTTTACTGTGAATGTTCCGCCATAGGAATCTATGTTTTTGATAACAACCGTTGACCTGTGGTAGACTCCTCTTCCAAATAACTCAAACTCTTGCGTTAGAGTTGATGAAACAACTTGGTATTCAGCTAGACGGTTATACGGTTCTGTTTCACTATAAGCTACTTCCACGGGTATCATCGGGATGAACAAAACAATTACTACCACTGCAACGACAATGACACCTGCGATTAACTTTTTATGGTCTTTTTTCACTTCTTGACTCATCATTTCTCACATCCTCTTAAGACTTTTAGACAATAGAAAAAAGAGGGGTTTTGATTGATGGCGTTTACGTTTCAATTGTGATGTAGTGTCCTTCTGTGTAGAGTATGAATGTTCTTTCTTCGTTTCGGTTGTTCTGAAGCAGGAATGTGAGTAGTATTCGCCGCCCCGGGATTAGCTCGGCGTAGGTTTGGTCGTTTTTCATAAGTAAGGGCTTTACGTTGCCCTGCGTTGAGTGAATTGCTGATGTGAGGTTGGCTTCGTATGTTTTTACGCTGGCTTGTGGGGTTGTGTCTAAGCCTACGTAGTCTATTTTGTCGTTTGACACGAAGCACAGTCTAACCTTTAGGTTTCCTTCCGGGTCTGGCAGATAACCTGTCAAGTTTATTATGTCTGTTGCCCAGTAGGTTCTCGTGTGGAAGATGGCTACCGTGTTCCAATCTCCAGTTGCGTTGAGAACTTGAACGTAGACTGGACACTTTAACAGTGGTGGACCTATAGGGCCATCTTCTCTTATTACAAGTTTTACTCCATTAGAAACATCGGTGGGAGCAAAGGTTAGGGTTATGTGGCTTCCGTTGTAGCCTTGATAATAGTTTTCGTCTATAGAGTTTAACTGTGATAGCATGTCGATGCCATCTTCATCCACAGCAGATATGGGGGGTGCGGGATTGCTGTAGGTTAGGATTTCACCGTAAGGCGAAACCGCTACGTTTACGTCAGGCGGATGGTCTACTGCTAAAAGCTTCACCTGGTCGAGGTAGCTGTGTTCATGCTCAAACTCACTGATCTGTAGCGAATAGAACGAGAACAGCCTACCTTCGTAGGTTGGGACGAGCGACGACTCAAGCTTATAGTAGTCTTCAACGTCGGCACCGTTACTCGTCTCTGAGGCAGGCAAAATGTTGTTGTCCAGCATGTAGCGGGTTCCGTTCCAA
>Ga0315274_10014903_pt1 | contig 11023 bp, 6 predicted proteins | sample YL17G02_20_MG_FD_203700 | JGI IMG/M metagenome (GOLD analysis project Ga0315274, IMG submission 203700) | Sediment microbial communities from Yellowstone Lake, YNP, Wyoming, USA - YL17G02_20 | ecosystem: Environmental > Aquatic > Freshwater > Lake > Sediment | place: USA: Wyoming | collected...
AACAGGCCCGGGGCGGCGGACACCGGCACGCCGTTCAGGGCGAGCCGCAGAGAGCCAAGGTCCAGGAACGGGGCGTTCGAGCCGCTGAACTGGACCGTGATCGGGCCGTAGTCCCAGTTGGCAGCCGACGCGGCCTCGCAGGAGGTCACCTCCAGGGGCTCCGTCGCCACCAGGAAGGGCAGGTGGGCCACCGCGCTCTCGCGGCCGTCTGGGCCTGCTACTCGGGCGTGGCAGACCCATGGGCCAGGCGCAAGGGAAGTCTGCTCAAGTGGCTTCTCCTCGCCGGGGATCGTGGCAGGGAGCGCGTCCACGGCGGCCAGCAGGCGGTTGCCCTGGCTCAAGTCCGTCGGGGCCGCGGCTCGGAAGTCGGCGGGGCCGACAGAGGCGATCCTGAAGTTGTCAATCTGGTACCACGTGCCCGACCCGTTGCCCCCGATGCCGGCCTGGAGCAGGCCGCGGTGCAAGTTGCCGAACACGGCGCTCTCCAGCAGCGCTTTGGGGTCTCCGCCCGCCTGGCGGTAAGCGGCGGCCAGGGGGAACTGCGCCTGGTGCCACTTGCCGTCCGCTTGCACGGGCAGCTCGCCCAGCGGCCGGTAGAAGGCGTCCCCCTCGTCTGGGCCCGTCATGTGGGCGAAGCAGTAATGCTCTCCTACCTTGAAGAACAGGTTCACCTTCACGTCCGGCGGGATGCGGTAGTCGAAGCTGAGCAGCCGGGCATCGGCCGGCCGGATGCCCGCCTTGGCTAGCGGCGCTATGGCCTCGAGCAGGCCGCCGGTGCCAGGATTGAGCACGTGCAGACTGTGCCCCCGCATCCCGGCTCCCGGACGGGCTATGCGCAGCACGGAGCTCTGCTGGCCCGGGTAGGTGCGCCAGCCCATCTCGCCGCCCTCGAAGTCATCGCAGAAGCCCGGATGGGACCCTGACACGATGGCCGGCGCGGGGACGGCTGGCAGCCGGGGCTCCGGCTCGGGCACGGGCGGGTCCACCAGGCGGCCGGGAATCGCCTTCCTCTGGTACGAGATCTTCACGCGGGCAACGACCACCTCGGTGTTGTAGGTCCAGACGGCCGGGGTGAACTCCTTGATGGGCTCCGGGTCGGTCCAGGAGTAGGCGGGGTGGTTCTCCACGAAAGAGACCAGTTCGCCCCCTTGCTTGCGGGCCTTGATGTAGTACCAGGCGCCGTGCACGTCGCGTCCGCCGCTGACCCAGGGCACGGGCAGCACGCGCGTCTGGGTGTCCTCGCGGCGCACGTTCGGAAGCAGCCGCTGCGCGGTGCCGGTTAGCTGGCGGCCGTCCTTCAGGAGGAACGTGTTGCAGTCGCTCCAGAACCGGTCCCAGCCGGCCACCACGAAGTTGTACCCCTGCGCCAGGTCGAATGGGCTGCGGCACAGGGCCAGGTTGAAGTCGCCGATACGGGCGTAACGGCCCCCGGCGGGCGCCGCGCCCATGCGGGTGCCCATGTAGGCCTCCAGCGTCACGTCGCCGCCATAGCGGAACTTGTTGAACAGGACGGCGTTCTGCGTGGCGATGGCCGCCATGTGCGACCAGCGGCGGTCGCAGTCGAAGCGCGTGGTGACCTTCCACTTGCCGACGTGGTACCAGTCGGCCGGGGCCTCCTCGAAGTAGTAGTCGCGCACCTGGAAGCGCCGCAGCCGCAGGCGGGCCAGCTCCTCCGCCTTAAGGCCGCTCAGGGCCGCCCGTGTGCCCGGCAGCGGGTCCGCGTCCCGGAAGGCCAGCGCCTCTTGCCCGTCCACCGTGACCCACAGGTAGGGCGTCTCCTTGCAGAGGATGAGCTTGGGCGGATCGGCCCCGGCGGGAACCACGGTCGCGCCGGCCACTTCCTGCCCCTGGCGCAGCAGCCGCAGCCTGATGCCGTCGCGCTCCCTGCCTTCGTGCGGAACGCGCACCTTCTCCTGAACCAGGGCGTATCCCGCCTCCGGCGAGACGGCTGTGGCGGCGTGCACGAACAGGACGCGGGGGTCCAGCGGCATCTCCACTTCGGAGCGGCCGTAGAAATCGCCTACGTGCCACCAGGCGTCTTGGCGGCCCTCGACGGGCCACCACGCGCCCTGGGGGCTGGACCAATGCTTCATGAACGGGTCGTCGCGGAACACCTCCTTGGCCGGCGGACGCTCCACGTCCTCATCCCGCTCGAAGGCGACGCGGACGTCGCGGAACTCGATCCGTGCAGCCGTGCCAGCAGCGACCGGCCGGCCGCTCTTGCCCTGCGGGCCGGCCGAAGGGCGGCCGAACAAGCCGACCGCGCCGTCGCCGGCCTCCGTGCGTGCCACGTGCAGCCGCAGCTTGTCCTCGATATAAACGTTGAGTTCCCCGGGACGGGTCAGGTCGGCTGCCAGCTCGACTGAGCCGCTCTCGGGCAGTGAGAAGTCGCTGCAACTGGCGAGTTCCTCCTCTCCTTGCAGACCGCTCCGAGACAAGGACAGGCGAGGCCCATTGCCGTCCCGGGCCAGCGTCACCCGGCACGGCGCGCTGGTCCTGCTCCCCAGGGCCAGCTCGAAGCCGACTTCGCAGCCGGCGGCCGGCGCACTGAGGCGTGCGCTGAGGAGTGACGCCGGCCAAGCCGCCTGCCCGATCACCATCCGGCCCGAGGCACTGCGCAGGACGGCCGCGTAGTTGGCCGGCCGGCCCGGCCGGTCCACCCGCCAGACCTCCCACTGCCCCTCGCGGGACGCCACGTAAGTCCTCAGCCACAGCTCGTCGTCGCAATCATAGCCGCTGATGCTGCGCACCAGGACGTCGTCGAAGGACGCCTCGTGGTCGCCGTCGGCGCCTTCGACGTAGAGGCCCACCTTGCCGCCGAGGCATTCGTCGTGGCGCAGGTCCATGATGACGGCCTGGTCGAGCAGGGCCTGGATGCGGCGTCCGCAGGTGCGCACGCCCAGGGCGTACCACTGGTCCTTCTGGCCGTTCACCCAGGCTCTGGCGAGTTCCTGGCGCTCGGTGCCCCGCACGCGCAGGAGCTGGATGCAGGTGGGCCCGACCGTGTCGGCGCGGTTCTCCCACCGCAGCAGGAAGAAGTCCTGGGGGGAGGAGATGTTGAAGGCCAGCCCTGCTGCCTTCGCCCCGGGCCCGCGCAGCGAAGCCGTGGCCTCGAAGTCGTCCCAGAACCAGTAGCCGGCCGTCAGAAGCCCCCAGTCCTCGGCGCTGCCGCTGAGGCAGAACGGGTTGGCGCTCAGGCTGCTCTGGGGCTGGCGGTCCTCGGGCGTGCCCCGCAGGTCAACGTCGTCCACGTCCTCCCGGACCGAGTGCAGGCGCCAGTGCCCCGATTCGGCGGCCCACGGCGTCAGCGTCAGGTCGTTGTCCGGCCGCGTGAAAGCGTCTTCGAAGCGCAGCCGGGACACTGTCTGAAGGGAGGGCTCGCCGCCCGGAGCGCTCAAGGCCGGATCAACCGCCACGAAGCCGCCGAAGTGGTCCGCGTCAGCCGCTTCCGCCAGCACCCGTCCGTCTACGGCTACGGTCAGCAGCCAGTCGCGCCGCTTGATGAGCACGACCGTGGGTCCTGCTTTGGGCAGAAAGGACGCGGCTCCGCGCGCCACCACGCGCGGGGCTGCGGCGCCCAGGCTCAGCAACTGCCAGCCCCTGGTGTCCGCGTCGAAGCGGTAGCCCCGGCCTTCGGAATCTGCTCCGAACAGGACGGACAGCCCGTGCATCCGGTCCTGGCCGGGCAACGGGGCAAGCGAGAGCCTGACGCTGTAAGCGGGCTGAGGGCAAGCGCCCAGGACGGCGTAGTCCCGTCCGTCCAGGCGGATCGTGTCGGGGGCGGCGGTCGCGTCGGCCGCCAGCGCGACGCGTGCTGCCATGGCCACGCCCAGCACGAACAGATGCGCCAGAGGAACCCGTCTCATCACCCGTTCCCAGGAGGGAGAGAGCCTTGCGGCGCCCCTTCAGGCCATCATAGCAGCTTGGGAGGGCGCAGACAAAGGCGGGCAGCGAACGGCAAGGTGGGGCTTACGAGGACGGCTTGCCCCGACGCTCGATGGAGGCGAAGCCGAGCTTGTCCAGCAGGCCCCCCACGCCCTCGGGGGCGCTCTCTCCATCCTTCTCCTCCGGCCGCTCAGGGGGCCGTTCGGGCTCGGGTTCGGGCTTGCTGGGGGGTTCCTGTTGGGACTTGATCACGCGTTCGGCGAGCTGGGCTTTCTGCACGCGACGGCTGCTCCAGCCGAGGGTGCTCCGGGGGGCGTGCACGGAGCTGGGCAGGGGCTTGCCGGCGGCCTCGGCCGCGACGGGCTGGGGTTCAGCCCGACTGGGCTCAGCGGCGCGCCGGCGCACGGGCTCCCGCACGCGGCGCTCCTTGCGGCCGCCTTCGGACCGCAGGGACAGGGCGATGCGGCGCTTCTCCTTGTCCACGCGCACGACACGGACGCGGATCCTGTCGCCCACGCAGGCCACGTCGTATGGGCTCTTGACGTAACCGTCGGACATCTCGCTAATGTGGATCAAGCCGTCCTCGCCGACCCCGATGTCCACGAAGACGCCGAAGTCCACGATGTTGCGCACGGTGCCGGTCAGCCACTGGTCCGGCTGAAGCTCGTCCATCGAGGGGCGGCGCTGGCGCAAGACGGGCCCTTGGCCGTCCTTGCGCGGGTCAGGCCACGGGTCGCACAGCTCGGCCACTATGTCCTTCAGGAGCAGGTAGTGCACGCTGAACCGCTTCTCCAGGTCCGCCAGCTTCACCTCGGGCGCTCGCTGGCGCAGTTGCTGCCTGGCCTCCGGGGTGCTCAGACCAGCCAGCGGCAAGCCGAGCTGGCTGCACATCTCCTCCGCGGCCGGGTAGAAGCGCGGGTGGATGCGCGTGGCGTCAAGCGGACTGGCTGACGCCGCCACTCGGATGAACCCTGCGGCCCGCTCGTAGCTGTCCTGGTCAATGCCCGGGACGTTGCGCAGGTCCTCGCGGCTCTTGAGCGGCCCGTTCTTGTCGCGGTGCTCGACCAATGCCAGCGCCTTGTCCGGGCCCAGGCCGCAGACGTACCGCAGCAGGCTGTAGTGCGCCGTGTTGGCGTCCACGCCGACGTCGCAGACGCATTCCTCGAACGTGCGGTCAAGCAGCTTCTTCAGGGCGCCGCTGTTCACGTCGTCCGCGTAGGGCTGCGGGCAGAGCTCGCGCGGGTTCACCTTGGCCAGTTCGGACAGGGGGTCCTGAAGGCGGCGGCAGAGCGCCACAGCGCACCGCTGGGCGGGCTCCATGTTGGGCAGTTCGTTCTTGGCCCCGCGGCTGGTCGCGTAGGCCTCCACCGCCACCTGGGAGAGGACCGTGTACTGGACGGACGGCGCCGCTTCGGCAATCAGGCCGCACAGAAGGGCCTCGGTCTCCTCGGCCCCCGTCCCGTCGCCGATGGCCACGACCTCCAGCTTGTGCTGCTCGATCAGGCGGCGGATGGCCTCTTTGGCCTGCTCCAGTTCGTTCTGCGGCGGGTGAGGGTAGACCGTGGCGGCCTCCAGCACGTCGCCCTTCTCATCCACGGCGGCCAAGCTGCATCCGGTTCGGTAACCGGGGTGGATGCCCAGCATCCGCTTGTGCAGCGGGGGGGCCATCAGCATGGCGCGGACGTTGCGGCGGATGATCTCAAGCGCCAGCGACTCGGCCTGCTTGCACAGGTCCTTGTCGAGCTCCCTGGCGGTCACGTCCGCCAGGACGCTCTCCAGGCCGTGCTTGAGGCAGGCGGCCAGGAACTCGGTGCCGTTCAGGCCCTTCAGCCGCTCCCCGTCGTCCGCCGGCAGTGTGCCCAGCTCCGCCTGGATTTGCTCGAACTGGCTGGAGCCCCCGGCCAGGTACAGGTCGGCAGCGGCGTGCATCATGGCCTGCAGGGGGGGGTCCAGGCGGTACTCGAGCAGCTTCAGGCGTTTGCCCCGCAGGATGGCCAACATGTGGTAGGGATGGACGTTGGATGCCTTCTGGCGGAAGTCGAAGTAAGCCCTGAACTCGCGCACGAACCGGCCGGGCACCGACGAACCCGCCTGACGGACGACCAGCTGGGCCTCCTGCCGGAACACGTCCCGCTGGCGGTCGCGATGGGCCTTCTCCTCGGCCACCCAGTCGCTGACGATGTGGAAGACGCCCTCCAGGACGCTTGCCGCCGTGTCCAGGGACTGCTGGGGCGACACGTAAGGCTCGGCGGCGACCCCCATGTCCGGTATGAACTGCTCCTGGGAGAGCACCTGGGAGGCCAGAGGGCGCAGGCCCTGGGCCAGCGCTTGGCGGGAGCGCGACCGCTTGCGCGGGCGGAAGGGCACGTAGTAGTCTATCAGCTCCCGCAGGTCGTGAGCCCGGTTTATCTTCTCCTCCAACTCGGGCGTCAGGATCTCGCGCTCCTGGAGCTTCCTGAGCGTCTTGCGCCGCCGCGCTTCCAGCTTCTCCAGCCGCCTGTGCTCCTCGATCAGTTCGTAGAAGCCGTCCGCCTGCATCCCCCCCGCCAGTTCCTTGTGGTAGCGCATCAGGTAAGGGATGCTGTAGCCGGCCTCCAGTAAGCGCACCACCTGGGTGGCTTGCTCGGCGGTCAGATGGTACTTCGCCGCGACGGTCTTGAGCGCCTTTTCAGGCATGGCCTGCAGCTTCGTGGCCTTTTGGCACGCGCCGGGGAGAAAGCCGGAGCCGAATGGGCAGGATGATTTACACGGATTCGCCCCAACTCGGAATCGCCCCAGATTGTAGGCCATTCCGGAAACGTTGTCAATGGCGTGGCTCAGGATTCTGCAAGCCAAGCGCTCGCGTGCTCCGCCTGTTCCCGCTCCACGTCGGGCCCGAGCCGGTCCGGGGTGAGCGTCGGCTGAGCGCCCCGGGCAGCCGACACGTGGGTCCGTCATTGCATGGCGACAGGGCTCCGGGGGAGGGGGTTTTTCCGTGTTGACAGGGCGTAAGTGCAGGCCTATAATCGGACCTATCCGTGGGGTGGCGCCTGCCGCGGCGCGTGGGGCGCGTGCGTCGCTGCGTCCGCGTCGAGAGGGGTGCCGGAGTTCCGGTGTCGCGGGGCTGCCGGGTGCAGGTCAGGACGGCCTTTCGTCAGGGGGAGAGGAGCATTGCATGTGTGGCGAAGCTAAGCAGGCTAAGTGTGCGGACAACCTGTTCTGCGGCGTGAACACGGTGGCGGACCCGAAGAGGATGACCGACCTGGAGAGGAAGCACCAGCCGGTGATCACGGCGCCGGACAAGGTCAAGAAGGGGGAGTGCTTCGAGGTGGCGATCGAGGTCGGCAAGCTGTTGGCCCATCCCAATGAGCGGGGCCATTACATCCAGTTCGTCGAGCTTTACGCAGATGAGACGTACCTGGGGCGGCAGGATTTCACGCCGGTGACCACCTGTCCTGTGGCGAAGTTCTCCGTGAGGCTGGACCACATCCACCAGCAGTTGCGGGCGTTTGAGTTCTGCAACCTGCACGGCGTGTGGGAGGGCGACAAGCCCCTGGAGGTGACGGAGTGAGACGCCGGCGGGCCCGCGGCAGCGGCGCCGTTCGCGGCGACTGGCGGGTTCGCTCCTGAGTGCGCGGGATGTTCGTTCCGCAGCGCCCTTTCCAATGAGGGAGAGATGAGGGTAGAGATAACGGAGGAGTGCATCGCGTGCGGCCTCTGCGTGGACACGTGTCCCGAGGTGTTTGAGATGGGCGACCAGTTCGCCGAGGTCACCGTGGACGAGGTGCCCGAGGAGTACCGGGAAGCCGTCCGGCAGGCCGCCGAGGAGTGCCCGGTGGAGACAATCATCATCGAGGAGGAAGCTTAGGCCCGGCGGGCCGCGGCAGACGCCGGCCGGCGCCCGTCTGGGCGCAGGTCTTCGCGGGGCGAGGGCCGGATGAGGGGCAGAGGGCCAGGCCTGGAGGGTGACGAGATGTCCAGTCCGGCGGAAGGGATGAACCGCTTCTGGAGGGCCCTGATGGGCCATCCGATGGTCTTGGGGGATGCAGGGGGATTGTGAAACCCCATCGTAGACGTCTACGACAAGGGGAAGGAGATCGTCGTCCACATGGAACTGCCCGGCATGAAAGGGCAGAGGATGGAGGTCTCCCTGGACGAGGACCATCTGATCGTCGAGGGCGACCGGCCGCGTCCTGTAGGCTTCAGCGAGGACGAAGGCTACTACTGTGAGCGTCCGGCGGGCCGGTTCCATCGCGTCATCCACCTGCCGTGCAGTGTGGACGAGGAGAGAATCTCCGCCTGCTATGATGATGGCGTCCTGGTGGTGACCCTTCCGAAGGCGGGCAAGGAGGGGACGCGCAGGGTCAACGTCACCTGGGCTTGAGGCGGCGCCGGCCGGCGGCGCACGCCGGGCGGACGGCGGGCCGTGCCCAGCCCACGTCCTGGGGTCGTTTCCCTCAAAGCTGCGGGAGGTCCGCTGTGGCCAACTGGGCTCAGTATGCAGACGGCACGTCGGTCAGTGAGAGCATCTTCCGGGTCCTGGCGCGTTACGCCCCCGGCGGCACGCTGGACGTCTTCGCCTCCGACCAGCATAGCTCCTATCTGAAGCTGTTCCAGAGCTACCTGGATCACGTCGGGGACAAGAGGAAGGCGACGGATGACGACGTAACGGAGATATGCCGCCGCTTTGCCAGGGCTCTTCAGGGCGTCCCGTCGGCTGCGCTGTTCAACAGCCTGGCTTACCTGAGCCCCGGCTTTCGCCGGTTGCTGGGCGGCAAGACGATGCTGATCGGCCGCCTGGAGGACACGCGCACGGATGAGATGGACGGCGGCAGGGGACAGCTTGCGCGTCTGTCTGTGGAGCCGGAATCAGTGGCCGACAATGTGGACGCCTTCAAGACCCTGGTCAAGCTCGACCCGGACCACCAGGAGAGTTGGAGGAGGAACCAGGAGTGGCTGCAGGGCGTCTTCGAGAGGGCCGTCCGCTTGGGCAAGCCGCTCTTCAACGAGACGCTCCTGTTCCAGCGCCCGGGGGAGTCCAAGGCCGAGATGGCCCGCCGCCTGCCCGAGCATCTGGTGAAGATGGCCGAGGACTTCGGTCCGTTCGGCCACTTCTATAAGACGCAGGTGCCGGTGCTCTGGGTGGAGGAGAAGGAGGGGCGCGTCGAGCGCATCAGTTCGCCCGACGAGATCCGCAGCGCAGCCGTCACGATGTTCTCGGTAGTGGACCGGCCCATGCTGCTCTTGAGCGCCGCCGTGGACTTCGAGCAGTACGCGGCCCAGTACGCTTTGGTGAGCGACCTGGTGGCAGGGCCCATGTGCGGACGCGCGTACTTCAAAGAGGCCTTCGCTCTGCCCGAGACCCGGGACCTGGACAGCCTCACCGAGTCGTTCGCCCGAATGGCGTTGCCGCGCATGAAGCAGATCAAGTCGCTGGCCGAGAAGGTCAGCCCGCCGTGGTGGCACAAGTTCAGCTCCATGTCGGACGAGGCGAAGGGGCTGGTTGACGACTCGGCCAAGCCGGCGGGCGGCGTGCAGGCGGACTTCGGCTACTGAGGTCCCGCCGGGGGTGCGCTTGCGTGGGTGGACCCGACCTGCCTCAGTGGGGAGACTCGGATCGGCGGACGCCGAGGGGCCCGAGATGGGGCCGCGCGGAGAGCCCGCGAAGGGTGCCGCCCGCGCCGACCTCAGGCCTCTCCAGGGGCGGGCCGGCAGGGAACCCCAGAAGTCGCGCCGCCCCCGCAGTGACGCTTCTGCCCTGACTGTGGTAAGTCGCTCGTCCGGCCCGAGAAACTCTGACGGTATAATGAGGGCCGCATGGCGGCTCCAGACGGAACGAGGTGTGCTATGAGATGGGCAGCGATCCTTCTGATCGGCCTGGCGTTCGCGGCACCCGCCGCCCTGGCCCAGGAGGATGTGGAGGCGTTGAAGGCGCGAGTGGTGGAGCTCGAGGCGAAGGTGGCCCAGCTCCACACTGAGGCTGACCAGGCGCAGAAAGCGATTAGGGATCTGCGACAGAAGAACGGCCAATTCGTCCTGGAGATCGCCAGGCTGAAACAGGTCTGCCAGGACGCCGGAGTTGATCCGAATGCTCCCCGGCCTGAGCAGCCAGAGAGCCCGGCGCAGGCCGCGGACTTAGGCGATCTGGTGTATCAGGGACACTCGATAGCGGCCGTGAAGTTCGAGGCACTCTACAGGGAATTCGCAGGCCAAATCGTCCATTGGCAGAACACCTATCTCGATGCCGGTAGAGAACTGCTGGGGCGGGAGGGTATATGGACCACGCCGCCGCAACCCGGCTCCGTCAGATGGGTACTGGGGAGTTCCTGGTTCCCCTCAACATCGGTCCTGAGCATCGTCCCTGATGGCGCTATCGTCAAGATAACAATACCCGGCATGGATGTTTCTTCGGTGGATATCTTCATTCACCTGGAAGGGCTAGGGCCTGCATTCGTGGATGGCAGCCCCATTACTACACAGGTCCCGGTCATCTACACCGGTCCTTACGTATACGGATCAGCAGACGGGGCGAGGCGGACCATCCAGTCCTATAAGCCGCTCCAGCCCCTTTCACGGGAAGAGTTTGCGGAGGCGCTCAGGGGTGGCATTGTTCTCGTCAGGTACTCCGAAGTGGTGCGACAGGTTATAGACGAAACCCCACTCGTATCTCGTCGGGGCCAGCTCATCAGCGATAAGCCCCGATTCGTCGAAAAGCGAGAGATCATCGGAACACCGATTAGATAACTCCGGGACAATGCTGGCAGGGACGGGATGGCAGGACCCATAGGGCGGCACGACCGCTGTCGGGGGCTGGCGTGGCCATTGCCGCTTGCGCGGTGATCCAGGAACTCAGGTGGCGCGGCCGGAGCAATGTGGCCGTGCCGGTCATTGCCTTGTTCCTCGTCGATCCGGGGGGACAGATCCGCCGCCCATGCGCATGAGCAAGGACACGGGCCAGACCTGGCTGTACCGCGGACGCCGCCTCCGGCAGCTCGGGGCTGCGGGACCGGCCGTAGCGGCAGTGCCGCGGCAGCCCAGGAGGAACGCATGGCGAAGGTAGAGGACAATGAAGAGAACTTCGGGGCCTGCATGAACGGGAACTGCGACGCCTGCCCGAGCTTCCCCGGCGTGGAAGGCGAGGGTCTGTACTGCGCTCGCG
>Ga0315274_10014904_pt1 | contig 11023 bp, 8 predicted proteins | sample YL17G02_20_MG_FD_203700 | JGI IMG/M metagenome (GOLD analysis project Ga0315274, IMG submission 203700) | Sediment microbial communities from Yellowstone Lake, YNP, Wyoming, USA - YL17G02_20 | ecosystem: Environmental > Aquatic > Freshwater > Lake > Sediment | place: USA: Wyoming | collected...
GGCTGAAGTGGCGCAGCTCAAAGAGAAATATAATGTAGTACCTGGACTGATTACTATTCTGGTCGGCAGCAACCCTGCTTCGGTCAGCTATGTGACGGGAAAACAGAATACCGCACACGAACTTAATTTCTATTCAATCCAGGACAGCCAGCCGGAGGACATATCTGAAGAGAAACTTCTCCAGATTATTAACGCATACAACAGGGACCCCAAGATCCATGGCATTCTGGTGCAGCTCCCACTTCCCAAGCACATTGATGAAAAGAAAATTCTAAACGCCATTGATCCGGACAAAGATGTTGACGGATTTCATCCGGTCAATGTGGGACGACTCCTGATTGGCGGCAAGGAAGCCAAATTCCTGCCCTGCACCCCTGCCGGTATCCAGCAGTTAATTATCAGGTCGGGTGTTCCCATAGACGGTGCCGAAGTGGTGGTGGTGGGGCGATCAAATATTGTGGGGAAGCCTATTGCCAACATGCTGCTGCAGAAGGCGAAAGGAGCAAATGCCACGGTAACCATTGCTCACACCGGAACCAAGGACCTTGCAGGCCACTGCAAGCGGGCAGACATCCTCATTGTGGCTGCCGGGGTTCCCGGCCTGGTGAAGCCCGAGTGGATCAAGCCTGGTGCCTGCGTAATCGATGTGGGTGTCAACCGCGTGGGAGAAAAGATAAGCGAGAAAACCGGAAAGAAGATTCCAATTCTCAGGGGCGATGTTGATTTTGATGCAGCAAAGGAGATTGCAGGCTACATAACCCCGGTTCCCGGCGGTGTCGGTCCCATGACCATCACCATGTTGATGCTGAATACCCTGAAAGCAGCAAAGGCTTCTGCAGGCATTCAATAGAGATTTATGTATATGGGGACCATTCGCATTTCAATTGACGGTAAGGAAGTAGATTGTTCTGAGGGTGAGAGTATATTATGGGCAGCCTTAGACAACGGGATCTATATCCCCAATCTCTGTTCCATCCGGAAGAGGAAAGAGGCTTACGGTGCATGCCGGCTCTGTTTTGTGGAGGTGGATGGGGAGAGCATACCCGTTACTGCCTGTAGTACACGGGCAAGAGAAGGCATGGTTGTTAATACACGGGGAGCAAGGGCTCTCAGACTTGCCCGAACGGCCTTTGAACTTATATTGAGCAACCATCCGGTAGATTGTGCCCACTGTCTTAAAAATGGAGCCTGTGAGCTGCAGAAAATAGCCAAGCATGTGAGTGTAAAACTGAAGGAAGAGAGATACAGGAAGTTTTTGAGAAATCTGCCCATAGACGAGACAAGCCCTGTTTTCTTATACGATCCCAACAAATGTGTTCTCTGTGGGAGATGTATCTGGCTCTGTCAGGAAGAACTCGGGCTCGGTGGAATAGGTTTTGCCTACCGAGGGTTTCAACGGCTCGTTACTACCTTTGGGGATGAACCTGTCGGACAATCCGAGTGTAAGGAGGCTGTCGAACTGGCCTACATGTGTCCATCTGCTGCATTTGCATCCAAGAGTGGAAGGAAAGGAAAACGCAGAGTAAAGGAGGGATTATGGTAATCATAGGTGAAAATATCCACGTGATCGCTAAAGCTGTATCTGAGGCAGTCAAAGAGAGAAATGCGAAAGTCATCCAAGACCTCGTAAAGGAGCAAGTGGAGGGCGGGGCTGACTATATAGATTTGAATGTTGGTCCCATGAAGAAAGATACCGAGCCAACCATGGAATGGCTTGTTAACACCGTACAGGATGCCACAGATTTACCCATCTCCATAGATACCATGAACCCTGCTGCTATGGAGGCTGGTTTGAAGGTGTGCAAAAGGAAACCGCTCCTGAATTCTGCATCAGGCAAGACCGACTCAAAGGAGAAAATGCTCCCCCTGGCAAAGAAATATAACTGCGATGTGGTAATCTCGGTCATGACCGATAAAGGCATGCCACCCGATGTTGATTCCAAACTTGAGAGCATCATGGAGACCGCTTCCCTGGCAAACGAACTCGGAATCCCCAACGAAGACATCTGGGTTGACCCCATCATTCTCCCCATTAGCACTGCCGGTGAAGGGCAGAGATTCTCTGTTATCTGTCTGGAATTTTTCAAAATCCTTCAGGATGCCCTTCCCGGAGTTAAATCCACAGTTGGTCTTTCGAATGTATCGAATGGGGTTCCAACTCACTTAAGGCCCATCCTTAACTGTACCTACCTCGTCATGTTAGGAAGAAATGGCCTCTACTCCGCCATTGCCGACCCGTTAGACAAGGAATTGATGAGCTTGGCAAAAGGTGAGATGCAAGAAATTACCAACTTAATATACAGGACGATGGATGGCGAGGATATAGATCTTTCCACCCTTTCCAAAAAAGAGGTTGAATACGTGAAGACAGCGAAAGTTCTCATGGCCCAAACCCTTTATTCTGACGCATGGTTAGAAATTTAATCTCTACTTTGAAGGAGGTAGACAATGGAATATAAGGCGCCTAAAGAGGCTTACACGGGAGTCGTAAGAGAGATAACCATCGGAAAAGGAGAAAAAGCTTTGAAGATAGGAGGGGAGAACATCCTTCCCTACCATCTCTTCGATGAGGGCACATTAGCAAATTCGCCCAAATTTGCCCTTGAAGTACTTGATATGCAACCTCTTGATTGGCCAGAACATTTGATCGAGCCTTTCGGAAAAGCAACATCTGACCCCATACAATGGGCAAAGAAGTGCGAAGGATTTGGTGTTGATGCTATCTGCCTCTACCTCATCAGCACCGACCCCGCAGAGAAGGACACTTCCCCAGAAGAAGCTGCTGCCCTCGTGAAAAAGATGCTCAGCGAGGTAAAAAAACCCCTCATCGTCTATGGGTCGGGGGACGACCAGAAGGATTCAAAGGTCCTGCCCAAAGTTGCCGAAGTCTGTGCCGGAGAGAACCTCCTTATCGGGCCGGTTCAGAAAGAGAACTTCGAGATAGTTGGCAAGGCAATACTGGACCAAGGACACAGAGCCATTGCCCAGTCACCACTCGACATTAACCTTCTTAAAGAACTGAATATTAAAGTCTGTAAATTTCTCCCTCCCGAGAGGGTGGTAATCGATCCTCTATCCTCGTCATTGGGGTATGGTATTGAATATAGTTTTTCGCTCATGGAGAGGGTAAAACAGATTGGTGTAATTACAAAGGATAGCATGACACAGATGCCTATCATAGCTAATCTCGGTGGAGAATGCTGGAAAACAAAACAAGCCAAAGAGAATAAGGAACAGGGTTTGCTCTGGGAAGGAATAACCGCTATCTCTCTCCTGCTGGCCGGGGCAAATATTCTCGTTTTGAGGCATCCTGAGACGCTGCGATTGGTAAAGGAGACGTTAGGAGGAAATGGTAAATGACAGGAATAAAAGTGTTAAGTAAAAAGTTAGAAGAAATTCATAAGAAGATTAAAGCAGAGGTTCCCTGGGAACCTGTGGGCCATACCCCCATGCCGGAGATTCCTGACCTGAGAAGCTGGGATATGAAGCTTCTTGAGACCTATAAACCCTGGTATGCGCCGTTCTGTGACCTCTGCTGCTTTTGCACGTACGGCAAGTGCGACCTCACGGGAACCCGTAGAGGTGCATGTGGAATAGACATTGGCACCCAGCAGGCAAGGTGGGTGCTCTTAGCCTGCCTCATGGGATGTTCAGCCCACGCCTCTCATGCTGGACATATCTTGGAGGTATTGATCGAGAAGCATGGTCCTGACAAAAAGATAGATTTGGGCACCTCCATTGACCTTGAAGCGCCAAATATCAGGACCGTACTCGGCCTTAAGCCGGAAACACTGGGTGATCTCGTAATAGCCATAGAATACGTATACAAGGAAATTGCTCATCTCCTCGATTCCACTGCCATGGGTCAGGAAGGCAGTGCCTTAGATTATGAATCGAAAGCACTCCACGCTGGCATGCTTGATCACGTGGCCATGGAGGCGGGTGATATTGCTCAGATTGTGGGTTTCAACTACCCAACTTCTGTTGCCAACACCCCTCTCGTGGACTTAGGGTGGGGATCGATAGACAAAACAAAGCCGGTAATCGTGTTCGTGGGACATAACCCCGCCACCTCAACTGTTGTCGTCGACTACCTCAAAGAGAACAATCTTTATGACAAAGTGGAATTCTGCGGTGTATGCTGCACAGCCCTTGAGACGAGCAGATACTCTGATAGAGCCAAGGTTGTTGGTCCCTTCTCCCGTCAACTTTTCTTTATTAGGAGCGGCATTGCTGATGTCATTATGACTGACGAGCAATGTATCAGAACCGATATGCCGATTGAGGCGACCAAGGCCGGCTCAGCCCTCATCGCCTGCCTCGACAAAGTCATGTATGGACTGGAAGAGGCTTCTGGAATGGATACAGAGGAGATTGTAAAAAAAATGGTAGAGGAGAAAAAGCACTTTGCCATCTTGGATTCCAAGAAGGCAGCTGAGGTGGCAGTAAAGGTTGCCATGAAGATTGCGCCGGGGAGGAGGAAGGAGTGGCTGACAGATCAGGAGGCCGTAGAAGAGGCGAAGAAATGCACAGCCTGCGGCTTGTGTGAACAGGTATGCCCCAACCTCTTCTCCATTGGGAAGGGTATAACTGAAGTTGCCAAGGAAAATTTCGACCTGATACGGGAACAGTTCAATCTCTGCGTCGGCTGCGGCAAGTGCGAACAGGAGTGCCCCAAACATATTGCCATTATGAAAGTAATGCAGGTGGGGGCGAGCAAGGAGACCTGGAAGATAAGGGCAGGACGCGGTCCTATTATGGATACGGAGATAAGGAATGTGGGTGCAAAAATCACTCTGGGCACAATTCCGGGAGTTGTAGCTCTGGTGGGGTGCTCCAATTTCCCAGATATCCGAGACCTCGCCGAAATTGTAGATGAATTTGCTCGCAGAAAGTATATCGTTGTCGTTTCCGGATGCACCGCTATGGCTGTGGGGATGTGGAAAGACGATGAGGGGAAAACTATTTATGAAAAATATTCTCCGGATTTCGATGCAGGAGGAGTGGTAAATGTCGGCTCCTGTGTGGCAAATAGCCATATATCTGGTGCAGCTTTAAAAATAGCCAATATCTTTGCCGCCCTGCCTTTGCGGGCAAACTACGAGGTGATGGCAGACTACATCCTCAACCGGGTGGGTGCTGTTGGCATTGCCTGGGGAGTATATTCTCAGAAGGCAGTCGCTATTGGGACGGGGTTTAACAGGCTCGGCGTTCCCGTAATCCTTGGTCCCCACTCTTCCAAGTACAGAAGGCTCTACCTTTCGAGGAAAGAAGAGTGCGAATGGAAGGTCATGGATGCACGGAAGAAAGAGATTGTAGAGACCGGCGAGCCCTCTCCTGAGCATCTCGCTTATGTTTGTGAGACAAAGGAGAAGGTGATGGTGATGATTCCCAAGCTCTGTATCAGGAAGAATGATACCCCTCAGGGAAGGGGAATTAAGCTGAACCATTATATATCCCTCTATAAAAAATACATGGGAGGCGGTCTTCCTGAAGACCTCCCTCTCTATGTCCGCAGAGATGCAGATATACCTATCGTCTACAAGAGAGAAGTCAAGGCCTATCTGACGGAGATAGGCTGGAAGCCCAAGGAGCCGGTCGGACTCCCAACCCTGATCGGGACCTATCCGACTAAAGTTTCGGTGGATTCGGTAATACACTGAAAGGAGGAGAATTATGAGTCAATTAGCCCCGTTGCTACCCTATCATAGAGTAAATATCCTCACAGGGACGAGGACTGCCCGGCAGGTAGAGGATCCGGCAGAGTATGCTGGGTATGTTAAGAAGGCACAGAAACCTCTCCTCGTTCTTGGTCCGCTTCTGATTAAGTCGTCACTCGACGGAAAGCTGCTCATCGAGTACGCCCTGGAGATCGCAAAGACCGCAAATATCCCAATCTGTGCCACAGCCCATGTCAAAGCAAAGATGGTGGAGATGGGAACCAAACCAGACAGTGTTTATGATACCGTGGAGATAATAAACGCACTGAAAGACCCGGAATGGAAGGGAGTGAAGAAAGAGGGAAATCATGACCTGGTAATTTTCTTCGGCATAAGGAGTGATCTTGGGGAGCAGGGGCTCTCAGTCCTCAAGCACTTTGCCCCTCATTTGAAGACCATGACGCTCTGTAAATACTATTTTCCCCATGCTGATTACTCCCTCCCCAATTACCGGAAGGATGAGCAGTGGAAGTCTTTTTTGGAAGGCTTAATTGAGAATCTGAAGAAAGGAGAATAGAAAATGGATTTTCATGTTGATATGGGTCCACAGTATGAAGGTGAGGTAATACGAAAGGAGCAGGTTTACATCGAATTCGGAGGACCGAAGGTAGCCCAGAAGTTTGAGTTCGTAACCTTAAAGAACCCTGATGAAATAGAGCACGAGAAGGTAGAGATCATCGGTCCAGACCTGAAAGATCTGGCACCGTATGATGGTGAGAAAAAGACAGGGAGCTACCCAATAGCTATCTTACTCGACATTGCCGGAGCCGAGCTTGACAAGGACGCTGAGCCAGTAATTGAGCGCAGGTTCCACATGTACGTCAACTACATTGAAGGCTGGTATCACATGAACCAGAGACAGGATATCTGGCTCAGGATGAGTAAGGATTGTTATAAGAAGGGATTTACATCCTTGAGAGAATTAGGTGAAATCTTCAACTTCCTCTATACTTCGGAGCTGTCCGTTATTGAGAAGATTCAGACTACCATTATCACCGATCCAGGGAAGATAGCCGAACTGTATCCCCACGCCTTAAAGGTTTACGAGGAGAGGGATGCACGGGCACGAACGCTCAAAGACGAAGACGTTGATTGTTTCTATGCCTGTCTCCTCTGTCAGAGTTTCGCTCCCACCCACATCTCCGTTATTGCCCCCAACAGGATTGCCAATTGTGGTGCAATGAACTGGTTCGACGGACGTGCTGCAGCTAAAATTGATCCGGAGGGACCCATATTTGCCATACCTAAAGGTGAACTGGTAGATCCGGTGAAGGGTGAGTATTCTGGAGTAAACAAGGTAGTCCAGGAAAAATCCCTGGGGAGCTATGATAAGCTTTATCTATACAGCGCCTTCGGGCATCCACATACGTCCTGTGGTTGTTTCCAGGCCATCGTATTCTATATCCCCGAAGTGGATGCCTTTGGTGTCGTACATAGAGAGTTTAAAGGTGAGACGGTAATTGGGGAGACCTTTTCCCGTATGGCTGGTGAGACATCTGGGGGAAGACAGCTCGAGGGGAGGCTTGGCACCGGCCTGGAACAACTAAGATCCCCGAAGTTCCTCCAAGCTGACGGTGGCTTGGCGAGGATGGTGTGGATGCCCAAGGAAATAAAGGAAAGATATCGAGATGTGATCGAGGCAAAAGGGCTCTATGATAAGATAGCAACTGAAGAAGATGCCAAGAATCCTGATGAGCTTGCAGCGTTTTTAGAAAAGATAGAGCACCCCTGGATAAAGGGGGAGGTAGAGCTTCCAGCATAAAGGAAGGAGGTTATTATGCCAATATCGGGTTCTGAAATTGTAAAGATGCTTCCAGGAAAAAAGCCATGCAAGGACTGTGGCTTTCCCACCTGCTTCGCATATGCCATGAAACTTGCCTCTGGTGGCGCCACGTTAGAAAAATGTCCGTATCTCGCTCCAGAGGTAAAGGCTAAACTTGAAGACCTGCTTGCGCCAGCAATGAAGCTTATCACCATCGGTTCTGGAGATAAAAAGGTTCAGGTCGGGAATGAAGAGGTAATCTACCGGCATGAAAAAACCTATATCCATCCACCGGGCATCGCCCTTCTGATATCGGACAAAGAAGATGGCGCAAAGGTGGAGGAAAAGATAAAGAAGATAAAGGAGCTTCAGTACCCATGGGTAGGTATAACTATCAAGGCGGAGCTCGTTGCCCCTTACTTTGAATCAGGCGATAAGAACCGCTACCTCGCCCTGGTAAAGAAGATCTACGATTCCACAGATCTCGGAATGATTCTGGTCGCTAAGGACTTAGACGTCCTTTTTGCTGCACGGGATATCTGTGCCGACAGACGACCCCTGCTCTACCCCATAACCAAGGGGAATATTGATGCAGCCATCCCTAAGCTCAAGGAGAAATCAACTCCCATCGGTGTACGAGCCGAGAGCATTGAGGAACTCATTCCTTTAACAACCAAGCTGAAAGAAGCCGGTGTTGACGAAGCCGTGTTAGACCCGGGTTCCAGGAATATCAGGGATGCCATCCGAGACCAGACGTTCATCCGGAGGGCAGCCTTGAAACAGGGGTTCAGATTGCTCGGCTATCCCACCATTGCATTTCCCTGCTTCATGGCTCAAGATACGCTGAAGGAAGTTCTGACCGCCTCGGTCTTTATCAATAAATTTGCATCCATTATTGTTCTCTCTGATTTCAATCAGCACACGCTCCTGCCCCTTCTGGTACAGCGCCTCAATATCTATACCGATCCTCGCTTCCCGATGGCGGTCGAAGAGAAGTACTATGAAATAGGAGAACCAGACGAAAACGCCCCGGTCCTTATCACTTCGAACTGGGCTCTCACCTACTTTATTGTCTTTTCAGCTATCGAGGCAACCAAGATACCCTCTTTCCTCTGTGTAAAGGATGCAGAAGGGCTTGGTGTTCTTACTGCTTGGGCAGCAGGCAAGTTTAGCGGGGATTCGGTAGGTGCTATGATCAAAAAATCAGGAATTGAAAGCAGGGTCAAACACAGAAGGATAGTTATCCCCGGAAGGGTGGCAAGGATTAAGGGAGAACTTGAAGAAGCGTTGCCCGGCTGGGAGATTATAGTAGGTCCGCGGGAGGCATCAGGAATCGGCGCATTCCTGCCCGAGTATGCAAAAAGCTTGCGGTGATGAAGGGGAAGGAAGAAGAACAACTCTCTGCTATCCTGGAAAAGCATGGAAGAGAGAACAATCTGATCCCCCTTCTCCTCGAGATCCAAAAAGGACTGGGATACCTTCCGAAAGAAGGGTTGAGGAAGGTTGCCGACCTTTTGGGCATGAGAGCTATTGATGTCTGGGGGGTAGCTACCTTTTTTAATCAATTCCGGTTTATCCCCGTGGGAAGAGATCATGTCAAGGTATGTATGGGAACCGCCTGTCACCTGGCAGGGGGGCGGGTGGTGTTAGAGGCTTTTGAAAGAGAGTTAACCATCAAGGTGGGAGAAACCACAGCTGATGGCAGTTTCAGCCTCGACAGGGTAGCCTGTATCGGGTGTTGCATGCTCGCTCCTGTTGCGATGATAAAGGACAAGATTTTCTCAAAGATGTCACCTTTCAAAGCAGAGGAGGCTTTAATCCCATACAGGGGGGAATCTGAAGAGGAAAATTGAACTTTCAAGAGATCAAGAAGAGGGCTCAGTCTGAATGGGAAGCCTTAGAAGGCAAGATACACATACGGGTGGGAGCTGCAACCTGTGGGAGGGCCGCAGGTGCCCTCGATGTCATTGAAGCCTTCGAGAAAAAACTTTCACGGGACGGTATCGATGCAAGAATCATCCACGTGGGGTGCATGGGCTTATGCTATGCCGAACCATTAGTGGTCATCTCTAAACCCAGATCCTTCCACGTTGTCTATCACCATATCACCCCAGAGTTAGTACCCCGTCTTGTCGATGGTTATATCATCGGTGATGATCCATGTCTCGAGCTTGCTCTGGGTCTTCTCGAGATAGATGAAAGGAGCATTCCTTATATACCCGAGCTTTCGAGGTTCGAACACGAGCTCCGTTTCATCCTGCGCCACTGCGGGTATATTGATCCCGGGGACATCAGTCACTACATCGCCCATGGTGGTTACAGCGCCTTAGAAAAAGTTCTGCAGATGCCACCCGAGAAGATTATTGAGGAGATAAAAAAGTCAGGACTAAGAGGAAGAGGGGGTGCCGGATTCCCTGCAGGGCGAAAGTGGGAGCTGTGTTCTAGTGCACAAGGTAAACCAAAGTATGTCGTTTGTAACGCAGACGAAGGTGACCCCGGTGCATTTATGGACAGGGTCATTCTCGAGAGCAATCCTCAGGGGGTCATAGAGGGGATGATTATCGCCGGGTATGCTGTTAGTGCTGAGAAAGGGTATATGTACGTGCGTGCCGAATACCCTCTGGCCATTGAACGTGTACGGGTTGCTCTGAGGCAGGCAGAGGAATCAAGGTTCTTAGGGGATAATATTCTGGGTCGCGATTTCAATTTTCATATTGAAATTGAGCAGGGAGCCGGTGCCTTTATCTCCGGTGAAGCAACCGCTCTGGTTGCAACGATAGAGGGAAAGAGGAGCGAACCGAGATTAAGGCCTCCCAGGCTTACAGAAGTTGGATTGTGGGGAAAACCCACACTCATGAACAATGTAAAAACCTTCTGCTATGTCCCCATGATCATGAATCGGGGGCCTGAGTGGTTTGCCTCCATTGGAACTGGAATGAGTAAAGGTACCGCAGTATTTACTCTTGCCGGGAAGATTCAATTTCCCGGCATGACCGAGGTGCCTATGGGCACCTCGCTCCGCAGGATCGTTTACGACATTGCTGGGGGTATGCGCAACGGGAAGAGGTTTAAGGCAGTACAGATTGGTGGACCGTCTGGTGGCTGCATACCTGAGAGTTTGATTGACATCCCCATGGATTTTGATTCTCTCCGTGAAGCCGGTTCCATGATGGGTTCGGGTGGCATGATCTTCATGGACGAGGATGATTGTGTTGTCGATACTGCTCGATTTTTCCTTGACTTTATGACGAAAGAATCCTGTGGTAAATGTACTATGTGCCGGCTTGGGACTGTACAGCTCTTAAGTTTATTAGAGGATATCACAGCAGGCAAAGCCAGTATCGAGGACCTTCAACTCATGGAAACATTGGCCCAAGATGTTAAAGAAGGGTCGCTCTGTGGATTGGGACACTCGGCTCCAAACCCTATTCTTACAACTCTCCGCTACTTCGGCGAAGAATACCGGGCCCACATCATAGAGAAACGCTGCCCTGCACTGGTATGCAAAGACCTCATTGCTTACTATATCCTCCCTGACAAG
>Ga0315274_10014905_pt1 | contig 11023 bp, 8 predicted proteins | sample YL17G02_20_MG_FD_203700 | JGI IMG/M metagenome (GOLD analysis project Ga0315274, IMG submission 203700) | Sediment microbial communities from Yellowstone Lake, YNP, Wyoming, USA - YL17G02_20 | ecosystem: Environmental > Aquatic > Freshwater > Lake > Sediment | place: USA: Wyoming | collected...
TCCCTTGACGACGTCGTCGAGGCGGACGATGGGCGTCGTCACCGAGCCCTGGTAGTACGTGATGCTCATATTTCCGAGTTCTGCTCCTGCGCCCGCCGAGTAGATGTTGACCTTGTCGAGCACGTTGGCCTTGGCGGCCTCGCTCACGACGTGCGCCACGTACTCCGGGAACGGCTCGATCCCCAGGACGTCGAACCCGGCCTGCGCGAGCTCGATCACCTCGGTGCCGTACTCGACGCCGACGACGAGGGCGGTGGGCTGTCGTTGGCGGTGAGACGATGACGAAGACGATGAGTAGGAGGAGGACGAAGACGACGAGCCCTTTTTTATCTTTGCGCTCTTCTGTTCTTCTTCGTCGGCGGAAAGGTCCAGCATGACGTGCGAGAGCTCCGCCTTGAGACAGGTGTGGAATCGAGTCACGTCCATGCCCTCGTCCCAGAACAGAGAGTTGAACAGCGGGGCCTTTGCTGCTGCGCTGGAAGAGGTGCCGCGGACTTCATCATAATCATCACGGACGCTCTTGCGGTGGGCTTGTTTCTTGCTTTTGCTTTGGATGGTGATGCTCTCGTCGCGAGAGGACTTGAGCGCACTGCTGGGCGCCGGCAGCGTGATCAAAACCGTGCAGCAGCAAAGCCACGCCAGGGCGATGGCACGCACTTTAAAGCACGACCCGAACGGCATTTTCTCTATGTGTGTTTTTTTACTTTTCCTGCGGCGCAAAAGATACCGAGGTGGAGAAAGAGAAGGGAGCAAAGGTCGCAGGGACGGCAGGTAGAACCCGCTCCGCGCCCTAATTAAACAAGAAGCAAGTTGACAAGCAGAATCAAGAGCAGCCGCGGCAAAGGCGTGCGTACTTGGCAGGAGGGAATGTGACCAAGCAAGGAACGAATTCAAGAAGAGGGCTAAAGTGGACAGGAAGAAAAGACTCACACACGGACGGACAAGTACACAGAATTTAACAAGGCATAATAAAAATGATAAAACCGTACGACGTCAGCTTCTCAACCGCACCAAGACGTCATCGCTCGCGCCCATGCTCGTAACCGGCACTGCTGCGTCCCTGTTTTGAAGCTGCCCCGCGGCAGCAGCAGGCGGCAGCGCCCACAGTTTTTTCTTCGTCAACTTCAATAACGCAGCTTCGCGTCGCTTCATGCGACCGAGCGCAGCGACGGTCGTGCGAAACGCGGCATCTTGGGAAAGGTCGTCGAAAGTGCTCGCGACGTCTTCCTTCTGCGATGCTTTTCCTGCCTCCATAGCAACAACATTCAAAGGCAGCGTGGACGATCCCGGCGAGAGCAGAAAGTCCAGCACAGCTTTCGGGTGCATCATCGCGGCTAGGCTCGGAGGGAGCAGCGTGGGGCGCACGCGGTACAGCTCTCCGATCTCCGTGACGCTCGACCAAGGGAGTAAGTTACCCGTCGTCGCGTCCGCCGCGGCCGGGAGGAAGGCGTAGTCGGCCCGAGTCTCCGCGATGGTCGGAGCCAGCATCGACAGCGACTGGAGCGCAGCCTTGTGGCGAGAAGAGGAGGGGTTTTTGCTGGCCGCTGCTGATGCGGATGAGATGCTGCTACTGCTGCTGAGCTCTTCCTTACCTCCACCTCCAACAACTCCGCCTCCTCCTTCACCCGCAAGAAGAAACTGGAGCGACCGACCGCGGAGGAGGTTGGGCCTGTCCGGCCTGGCCAGCCACTTGGCGAACGCCGTCACGTCCTCGAGCAGGATCGGCGGCGGGATGTGCCTTGCGACGAGCTCGGCAAAGTTTTTGTTGGTGGTCTTCCTTCGGCGACCTGCAGCTGCTGCTGCTTTCGATCGAGGAGCATTTTTCTTTCTTACGTCCAACATAGACGACGAAAGCTGCCGCGACACGTCGACAGAGGGCACAGAATGTCGGCAAAGCAGCGCTTCCACGACGCCGGCCCACGCCTCATCTGCCAGCGGCGACTGCTTTGGGTTGAGTTCCTGAGCGCACTGCAGTTTCTGGTCATGCGAGTGCAGGTCCGAGAGCGTGACGACGCGTGACGATGAAATAGAGGAGGAGGACGAGGGACCGTTTCCAAACGACCCACGCGGGAGCAGCCTCCACGAGCCCGTGAGCAAGATGGTGGCGGCGTCACGAGTAGGAGGAGAAGATGACGATTTCAAAGCAGCAGCAGTGGCTTCCGAGACCTTGGCGGCAACCTCACCGAGACCACTCGCACCCCGCAAGCCCGTCAGAGCGACCTCTTCAACGGCTCTTCGTGCGTCGAGTGCGCAAACAAAGGATGAAGACAGAGCCGATCTTACTTTGTTGAGAGCAAGCGAGATGTCTTTGGCGAGGCAGGCGGTAGGCGACGACGACGGAGCGATTTGATGAAAAGCAGAGCAGAGGTCGTCTACAGACAAATTCTGCTGCTTTCTCGAGTGCTGCGACGACGAGCTCCTCGCCTCCTTGCTCTTTCGACGATCCCGATCCCGGTCAAACGCAACATATCCACTGCTCGCTTCTTCCACGTCCTGCACGCGAGGCAAAATCGTCACCTGCGTGCCCGCCAAGGCCTGCAGAGTTTCCAAATCTAGCAAGGCATCCACAGGCAGAGTCGCACCTGTCAAAGGAACGCGAAACCCGGGGAGCACGGCGCACGCGATCTTGCGCTCCCGCACAAAGGAGAGAAACTCGGCGTGTAAAGCTAACTCGTCGAGTACAGTCTCGTGTGTGAGGTCTCTGGGTAAACGAGAGAGCGCGGAATACGTCGGACAGCGAGCAGGAGCGTGCCACTTGCCAGCTTGTCGGAGGCGGAAGATTGTTTTAGAAGAAGACGATGATGAAGAGGAACGTGATGCTACGCTCAAAGCGCCACCACCATCGATAGCACCACTACCCTCAACACCACCGCCGCTGCTCATGTCCAAAAACAACGCGTGCTTTCTCGCGCGCTTAGTCCACCCGCTCCCGAAAAACGCAGCCTGAGGCGGAAACCAGTGGACGGGCAGCGTCTCCACAGAGACGCCGCGCCTGGGGCAGGGCGTGAACCCGCTCATGGTCTCGAGTCGGCAGGCCGCGAGGGCTTTGAGGTCAGCAATACTGAGCAGTTTCGTGTCCTCCGCCGCCGCTGAAGCAGCAGTAAGAGCATTAGAAGCAGAAGCAGCAGAAGCAGCAGCAGAAGCTTCTTCCTGTCCCTGCTGCCTCTCGAGCGTCTTCACGGCCCACGCCTGCAGAAAATTGGCAGTGAAGGCCGACGCCGGAGCGTACATCGTTTCGACGGTCAAAGTTTTGCTGTCATCGCTGGTCTTTGAGCTAAACGGTCGTCGCGCTTCATCCCCGACGCCCGGGCTCGTATCTGCGAAGAAGACCGCGTCCTTGCGGAACCCATAGAGCACCATGTCGTAGTTTTGAAGGGGCGCCGAGGCGGCGTCGACCACGAGAGGAGAGTAGCCCTGCGTCACGAGCTGCGTTATTGTCGCGAGCAGGCGGGTGGCAGGTGATGATGCGGTGGGGGGCCACGTGAGGACGAAGCTCTTTGGGTCAGCTGATGCGGCGGCAGCAGTGGCGGCGGCGGCGGCAGCGGCAGCAGTGGCGGCGGCAGCAGCGGTGGCGCTTGCTGCGGCTTCTTCTTTTTTTGCAGAAGCAGATGCAGCAGCAGGTTCAGCAGCTGTAGTTGAAACAGACGCAACAACAGAAGAGGAAGAAGAATCGACCTCTCCTCCCCCAGTGCTTGAGGGAAGAAGAAGATCATCGCTTTTCCTCTCAAACGCCGGGAGCAACTGCAGAGGCACGACGCGAGAGGCCTTGAAGAAGACTTCTTCGCTCAGGGCGATGTAAATCACCCCAGAGAGGCGCAGCTCGTCGGCGGTGGCCTTGAAGTTGCTGAGCAGCGTGTTGTTGGTCGAAGAAGAAGAAGAAGTACTACTTCCTCTGCTCTGCTCATCCGCGCTCTCTTCGGACAAAACCACCGTGGTCGCAGGCAAGTATCCCTGAGCCCGCGTCGCCACTGCCTTGAGCCCATCTGCAAGAAGCCTCCTCGGCGCGTGCAGGACAGCTAAATCGTCGACGCCGTGATAGCGAAAGTCCAAAAACCAGTCCCTGTCGAGCAGCGTGGCCGTGTTGTGGTAGAGCGGATTGCTGTGCGCCAGCGTGGAGCTCGCGTTGGACGCCTTCAGCACGTGATGGATCGCGAGGTCAAAGGGCTCGGCGTTGCCGAACTGTTCGCGGGCCGACTGGAGCACCTGCTGCAGCATGTCTCCCGTGCGGTACACGGCGTTGCCGTTGACGTGCTCAGTCATGTAGGTTGCGTCGGGCTCGAAGGGCTGGCACTCGTCGTACTTGACGACGTACGAGCACGAGCTCTTGATGGTAGAGCCGCTCATGATGCTGATGTTTGAGGATGAAGAGGAGGTAGAAGAAGGAGAAGAAGAAGACGACGACGAAGACGACGACGACGACGACGACTCCGATTCACCTCCTTCATCAAGCGGCAACATCGGCCTCAAAAGCGCCGAGAGCCACCCCTCACGGAGCGCGCACACGTCCGTCTCCAGCTGCTGCACGAGCGCGTAGAAGCGCACGTATTTCTCGTAAATCTCGCCGCCCTCTGCGAACGCGTCGTAAAACACCGAGTTGGGGCCCGAAACCCACTCGGCGTCCTTGTCCTCCTCGGCCAGGTTGAGGTTGTACCTGTCGACGCCCACGGCCTTGAAGTCGGTAAAAATTCGAGGAGGCGAAGGTAGCAGATTTTCTGTCGCTGCCTTGAGCATCGAGCGCATGACACCAAAACGCTCCGTGGCGTTGCGAGAGGCCTCAGAGGGCCCACTGACAACGAGCAGGATGTCAAAGGAGAGTGGATTGATAACGTCTTTCTGTTCACTGCCGCTCCCCGCCAACCAGGGGTCCTTGGAGAGCGTGCGATCGCAGAGCTCCTGCAGGTGCTCGAGCGGCTCGGAGACGTGCATGGGGATGTAGAGCAGCAAAAGTCGCTCGGTGCTTGGTTCTGCTGCTGAAACGAGACCACACGACGACGCACAGAGAAGCATGAGGAGAAGGAGTGGCGTCAACTGCCGTCGTTTGCTTAACTCCAGTCTGGCCCGTTGACACCGATATCGGAAAGCGGAGCCACCGCTACCTCGTCCATCGCTCCCACCGCTGGACGCTGCCGCCATCACAGATAGCCCCCGTTCTGAAATCGGCTCAAAGTCTTGTGCATTTGGAACTGAACCCACGTTTTCTTTCGTTTCTTTCGTTTTGCGAGCAAGCAGTGTCGTGAGGCAAGAGAGAATATTTGTGCCAAGTTTTTCTTAATTTTGCACATTGATGCAACTCGCTGCGAGTTCAAGGCTTTCCGCCTCGAAAGTGCACGTTTCCGCTCAAGATTTCAGTTTTCTCTTGTTAGAAGATGATGCAGTCGCCAAGGCTCCGCCCGTTAAAGCACGGGCTCCTGCGTCTGCAACTATTGTCGCTACTCCTGCTGGTGGCTGCAACAACAGCAGCAGTGATAGCATCAGCAGGAACAGTAGCAACAACAGCAGCAGCAGCAGCAGATAAGGCAGCAGCTCTGGCAGCAACAGCAACACCACCGGTTCCAGCTGCTGCTGCTGTTCCTGCGAATGCTGCCTGCTCGCGGTCCAAGCACGTTGTCCTTGCGAGCTTTGGCGAGCCCGAGGAGTACCACACCGTCGCCCTGTACTTTGCCTCCAAGTTTCCAAACGCGAGCGTGCACCACCTCTGGTTGCATTTGGGAAACAAGGAGGAAGAGGCTGCCGAGGACGCAGCGAAGGAGTTGGCGACCGAAATGGGTCTCCGCTGGCAGCTCTTTAAACGTGCAGCCGAAAAGAGAGAAGAAAAAGAACCACCGACACAAATCGCCCGTCGACTGGCGCGCCTTCTACCGCTCCCACGGCATCCACCGCTCTGTCGTCGACATGGCCTCGCTCGACGCCTACCACAAACTTCGAGCAACGTACCTGCACTCGAGCATCAACGGGTACGAGTACGAGCTCCTCTGCTTCGCGCGCTTCATCGGGCTGCACGAGTTCTGTTTTAACAAAGGGATCGAGCAGCTCACGTGGGTCGATGCGGACATCCCAATTTTTGACCCGGAATTCCTCGGTCGGGTCTGTTTGCCTCTAGGATATTCCATCTGGTCTCTGACCGACGAGAGTTCATTTTTGAACACGAAGACGTGCTCGGAGATCGGGCGCTTTGTCGACTTTATGCTCGACTTTTACGCAAAGGAAAACCGACACGCCCTGGTCCGTGCCATCCAGGCGCACGGCAACAACATGAGCGAGCGTCCGGGTATTACCGAGCAAGTGCGTCAGGCTGAGCCGGCATTTTCCGAGCTCGGCATCGACCCCAAGCATTTCAGCGACATGTTTCTCTTCAGCAAATTTCTGCAGGACACGAACGCGCAAGCGGCTGCGAGAGAACAAGAGGAGCAGAAAAAGAAGTATAGAGCTTCCACGCCATCCAAAAGTACCACGCCTCGAGTGCCTCAGACATTAGAACATTCCAGGACGTACATCCATCAGGACGAAAACGGCGGCGCTATAGACCCGTATTTCGTGCCCATTATCAGCATAAAAAACAGGGTGCCCAGTCCTGACACGCTGCACTTGTGCGCGGACGAGACGGTCTGGAACAAACATTACTCCGTGCACAGCAGCAAAAAGAGCAAGGCAGAGACGAGGTTGACAACGCAAGAGAAGACGCAGGAGAGGTTTGGATTATCACAGAACGAGGGTGGCACCTGGGTCCCGATCCCTGGGGCGCACTTTCAAGGAGATGACTGCAAGGACAGGCTTCTTAGTATGTTTGCGAAAAAGATCTCAAAAGACAAGCGGGCTCAATGACGTTTTGTGTGCGTCATGCACCGTTACATGTGTGAAATATTAATCACGAAGCATAAAAAGTCGACGTCCGCGGGGCAGCTTCTTTGCTGGTGCAAAAGGAAGGTTTTCGAAGGTTTCGAGGACAGCACGAAAGTCAATTGTATTACAAGAAAGCCAATTGGATCATGGTTTATAGTCTTCTCGACTAGTAACCGTTTCTGGTAGCAGGCCACACCAGAAGACCGCAAAGTTCCTCCTGAAGCGTCAGTCACCTGAGCCTCCTCCTGTATTATTTGTGGTCGCAGAAAGCCGCAATCGGCTGCCTCCTCCTCAGGACTATTTTCTTTTTTGCTCGTTAAAAAGCAGAGATGGTTCGGTGCGTGGTTGCTCACTTTGTTGGTCCTCGAAAAGAAGGCAGAATACTTGGCATAAGATACATATGCATGCTTCTGCTTCTTTGTTGTTTCATTTTCTTTTGATTCGCAAAAAAATGGCCCGAGGAGAAATGCGAAAAACACTTTGTCGCTCACGCGCGTATGCTGAAGCAAAACACACGAAAAATAGGAAAGAGAGAAAAAAAGGGGGAGAAAAGTGCTCCAGGGTTTCAATTTATCCACCAACGCACTCGTCCTTTTCTTTCCTTTGTTTTGTTATCCCTTAATCAGCGTGATTTCTCTGGGGGGGAAAAAAGTCGCCAAAGAAAGAAGAATAAAAATATAAACACACCAATGCACGCTACAATTTTCCGAAAGATAACCAACCGCACGTACTTGCGAAAGATGCATGTGCCTGTTGCAATGGACAATCTTCTGCAAGTTTGTTGCGCTTGCAAAGGTTGTGTCGAAGAGTCTGCTCCCTGTGGAATAAAAAAATTGTTCGCCCAAAGTGTACAGGAGCCTCTATTTCTGTCGGCGCGGTACAAAAAAAACCATCTCGAGCAGAATTGCGTGCTGTATGTCAAGGACGATGAAGAGAGGTTGTGGCCGGTCACATACGAGGTACGTGTCTCATCAGGCCAGAGGCACCGCCGCTTCACAAACGGGTGGGCGGCCCTCTGCAGAGGCAACGGATTCGGCACGGGGGACAAGCTCGAAATCACAATAAAGACGTGCGCAGATAGTGAGGGCGAAGGAGGAGAGGGGAGCGACAGAGGCGTCGGAATCCTGATCCGCAGGGTGGACCAGCAGGACATCATCCCCGGGGAATGACGAGATGCTCCAGAAAAGTCGCGGAATGGATTCCAAGATCCTCCGACACCAGTATCGCATTTCCCAGCAGAGAGAGACTTGGAGACTTTTTCCCTGCATCACTCCCCTGTACAATCAACGCAGGCTGCTCTGACTCGAGGAAACGCGCGAGACTCTCCTTGAATGTAATATATTTTAGCCTCTGCCTTATTGAAAGATTCTTATCATTGAGGTGAAGAGATCCATATTTCCTTTGCAGCAGAAGGAGCAGGAGCCCAGCTCAACATGTTGCCTCAGAGACGAAACAAGGGCGCGTTGTTTTTGCCACTGTCAATGTCCTGTCGCCAGTCAGTTACATGGATGTATTTATGCCGTTCCCAGAGGAAATGGCATTAATACAGGACGAAACTCGGGACCCTGGCAGTGTAACAGTTTTTCCTTCTTTTGCAGGCAACTGTTACAGTTTTGGAGCCGTGTTTTTTTGTGTTTTTCCCCTGGTAGACCAGAAAATCGCCTCATAGCTTTTCTCTCTTCTCCTCCTCTGAACCCGCCTCGCAGTCCACAGCTTCTTCTTTTTTCCGTCACCATGAAGGTAAGCGCTTGCTCGAAGTCTTGACCTCGGAGCGCCGTGTCGTCGAGTTTGTCGGAATGACGGGGACGGTTCGAATCGAGCTCCGGAGGCACGCTCTATCAAAGCGAGGTGCTCTTCCAACGACAAAAAAACAGAGATCCAAAATCCTTAACTACCGCCTTTCGCTCCTCCTCTCTTGCGTGCTTCCTCTCCCTCGGTCCCCGCCCCCTAGTACCGACCAAAAGCAAAACATCCCCCGCTTTTCTCTCCTCTCTGTCCCCAAACCTAGCTCTCCCTCTTCTCCCTCGCCGCGGCAGCCTTCGTGGCCCTGTCCGCCTCGATCGCCTCGGCCACCGCCAACGTCAAGTTCATCATCGCCGAGGACAACGTGACGCCCTTCTTTATCGGCTCTGAAAAGCTTGTGGGCGTCTCGACGGCCATGTCGACCGCCGCCACGGACAACGCCGCCATCAGCTCGCTGCTCGACGCCACGCTCTCGAAAAAGTACGACAACGCAACCATCACGGCGTGGCGCCGCCTGATGGGCTCCAGCTCCACCCTCGTCGCGTCCGCCGGCCCGGCTCTCTCCGGGGAGATCAAGTGCTTCGTCGGCAACGACGGCTCGGTCGTCGGTCTCCAGTACGGCAGCGCGGTCGTGTGCCAGTCGTCCAGCCGCGTCGTCAACGTCAAGATCGGGACCAACTACCTCTCCAACATCAAGGCGAGTAGTTTTTTTTTCCTTCAGTACGAAAACGGTTTCACGCCGTTGTTTCTCAGGGTTTTTTTGTCTCTGTCTCGCCGTCGCCATCCCTCTCACTCTCTCTCTTTCAACCTCGACCATTTCCGTCTCTTCCTCTTCTTCTTTCTCTCCCAATCTCTCAGGTCGTCCTCGGCCCGAACGCCATGATCGCCGGGCTCCAGTTCATCGTCACCAACGGCATCTCCGGAACGTCCACCTCGACCTACTGCGGCACCAAAAACGGCCTCTCGGCCTACATCGGCCGCGCGGGCAAGGCCGTCGGCGCGCTCGGGGGGACCTGCTCGACGGGCACCACCGTAGGACGCCGTCGCCTGTCTCAGAACAACAACTCCACTTCGACCCCGGGCCTCGTCGGTGGGACTTTTACGAGCATCGTGACCCCTGCGCCCCAGGGCTCCAACGACTCGCCGCCCTTCAGTCCGAGCACCGCGTTTACGATCGACGGCAACACCGTCACGCCCAGCAACGCCACCAACGGCACTCTTGCGAAGCGCCGTCTGCGCCGCGCTTTGCTGGCTGCCTCGCTCGAGAACTGAGAAACCAAGGATTGATTAACCCAAAATATAGTCCATCAAAAGAGGATGACTCCGTCGCAAGCGAGAAATAAAAAGGAGTAAATGCTGCTGCTGTCGCCGCGGCACTAATAACACAGGGCGCGTGAATGTGGTGCGAATGAACTGACTCAGCTAGCTAGTTAACGAGATGACTCCTTTATCAAGAAAGAATATCAGAAAATAAAAAACGGGTTCGATTTCGAATTAATTTTCCACGAGGTTTTTTTTCTCTCCTTTCTTCGTCTCTCTGGGATGCAACCTTAAGAAAGTGTCTGATCATGGGAGTCTGTTTTTAATCTATTTAGTAAGTGGGGGAAATGCTTTGCTGCTTCGGTCTCTTCTCTCTCAAAATAGTTTTGGTCGTCCAATCATCAAACTGGGGAGACATTGCCTCTTGCTCTCCGATTGCTGCACCGCTCTTGCTATTGGAATATCGCGATCGAAAAAAAATATGGACGGCACTCAAAAACGGGGCACGAGGCGGCAAGTCCGATCGTACTCTGAAAGAAAGAGAGAACGTTTGCTTTCTTTCTTCCTTTAACGAGGCAAAAAGTGAGCGAATTGTGGTCAAAATCCACGTATGAGACATTGAAGAGACAGGAGAAGAAAACAGGCCAACGCACACTATCATTTGCGGTTTCTGCGGGCGCCCGTGACGAATCGAGCTTTCAAAAAGGGAGCAGGAGACGCAGCGCAGAAGCCCAGTACGCTGCTCTTCCTCTTTGAAGAAGACCAATATGACCCGGCGTCGCTCTCGCTTGCCGGCAGCAGCGGCCACTACCGCGTTGTTCGCGGTCGTGGCGCTTTCATTCTTCCCTCGTGAAACGAGCGCGCACAAAAAGTTCACGTTCACCACCACGCACGCCAACGAGCTCGAAGAGGGCTTTTTCCAGGGCGGCGTCGAGAGCCAGATCAAGCACATTTTCGAAGAGACGCTCAGGGACAAGGCAACGGCCGCGGGTTCTTCTGTTGACAAAGGGACGATTCACGCAAAAAAGGCAGACCCTGCGACGACCCCTCCCCCTTTTTCCGTCATCGACGTCGGGGTCAACACGGGCTTCTTCACGCTCCTCGCCGCGGCAAACGGCGCGACCGTGTACGGCTTCGAGCTGCAGCGCACGTGCCTCTCCCGGGTGCGCGAGCACCTCGC
>Ga0315274_10014906_pt1 | contig 11022 bp, 5 predicted proteins | sample YL17G02_20_MG_FD_203700 | JGI IMG/M metagenome (GOLD analysis project Ga0315274, IMG submission 203700) | Sediment microbial communities from Yellowstone Lake, YNP, Wyoming, USA - YL17G02_20 | ecosystem: Environmental > Aquatic > Freshwater > Lake > Sediment | place: USA: Wyoming | collected...
ACCGCCATTGGTGAAGGATCCAACACCAGTACCACCGTTCGAAACAGCCAGGGTGCCGGTACTGAGACTACTAGCGCTGATCGGTGGCAGGTCGCCGGCAGTGAGTGGGCCGCCACTAATCACGCGGCCCTTTCCGTCCGTGGTGACTTTTGTGTAGGTGCCAGCCGTGCCCACTGCAGCAAGAGTTGGCGCAGGGAAGCTGCCGGCGAGGTCACCACTGGCCACTCCCGTGGGAGCGGCGCCGGAAGTCCAGCTTAAAGTCCCGGAGCCATTGGTGGAGAGCACTTGCCCAGCTGAGCCGTTGGTGCTCGGTAGTTCCCAGACAATTGACGATGTCAGATTATCAGGAGCTTTCAAGGAGACTGAATTAGCCGAGCCTTTGTCGTTAAGCACCAGTTTATTTGCCGTCGTATTGTTGCCCTGAATCGTGACGTTGCCAGATACTGTCTGGGCACCTGAATTTATCGTGCTGGTCGTATTGATTGTGGTTGAGCCACTGATACTTGATGCGCCGTTGATCGTGGCACCGCTAAGAATCTTATTGGTGAGCGTCTCAATTGCCGTTTCTGTCACCACAACACCGGATAGCGGGAAGGTCGCAGTTGAGCTGACTCCCGTACCGCCGTTGACGGTTGCAAGAGTGCCGGAAGTGATCAGAGCTGCGCTCAGAGGCGGAAGATCTGCAGCCGCTAAAGATGTGCCAGAAGTTACGCGGCCCTGAGCGTCCGTGACGACTTTGGCGTAAGTACCTGCAGTGCCGACATTAGCCAGTCCAATGGTGCCACTATTTGTGATTGTTCCCCCAGTTAAACCAGCTCCCGCAGTCAGGCTGGTAACGGTGCCGCCGCCTGCTCCAGTAATGCTCACACTCTTCGGCAGCCACTGTCCGCCGTCAAAGGTCAGCACCTGGCCTGAGCTGGGTTTCGACGCACTCACACTTTGCGGTGTCAGCGAGCCAAAGCTGGGGCTTTGCCACGACACACCACCGCTACCGTCGGATGTTAAGTAACTCCCGGCCGAGGCTTGCTGCGCGCCCTTAAGGCCGAGGTTGCCGTATTGATCAAACACAACCGATTTACTATCGACAGGCACTCTTAAAGCATAAGGCACGTGGTTGTACTGCTGACGGGGATAGGTTTTACCTGCGGCTGTGACTTCGATGAAAACTGGCTCTGATCCGTCGCGAAAGATAGCCTCCACCTGCACACTACTTAATACTAAAGGTAGCGAAAACACCCCTTGGTTAAGAGGCACTGCGGTAAAGTCAATCTGAGATCCCAAGGTGTTGCCGCTGCTAATATCGGTCCAAAACTTGACCGCCATGTCGACAGGCCCAGCCACCGGAGCACCGTCTGCCTGGGTGAGGCGACCCGAGTAACTAAGGGTGAAGTCAGCAGCGAAGCTAGCTGCAGCGTTTAAAAAAAGTCCCAATGCTTCGGCCACGATGCACAAAAAAAGCTTAGTGCGTCGTGACGTGATTGATATTTTGTTCGCCTTTTCTCCCACCTGGGTCTCCCCGGAGCTGGCCGCGAGCTTGACAGCTAGTGACTCAGTCCTGCTGATGCGGCTACCTCTTTGTTACCAAAGATGGTAATCGGTATAATCCGCCGCAACTTTAGCTAAAATAAGTGACAGTTATTTAGGCTAAAGATTCGAAAGCTTAAACCTTACTGTCAGATTTTTTGACATATGCCTTCAGGGGTGGGTATTGCTGAAATCCCTTCTTCTGCAAATTAGTTTGAGTCCTCGATCTCACCCTGGGCACCACACTCACCATGCCAACCTCGCTGCGGTGCGGCATGAGATTAGACACAATCACTCTCGTCAGGTCTTTTGCGGACATCTGCAAGTTACTGTTCATTTTTCTTGACGCATGTTAGTGGGCCTCAAATTGAGTATTTATTGCGCTAAAACCATAGTCGACCAATTTTTTTATCCCGCCTGTCTCATTTGGCACTGATCTCGGCCAAGATCACGCGGGCTAATCGCAAGGTCGTGCTGGAAAATATCAGAGGTAAGAGCCTCAGGGAGGCTAAGCTTTTTATGTCTCGCGTCACTCCGGATGGTGAGCTGCTGCCTGAGGAAGAGATCTGTGAGTTAAAGCTCACTCTGACCAAGTCGCAATTCGCCTTGCTCGAGAGGGCACGTGAAGTTTTAGCTGCTGCTGGCTCCGTACCAAGTGATGCAGAGATTGTTATGAAAGCCGTGGGCGACCTGCTCACCAAACGAGATCCTTTGCGCAAGGCCGAGCGCGCTGCCACGCGGCAGCGAAATCTTGATGATGATCTGGGAGGCCGAAACAACAATGTCGAGAAAACTGTCGAGAATAATGATGCCGCAGTGGCAGCCCCAAAGGAGGGACCCACTATCGCTGCCGCGCGGCAGCAACAAAACATTGCAGGTAGGTATATACCCGCTGCCGTGCGGCATCAGGTGTGGCTGCGAGATCAGGGGCAGTGTACGCATATGCATCCGGATGGATCTCGTTGCCAAGAAAAGATGATGATCGAAACAGGTTTTTACCAAGTGACGAGCGTTAAGTTCATGGCTTCATTTTTTTGCAGAAGATTCCTGAAATCAGCTTTTAGCGTCAACAACACCGACTAAGCCCGCAAAGTTTGAACAAATGATCGCCGCGAACTATCGCGATATCAACGAGGCCTATAGACTACCGCCACTGAGTAGACACGGTCGCGACCACGCCATTGGCGATATTACCCGCGTTGTCTTGGGCACATAGGCGGAAACGGTACGTAGTAAGGCGACTCAAGCCTGTCACTGTGACTCGCCCAGCGCTTGTGGTCGGCACGACCGTACCATTGGAACAACCTACGGCCGGGGCAGTATTCGACCGAGTGTAAACCAACTTGTAGCCGGCCACACCAGACGTGGCATCTGTAGCCAAAGTCCAACTTAGAGACACCGAGTTGACCGTGCTGGTAGAGCGGATGCTGCCTAGAGTTGGAGCAACGGAATCAAATACGATCTTATCCGAGACCGGCGCAGCCATCGTGTTTCCGAGTGTGTCGCGGAACCAAGCATAAACAGTCCGCTCACCTTGAGTAGTCGATAGAGTCAGGGCCTTACTTGTTTGATAGGGCTCCCAGGCAGTGCATGTGGCGGTTTGACTGATACACATTTGGCTGACACCACTTGGATCCTGAGCGCTGAGGCTGAGTGTGACAGCGGCAGCCTTGGTATAAGTCGCATTGCCATTGACGCTCACGCTACCAGTGGGGGGTGTCAAGTCGCCTTGCTGCTTAACAGTGACTTTAGTCGAGGTGCTGCCGCTGACGAAATCAAGCAAGGCCTCGCGGGCGGACCCGTTATCAAACGCCGTCACATCAACGCTCAGGGTTACGGAGCCTTTACCGCTTCGTGACGTCTCAGCCACGCTTAGCCAGGTGGCATCGTAACTGAGTGTCCACTCGCACGTTGCGCCAGTCGCAAGCTCAAGCGAATAGCTGCCTGCAGCCGGGCCAGCCGTCAGAGTGCCGGGGGTCACTTTAATGTCACAAAAGTTTACCGATGCTGCGGCTAGCACATCAATCCTCGGCTTCACAATACCACTGCGCGCATCAACCACCGAGACGCCCGTCGAAATCAGACGTTTCTCAATCAAATCTGGGGACTCGTTTGGATATAGGGACCGCAGTACTGCGATCGTCGCTGCGACATGAGGAGTGGCCTGCGATGTACCACTCATCGTGATTCCAGCAGCAGTAATCGAGACACCAGGAGCTAGCACTTTCAAAAATTTTGGCACGTTCGCAAAACAAACCACCTGGTCCGCGCCAGTGGTCGAATCGGTGCAGTCACCCCAGTTAGCGAAACCGTAATCCTTATCGTAAACGGCACCTACTGATACGGCAGCTGGCGCGCAACCAGGCGCAGACATAGAATCCGTGTGACCCTCGTTACCACTAGCGACAGCGGCTAAAACACCGGCATCACGTGCCTGCTGCAGTGCTATGGCCATCGGATTGAGGTCACACTCACGATAATAACGCCCACCGCCCAGACTAAGATTCATGGATGCGATGGAATAAGTCTCTCGGTTAGCAATCACCCAGTTGATCGCGTCGACAATGACGCTCGTATAGGCGAAGTCGCCATCAAATACATCAAGTGCAAGTATATTTGTACCTGGGGCCAAGCCACTAACAATTCCAGCAACGTTGGTGCCGTGACGGATGGTATCGTCGAGCGTGTTATCTTCGGCAGCAAAGTCTTTAGCGACCGTAACCCGGCACTGGCCAGCCGGAAGGCCCGGTGCAGTGCACGAGCCGAATTCCTGTACCGTGTAATCAACGCCCGAATCTAAAATAGCTACAGAAGTAGCTGAGCCGGTAAAACCTTTGGCGACAGCCTCGGGCTGGCGAATCAGAGGAAAGCTCTGTAGATCGGAGCGTTTCAGTTTACTGTCTTTGAGGACGCGCACGACACGTTCATCGGCCCTAAGTTTATCAAGAGCATCTTGTGATTTCAGCCGCATCCGCAGGATCGGCAGATGGTCAAAATCTTTTTCGACAGATAAATCGGCGGACGCCAGTCCATCGACAACGGTACGTTTAGTCTTGGCATAGCCAGCGACACGGGCGCGCAACGCAGCGCGACGGAGCGCAGGCTCCGAGCCCTGTTTACCCAAAATTGGATTTTCATCTTTCAGAACAACGATCACCCGGACGTCATCACCCAAAAGAGACATAGATGTAACTTCATCAGTATCTTCGTCAGTATCAGTCGCTACATGTTGTTCCTCACCAGCAGACGCCGTATTGCTGGACGTTGGCGCTGCGGAGGAACATCCCCACAGAGTCAATACAGTCAATGGGGCAGCAATTAATATCCAAGTGGCTGCACGTTTAATCAGGCGGGGCAAACGAGAATCAGGAGCGGCAGGCAGTAGGTACTTCATCAGGCAAATGTCCCTTTATGTCACGAGTCAAGGTCGTTGACCGTGAAGGGAGCCTATGCAAAGCCCGCACTACTTTTATTTGGCCGTACTTATTACCTTTTTTATTGTCGCAAGCTGTTCAAGAAATGAGGCAGTGCCAATATTTTGGACAATTATTCGCAACTCTCATTTGATCATTAATCTGCCGAGATAAAGGCCAGAAGTACACACTCTTTATTGTCGTCTTTACTGACTTTGGCACAGCGTAGTCCGTTGCAATCGAACACAGGACCGTATCCCCGACCCGCATTCTTGCTGCAATAAGCCCGCCCACCCCAGTTAGGCGATACGGTGCAAGTTACCTTGAGGTCAGCGCCCAGCTTGGCACACTTACCCGTGCTGCAATCCGTAACCTGGCCGTAACCCTGGCCGTTGTTATCTAAACAGTATTTATTTGAATTTTTGTTACCGCTGGCAGGCACAAAGGGTTTCTGCCCGGCAACGTCCACCGCCAATTTTTCGCCCTCTAACTGGCTCTTAACGAAGTTGGCGATTCTCGGCACAAGAAGATCGATAAAGCGGCTATCCCAGTACTTTTTGTCTTCGAGATACTTGCCAGACTGACCGATTCCGATGAGATTGCCTTTTGCGTTATAAAGGGGGCCACCCGAATCACCTTCGTTGATGGACGATGCATCCGCCGGAGTAAACTCGCTATCCGTATTCACTTTAATCATCCGGTACGGTCCACCGTACCAAAGACCCGCGATCTGATTCTTGCCGATGCGGCGCACTCCCAACACATCCCACTGCCAATTGGGAGTCGCCCCCCCGTAACCAACCATCGTCACCGGGCCATCACTAGCCTGCTCGTCTTCGCCCGCTAACGTTGCAATCATATTTGCCGGTGCTGTATTTTTTGGAAATAGAATAAAGGCCAGATCGGCCGGTCGCGGTGACGGCTCGTCCATCGAAAAATCTTGATGCGCCGTGTATTGAGACGACGTTGGTCTTTCTTTGCTCCAAGGCTCATGATTGCTAAAGACGACAAATTTATTTGTGCCCGCACCTTGCGTGCAGTGCGCGGCTGTCACTAACAAATCATCGCGAATAAAAGTCCCAGTGCAATAAAGTAATAAATCGTCATTCGCGTTGAGAGCTGCCAAAGCCACGGTAGCCGGAAAACTTTGGTCATCAGCGGTGCCGTTGACCACTTTAACGGCGCTTCTACCGCTAGTAGTTTTGCAGCCATTTGCCGATAAAACGGCCAGACAAAGCAAGCTCAGGTGTCTCATGCGCATGAACCTGGATCTCCAAAATTCTAAGGAAGTTCTACTGAATGATACCGCTAAGTGTCGGTCGCCGACAATTTCCCGGGCAGAGTCGAGTTGATCGAAGCTAATCGGGAATACCTGGTTATGGTTAGCTCTGGAACAAGGCCGTGATTACCGACTCAACAGAATACGGAGCAGCATTTGAATCTGAGAATTGCGGGTCTGTGGGATTACCCTCGGACAAATTCAAAACAATCCGAGAAAAAGCAAAGCTCTCGGCCCACTGTCTTACGCAGCGGCAGTCGCATGTAATGCCACCACGCCAGGCGCATGATGATGCTAGGTATGCCGCCGATTGGGTAGGCATTGAAGCCCTCGCGGCGCGCAGTTAGGCGAAAACCCGATTGCACCGCTTTTGCATTTAATTCTTGGTAGGCCGCGCCAAGCACATTCGGATTCACCATCATATACATGGTAGCCTGTGGCGCAGCTAAACTGATCGCCAAATTGAGAAAAGCCGTCGCACCCTCGGCACTGTAAGGCGGGTCGAGAATCACGACATCCGCCACCTCCTCGAGCTGATCTAACTTGTGAAAGTCCGCCAGGATAATGCGCGGCGGTGTCGGGCAGTCTGCGGTCTCACGGCGAATACGATCAAGCAGCACGGGGTCGCAGTCAGCAACGGCCACCTGCTTAAAGCCACGCTTGCTCAGCTCGACGCTGAGCAAGTCGTCATCCCCCAGAATCAAGATGCGACTACTTTCTAAGTCGCGCCCAGACAACAAGTCAGCCCTGGCCTTCCTGGTCGCCAGTGTACAAGGGAGCTGGTTGAACCGCCGCAGTAAGCCAGCGGTCTTTTGCCCAGCATACAGCGAGCTCGCATCAGAATGCTCAAGCCTCTGATGTTTTTGGTTAAAATCCCACAACTTCTGAAGGTAGGCGAGCTGCTCGCCGTAAGTCAGGCCAAGCACTTGCCGCGTCGTTGGATTAAGCGGCAACGCCCGCAACAAAGCGCCTATCGCTTTGTCTTTACGGGGGTACAAGGCAATCAGGTAGCTGATCAAGTTCTGACTTGTGGGCACTATGCACTCCAAGTGAAAAAATCCACACTGCGGTCGCAAAGCCCGGCGAAAATTAAGTTGCTGGGGATGCCATTTTTTAAGGCGGCAGCTGACAGCCTTGCTATGATGGCCTTCTTAATTTGTACCGCACATGGTGTCATAAAAGCTAGATTAGGACGTCGATTCATGGCATCCGAGCAGGTCTCTATCACAGCCGAAATTACTCTCTGGCCCTCTGAAACCTGCCTCATATCAGAGTTGGCGGCCATGCTGACCACGCTAAGCCCAAGCGAACTGCGTGACTGTCAGCTAGTTCTGCCAACCAAACGACTAGTACCCTGGCTTCTGGCTCTGATGGCACGCTCGCGGCCCGCTTTCGTACCACCACGCTGCTTCACACTCGACGATTTCATCCGTAATCACTCGGATTCGCTCGCCATAGGCACGGCACAACCTGCACTATCGGACTTGGCTCAGGAGCTACTTCTAGCCGCTCTGCTTAAAGACAGCTCCTACCGCCACCTGCTACCGGGGCATGAGCATGAAGTGAAGCAGTTCCTCGCCGAATTGGTCGACTGGAACCTCGACCTCGACAAGATTATCGATCTATCGCAAGAGGTCAAACAAAGCGCCTTTCTGAGCGACGGAGGCATCGACACGCTGGGAGAACGCTTCACCGAGCTACATGACCTAGCTCAGCGCTACTACCAGGCAGCGAGCGACTTACTCGGCGGAGTACCCTCTGAATTGCACCTGGCACGCCAAAGCCAAGCATTAGCCGAGCACTGGCGCGAGTCAGCTACGCCGTGGCGACAGCTTTATATTGTCGGCCTAACCAGTGCGCAGGGAATGCACGCCCCACTGTTGGAAACTTTGGCCGGCCGCAGTGACGTGCGCTTTTGGCTAAGTGAGCCGCCCCCGCTCAGCGGCACCCACAATCCACTGACGATGCTACTTGGCATGCTGACGCCCAACGGTGCCCAGGCCAACCAAGCGCCGGTCATCTGTCACCGCACTTCAAGCAGGACTCAGCCACCTACAACTTTGCAAGTGGTCAGAGCGCCCTCACTACTCAGCGAGGTTAATCACGCCCTACACCTCGCCGAAAAGGCCGTGGCCGAGGGCTTGGCTCCGTCCGCCATCGCCCTTCTCGTCACCAACGACGCCGCCTACGGCAAGCCAGTGCGCGCCTTACTCGCAGACTCACCGCTAACGCCCAACCTTGCCATCGGTACGCCGCTCGCGCAAACCGAACTAGGAACGTGGCTAACCGCATTTTTCGAAATTCTGAGTGGCGAGCCGAGCAGCGCCAGGCTGCTGGCCTTTTTAGTCCACCCTTTGACGCTGTCGTGGTGGGAGAGTCAGGCCGACTACACCACAATAACGACGGGAAGCACGGAGTCGGGAAAGTCGGAGGCACCGGCAACTCCGCTGGCCCTTCGCCTCACCAAAGAAATTTGTAGCTGGGAGGAAGTGGTCGCGCTGCCTCAGCTAGCGACCGCGCTATCGCCTGAACTTCAGCCGTTTGGCGCTGCCCTTCTGGAGCGTCTAGGCCCGCTTGTGCCCAAACAGGGCGCCCCTACTTTATCCTTAGCCACATGGGCCGACAGCTTCGCCTGGAATCTAAGAGCCTTCCTGGCGCAGACAGAATCCACGCTAAACACAGGAGAACGCGACCGAGGACTTACGGCTTCAGCTTTAGCAGGGATCGAAGACTTTTTAGGCCAGCTATCCTCGACGGCAGCGGCACTGCCCGGGCGGTTTAGCCAACGTGAGTTTATCACGCTGGTGCGCGAGCGCTTGCTTGGTCTGGACGTGCGTAGCGTTGGCGATCCGCTGCGCGGACTTCAGGTCTTAAGCGTAGCTGAAGCTCGCTATGTGCCGTTCGACTTAGGCATTGTGCTTGGCTGCAGCGAGGGCGATTTCCCCCGCGCGCTACCGCGCGATCATCTGGTGGACCACTACCTAAAGACGCGGATTGGATTACCGGGCTGGCACCTTTTGGAAGCGATCGAAGACACGACCTTTCACCTACTGCGTGCCCGACTTCCGGGCATGGTGCTGCTGTATCCGGAGAGTCGTGGCGGCGAAACAGCCGTGCGCTCACGCTTTATTGAAACTGCCCTGGCACTTGGCGAGGCCAGAGAAGTTGCCGCCGAGAGTGAGATATCGCGCCTCACTCACATGTCCTGGGGTCCCGGTAGCAACGGTGACGCTACCGCAGATCCAGAACTAAATGCCCGGCTGACTCGGCGCAGCGGACCACGCGGAGTCTTCGCCAGCGACGTTGCAGAGCAACTCTTGGCCATGCAATCGGCGACATCCTTAGAGTACCTGTTGGCCTGTCCTTACCGCTTTCTCCTGCAGCGTTTGAAAGTTACTCGAGCCGACCTCCCGGAAGATAAAGACAGCCGGCAACAAGGTGATTGGCTGCATGCCATTCTAGAAGCATTTTTCACTGGGTGTATAGACAAAGAGCAAGTGCTACCTCCATTCAGTACAGCCAGCTTAGGGTTTGACGCTCGCTCAGAGGTCATGGCCAGGTTGACGACCCTGACGGAACGCCTCATGCCTGCCGCGACCCAGGAATCTCCCCTGGCCTTGCATCTGCAGCGCCATGCTTGGCCGGCTTTCAGCGACCACGTCCTAAAACTCCATCGGCAGGCCGCCCGCGCCGGCTGGCGCGAGCAACAACTGCGGCATCCCGACGGGCGGCCTGTTCAAATTGAACTCGGAGGTCGCCTAATTCAGCTAAACGGCCTCATCGACAGTGTCGACAGCTGGGACGACTGGTATTTGATCACCGACTACAAGCGCTTTGGTTCGCCCGATAAGCAGATGATTAAGCGCGGCCATGCCCCTCAGCTCCTGCTCTATGCCCTCGCCATGCAGCAAATGCAGCCTGATCTCGACATCAACCGTGCTGTGGTCGGCTACTGGAGCATTCTGGCCGGCGAATGGCGAGAGGGACTCGCCGGCGAATCTGCTGTCAGCTCTGCGCGCGCAGCCGGAGTGTTTGGCGGCCGCGACCAGGATGGTCTAGAGGCTTCCATCGACAACCTGAAAGCCTTATGGCAACAGCGTCACGACGAAATTTTAAGCGAAGGCATGTTCCGCCCAGATGCCAAGCGTTGCGGCTACTGCGAGTATAGCGGCGTTTGCCGACGCGATGATCCAGCGCTCGCGCTCCACCGCGACCTGACAGAGTCCCTCGATGGCCTCGGAGCCCTAGATTTCGGCGGTTCCGGCGGTTCCGGCGCTGCCCCCCATTTAAGCGATGAGGTCTAAGCTACATGCAGCAAGATCCACTTAATAATCCTCAGAACCCGTACTCCAGCTTTCTCGTCGCCGCGTCTGCCGGCAGCGGCAAGACCTTTCAACTCAGTCAGCGCTTTCTCCATCTCATCAGCGCCGGCGCTCAGCCCGGCTCGGTGCTGACGGTGACGTTCACGAAAAAAGCCGCTGGCGAAATGCGCGCCCGTATCCTTGGCGAGGCGGCGCAGCTCCTGGCGGATCCGAAAAGGCAGCAGGCTTTTGACCAGCAGATGCAGCTCTTCCATGCCAGAACCCAGGGCCAGCGGCGACCGCCACCAATCCCGGCGCGCGACCTCGCGCCTCAGCTACTGGCTGCGTCGCAGCTGTTAAAAATATCTACTATCGATAGTTTATTCTTCGAGTGGGTGAGCAAGTTCCCGTTCGAAGCTAGACCAAGTAAAGGCGAGGGCGGTGACGGCGAGAGGCTGTCCGGATCGGCTAATCTCCTAGACCCTCTCAGCACACGGCGCCTACA
>Ga0315274_10014907_pt1 | contig 11022 bp, 13 predicted proteins | sample YL17G02_20_MG_FD_203700 | JGI IMG/M metagenome (GOLD analysis project Ga0315274, IMG submission 203700) | Sediment microbial communities from Yellowstone Lake, YNP, Wyoming, USA - YL17G02_20 | ecosystem: Environmental > Aquatic > Freshwater > Lake > Sediment | place: USA: Wyoming | collected...
GTCTTGGGGTGTAGGGATTCGTGGCTTCATACTAAACAGTATGATAAGAGCAGTGATCCACGAGATGCTTCATAAATCAGGTACGAGAGATGAGAATGAAGTTAGGGAGCTCACGAATCAGCATTACAAGGACTTTAGACGTCTGTACCTGAGCCGGTTTGAAGTAGAATTTGAACCACTGCTTAAAGAATGGAAACAAATTGAGATGGAGATAGGGCTGCATTAGCTTGGCATAGGCAGAAAGTTACAAATCATCACTTAGGACCGTCCCAAAACAGTCCCAATCTGGAAACCCAAAAAACCAGGCTGCTTTCAACGAGGGAAGCGCGGAAACCGCAGGTTTTCGCTTGGTGCCGGGGGCGGGACCCTCACCCAAGTTTACCGATTTGAGTGCGGGTGCGATGCAAAAATCCTTCGAAGAAGCACGCATTGTTGAACAATTTAGGAGTGCAGCGATGATTCTTAGACTTTTTATATTAAGAATTACACAGTACTGATGGAAAGTCGGCGAGAAACAATGGACGACAAAACCTTGCGTGAATATCTGTTCAAGGAAGTTGAGATTGTTCAAGATGTCATATCTAGGGTGGGAAACAATTCGTTTCTGATAAAGGGATGGGCGGTTACTTTGATTGTGGCTTCTCTTCTGATCAAAGGCACTTTTTATCATCATTTTGTCGCGTTATTACCTTGGCTTGTCTTCTGGTATTTTGATGCCTATTTTCTACGAATGGAAAGACTGTATCGAAAGCTCTATGGTTGGTTGGTTAAGAATAGACCCTCCAGCGACGAATTCTTGTTAGATATGGATCGGACAAGTCTGGAAAAGAGATTTGGTAAGGAAGTTCCATGCACTTCACAGATCATGTTTTCAAAAACGCTAATAGTCTTCTATGGATTGCTGCTTGTCGTCATCGTCTTCTCAGTATATTTTGACCTTTTCGTTGCGTCACCAAATTTAAGTACGACTTGAAACAAATGTTTCACAAGGTGAAAAAAGATGGTAAGAAGAGTTTTCTTCAGTTTTCACTATGAAAGAGATATTTGGCGTGCAAATCAAGTTAGGAACAGTTGGGTAACCAAGCCAGATAGAGAAACAGCGGGCTTCTGGGACGCTGCACAGTGGGAACAGGTAAAGAAACAAGGAGATGACGCAATAAAAAGGTGGATTAACAGTCGTTTGGAAGGGACGTCGGTTACTGTGGTGCTTATAGGAGCTGAAACGTCCAAGAGAGAATGGGTAGACTATGAAATACAACAAAGCTACGCTAGAGGAAACGCTCTCCTCGCCATTTATATTCACAATTTGAAAGACAAGGATGGTAGCACCGACATGAAAGGTGACAACCCACTCGACAAGTTTTATGATGAACAGAATGGACAAAGATTGTCCGACCTTTACCCGACTTACGATTGGGTCAATGATGACGGCTACAACAACGTCGGCGAGTGGATGGAGCGAGCTGCTCTTATCGCTGGCCGCCCTGAGCTGGAACCACCATCCACACGCTCTGCACCACCAAGCGCTTGCATTCGTTGAGCTTATGGCATCTCTAGTCACCTAAATTGCCAAGTCATGTGTTCTCCACTGATTCCTATTCCAAAATCGTTCGCTACTGTCTCTGACAAGTCTTCAGTCATGGCATGCTTTCTTCGGTCCCTAAGAACAGGCAGTCTCTTTGCGACGAAACCATATGACTGCAATTGTACTCTCTAGTCATCTGCGTTCACACAAGAAATCCCCATGCGCCTCATCATTGTGAAACTAAGCTTGGCCTTTGATGTTCTGTTGTCCGTTGATCAAACTCGATATGTTATGGTTTGTTGGCTTTCTGGTAAAGTGAATTTTCTTGCCTTTTGCGAATGCATATCCGAGTTCCACTGTGGTTCCGACACCGTAATACTCTTCCCCCTTCTTTTCGTTAATTATCACTATCAGATCAGCGTGATCTATTTGCTCGAAATAGGTTTCCATTAGTCTTGATCTTGTGGTCAATGTCTCAGCTGTCTCTCCCTTGTGTCCGTGGTGAGCCTCGATGCAAGGTCTAGACCTCTCCAAGTGTTCTTTATTCGGAAACACATTCTCCTCGCCATGTCTTTGTTTGTAATACTCAAGAACTTCCAAGAAACACCTCATGTCACCATAGCTGCCGCATACTACAATCTTCACGACAATCTGCCTCCTGTTCTGAAACACCTATTGCACTTATAATGTTGGTTCTGATCAAGATGTATTTTTATTTTTTGAAAACCAGTGCAGAAACATTATGATCTTGCCGTCGAAATGGGACCTTTGCATTGAGGGTCGGCGGTTGTAACGTCACCATATTTGTAGGACATCATCACTCTGCATCCAGACATACAGCTCTCGTGAAGATCACACTTCTGGCATTTGTCCGGTGGATTCGAATGAAATCTTCTGATAAACTGAAAAAGAGGCGACTGGTGCCAGACTTCTGAAAGCGTACAATCTTCATTTCTTAAGTCTCCAGCTGCAAAAAGTATGTTTCCCGATGAAGCTGTACACGGGAAGATAATGCCAAATGCGTCAACATGTATACGGTTCTCCGCTGCCAAACATGAGTCATGACCTGGAAGCATTCTCAGCTCTGGATAGAACAGACTAGTGCAGAATCCAGCATACAATTCTGCGTCAATTCTCTTCTGCACTTTGTTCATTTCTCGGTTCAACCATTCTACTTCATCGCTGCTGAGACTCATTTCATCAAACTTCCCTTTCGCCCTCCCTGTAGGTGAAAGCGACAATATTCTGATTTTCTTAACTCCCTTGTCAGAGACTTCCCTTATCAATGGTACAATCTCATGTATGTTGTATTTCATTGGGACAGTATAAACAGATACATTGGCACCTGCACGCATCAATATTCCAAGACCCCTCCATGTAGATTCCATTGACCCTTCGACTTGTGTTATGAAATCGTGTGTTCTCGGGTTCGAACCATATAGCGCGATTGTTATTTCACTGACAACTTTGCTGATCCTTTCCGCATCTCTGCGATCGATTAATATTCCATTAGTATGGATATGAACTGGTACTTTCAGGTTATTACTACAAAAATCCAAGACTTTCATCAGTTTCTCCTTGCAAAAGAAGGGCTCACCGCCGGTAAGTCCGACGGCTTTTAGGCCCAGTGACTTAGCTTCCTTCAATAATCTCTCAATCTCATCCACCGATAGCTCATAGCTTCCAGCGTTCTGTCTTGCTCGTGCAGAGCAATGTATGCAATCAAGGTTGCATTTCTTTGTAAGCTCGATGTCAACATGCTCAAGTCTGTAAATCTTTGTAAGAATGCCCTGCTTCTTTCCTAAATTCGTTTTCAATTGAATCACCTCTTCTCCTGATGTTCACGCTTTTCTCAGACTTCAAACCCATTACTTCTGCGGCAGCATCCCAACTGAAACCGGTTAGTTTTTTCTTGTAAAGCAGTTTGTCTCTTTCCTTGACCAGTTGCTCGACACGACAGATTTCAGATAGGTACTCATTTGTGGCGTCTGGTGTATCATTCAGCAAGTGTAGCAAGAGAGTTGCGGTTTTTTCATCGACATATCTGAAAGTTCTAAATGGTTTATCAAGTCGAAATCCATAGAGGTAGCCAGTCAAATCGGACAATGGAAAACTTGGAGAAACGAACCTCATCTGTGCCGCTGCTAGCATATAATCTTCCAGAATCGTGTTTGCGTGCTTCTTTTTAATAGGTGGAGCTTTGAAGAACCAACCATAGCGGTAGTAACCGGTAAGCACTCGTATGTGACCGTGAGGGCCACGCCGAGTCGTGCAAAAGAAGTGCAATTGAATCCCCTGCCTGACAACAGTCGCCCGCATTCCCCTATCGCATCTACTGAACAAACCGAAAGTCATTGTTTCTAGATTTGGATCTGCTTTTGGATCGTTTTTGTGCGACACATCTCTGATGGGCGTCTTGGAGAGCGGATCGCTATAATAGAATGATATCGCTGCCTTGCTACCTGTTTTAGGTATCAGCGGGGTCCATGGTGGATTTGGGGGATGGGCATCTTGATGATGGGCTACCCCACGATTATTGGGTTTAGGACTCTTGGACATATGCTATGTCATTAGATACTATGAGGCTCTTGGTTTTATCTATTTCCTCAATATAATGGCACTTTGCATTGAATGCATTGACACTCGATCGCTTTGGTATTTGATCATTGAGCTCAACGGTGTGGGTCAGAGGCGAGAGCATAGACACTACCTGCATCCATGCCGGGCTAGCCTGAGCCATTGAATATTGAGAAGAACAGCAAGTCCGTAAATATTCACGACTATCAGCTCAACAGCGATGACAGAAGAAAGGAGATACACTCTTAGAAGACCGCCATCTTCAATGTTCTCTGATGCATCAAACAGACGAAACACAGCAGGCACTAAGAAAATCGATGAAACAAGAAAAGGAAGGTGCTCTTTCGTTTATGGCGTCACAAATTTCCTTCTCCAATTTTTCTGGAACCCTTTTTCTCTGGTGTTTGCGCCCTCATTTCTATTTTGCATACTCAACATTATTGAGGAGAGAAGAATTGCTTGGCCATGGGAATATAAAGCGGATGCTCGCGCATCAAGCAAGGTTGGGACAGAAACGATGATTTCTGCTTTGAAGAAGACACTTTCTCCAGAATTTGAGTCTTGCGATACTCCAACTCACCCTTCGCTAAAGAGAAGGATAGATCATCTAAGGAAAATAGAGAATAAAGCCAAAGAGAATTAGCCAGGCCAGGTATGAAAGCGCCACAACTTTATGGGCATCTAAGCGAAGAAAGAAGAGAGTTGCGGGAGATAATCTCCACTCTCTGATACTGTCAAGTTATTTGTGATGAACTAGAATAAGTCTTTTGACCTAGAGCCCCTAGACAGTTGCTTGATTTTGGTTTCTCGAAATCTCCTTTACTGTTAGTGCTTTTATCTCTAAATTTTGTGATTCTAATAAGTTCTTTTGGTTCTGCTATGACTTTTCCGCATTTTTCACACTTTGACACTTGTAATGGCTCATATACAGGAACCATGACTTTCACTTTGGGCTCTGGACTTGGCTGTTCGACAAAGAGTTTGTTCACTGGGACACGATTCCAATGGCCGCAGACAGAACACTTCATTCGAAGTCTTTTTTCCATCTTAATTCACCCATGTGCTCGCACATCAGCTTGTCTTGGAAAATGAGTCTCTAATAGCCTCCCCAAGAACCCTTACTTTGTTGCTGCAACCTTGGAGCAGCTTGCAAGCCTTATCAAAATCTGCGGTTTCTTGATGCAAACGAAGGCTTACCTTTTCTGGGAACGACTAGCTTGAGCGCCCAAATTTCTGCATTTGATGCGTTGTTATTCATTGTACGGAGCAAGTTTTGCCTGAGGATTATTTAGAGGTCTGTATAGACCGCGCAAGTTGATATCCTCAGACTTTCCTGCCAAGATTTTCTTTGCGCTGTGCGTATCTTTCGCCTTAATCCTTGGTATACTGAATTTCTCTAACAATCTTTCATCTACAATTGGGTAGCCACCTCGTTTCTTTGACCTTCTCTGGCTTAGGGCCTCTTGAAACAGCTCTGAATTGAGGAAAGTGAGAGAATACTTTAGCGTCTGCACAGTAGTTACTTTGTCACGAAGAACTTTCTCCAAGTTATCTCTCAATTCTTCCATTTTTTTCTTAGGAATCATCGAGATTACGGAGTCTCTTGGCAGATACCCTGTTTTATCCAGCGCAAAAGCTGGTTCCTTCATCACTCTTTTACACACAATTTTCGGTTTAGTGATTAGTTCTGGCGTTCTAGGTCTATGGTATTCATACCAACTCTTATTATATTGCGATAGTCTTTTTCCTTCGAATTCTCTTTGCTCTAGCTTGTCAAAATATCTCGTAAGGTAATTCGCTACCTTCGGATATTTGACAAGATTCTTTGCAGTTCTGTACTTTAGTTTTGATGGAGTGTCTTTTCCTTTCTCATAATCAGAGACAGGGATTGAAAAATCGAGAGCATCATCTCCTCCTAGACTTGCAAGACGAAACGCAGGTATCCATTTCGAAGATACCTTGATGTATGGAAAAACCAAATACTCTTCTTTCCAATCTATCCTGTTAGCGCTAATGTCCCTGCCCCCGATTGTCCTGTAAACAAGATCGGATTCGAGCGATGATGCTATGTCTTTACCTACAACGTATATCTCTTCGCAACCATCACCACCCCAAGTAACTCCTTGCGTGAGGTCAAAAAGCTCGGCAATTGGCCAGCCATCAATCTCAATTGAAATCTTTTCCTCAAAGAGCTCCTCAAGCTTCACCTTTCTGGATACTGCCAGAAAACCGTTCTTTTCTGCCTTTCCTCTTTCTATAGCACTCAGCACAACTTTACGCATTGTCTCACGTTTGGCAGGCAAATCAGTCAACTTTCATTCACCTCAACAAGCGTCACGCCTTTTTGCTTACCGCTCTTGCGAAGGATAGTAATTGCTGGATAGTTGACATATTTAGGAAAGATCAGAGGGCCGAAATTTGAGATGTCAACGAACAGTTCAAAAGAAGTCTGGCTTCTTATCACCTTCTTTATTCCTTCCCCGAAGGCTTGGCTTATGTAAGTAACTTGAGTAATCATTGCAAAAGTCCCATCATCTTCAAGCCACCTTATGCCCCTGTCCATAAAAAGCACATAGTAGTCGTACTTTCCAATTGCGCTTACTTTGTACTCTTTCTTGTAAAAATCCCTCTGATTTTCGTCTCCTAAAGGTCCTATCGTGCCCCTCAGGACAGCCCCCCACGGAGGATTACCTACTACAAGGTTAAACTTCCTGTCACATAACTCTGAGTATCTTCTGCTTCTGTTGACAGCCTCTCTGACACGTGAGTTAGTCTTAGGGTCTATCTGTTGAACGACAGGCTTCTTGGCTAATGAGTCATGAGTTGCCACATTGAATGATAAGGAGAAGTCAGCATACTTGTGTTTGACTTTCGAATAAACGTCGATGAGTTGAAAAGTAAGGTTCATCGTCGTCAAAAATGCAGCAAAGGGGTTAATGTCAATCCCGTTAATATTGCTAAGGATAGTTTCGAGCACTTTCTTCTGCACGACCCAATCAGGTAACCCTCTCTCCTTCTTGTGACAAGGCATGTCGGTTTCCAAATGCTTTCTTAATCTGGACAGAGCTTCTACCAAGAAAGTCCCACTTCCGCAAGCGATGTCCAGCACTTTACACTCACACAGGTTATTCTTTTCTTCAGAATACGATGCCAAGTCAAGTATCAAGTCAACAATTTCATCGGGGGTTGTGACAAAACCAAGCCTGTTTATGTCTTCGCGGGAGAGGAAGCCCTGATAAACCTTTTTCCAAATATCGAGATCCACACGTTCAAAATCATACGTCTTGAGCATGTTGTAAGCTCGGCCAAGGTCTTTGTCAAGTTCCGCTTCAAACTGACTGAGCACACCCAAGTTGTTTTTGTCCAATCCCTGCTTTTCAGTATCGGACACATAGAGCCAATCCAACTCATTCAATGCATAGACACTAGGCAAGTACTCATTCATTCCTCGTCTCAGGTTCCAATAAAAGTCAAAGTAGGGATTTGCCTGGCCCTTTTGAACAACGGTTTCTGTCCATGCCTGTTTGTCAACACCGACAAAGTGCATTAGCATTCGCCCTACCAGAAGCGTCGCAGTTTGCACCAGAAAATTCTCGAGATGTGTTTGATAGATTTCCCAAACATGCCTTCTCGGACTACTCTCTATCGGTTCGTCTTTCTTAATCCCGGCCATTACATTCACAACATAACTATCGACATTCCTGAAAGGCTTGAACCTCTTCACTAGCTTGACCTTAAGTTCCTCAAAGTTACGAGTTTTGCTGATTTCCTTAGCCGTTGCTCTGACGGTGTCTTCTATTCTTGGCAGTAAGTTGCTCACAAGCCACTCATCGAATAGTTGAAGAGTAACGTTTCCTACATTTTGCCCGCATTTACCTTGCCTGAAGACAGTGAATGTCTCTTTCAAGTCCTCGGTAAGTTCCCCGATGACCTTGTCCATATCTGCTGTGAATTGGGTTATTGCTACTTGGTCACTTTTCAGCAGCTTGATTTTAGTCATTACACACACCCATAAAGGTAGTTCTTGGCCAAGAGATGTTTAACAAATCTATCCCATTTTGAATCAGAATCATTCGATTTTATGGTTTCCTCAATGCCGGTTGCAATATCCATTCTCAACCATTCGTATCCATTAGCCAGTGCTGCGTGTTTAATCGTCTGGTAAACGGGGATTCTAGTTTTGAAATCCTCAAAATCAGCCAATCCTCTTCCAGGTTTCTTCGTCTCCAAGTACACAACTGGTCTAACGTCGTTATCAATAAAGAGAACGTCATATCTTTCGCCAAAGATGATGTTTTCTAGAGGCCAACCAAGAAGTGCGTGAAAGACCTCGTAAACTACCCAACCTCTGAACGCCCTCTCCCCCCACTCACCGGGATAGTTCAAATAGCGCGTGTACCTTTCGTAGCGCTCCATTATTCTCTGAACTGTTGGCGCAAGCTTACGAACAGTTGTCATCTACTGCCCTCTACGCAAAGAGACAATTTTTCGACTCTGCTTATAACTACTTTCTTTTTCTCGAATGGCAGGCGCTTGCCAACATGCTATCGCAACTCTGATGCCCACGCGCTCGTTGCACGTGCATGTTATGCAAACTATAAAAACTGTTTGAGTCATATACTGAGGTGGACGGTGGGCGGGTGACATGACGAAGGAATTTGAAGCAATAAGTGAAGAGCATAGAATGATTATTGATCCAGTTGGATTCATTTCTGAGATAATAAACAACATTGGGGATCAAAGAGACATAATCCGAGAATTGATCTCCAACGCCTCCTCCAAGGAAGTCGGAGCAAAAAAGGTCGATATTAGGATTTATGAGTCAGATTTGGGTTTGGCAATCACCGTTGTCGATGACGGTTGTGGCATGGATTACACTAGGAATAACAAATCGCCAGGAAGGCTTGACAAGTTTCTAAATGCGGCTCAGGGCAGGCAGGCTGGTTTTGAGTCCGACGAATTTGGTGCGAAGGGTCTGGGAACAAAACTCCTTTATAATTCAGACGGTGTCGAAATTGAAACATACGATGGTGGAGAGTTTTGGTACAGGGTTATCCTGGAAAGCCCTTACAGGACTGTCATCGAAGACAAGAAACTTGCAATACCTGTTGTGAATACCATACGTGCAGCTGGATATCCAGGACTAAAGAAGGGCACGAAGATAACCGTGAAAGGATGGGCTGGACTATCGAGTATTCCTCGAGATTTCAAACTTGACCGAATTGACAGATACTTGAGATATTACACCGTAATAGGATTCACTAGAAAGGAAACAAGAGGGTACCCCTTTCCTGAATTTGCGATATCTGTTGGTGCTCAACGCAAAATTATGAGTGCTGGATTTCCATTCATCACTGCTGATGAGAAAGCTGAAGATGCCAAAACTCTGACATTTGCACGAATGGAAGAAGAGAAGAAAACGCACAGTGAAAGAATCGTTAAGATCACATTGCAGGGTGGGATTACAACAGATACTGGCAAGTTCCAATTGACCGAGGAAACGGGTGGTGTCTGGTTATCCGTAAATGGTGTTCCTTACTTTAAACTCTCCACGAACAAGTATGCAAGAAAACTGGGGCTGACAGATGATTTCGTAAGATTTGTGGTCGAATGTGACGAAGTTAGGCTCAACATGAGTAGGAGTGACTTCAGCTATGATGAAAAGTACGAAGCCTTTGAGGATGCTCTAAATGAGGCCTTTAACAAAATAAAGGAAGATCCGAAGTTCCAAAAATTCTACCAGAATAGGCGCAGAGAAGTCAGGATAGAAATGCAAACAACGATGAACCAAAAGAAGGAAGAATTCTTATCCGAAGACAAAAGATATGTTTGGTATAAAGGAAAAATGTTGATAGCAGAGCCTGAAAGTGAATACGACACAGCAGCGCTTTTGTGGATTCTCGAAGGTCTTGGAGCTTTGCCATTTGCCAAGTTCAACACTCTCCAATATCCGGGTTACAGAGAAGGCATAGACCTGCTGGCCGATTATCAAGAGGAAAAAGACATGGAGGAAAAAAAGTGTTCTTATGTCGAGTTGGAACGTCTTTTCAGTAGTTTTATTCGGCACAAACACGAGGTGGGCCAAATGAGTCTGGCTTTCTGCTGGAAGCTTGACAAAGGCAAGGTAACGATGGGGAAGATAAATGCTACAAAGAAGCCCTACAAACACACATACACTTTCAGCGATATCACGCTACCTATTTTTGAGATAAGCCAATTTCCAGGAATATTTGTGGGCACTAAAAGAGAAGCAAAAGATTTCTTTGAAAGCCAAAAGTGAGTCACCCTTTTCTGTTAATTGCGCACGCGTTTTTTTAGTAAGCGTTTATTTAGTCAAGTTCAGGACGTTCCTAGTTTTTGCATGATTTCTTGCAAATCTTTCTTAGTCCGCTCCACTTTTGAACGAGCCCGACCTATCGTAGTAGGCTTCATTTTAACTCCACTCTGCACTGTCTGTGGATGTCGTTGGATCGCTGGCTTCTTAATAGTCTAAATGAATCATTCAAGTGAGAGTATCCACAGCTGAGTTTCAACGGAAGAGTTGAGAAGGGGGATGATGAGCCATGCAGCAGAAGAGGCTAGCATGCTCTCAGGAAATAGGCAACAAGAGGTACGATGAAGACCTGTTAGTTCACCTAACAATCTACGACGTTCCAGCCAGCCTGCTAGCGCGCGTAGCTGTTCCTGAATTCGTTTGCGAGGTGGCTTGTGCTTCTGGTTTTGCTTGGTCTATGGATGACGATGTGCCTTGGGATACGAGAAGCATCGTTCAGGAAGGCACGACCCAACTCCATCGCACTTGAAAAAGGGAATTTAGGAACACGCATGCGTGGTAAGCTTCTGGACAGTGACTTTCAATCCTAGACCCTTTTCTCTTGATTTCATGTGCCTCGTTTCAAGCTTGACTATCTTCACATCCT
>Ga0315274_10014908_pt1 | contig 11022 bp, 9 predicted proteins | sample YL17G02_20_MG_FD_203700 | JGI IMG/M metagenome (GOLD analysis project Ga0315274, IMG submission 203700) | Sediment microbial communities from Yellowstone Lake, YNP, Wyoming, USA - YL17G02_20 | ecosystem: Environmental > Aquatic > Freshwater > Lake > Sediment | place: USA: Wyoming | collected...
TATCGTTTCGTATGCACCCGCGGCCCGGGGCACGACAGCAACTGGCAGAACGACCCGACGTATCTGGACCAAGGGCTCCCCAAGGGCACATATACGTATAAGGTCCAGGCGCGTGACAAATCTCCGCAGCAGAACAGGACCGACTGGTCGGTGGAGGCCTCCGCTACTATCAATTGAGCCCCGATGGCTTGGTTTGCCGGCATCTCTATTTGGGCACAGGCGCAATTCGTTCGCGCGATGAGTATTGGTCAAAAAAAACGCACTCATCTCAATCGCCGGCGGCGATATTCGCAGGACAGGGCAGCACCGGTTCCGATAAGTCCTGGGCATTGGGAATGAATTGTGCCTTGTTTAAGGACCCGGCCTTTTTCATCAAGAGCGCCCCAGGGAACACCTCGCAACACTCGTTTTTCGCTTGCAATCGCAGGATTGTTTTGGTATAATGATGTTCTAAACTGGAGTGTGGGTGCGGAAATCCCGCAGGAATAGATGACATCGCGGTTCGGCACGCTGAACAAAGTGCAAGAGCCGATGTTTTTAGGAGGAGATTGGTGATGAAATCAAAAGGCGTGTGTATCTCTACTTTGATTCGTTTCGTGATATTCTCCGTTGCGTTTTCGGGTTGCGGCCAAACTCAGAGACCAGAGCTCGGCAGCGTGACAACTATCCACGAAGATGCGCCCTCAAAGAACATCTGCGTTGTGAATGTGCGTTCTAATCAGTACGACAAAGAGCTTGTGATCTCCGGCGACGTCCGACGAGAGTGCAACTTCTGTTACGAGGATGTTCGCGGCCATATAGATATTGTCGTGCTCAATTCAGACAGAGACGTTTTGGACACGTCGAGCACGTTTTACAACCCGCGCAATATCCCCAAGACAGGGCGCCGCTCATCGAGCTTCACAGTCAGGCTGCCGGTGACCGTCGGCGAAGGAGCGGTTATCCGGACCGCGTATCACGAAGATTCGGACTTCGCAGCATCAAGTCCGGGCCAGGAGACGTTTCACTGTCGAACGAATATGGCATTGCCCAACGTTCAGGCAGCAGCAGTTTCAAGACTGAACGGGCAGTGAGGCGGCTTGCAGCCGAGGCTTGGAAAGCATCCGGGATATACTCGAACCGCCGGTGAGCGAATCGGGTGACCGTGCCTTCGAGGCCCATCCCGGTAGGCAAATCTCAAATCCTCTGAACCCACGGAGCGGGCTATGCGCCGGTGCGTTCTTCTTAGGCGCTGCGGCGATGGCGGAGGCGGTCAAGAGCCACCGCAACAATTATTATCCCGCCTGTGATGATTTCCTGCCAGTAATTGGGGACCTTCATCTGGGTGCAGCCGGAGGCTATGACCGTCATAATCAGGGCGCCGACGAGCGTGCCGAGGATGGAGCCTTCGCCGCCCGATAGGCTGCCGCCGCCAATGACAACGGCGGCGATGACATCGAGCTCCAGCCCCACCGCTACAGTCGGGTCGCCCACGGTCAGCCGGGAAAACTGCATCAGGCCCGCCAGGCCGGCGAACGCGCCGCCTAACATAAAGACTATAACCTTGACCCGCCAAACGGCTACTCCGCAGAGGCGGGCTGTCTCTTCATTCGACCCGATGGCGAAGATGTGCCGGCCCAGGCGGGTGTAACGAAGCAGCACGGCCACAACGATGGCCATCATAATCAAGAGCCACACGCCCACCGGCAGCAGCATCCAGCTTCGCTCCCTGGGGAGGGAGGCCATCAGCTCATCGAGCCACTTGAGCCGCTCGACATCGACGTCTATCTTCTGCTCTTTGCCGATAGCCTTGGCCGTGCCCCGGACTATGAGCATCATTCCGAGGGTAACGATGAACGACACGACCCTCAGAGAGGTAATCAGGGCGCCGCTTACCAGGCCGCATAGTGCGCCCGCGGCGACTCCCCCCGCCGCCGCGGCGATAGGTCCGGCACCGGCCCTTTGCAGCAGCGTCGCTATCACCGCTGTGCTAAGGGCAACAATGGACCCGACGGACAGATCTATGCCCCCGGAGATGATTACGAGCGTCATCCCAAGCGCCGCCATACCCACGATAGTCGTTTGGCGCGCAATGGTCTCGAGGTTGCGCCAGGTTGTGAAACTGGGCGGGGCAATTGCCGCAAAGATTCCATAGACCAGCAACAGTGCCAACAACGGGCCGAGAGTGTTGAGCCAGCGTTTCCACGTTGGCTCGAATATCGCACTTTGTGCGGATATGAGCTGGTCTTCTGTCATACACTTGCCTCCCCGCCACGTGTCTCAAGAGTCTGCCCGGTCGCCTCCAGCATAAGGCTGTGCTCGTCGATGTCCTCAATTTTGCGGGTGGGGCCGAGTCTGCCGCGGCACATCACGGCCACTCGGTCGCAGACGCCCAACAATTCGGGCAGATAGCTGCTTACCATCAGCACCGCCTTTGGCGATTGGCCGCCGGCCAATTCATCAATCAGTTTGTAAATCATTGCTTTTGCGGCCACATCGATGCCTCGCGTCGGCTCATCGAGCAGCAGCACATCAACGTCGTGCTGCAGCAGCCTTGCCAGCGCGACCCTCTGCTGATTTCCGCCAGAAAGAGAAAGAACGGATTGCCTGGGGCTGCGGCATCGGATGCCCAATTTATCTATCCATCGTCGGGCGGCCTTGTCCTGTCGGCCGGGCAGGACGAACCCGAGCGGGCCGAAGCCTGTAAGCCTCGAAAGCGTAACGTTGTCGGATATGCTCAGGGCAAGGGCCAGACCCTCTTCCTTGCGGTCTTCGCTGAGTATGCCCGCCCCCTGCATCCACCGCCTGGCCGGTGAGGCCGGTCCGGTGTACAGGCCGAGCTTGATTTGCCCCGTGCGCACAGGGTCCAGCCCAAAGATGCTGCGGAGCAATTCTGTGCGCCCTGCGCCAATCAGGCCTGCGATGCCGAGGACCTCGCCGCGATGCAATTTCAGGCTGGCCGAGGTAGGCTTGCTGACGCCGGCGAGGTCTTTGACCTCTAAAACCACCTCTCCGGCTCGGCGCGGCGACCTCGGATATAGGTCCTCAACCTGCCGGCCCACCATAAGCGATATTATCTCGTCGGCGCTTATTGAGGCGACATCGCTCCCGCCAGCGACGCGCCCGTCGCGCAGGACCGTCACCGTATCGGCAACGCGTTTGACCTCCTCGATAAAGTGTGAAATATAAACTATGGCCTTGCCCTGGCGTTTGAGGCGCCCGATTATCTCGAACAATCGGTCCACGTCCTGCTGTGTCAGACTGCTCGTCGGCTCGTCGAGGACGAGCACCCGGCAGCCTATTGCCAGGGCCCGCGCGATCTCGACCAGCTGCTGGGAGCCGACCGAGAGCCTGCCGACGCGGGCATCCGGGGTCAATTCGGGATTATCGAACCGGCTGATGGCCTCGATTGCCCTGCGGCGGACCTCTTTACGGTGTATGACGCCGAGTGTGGCCGGCTCCATACCGAGCATTATATTCTCCTCGACGCTGAGGTGCGGCGTCAGGGAAAGCTCCTGGTAAATCATTGCAACGCCCGCCCTTCGAGCCTCAAGTGGATTGGCGGGACGGTATGGCTCGCCGTCCAGCCGCATTTGGCCCGCATCGGGCTTGATCGCGCCGGAAAGGACTTTCATCAGCGTGCTCTTGCCGGCGCCGTTTTCCCCGACAAGCGCGAGCACGCGGCCCGCGGCCAGCTCGATGCCAACATCGTCAAGCGCCACGGTCGCGCCGAAGCGTTTACAGACCCCCGTCATCTCAAGCCGCAGGCCGGACCTGTCGGAATCTACTCTTTCAACCATTTCTTGTAATCCGGCTCCAACAGATTTTTCATCCGGGGGTCGTTCATATTCTCCGGCGTCGCCACCTCGGAACCGGTGTCGATTCGTTTCTCGACCTTTTCACCCCGCAGGTGAGCGACCATAGTTTTGACGCCCAAGTAGCCCATATTGATCGGGTCCTGCAGGACAAGTCCCTGGATGTAGCCGTTTTGAAGACCTTTTACGAGGCGGTCCGAGCTGTCAAACCCGACGTACTTGACCTTTCCGGCCAGCCCGCCGTCCTCGAGTGCGCGGAGCATCGCAAAGGAAGTGGACTCGTTCGGACAAAAGATTCCGCCGATGCTCAAGCCGCCATCAGGCGTTCGAAGGGGCGCCAGGAGGTTTTCGCTGGCCTGATATGCGCTCTCGGTGGTGGCCCCGCCATACTGGTTGGCGCTGACTACCTCAATTCCGGGGTATTTATCTTTCAGGACGTCGAGGAAGCCCTGCTCGCGGTTCATCGTGCTGGCGGAGCCTTCCTGGTATCGCAGCATAATCACTTTGCCTTTTCCGCCCAGCGCCTCGGCGAGCCGCTCGCCGCCCTTCTTGCCGCCGACGTAGTTGTCGGTGGCCACGAAGCTGACGTGGTCTTCGCTCTTCAGGTCGCTGTCGATAATGACAACGGGAATGCCGTTGTTGACGGCGTCCTTAACGGGCGCCCGCAGTGCGGCGTCATCCAGCGGCGCAAGGACTATCCCCGTCACTCCGAGGGTCACAAAGTCCTCCACGACGCGGATTTGAGACTCGCGGTCGTCCTCCTTGAGCGGGCCTTTCCATATAATTTCCACTTCAATGCCCGCAGCCTTGAGCTCCTGCTGGGCCTTGATGGCCCCTGCGTGTATGGACTTCCAGAATACGTGGGTGGTGCCCTTGGGGATTACCGCGATACGATACTTGGTTTGCCCGTCCTGCTTCTGCTTGCACCCGACCGGAGCGAAAAGGACAGCCGTGATGAGGAGAACGGCGGCGACTATTAAGGCCTTTTTCATATATGTCACACTCCCTAAATCCGTGTTTTCGACAAACCGACAATCGGCAACAATCAGCACACAATCAACGGCCAGCAGAGTATAGCGGCTCAATGGCGTTGTTACAAGCGGCCGTTTCAAAAAATAACCGCCGATGGAGGCTCGCCCCGTTAGAGGCGCCAAGGGATATCGCCTCCCAAAAGCCTCTAACGGGGCTCGCCGGGAGACTGAGGCATAATGCACACTCGCCGGGATTGAAGCTCGAATCATCGAGAAAGACCTGGTATTCTATTGACGATGAATCATTGGCAGGCAAAAAGAAAGGGATAAGTATGATTACGCGTCGTCGTTTTCTCAGGTCCATAATGGCCGGGCCAGCGTTCGGCCTGTTGGGTATGTCCGAAATAGCACAGGCCAACGGAGACCGCAAGCGGCCAAACGTCCTGATGATCATTGTCGATGATATGAATGATTACGGATTTTACGAGGCTTTGGGCGGGGTCAAGATGCCATATCTTGAGAGGTTCAAGAAGACGGCGATTGTCTTTGACAGAGCCTGCTGCGCCTCGCCGGCGTGCGTGCCGTCGCGTGCTGCGGTCTTCAGCGGGCTTTATCCACATACGACCGGTTCGTACCTTAACGGCAGCGACCCGTGGCGGCAGCCGCCCTTCACCGAGACTGAGGCAATGCCCGAGTGCTTCAAACGCAACGGGTATGAGACCTTCGGCCGGGGCAAGCTGCTTCACTCGGAGCCGCCCTCCAGCCGCAAGAACGCAATGTGGGACAACGAGGTGTGGCATGGCGGATTCGGACCCTTCCCGCCGGAAAAAGACCAACTGAAGGGCAACTTCTGGGGCTGCACGCCGTGGGAAGGCCCCGACAGCGATTTCCCGGACGTCAAGAACGCCGAGGCCGCGATAGAGTTCCTGCAGCAGGAGCACGGCAAGCCCTTCTTCCTGACGCTTGGACTTTGGCGCCCGCACACGCCCTTCACGTCGCCCAAACGGTTTTACGAAATGTACGAACCCAAAGGCCTCAAAATACCCTTACCAGGCTGGCGCGAGGACGATATGGAGGACATCCCGCCCTTGGGCCGAAAGCTGGCCGAGGTCTGGGGCGAGCGGTTTGAGATTTGCGGCAGTGAAAACCCGGATATGTGGCGCAAGTTCTTGCACGGCTATTTGGCGGGCACGACGTTTGCAGACTGGAGTGCGGGACGGGTGATTGAGACGCTCGAAAAGGGCAAATACGCCAACAACACGATTGTGGTCTTCTGGTCGGACAATGGTTATCATTGCGGCGAGAAGAACCACTGGGAGAAAACAACGCTGTGGGAGCAGGCGGCCCTGACGCCCCTGGCGATCCGGCTGCCGGGGATGGGCGACGCCGGCAAGCATTGCACTCGGCCGGTGAACACTATCGACCTGTACCCGACTCTCGTGGACTGCTGCGGGCTGAAGCCGCCGGGGCATAAGTTAGAGGGGATGAGCCTGCGGCCGCTGCTGGAAGACCCAAAAGCATCATCGGATCGGCCTTCCATTACGACTTACGGCGAGGGCTACTTCTCAGCAAGGAACGAGCGATACCGCTATATCCGCTATCCGGACGGGAGCGAAGAACTCTACGATCACCGGACTGATCCGCACGAATTTACGAATCTGGCGGATAGGCCGGAAATGAAGGCGGCGAAGGCGAAATTGGCCAAGTGGATGCCGAAAACGTGGGCAAAATCGCTCGGCGGACGGCTCGGCTGATTAAAAGCAGAACTCTGCCCGAGAACTGCCCGTGAAAGCCTGCACTTTCGCTCGGTTCGGTGCACAAGGCAGGGCCTTCCACGCCGCCGTAAGAAGTTTTTGAGTTTTTTCGGAAGAATCCTGCCCGGGTGGTTGACAGTCGCCGACGATACGTTTATGATACGTGCCCGTTGGAATTTCCTGTCGCCTGAGCACTGCGACGCCTGGAAGTCCCTGATTTGTTTGGCTCGCCCGGTGAAGAAACGTTCGGCCATAAGAAGGTCTGAGGCAGCGTGAGAGTTTTAGCTTGTATCCCGGCCCGTTATAGTTCCACCCGATTCCCAGGTAAAGTTCTCGCTAAAGATACCGGCAAGTTTTTAATCCAGCATACCTACGAGCGGGCCTGCCTCGCCAAGCTGCCCGAGAGGGTGATAATAGCAGCCGACGACCAGAAAGTCGTCGCAGCGGCATACAGCTTCGGGGCGCAGTGCGTCCTGACGAGCATCGAGCACCAGAGCGGGACCGACCGTATCGCCGAGGCGGTGAAGCAGATGGACGCCGATATCGTGGTGAACATCCAGGCCGATGAGCCGGAGATTGACCCGGAGAATATCGATTACGTTGCACGCCTCTTGCTTGAGAATCCGGATTACCCGATGGCGACGCTGGCCGCGGACTTCAAGCGGGCCGAGCAGATTGCCGACCCAAATATCGTTAAGGTCATAGTGGCGTGGAGCGTGCTGCGTGGAGCGAATAGGAAAAAGCTGGACGCTAAACGCTATCCCATAAACGCTGATTGCGGTAGAGCGATTTACTTTTCCCGTGCCCCGATTCCTTATGACAGGGACGCCAAAGGCATCGGCCAAATCGGACAGTACAAGCGGCATCTGGGCATATACGCGTATCGCAAGGATTTTCTGCTCAAGATAACCGCCCTGCCGCAGACGCCGTTGGAGAAAATCGAGAAGCTGGAGCAATTGCGAGCGATTGAAAACGGCTTCGGGATATTAGTCGGCAAGGTCAAGCACACCTGCGACGGAATAGACACCCCTGAACAATACGCGGCATTTGTTAGACGCCAAAGATCACAGAAAGGCAGGAAATGAGATTATCGCTCGCAACGATATTTTGTGCACTCGTGCTAAGCGCGTGCGCCGGTAAGCCCACACGAGTCAGTGGGGATGGTGAACTGAAGTGGCACACGTCGCCGGACAAATGGGCCGAGCCGAGAATCTACCACACTCCATTTGACAAAAAGTACACTGAACGAATCTCACTATCGAGAATCGCCTTGACGGATGTGGACGTGCCGAAGGTGGCCTCTCCAAACAAGGCCTATTGGTGTACGCCATATAGTACCGATACGATGAAACCCGGCCCATATGACTTCAGGGCTGACATATACAACGAACGGGATTACCTGGTGAGGCTGACTGTTTCGGATATCTACGGGAACTACGAGCCAAAGATACGATGGATAAACGAGAAGCTGCTCTATGTGAGGATCTGGTGGGGCCGGGTCAAAGGCGCAGACCTCATTCTTGACGTCGAGGATGAAACCATAATTCACAAAGAGGATATCCATTGGGGCGGCATTCCGTTTCTACAATGGCAACAGGCAAAGGACCATAAAGGCAATTAGTAACATCTCTGTGACCTCTGTGGCTGAGTAGGAAGAAGGAAAAGCGATGGTGAAAGATAATGATCTGTTGGCGTCGGTCAGTGATGTTTCCACTGAGAGTGAGTTCTTCTCGCCGGTGCCGGCCGGGTACAAGAAGGGCAAGACGCGGTATTGCTTCGTGATGGGCACGGTGATGAGCGGCTTAGGCAAGGGCATATTCTCATCCTGCTTAGCCAAGCTGATGCAGGATAAAGGGCTGAAGGTCGCGCCAATCAAGTTAGAGGGCTATCTGAATGTCGATTCGGGGACGCTGAATCCGTTCCGGCACGGGGAGGTATTCGTTCTCGATGACGGGATGGAATGCGATATGGACCTCGGCACTTACGAGCGGATGCTGGACCAGGATTTGAGCAGGGCCAACTTCACCACGAGCGGGCAGATATTCAGCTTGGTGCTGAACAAGGAGCGGCACGGCGACTACTTGGGCAGGGACGTGCAGATGATTCCGCACGTCACCGGCGAGGTCAAGCTCAAGCTTCGCCAATTGGCGGCGGACTCCGATGCGGACATTGTCTTTGTCGAGATCGGCGGGACGGTCGGCGACTTGGAGAATGCCTATTTCATTGAGGCGATGCGCGAATTGGCGTACGAGGAAGGCCCCAACAGCAGTTGCTGCGTGGCGCTGACGTACATCTTGGAGCCTAAGACCTTAGGCGAACAGAAATCCAAGGCCGCCCAATTGGGAATCAAGCAGCTTATGCAATTGGGGATTCAGCCGGACATTATTGCGTGCAGGGCGGGCAGCCCCGTCACGGAAAAGGTCCGTCAGAAGATCAGCGTCTATAGCAACGTCCCTTTGGGCAGGGTCATCAGCCTGCCGGATTCGACCAGCGTCTATATGATACCGGCTATGATAAGAGAAGTTGGGCTGGATTTCGAGGTTGCCAGGCTGCTCAAGATAGAGGACCGCATCAATCTCCGCCACGAGCGCAAGGCCTGGGCCAAGTGGTGCGACTTTATGGACAAAATCGGCTCGACCGCCGGCGAGGCGACAATCGGCGTCACGGGCAAATACACGTCCGTCCGTGACAGCTACGCCTCGATAATCAACTCGCTGGAGCACGCGGGCGTCGCGCTTGGCTGCAAAGTCAACATAAAATGGATCGATACGACGGGCCTCACCGATAAGAATGTAGCCGAAGAGCTTGGGGACGTGGACGGGATTATCGTGCCCGGCGGCTTCGGCACTCGCGGCGCGGAAGGAAAGATCGCGTGTATAAGATATGCAAGGGAGAACGCCCTGCCATATCTCGGATTGTGCTTCGGGTTCCAGATGGCGGTGATAGAATTCGCGCGCAACGTCTGCGGCCTGACAAAGGCCAACAGCACGGAGATCGAGCCGGGCTGCGCCGAGCCTGTAATCGACATCCTGCCCGAGCAGAAGAAAATCGAAGGCCTGGGCGGCAATATGCGGCTCGGCGGCAGGGACATCGAGCTAAAGGCCGGGACAATCGCCTGGGAGCTTTTCGACAAGGCCAAATCCGTCAGGATGCGGTTCAGGCACCGCTACGAGGTCGATCCGCGATATATTGAGCGGTTGGAAGCGGGCGGGCTGGTATTCTCCGGCAAGGCGCCGGACCAGCCGATTATGCAGATTCTGGAGCTTCCCTCACATCCCTTCTTTATGGGCACTCAGGCGCATCCGTGCCTTACTTCGCGCCCCTTGCGGCCTCAGCCGATGTTCGTGGGACTCGTGGCGGCAGCGATACAGAGGCGTCGTCCGAGCGAAAACCTGCCCGACTGTGTGAAAGCCGTGCGCAAAGTATGCACCCACAGCAGTTGACGAGCGATTATGAACGGGCCGAGCGCCCGCCTGTCACTCCTTCTTTTCGGGTTCTCCAGGCTGATTCAGCTTGGTCTTTAGCTCGGCTATCTGCGCCTTGAGCGCCTCGTTTTCCTCCCGGATTTTCGCGCCTTCTTCAAGAGCGGCCGTCAGTATTTCTCCCACCGTCTCGTCCATCTTCTTACCAAGCTGCTCTTCGCAGCCCTGCGCCTGCTTCTGGCATTCTTCGAGCTTCTTTTGCTCCTGCTTGATTTGCTTGGCGTGCTGGCCATTAAGGGCCTCTATCTGCTTGGCCTGGCGGGCCTTGAGGTCTTCAATCTGCTTGTCGCGCTGAACAACCTGTTTCTTCAGATCGATGTTCTGAGCAGCGATGAGTCTGCTTTGCTTCGTGCCGGGCGTCTCGGTCTGGGCCTCCTGGCAGCCTGCAATGTACATAAGCACAATGCCCGCGACTATGATAAGTGCTTTGCGAGCCGGTTTTCTCATTTTCAGAATCCTTTCCAATTCGAGCTTTCTACTATAACGCATAAGACTCCGCGCTACTATACCACCAAACACTCGCTCGTCAACTGCCTACGTGTAATTTCCCCGCGGAGCAAAACCAGCGGTCTTGAAGGCTGGCGCGGTGTCGGTAGAACCCGAGAGACGTTTCCACCGAATCAAGGGCTATCGGCAGATGGCGAGGTTGATTGAGGCGTTGTCAAAGGCTGTTGACAGGAAGGAGGCAGTTGCGTAGAGTTGGCCGGTCGTTACTCGACCGCAGAGCGAATTTCCACGACAAGTGGGACAACCTCGTCATTGTTTAATAGGATTTTAATAAAAATCTAAATGGAGCGCGGAGAAATGCTGCTTATCCTCACTTCTTACAGCCAAGAAGTCATAAAAAGTTCCATCTTTCAGAGAGATTTGGTATTTTGATGAACGAAAAGTCTCGTTGTATAGCTGAACAAGGATATACAACGTTATATGGGAACTGCCAGTTTAATCAGTAAAGGAGTGGTTTATGATAAAACAATTCATTTCAGGCAGTTGTTATTCGTATATTATGAGCGCAGAAAAT
>Ga0315274_10014911_pt1 | contig 11021 bp, 11 predicted proteins | sample YL17G02_20_MG_FD_203700 | JGI IMG/M metagenome (GOLD analysis project Ga0315274, IMG submission 203700) | Sediment microbial communities from Yellowstone Lake, YNP, Wyoming, USA - YL17G02_20 | ecosystem: Environmental > Aquatic > Freshwater > Lake > Sediment | place: USA: Wyoming | collected...
GCCGGCCGACCATCTGGAGCGCCTGCTCTCGGCTTACCCCGACGCCTGCTTCATCGCCGGCCACACGACGGTGGAGTACGCGGAAATCATGAAACGTCACGAGAACCTGTTTGTTTGTTCCGTGGTGCTGCTCGGTCCGCGCGACTGCGAAGACGTGGCGGCCGCCATCGGCGCCGACCGCTTTCTCTTCGGCTCCGATCTGCAGGACCTTCCCATATCCTGGGGTCTCGGCCCCATTCTCTTTTCCAGACTGAGCGCCGATGAGAAAGCCAAGATCCTGGGCGGGAATCTCCAAAGGCTCTGCGAACGGTACAGTCGAAGGGACTAGCGCCCGGACCGGGCGAAGTCCGAGCGGACGTTGCTTCGTGTCTTGGCGTCCTTGCGGCCTTGCGCTCTGGCCGCGCTCGCCTCGCCATCCTCCCACGAGTCCTTCTCCGCGTCTTGGTGTCCTCGCGCGAGTTCTCCTGTTTTCAGCGCTGAAAGCGCGGAGAGCACGGAGGCGCGCTGGCAGACAGTGCGGACGCGCGCGAACATCGGGATTTCCGGTCGCGCCTTCAGCGCTCGGTCAAGACGAAACGCTCACAAACCTGGGCCTGACAGCCCAGGCTTTATTCCAGCCGCGCCTTCGGCGCTCCCCAAGGCGTGGCATTCACTGCGGTCGGTCGCGGTGCAACTGCAGGATGAAGTCAGAAGCGCCTTATCTCACAAGAAAAACATTTCTGTTGCATAAAAAGCGCTCCCCCATTCGTCTAATGGATGAAGTCCCCGCAGAAGAACGTCATTCCGACTGAGGACTTCAAAGGAATACCCCGGCCGGAGAGGGAATGCAGCCGACCCGAAGCGAACTAGAAAGGCTTTACGACGAGCACCGGCGCGGCATGTTTGCGTGCGCCGTGGCCGTGACACGATGCCGCGACCTGGCCGAAGACGCGGTGCATGAGGCGTTCTGTCGGCTCCTGTGCCTTGAGCAAACGCCCCAGGACTTGAAGGCCTACGCCTTTCGCAGCGTCCGAAACGCGGCCGTCGATCTGGTCCGCCGCACCGCCCGAAACGTTCCGCTTCTGCCCGACGCCTTCTTCGACCAGTCGGACGGTCCGCGCGAATCGGCCGAGAAAAGAGAGTTCCAACTCCGGGTGACGGAGGCTCTGCGCAGCTTGTCGGAGAACGAACGGGAGACGATCGTGCAACACCTCTACGCCGACCTGACCTTCCGCGAGATCGCCGGTCTGCGCGGTCTCCCCCTCGCCACGGTCGCGTCCTGGTATCGAAGAGGGATGGACCGCCTGAAGGGCCTATTGAAAGACCAGCTGGAGGAGTAATCATGGACGATCTCGAACTTCGCCTGAAGAGTCTGTCGGTCGGCGCGCCTTCCGAGAACCTGCGGGAACGGATATTCGGAGAAAAGCCGAAGCGACATGAGTGGAAACGATACGGGCCGAGGCGTCTTCTCAATCGCCGAATCCCGCTCGCTTGGGCGGCGTTGATGATGATGGCCATCGGAGTGGGCGGTTTTGCGGCGGGTCGCCTGGGGGAAAAGAGCCGGCGGCCGATCGCGTATTCGCGAGAGTCGGTCGTGCGGATCCAACTCATCGAAGCGCCGGCCGGGCGGCAGATCTTCGACTTTACGCAAACGTCCGCGGGTTTCCTGAGCGGAAAACCTAGCGTTCGCACAGAATCTGAAAGCGGAGCGTGAAAATGAAACGGATTATCATGATGTTGCTCACGAGTCATCTTTTTATTCTCTGCGCCTCGGCACAAACGGAGTCGGAGCAGTTTCTGATTGAGTTCCAGGTCTTCCGAATCGAGAGCATCCTATCGGGAGACGCTTCTCTAGACGAGGAGTTCTGGGCCGGAGCGAAACCCATGGAGGCGGATCTAAAGAAAGCCATCACGCTTTTCACCACGGGGCGCTTCAAACTGGGAGAAAGCCTGTTGGAGATGGACACAAAGGGATGGCGCTGGAACGGGACCCCTCTGCCTTTCAGCGGGACCGACGTGATCTCTTCGCCAACCGCGCGCCTGAACCTGCCGGGTAATCAGATCCTGGGATTTGGCGAGCCCGTCAGCCCCCGAATCGTGGTGGTAAGCGGGGAAACAAGTTCCTTCAATTACGAGGACGCCAGGGGAATCGAGTATCTCGAGAGACGATCCGATGGCCTGTTCGATCTGAAACAGTCCGCGGAATCGACGGGCTTCGGGATAAAGACGTCGGCGCGAAGAGAAAAGGATGGCCGACTCAGTCTTTCGGACTTGACCTTCTCCCTTCGCTCCGTCGAGAAGCGCAAATCCATTCCCGGAGTGACGCTCCAGATCGGGGAACCCCTCTTGCAGACGCGAAAATACACGCTGGATCTCCAGGTTTCCTCTGGTAAGGAATATGGCGTCCTTTTGCATCCGGGAGACGGACCAGGCCTCCTTCTGATTCGGCTTCGCGCCAGGATTCTCCCCGCAGCCTCGATCGCGAAGAGCGAAGTCAAGTGAAGACAGCACAAGACAGTCGGAATCTGATTCCCATCACCGATAGAACTGACGCTGACGCCGCTCAGCGCGAAGACTAAGTGCTCCAGCTCAGAAGTCCGGTGACGTATTCTTTTCCGGACATGATTAACAGGATTTACAGGATGAATGGAAAAGTGCCTCAATCGTGTTGATCTTGTGCATCCTGTCTGATACCTCCCAGGAACCACCATGCGTCACAATACTTACGAATGCCTGTACTAAGGAAAAGGAGCAATGAACATGCGTATGCGAGGAATCTTGTTAGGCGGGATCTTCTTGTTGGTGTTCTCTCGTCTATCGTATTGCGAAGAAGGAAAACCGCCGGAGCCGTCTCCGTCCGACTCGGACCCGTGGACCACCTCCACGGTCACCCACATCGAATACAATCCGTTCGGGCTAATCAAGACCGAGGTAAATCGTCTGGGTTCCATCCTGAAGCCGCAGGAAGTCCCAAGCGACAGCGTGGGCATTAACGAGGCCAATGTGTTCGGTCTTGCGCCCGGCGCCACCTACCATATCCCTCCCTATAAAGTGGAGCGATTCGCTTTCCTGAGAATACCGTTTCTCGAATGGCAATCCTACCATCGATACTTCAAGGAATTCCAGGAAGCGGGAGACGCCAATCCTTTCGAGAAATCACACCAGATAGACCAGCCTCTCTTCGCTCTCTGGGATGGACTTGTCGTGACCTGCCAGCCGTCCGTCAACCCAACCGAAACCGCCCCCGGCAGGAAAACCGAGACGCGCAACTTTATGTCTTACAACAACCGTGATGAAAGCCCCCAGAAACAGAAAATGGTCAGAGAGAGATTCCTTGACTCATTGGTCTTTTGTTTCTACGAGAAAGCAAAATGGGGGGAAGGCAACTACTACAAGGAATGGCTTAACGCGCCGATGGTCACCACATTGGCGCGCAAGAAGACGAGAGGATCGAGTTCCTGGCAGGTTCTCGACAGCATTGTATCGGTTTTCACCCAACAAAAGACCGCCACAAAGAACAAGATCCGCGTTCTCGATGCTCCTGTCTCCCTGCTGGAGTACGATGAATGGGGCAAGGAACCGTTGGGCAGCGGCAAGAATTCCTACCGCATGGAATGGTTGGACCTGCCGCTTGTCACCACGTTCGCTCGTGAAGAGAAGAAGGAAGGCGACCCGTCGGACGCTTGGACGATTCTGGAAGCGCCCGGTGTCTGTCTGGCGAAAAGGGCAAAACAGGGGGAATCCGACAATTGGTCCATCCTGACGGCGCTCCGTGGCAGCAAAATGTCGATCCTATTGCTGGATTTCGCCCTTTGCGACAAACACAAAAGCGCGGATAAAACGTCCTCCCAACAGTTCCTGCGACTCCCTCTGCTCGGGCCGGTCTGGTCAAGCTGGAGAGGACCCGAGGACGTCCGCCAGCGTCATGCGCTCTTCCCGCGTTTGATGTTTTGGAGGTATCCCAAGGTCGCTCGTTGATTGGCCGGGAAAACATCAATGCTCCCAGACCGTGTGACACAGCCGCTCTCGGCTGTGTCGGGCGTTTCCCCGTCGGAAGGGCCGACTTGATCTTCGGACGAGAACTGTATTATCGCTTGGATCTGGTTCGCGGTTAGTGTCGGATCCCGAGCGATCATCAGGGCGGCAAGACCCGCGACGTGGGGGGCCGCCGCAGAAGTGCCGGCGAACTTGAAATGGCTATGGCCCGACAAATCTCCATAGCCTCGCACGCAATGAAAGCCGCCGCCTGGATTATATCCATCGCTGCCCATCCGGTCCCTTCTCGCACACCGGGGGGGGGGGGGGGCAAGAAAAAAATGATGGGATCTGAAAAAAAGTTTGATCCCCAAGAAGCCACTGGGGAGCGTCATTGCCTTGTTTGTCGAGAGGTTTGCTATGGAATGGGGCGACGCTTCACCGGACGCGCCGGGAATCAGAGCGTCACGCCGAAGAATCCTTTGCAGAGGAACCCGAAAAGAACAGACAGAACGAAAAAGAGAACGAGCCAATGGATTTCCCAGCCGAATGCGGTCAGCGGCAGTTCAGGGTAGGCAATCTCGACCGCCTCAAACGTCGAAGCGCGCGGGATCGAGCCACGGAGCTTTCTGGCCGGTCATCTGGGTCAGGCCGATGAAGAGTTCCCCGGCGAGGGCGATCAGGGAGAAGCGCTCCCGGAGCGCGGGCTTGAGGTTGAGCCGATAGAAGCTCTCCACGAGCACGAAGGCGATCATGCAAGTCAGGATGAAGTTGATGATCGCCACGGGCTCGTGGTGGAAGCAGTGGTCGAGGGCCCAGTGGGTCGAGAGTTGGTTGAAGCATTCGTTTTCCATGCCCCAGCGGCCGTGGCCGACTTCGGCTATCTGGCGCATGGGCATGAGGCTGCGCGGGATCGTGGTGGCCCACCACCAGGAGTGGTCGGTGGTCTTTTCCACCCACTGCCTGGCGACGCGTTGGCGTTTTGTCTCGCGCTCCTCGGTGTGGACCACTCGCAGGGGGTGGCGGGCCGCCGCCGGCGCTCACCTGATGGCGCTCCAACGCGTTCGAGATCATGCCCGGCGCGACGGTGTAAACCCACTCGTTCGCCGTGTAGGCGCCGTTTTGGCTCTTCTGGATCGAGGCGATGTTGTGGCCTTGGTAGGAGTATAGCCCAGTCACCTTACTCTTGGTTGCGCTAGTCAAAGTGTCCACCCCTCAACGCTGGGCGCAGGACTCGCCCACTCGGTGTCTGATCGCGCCCGGCGCGAACCCCGCGAAACGTGCGCGGAAGAAGCAAGCCGCCGGGCGACTTTCGCGTGGTGAAGGCAGATTCCCCTTCTGCTCCTGGCAAGGACCCGCCTAAGCGAGCGCACGTCATCGTGGATGTCACCCCATTTCTGTCCCCCCATTCTGGGTCGATCAGTCCGTCATCAGCCGCGTCTCAGTAACTTGCCCGCTCGGTCCGAAAAGCACGAAAAGCCACTCGGAATCGATCGAAATGAAACCCCTTTCGGGCCCAACCCAATAGTACCAATCCGTTCCCCGATATAGAGCCGCCTCCTCAGGCTCAAGGAAATCCGCAAGTTGATTGACACCGAAGGGTTTGCCGAGCATTCCGAAGACGTCATCTTGGGTTAGGCCAACTAACGCCTGGGTGCGCACAATCTTCCTAGCCATTGCATGACGGGGCCTGCGTAAATTCCCCGCCTCGCGCCACGCGACGGGATCGAACGATACGAACCGTCCACGGACAGAGAGGAGAACACATCCCGCTGCCACCAGGAATCCGCCCCACAGACGGACCCGCCTCCGGTTAAGGACGCCAGTCCGTTTCCGACCCATCGTAGTTCTTCCTATACACTAGGTGTCCGTTGTTCAGTGCGTCATGACACTTGCAGATGCAGTCCGATAAGTCGTCCGCGTCCGTCTCTGCGATGTCAATGCCGACCGAATTATTATACCTGTCCATCTCCACCCGCCGGCCCTTTCCGTTCCCTTCGTGAGCTTGCCCCCAGGCCTCTGCTCCCTCCGCCGACAGTTTGAGTGTCATGCAGCACCCCCAAAGACAGTGTCGAAGGGCGTCCCCAGGGCCGCTCTCCTGGCCGCCAAGAAGACGAGAGTTGTCTTTGGCATATTTCGCGCAACTGTATGCGAGGAAGGGATCATAGTCAGTATTGCCCCAGGGTGTCAGCCCCCAGATTCCCAGCCCGATTTGCTGCGAGTTCCTGCCCTCAACGTCCACGAAGCCCAACGGGTTCGCCTCCGCAAGAAGGTAGGGGTGTTCCGAATCAGCGCCTGTTGAGGTGGGCGACAGGAACAGCCCAATCTGAGGCTCATACCACCTCGCGTTGAAGCAATAGAGTCCGGTGTCGGGGTCGAGGTCTTTGCCGGTGAAGAGGATGTCGTCGGTGGGGGCGGCGGCGGCGCCCTCGTCGAAGGAGAACATGATGTTGCCGAAGGCGTCGTATTGGTAGCCGTACTGGATGTCTCCGGTCGAATCGCTCACGGCGACGACGTTGCCTCGGTGGTCGTACTGGTAGTACTGAGAGGTCGTCGAGCCGCCGCCGGCGCTCACCTGATGCTTCTCCAACGCGTTCGATATCATGCCCGGCGCGACCGTGTAAACCCACTCGTTGGCCGTGTAGGCGCCGCTTTGGCTTTTCTGGATCGACGCCAGGTTGTGGCCTTGGTACGAGTAGAGTTTCGTCACGTTGGTCGATGTGTCCACGCGCCGCACGCGCAGATTCGCGGCGTTGTATGCGTATTCAATGGTCTTCACGTTCCCGCCCGTGTCCACTTGGGCGCGCGTGAGGCGGGCGGCTGCGTCCCAGTCGTACGTGTGGATGACGGTCGTTAGTCCGTTGCCCTGCTTCGTCACGCGGGTCGTATCGCCAGCCGCGTCGTAGCCGTAGGTCTTCGTGTATTGCGCGGCCGCCCCCTCGCTGTAAATGAGCTGGGTGAGTTCGTGCGCGGCGTTGTGGCTGTACGCCGTCGCCTTGGTGACGCCGCCCGCGACCCGCGCCACGGAGCCGTCGTGGCCGTACTCGGCCGTGGTTGATCCTCCGTACACTGTCGCGGACCCGAAGACGCAGGGATAAGATCAGAACCTCTCAACAGCCCTCTTCGTATGTCTGCTGAGAACAAAAAGCGCCCCGTCGACCCCCCATACCTTCGAGCCGATTCCCGCTGTCCGCATAGGCTCGTCTCGGCGGATGCTCTCGAGTACCACGCCCTCGGGCTGCCAATAGGTCACCGCAACATGATGCGCATCTGGGAAGTAGACGTGTCGCGAACTCATATACCCGACCCGCGTGCCAACAGCACACATTTCCTTGTCATAGAGAACTCCTGCGCAGATCCAATTCCAAGTGTGCGACTTGAAGCAGCGATGCTCGCAGCCAATGAAAAACCAGTCGAAATCTCTGGACGCCGCGAGATGGAACAACCGAGAATCGCAGCTCCCATGGCCGTCGTGGAAACGAAAGTGTGACCAATCGTACGATCTGCCGACGTTGACAACAGACCCCTCTTTGACAGCGAAGAACTCGATCCCCCGCTTGGTCAACAGAGCCAGCTCCTTCTTGCTCGGGGAATACGCGTGGACGATCTCGCCCATAGGCACGCACTCGGCCTGCCACACGACGCCCTTTTCCCTCGCATCGAACAGAAACACCCAGGATCTCTCTCCTTCAAGGCCGCCGAGGCCATTGAGAACGACGCGATCAGAGTCGATCGCGGTCATCTCCGTAGGGCCCAAGAAGAGACCCCCAACCGCAAAAAGATTCCACTCCCTTGTACCACATTGATAGCGCCCAAGAACATGCCGAACATCGGGATGACCGACAGCCGGCACATCAATCCTCACCGACTCGTCATGGTTTAACTTGGCTAGTGTCGTCTTCTCCACCCACGCCTCGTCCTCAAACAAGCACCAAACACTTTGCTCGTCAATCGGGGCAATGACGTCACACATGTCATACGTGGTGGGATCATCCCTGTTGAGAAGTCCGCGGAGCTCCGCTACCGGCGCCGGCGCCTCCGCCGTGACGCTCGCCGATGTGTCGAGCCGGTAAAGAACCGGAGGGGTAAAGGCCGCGGCTGTGCTGAAAGCAAGATCGCCATCAGGGGGATAATACTGAGCCCATATCACATTCCCCTGGGCCTTGGCGCTGTAAATATAAAGCGACCGCGCATCTGCCGAACTCTCGCTCTCGCCTGAAGAGAGGGCTCTCTGGCTCGTCGCGCCTGGACCCGCTTGCCGTCCCTTTTCTCCCGGATTAGGCGACGTGTCTGCAGAAAGGGCGTGTGCGTTCACGGCAGGCGAGTCCCCGCCGAAAGCAAGAGGACCTGTTGAGGGGAAAGCCGGAACTCCCCACAACGCGGAAAGAAGAGCCATCCGAATCCATGAAGTGCCCCGCTTTCTCCCCCGGCTAGTCGCGGGCAGATAGATCCTTATCGGCATTGCATACACCACTCCTCGCGTTGGCATCGGGCGGATCTCATCACTGTCCGCCTCCGCAGACCCTTCTCATCAAGTCCGCGCATAGACTCATCTTCTCCACATCCCGGAGTTCCTCACAGTGTCGTTTTATCCGCGCACATTGCGTCGTGCCGACCGCACTCGGCAGCGCCTTGTTCAAACTGGAGACACAGGAATTCACACACTGCTCTTGGCTCATTTCCTGGATCTTGTCCTTTATCTTATCGTACCAGACATTGAGACCCTTCATAATGAGCTTATCAAGTATTTTCGAGCCTGTGTTGCCTGGTGGGAGATCCGGCCAGCTCACACACTTCCCCGCGACTTTCTGAGCCGCCTTGCACAATGCCTCGCACAATTCCTTGAACAAGTCCTCCGCCGTTGGGACTATTGGCGACCGCCCAGACGGGTCGACAAAGGAGAGAGGATCCTGCAAGCAAAAGACATACGGATGCTCCTCAGAGGGTCCGAGTCGCGACCGGGTGAGACACCGCCCTATACTCCGGTCATACCACCTCGCGTTGAAGTAATAGAGTCCGGTGTCCTCGTCATAGTCCTTGCCCGCGAACAGAATGTCATCGCTTGGGCCGGCAGTGCCGCCCTCGTCGAAGGAGAACATGATGTTGTCGAAGGCGTCGTATTGGTAGCCGTATTGGATGTCGCCGGTCGAGTCGGTCACGGCGACGACGTTGCCGCGATGGTCGTATTGGTAGAATTGCGAGGTCGTCGCGCCGCCGCCGGAGGCGACTTGGTGGCGTTCGAGAGCGTTGGAGATCATACCGGGGGCAACGGTATAGGTCCAGTCCTTCGCGCCATAGGAACCGCCCGAACTCTCTTGGATCGAAGCGAGATTGTTGCCTTGGTAGGAGTAGAGCTTCGTCACGTTCGTCGAGGCGTCGACTCGCCGCACACGAAGACCAGCCGCATTGTAGGCGTACTCGATGGTTTTCACGCTGCCTGTGTCTACCTGCGCGCGAGTCAGACGGCTCGCGGCATCCCAGTCGTAGGTGTGGACCACCGTCGTCAGGCCACTACCCGCTTTCGTCACACGCGTGGTTCGACCGGCAGTGTCGTACCCGTAGGTCTTCGTGTATTGGGCGGCTCCGTTCTCGTCGTAGGTGAATTGCGTCAGGTGGTGGGCCGCATCGCAAGCGTATTCCGTCGTTTTCGTTGTCGCGCCTTCGACGCGCACGAATTTCGTCCGGTTCCCCACATCGTCATAGGAGTACGCGTCGTCATAGTCGCACGTCTTTTCGCGTGTCAGGCGGTTCAGTTCGTCGTACGCATACTCGTGCGCGACGTCCACGCCGTTGAAGTCCTGCGCGATGCGGGTGATGTTCGAGTTGGCGTCATACTCGTAATCGAAGGACACGCCGAGATACCCGCTCGTGTGCGCGTTGGCGAGGCGCGTCAGCCGCCCGGCCCGGTCGTAGGCGTAGGTCGTGTGCGCGCCGTTGCGGAGGCCGAGCCGCGTCAGGCGCCCGTGGTCGTCGTACGCATACGTCGTCTCGCCCGACGACAGGCCGTCGTCGTTGGAGGAGGCGATGGCCGTCAGCCTTCCCGCGTTCGAATCGTCGTAGGAATACTGCCATCTCATGCGGCGCCTGTTGCCCGCGTTGTCCGAGCCGAAATAGTGATCCGTCGCGCGCCCGAGCCGGTCGTAGGAGAGCGCGTGCTTCGACAGGCGGCTCGACGCATCCACCATATACCCGAGCACGCCCCGCGTCAAGGCGTTTGTGTCGGCGTCGTACGCGAAGGGTGCATGTCCGGATTCTACGCCGCTTCTTGGGCGGTTATGTTTTCCCAAAGGTCGTCCCAGCGCTTGTTGAACAGGCGCAGACGCAACGCCGTCATGCGCTCGATTCCTTTCTCGCAGTCCCAGCGCTGGCCGACGCAGTCCATGCGTCCCTTGATGAGATTCTTGCATGTCCCTTCGATTGCGCCCGAGCCAATCGGCAGGCCTTGGGCCTCGAACTCGGGATAGCGCATCCGCGCGCGATGCTCCTCGAAGTACGCCGCCCGGAGTCGCAGCTCGGCCCGCTGTTTCTCGCCGCGCGCTTTGGCGGCCCGCTGGCGGAGCTCGCCGATCACCGCCTCGACTTCCCCCTGGCGCATGCGCCCGCGCCGATGCTCAAGCCGTTCCTTTGCCCGTGCGCTCTCAGGATCGGCGAAAATCGCGGCCTGCGCTTTGCCCAGGTTCTCCGCCGCGTGGTAGAAGTCGAGAATCTCCACGGGCAACTGAACGCCGCCGTCGGCCGACGCGAAGCGCAGCCGCTCGGCCGAGTACTTCCAGATCCACTCGCCTCCGTCGCCGATCACCACCACCCGTTGGGCCGTGCGAATGCCCCACCACACCGCCGTGGCCCAGACCATCGCCCCGAAAGGGCGAATCCCGCGCGAAGTGGCGCAGTAGCACCGGCGCACGAGCACTGGCCGCTCCTTGCCGGGCGATCCCGTTTGCGCCCGCGCGTCGAGGCCGAAAACCGTGGCGCACTTGACCTCGTGTCCCTCCCCGTCGCGCCCCATGACGCACGTGCCGTCCATCTCCACCACCGCCGTCTCGGGCCGCTCTTCCACCTCCAGCGGC
>Ga0315274_10014912_pt1 | contig 11021 bp, 24 predicted proteins | sample YL17G02_20_MG_FD_203700 | JGI IMG/M metagenome (GOLD analysis project Ga0315274, IMG submission 203700) | Sediment microbial communities from Yellowstone Lake, YNP, Wyoming, USA - YL17G02_20 | ecosystem: Environmental > Aquatic > Freshwater > Lake > Sediment | place: USA: Wyoming | collected...
CCCTAATTCTATCTGTCGTTATTTTATCGGCAAATGCTCAAACCAAATTAAGAGATTCCGTAAAAGTAACAAATGATGTTTTCTCTGTGATATATTCTGAAAAATTAGAACAACCAATTTGGTTAAAATACAGATCGACAAATCGACCAACAAAGGTTAACAGGGGATCAATGGATTTTTATGGTGAGAAACTTATTAAAACTTCAGACAACGAAGATTATAAAAATAACATATATGATAAAGGTCATATAGCACCTGCTGCAACGTTTTCAGATAATATGGAGAATTTGAAACAAACTTTTTCATATTTAAACTCTGCATTACAAGATCAGTATCTTAATAGAGGAGAATGGAGACTTTTGGAGGAACAAGAAAGAAAATGGGATGACTTAGAGTCATTAACAGTTGTTGTTAAAGTATTTTTTGATAAAACATCAAAAAAACTACTGACAGGAGCAACAGTACCATCTTATTTTCAAAAGCATATTTATTTTGAAAAACAAAAAAAATGGAAATGTTTTGTTTTTTTGAATGAAAAACCTAAATTCGCATGGGAACAACTAGAAATGGTTTGTGAACCTAAAGATCATAAGTAAAAAATAAAAAGGAAATTTAAATAATGTTTATCCCAAATCATCTTCACTTGTTAGTGAAAGGTTACGTAAAAAATCCACCAAGATCAGAAGAGATCTTGAATAATTGGTTCAAAGAACTAGTCGATAAAGTTAGAATGAAGGTTGTTGCTGGTCCAACGTCAGTATATGTCAACGAACCAGGTAATGAAGGTATCACAGGTACCGTAACACTAGCAACATCTCATTCATCAATCCACGTATGGGATGGTCAGGACCCTGCAATGTTTCAATTTGACATCTATAGTTGTAGTGAATTTAGTCCTGAAGAGGTTTTAGGACATATTAACGAACATTTTGACCTCCAAGAGGCATATTGGTCGTTTATTGATAGAAATCACGACAAATTTCATGAAATTAGCTCAGGTAAGTACGTTTCAGAAGTCGCATCGAATTAAGAACACCTAAAAACATAAAAATTCTCATAATCCATATGGGCCAACCGTGAATCTCATGGAACATCCATGTTATGTTCAACATTACCCAAAAAAATATGGTCCAATTTTCCATTTTTTGGTCTTTTTCCTTAATTAAGAAGTAAATGGTGAAGAAAATAGTGGGAATTACCATAAAAGTAGCCATCCAAGTCCACTTAAGAGACCAAAATATGTCTTTAAACAACCAAGATGTAAAATGGAGTACCTTCATTGATCAGAATGAAATAAATATAAAAACCCCCGATTTTTCGAGGGTTTTTTTTTAATAATTTGAGATTTTAATAGATACTGAGTCAGGTTCTGTATTTTCTTCACATAACGGAAGTGTTATAAATTCTGAATCAGATTGTTCGTTTGTTCCGTAAAAAATAAATATGTCACCAGCCTTTTGTAATTCAGCATATCCTGAAAAACTACCTGAAGTATATTGAATATTTGTAGGTAATTGTTCTTCAACGTGAGGTAAAGGTTGAATTTTAATCACGTTAACTCCACTCTTAATTAAAGAGAAAAGTCCTGAGGATAACCATGATTCCACATAGTCTAAAGTGTACGATCCATTATTATCTAAACCGATCGAAACAGTTTGTTCTGATGATATAGATTGAACTAAAGAACCTGAATTTTTTAATTCAAGATCAAATCCTGTTTGGTTTTCAATTGTTAATTGCATAGTCTTTTTTTATTTAATAAATATCAATTGTCAATTGTTTTTCCAACTGTAAACAATATTTTCATCAGGTCCCCACACAATATAATCAATTGCCAAATTTTTTAAGTCAAAATAGGGAAAATAACTTTTTATGTGGTATTCGGTTAAGTAATGAGGATCAAATTCTTTATCATACATATTTTCTTTGGTGATCGTTGGGTCATTCAGAAAAATGTCAACATCAATACGACTATTACCTCTTTGTGTGATAAAATATTTATCGTAATGAATCTTAATGTGGTCAACCATAGGATAGATATCCTTGACTAAACTTGCATTAATTAATCTTTCTAATCCTTTTATTTGAAATTCTTCTGCCATTACTTTATATCATTATAAATAGAATCATCATCAATAATATCTTCAACACCATGTCTTACCTTTAACTTATCAAAGTCCTTCTTATTAACTGAAATGTATGTCGGTACTTGTGTGTACTCCAAAATTTTCTGTTGTAAGTAATTGATCATCTCCGATTTCCAACTTGGGACCTTATGACCATAATATAGAGTTACAAACACCAAATAATGATCGTCAGTGTGAACGAACTCTTTTACTTTTAATGGTGTGTTGGGTGTGAAAGAATTTATTATTTTTTGTATGAACTCTTTTGTCTCTGACATTTGATTTATAAGTATATTTTTTCTATTTTTTAAAAAAAGATATTATGAATAATTCATTAGTTATTGAAATGTTGAAAAAATCTGCCGAAGCCACTAAAGCAAAGGCTTTATTGAGTTTGGATTTACTAACAAATAAGGCTGTTGGTATTGGTGACCACTCTACAGGAGATTTCTTCAAAAACGCCGAGGAAGCGCTTCAAATGTTAGTTGATTCTGATGACAAGTTAGAAGCAATCAAAAAATACTACGACATTTAGTCATTCCTCAAAAGTCAATTTTGAAATTACCCAACCATATCAAGTGGTTGGGTTTTTTATTACAATAATACGCATAAAAAAACCCTCAATTACGAGGGGTTTCTTATTAAATAACTTCGATTGAGTTAATCTTATCTCCTGCTACTATTTGGTCTATGATATCAATACCTTCCACCACTTTACCGAAACAAGTATGACCACCGTCAAGGTGTTGTGTGTTTTGTCTATTGTAACAAACAAAGAATTGTGATCCTCCAGTGTTTTTTCCAGCGTGAGCCATAGAAAGAACTCCTCTATCGTGAAATTGTTTTGGTGCACTAACCTCACACTCGATAGAATAACCTGGTCCACCATTACCAACACCATTTGGACAACCTCCTTGAATTACAAATCCAGGAATAACTCTATGGAAATTCAATCCATTATAGAATCCTTCTCCAATAAGTTTTAAAAAGTTGTTTACGGTGATTGGTGTTTCTTGATCGTATAACTCGGCAATCATATCACCTTTTGCGGTTGAAATTTTTACTTTTGACATATTTTGTTTTTTTACAACTATAAGGTAAAAAATTTAAATAAACAAATAAAATTCCTATTAATCTTCTTCTTCGTCGTCTATATCATCCTCATCTTCAAATAATTCTAAATTTTCAACGGTTAGATTTTTGTTATATTTTTGATTGAACCAACCAATTATCGATTTAATGGAAGCGTGTGGAGATGTTGAAAATATTTTACTTATTTTTTTTATTAAGATTTCATTCAAATAAATAACTTCAAACAAATGATCAGGGACTATGGATGAATATTGAATTCTATACTTAAATATGTCTTTCCCGTATTGGCCGTCAGCAACATTAAATTCGTCGTCTCCCATATCCCAAGTATGCCAGTTTTGTCCATTCAAGTAAGTGGAAATAAATTCGTTAATTTTTGATTCTGTAATGATATATTTCATAATACCTATTCTATTGTTTTAACTGGTAACTCAAAATGTTCTTTAAACCATTTTTTAAATGGTTCATGCCACATACTACCAAAATATCCGTCTAACTGATTTTTATATTCGTTTTCAACAGTAACGATTGGACAATTTCTGCTGGCCGTACTATGTGGTGTAAAATAATCACAGGCGTACCAATAAAAACATCCCTCTTCGTCTCCATTATAGTCTCCAATATAAAATGTAACTCTATTGTTATCGTCCCACTCTTCACCTGTTTCTTCATCATATTCAAGAGGGTGGGTAGAATTAATATTATTAACATCAAAAAGTTCATTGATGTAATATAAGATACTTTCTTCCAACTTTGATTCTGTGATTATGTATTTCATTTCTTTTGGGCGTTTCTAATTGCTTCGAGAGCTTTAGTTAAATTCATTTCTTCTTTCTTTTGTTTTTCCCTTTCAATATCCTTTTTTGTTTCTCTCTTCATCCAATTCGCAAAACTATCAGGATTTTGTTTCTCCATTGCTACACGAATCAAATCTTCCTTATTTTTCAATCTTGTTTCAATATCAGTTGTTCTTTTCTTAAATCCTTGTAAATCAAATTCTGGCTCTAATTTATCTTGACGTGTAGCGTGATGAGGCTTTCTTATTTTTTTTGGTAAATCTCTTTCTTGTCCATGTAATTTCTTAAATGAAATTCCATATTTTCCAATATTATTTTTGGATTTAAATTCATTTCTTACCCAATTGGAAACCTCTTCCCTTAAATCTTTATCAGAACTGAAGAATAAATTATCTTTTAATTGATTAAACGCATCTAAGGAAACAACACCACTCGATGGACTCAATTGTGCCATAAGTTTATTATCAACATAAACGTTTCTAAGATCACCTTCAAATTTAATTTCATATCCCTTAAACATATCCTCGAGCATCGAAGATAAAATTTCATTTGAAACTTGTTCTTCGATAACCGGAAATTCAACACCAGCAAAATCGATTGTTGTGACTTCGGAAATTTTACGTATACCTTTTTCGATAAAGGCTTTAATGAAGGCTGTTTGTGTTTGGTCATCAGTAAGACCAAATAAATCTCTCACACTTCTCCATAACGAATTACCGACTAAAATAGAATATCCTTCTCCTTTTACCCAATCAGCCTCAATACCATGATCAGCATCTTTTCTACCTTCTCCTTTTGGGAAAAAAGAAAACTCGTTATATTTTTTAAGTTTGAAGTCCATACCGTTTAACTTTTCCAAAGCGAAACGAGATGCCAATCCTTCTAACTGTTGTTCCTTTATAATGATTTTCATATTAAAATCCTAATTCTTCTTTACGTTTAACTGTATCAACAATATCCAAGTAAAAGTCCTCAAGGTCTCTTTCTCCTGATTCAAGTTTATCAATAATTTCTTCTCTTCTATATGCGGTATTATTATAAATAAAATCAATCATTTCTTCGTCTGTAATTCCTTCAGGTTTGACAGGTTCATCTCTACAAGCATGTTCTTTATCTCCCCAAACATCTACATCATCAATCGATAAACCTGATTCGCCAGAGATTTCTTCAAATTTAGGAACCATAGTATCATCGTACCATTCTTCGATGACATGTACAACATAGGATCGTCTTATACTTAATAAATTAGAAAGACTTTCTACTATTTTTTTTGAAATTGACAAACTTCCTCTTTCAAATTCACCTTTTTCAAAATAATAAAATGCGGAAATAGTTTCTTTTCCATTAATACACCAATCCTCACGAAGATTTCCATAATTACGAGATTTCTTGGCAGTCTTTCTTTCACCATTAGAAATATATTTGTCCATATATTTGATAATAGTATTCGTAATACCTTGGCTACTTTTATTAAGTCTATTTAATTGACTTTCTGTTAGAATAAACTTCATAGTAATAAATACTAAGGGTAACTATAATCTACCCTCCTACGAAATTCTTTAATACCTATATTCATATCAAAATAAGAACTACAGTAATATCTTAGATAATCACTAGTTTTTTTCCATAACTCACCTTGTGTGTGGCCGTTTGCACCGCTCCTTCAATAACATTATCTGCATAGTCAAACTCATCACCAAAATCATCACAAAGCATTGGGTAATTCTGCTCAGAATTCCAAATGTAGTGTTCCATGAATTCTTGGCTCACTCTTCTCTTAACCCAAAACATTGAGTCATTCTCAGTCAAAAACTTTATTTGCGATTCTGTTATGACGTATTTCATTACTTAGATGAGAGATTTCTCAAAACTTCTAAATTTTTTTTAATTTGAGTGGCTGTTTTAATACCTGATCTTCTACTTCTAATTGCCCTTGTCTTTTTAGCCTTGGTTCCTTCATTTAAATCCGTACTAAGTCTAAATTCAGACATTAATTCATCCACCAAAAAATAGGCATAGTCTGTAAGTTCATCTAACTCATCATCGGATAATTCTTCTCCTTTAATTGCCGATTCAACTTCGTATTCAATTTGATTGATCATAAAGTCCAATTCTTCTTCAGTTGTATTTCGGTTAAAATGATTTGCAATATGATCTAAAGTCATCATATGCTCCTCAAATACATTTTCTTCATCATCATCTAATTCTTGTTCTTTAACAATCTTTTGGACTAACTTTATTAAGTCCGATTCTGTAAGTCTTACTGTCTTTTTCATAGTTAATAAATATTATCAATCTTGACGATCTTCTGTTATAATGTATTTCATACTATCTTTCGAAATCGCTTTGTTTTACTACCCTTGTGTTAATTTTATCGAACACAACATTTATATCCGTATATGCTTTAATTTTTTGTCTCAACTTAACTTTAATGGTATGTTCAAGAGCCGCTTTATTTATGGGATCATAACTATCCCATAATTTATCAGAAACTACAAACACCGCATGCAAAGTAAATTCATTAGGCGACGTGTGATGAACGTCAAAAACGATATCAACGACTTCTTTAGGTATTATAACTGGAAGTAATTTATTTAATAATATTTCTACTCTTTCTTTGTCCATATTATGAATCTACTCTAAGAATGTTAGTGTTATAACCCAAGTTTGTCAAATATTCTCTTATTCCGACAACAACCTCTTTTCTCAAATTCCATCGAAAATCATCTTTGAATATAATTTTCATGTCGGATCTTCCTCCATCAACATCAAATCTTATCGAATGTATGTATTTGGAATATTGAGACAACGATTTAATTTCCTTCTTAAGTTTCTTATTCAAAACATTCTTTACCCACTCATCCAAACCAACATAATTAAGTTTCTTTCCATTCATCTGTACCTGACCATAATTCGGATTACCGAATTCAACACCACCAAAATTTTCTAAATATTTTTTCAAACTGAACAACAAATTACCCGATGAGAGTGCCTTGTATTCTTGGGACATAATCATTTTAGGAAAATCTACATCAAATCTTACATCGACTTTATTTGGAACTCTTTCATCCAAAGAAATGGATACATAATCAGGTAATTCAATTCTCTCAATAAAAAGTGATAAAAGTTTGGAGTATTTTTCGGTGAATTTAATACCTGCATTCATACTCGGTAACGAATATTTTTCCTTCTCAGCTAGTCTTTTTCCAGAATCTAATAACCTATAACGACTAAAACTTGTGGATGATCCATACGTTTCAATACCCATATCTTTTTCAAAATCACTTCCGTATTTCCTCAAAAGATATGATAAAGGATATTTCTTTGACTCGTCACCCAATTTTTCTGTTATCCATTGTCTAAATGTTATTAAAAACCCCTCGATGAAATCTTCTTCTTCGTAGTCTTCTAATTTAACTTGCTCCATAATTAGAAAAATAATTTCACCCAATTTTTCTTCAGAAAGTTTAATAACCTTTTTCATTAACAATAAATACAAATAAAACTAAAAAACCCACCTTTAAGGGGTGGGTTAATATTTTAATGTTCCATTTTTTCAATAAACATTTGTTGTGCTTTACTACGAGGTCTTTCTTTCCACATAATTCTTTGATTAACGATTGGTCTTAGTTTATTATAATCTTCTTTCTTGAAGATTACAATGACCTTATCTCCTTTAACCGTTACACTCAAGGGTCTTGGTTGCATTGGGAAATGTTGAGGTCCAAACTCAGGTCTTTGGTGACGATTGAATTCAGGTCTTTGGTGGTCTTTTTTAAATTGAACGTAATCAGAAAATTGATTGTGTAGAACTGGTTTTTGTTGTGAGAACGCTGCGATAGATGTAATCATCAGTAAAGCGGCAAATAAGATTTTTTTCATAATATTTTGTTTAATAATAAATAACTTATGTCATAAACAAAAGGACGCCGACCATCTATACGATTCAACCACTCAAATAAAAAACCCGCCTTTAAGGGTGGGGTTTAATAATTATTCACTACCACCAATGTCGTAAGAGTCATCGTGATGGATTTTATTATTTAATATTTTCCATACTTTCGTTATGGGTCTACCAAGAAGGTCATCCCACAATCCTACAACAAAGGTGGGATCCGTATCTCTAATTGTTTTTATTTCGAAGATTAGTTCATCACCCTGACGAATAGTTTCCTCGTCAGTGGCAAGGTATTCCATTCCGTCTATTGTTATATTTTTTTCCATAGTATAATAATAGTTGAAAATATTAAAAAAACAAAATGATTATAATCATAAAAAAACCCCACCTTGTGAGCGGGGTTATATTTTAATATGTGGAATTATTATTTTCTTTTATTCTTTACAACTGTAACAGGGACATCTCCTTGTGTTGGTGGAGTTTCTACCTGTTCAGAAACGAAAGGTTTTACATCTCCTTGTTTTGTTTCAAGTAATTGTTTAAACTTTTCAGTATTAAGTTTCATTCCTCCTGTGTGTTGTTCACGAATTGCATTTTTTTCTTCTTCAGAAATATTGTTCAAGATATGTTTCATATTTTATTTTTATTATAAATACTTCAATTTTACTTATTCTACTATAGGGTACGCGGTAATCACCATACTATCAGGATAATTTTTGTTAAACCACTTTTCCAATAGTTTTTCTAATTCCCTTTTTTCTAAATTAAACAAAGCCATCATTTTGTAAAACAATTGTTCTTCGACACCTAAATGATAATCAAAATAAGTAAAAAGAGTTTCTCCTCCATCTGTAACGAGTTCAAAATCATCTTCTCTGGCGTTAATGTGTGTAAGAGGGAATTTTCTAAGTTTCCCAATATTATTTTCAAAATATTTGTCAACAAAATCAACTAATCTATTTTCTGTTATAACGTATTTCATTTACTCAACTTTATTAACTTCAACACCAAATTTATATTCAAAGAATTTTCCAACAAATACACTTGTTTCAACATGACTTTTACCAAATAAATCCATAAAGAGGTTTCTTAATTCCTTTCTAAACCACAATCTACCATCTTCACCGTCATATTCCATATCAACTTCATTTTCTTCTTCTCCATTAGGATTTTCAAGCACAATAAATCTATCAAATTCAATTATTTTTCTTGAGTCGACCCATGAATTTAAATAATGAGTCATCAACATGTCTATTTTACTTTCTGTTATAATGTATTTCATATTACCAGTCAAAAGATGTGTTTGTATTTGTTGTTTCATAGTTCAAAATGAACGGCATCCCTGTGGATTTACGAATCATTCGTTCCAAATCGTAAGTCAAATCATCAGCATCAAAATTACCATATTTTTGGATTGAACTATAGTAGACCATGATTTTTACATGCATGTATTTTTCTTCCTGTGGTCTATTACTGTGCTTAATTATAACCCAATCTGCATCCGTAACTCTAACTTTTTCAACCTCCTTAATTTGATTACACGATTCATCTCCAACATCTCCCTCATAATCATCTGCACCCATATCACAAACCTTACGAATATATTCTAACTTTCTATCAATTAAATCTTGAAAAGTTTGAATATGCTTTTTCGATTCTGTAATACGTTTATATTGTGATTCTGTTAAAATGTATTTCATCTACAATAAATACTACAACTCAGTTAGTTGCGGCACAAATTTCCTAAGGTCTCCAACTTTCTTAAGGTTGTGCCGATCTCCAAACCAATCCTTTGTAAACATTGCCGCCTCATCCTCTGTAATGCAGAAAAACCTACTGAGTGTTTTACATAAAGAATCACTTCGGAACAACTTAATATTTTCCCAATCGTTAGTCATTCTGAATGTAATTATTTGAGTTTTATTATCTGAGAATATATTATAGAATGTCCGGTCCTCATTATGTGTTAACTGAATTCCAGGTCCAACATATTCATCCAAAAATTTATAAATCAGTTGTTTCATGAGCACTTTTATTTGTTATACCGTGTATTACACGGTCCACTTTGTTTTCAAATTTTTTTTCAGCCAACGCTATCTCTTTTGTAAGGTCAACACCAGCTTCTTCTCCAAGTTGTCTGAGAATATCCATGTCTATTTCATGGGTAATTCTTTCCGTTAATAATTCTTCTGCATTCATTATTCTACAAGGTAATTTTTAGGTTCAAAATCTCTATATGATCTCCTTTCATCCATGATATTATTATCACCACTTGATAAGATAATATTATTCGGATAAATTTTTTGATTCGTTTTATTCTTCCATAAATCTAAACAGAATTCCATGAACTCTTTATGTGAATCGGTGTATGTAACCAACTTAACCAAATGTTCATCACAAAAAATATCACCATTGTCATAAATATGTACGTGTCCATGACCCTCTATAAATGGGTTTTTACCAGATGGATAAAATTCAATGGTACCAATATGACGACTACCTATATGGACGACGTTTGTTACAGAATCTTTCACACGATAAGAATCAAAGAAATTATGGAATAGTTTGGACATTACCACAAATATAGGTAAACATATCGAAATAAAAAAACCCTCCGTTTTGGAGGGATCTAATTAAGGATATATGTTAAATCTGGATGTAACACCAGCCATCTTTGCAATATTCCAAATATAAGATTTAATCTCATCTCTAAGGGGGGAATACTCACTATAAGGTTCTTTAACATTAAGAACAATATCAATCCTATCATTTCCATACTCCTCAACCCATACACGACTAATCACGGGGTACTTACCCAAGAATAACTCACTGTTCAAAACTCTCTTTAATACCTTAACATCCTGTTCAATATTGTCCATATGAATAAATACTATTCATGTCCAAATACACCATCAGTTTCAACCACGTCCTCATTAAACTTATTTTTAACCCATACTTTCATATAATGATTAACCTCATCAAAAGATAAATTAAACATATCCATGATGAGATGCTGAATATGTTGCAGATAATTAAATTGTTTGCGGTCATAAATTAATACACCAACAACATACCCATCATTATGAAGAACAAGGTAGTTATTCTGTG
>Ga0315274_10014913_pt1 | contig 11020 bp, 12 predicted proteins | sample YL17G02_20_MG_FD_203700 | JGI IMG/M metagenome (GOLD analysis project Ga0315274, IMG submission 203700) | Sediment microbial communities from Yellowstone Lake, YNP, Wyoming, USA - YL17G02_20 | ecosystem: Environmental > Aquatic > Freshwater > Lake > Sediment | place: USA: Wyoming | collected...
GGCCCGTCGAGCAAGCGCACGTCGCCAAGCTCGAACGGATAAGCCTTGGAGGGAATTTTATCCTGGACTTTGACCTTGGGGCTTGGCTGCGCTTGCAGCGCCTCCAGGTGTGCCGACGCTATCCAGGACGCGGCGAAAACAAGAACGGCCAAAGGGATGATTGTCTTTCTCAACTCTTTCCTCCTTCCCGATCGATATGCCGGAAATATAATCTTCGCCGATGATCGATGTCAAGAAAGTTGGGCGTGCCGGAATTGCCGCGGGGAACAGGAACTCGATTTACCAGGAACGTTTCATGGGTCTCCCGCGAGTATCCGAATCGGCGTCACGTCATCAGCGGAATCCAGCTGGATACCCTCATGTAAGGTTTTCTTGAACAATACCTGCCGGTCGCCGGCCGCTAGAAGACATCTTGATCTGTCTAAAGCTTGAGGAACATCCACTCATTCGTGCAGGGCACGCTGCTCATCAATGCTATTATTCGTTAAGATCGTCCTCGTAGCATTCTGTTACTTCGTCTCCTCCGTTGGTTGCGAGGCCTTATCCTCCTACTCCTGGTTCTCCTGCGACTGGCCAGGTTGCTGGCGTGATTGCGTTGAGTTGTTGACAGATGGTTCCCCAAAGCCGGTATCAGGTCGTGCTCGGAAAAGTTCCTGCTGGAATCGCATCAATTTATCGGCCTGGCCCTAAAACCTAGCGCCTGGCCAAAGGCTCGCCCTGGGGCAATTGACAGGATTTAGGATGAGAGAAAAGGGTGACTGGTTCGTCAATAAAAATGGAGTAAATAATATCGGAGGAGGGGCGATTGACATACAAGCAGTTAGACCTTATATTTTGTTTGGATAATAATGAAGAGAACAGAATGAGCAAACCTATCAAGAAAACCGTTGCTGAATATTTTGCCGGGATAGGACTAGTAAGAATGGGATTGGAGTCTCAAGGCTGGAATATTGTCTTTGCCAATGACATATCAGAAAAAAAATATCAAATGTATAAGGATTTTTTTCCCAAATCTTCAAATCACTACCTAATCGGGGATATATTTAAACTAAACACTCAAGAGGTCCCCTCTACAATCCTGGCGACTTGTTCTTTCCCTTGTATAGATTTATCCTTGGCCGGGAATATGACCGGAATGAAAGGGAAGCATTCAAGCGCCTTTTGGGGTTTTATTAATATTATCGAGGCGCAAAAGGAAAAGGCCCCTCCGTTCCTGATGGTGGAAAATGTCCCGGGCTGGCTGTCTTCTAATAAAGGCGATGATTTTAGGTTAACCGTTCAAGCGCTGAATAAACTAGGATATGTCTGCGATGTTTTTATTCTCGATGCTTTGAGGTTCACCCCACAAAGCAGGTTAAGGGTTTTCCTTATTGGAATAAAGACAAATAACAATGAAAACGGTCTTTCAAAATTACTAAAACGCTCGCCAGCGCTTTTATCGGCCAAATTAAAAAAGAGCGTCCTGGCGAATCTAGATTTGAATTGGTCCTTCAACGATATCCCTGAGCCCCCGCCGTTGTTTAAAAAAGGTCTAAATAATTTGATCGAATCGGTTGCCGATAAAGATCCAAGATGGTGGTCGGATATAGAAATTGAGCGTCATTTCAATATGATGAACAAAGCGCACAAAAAAAGAGTAATGGAATTGGTCAGGCAAACCCAGATAGTGTTTCGTACTTTTTACCGGAGAAGGCGGGACGGGGTGCAAAGAGTTGAGGTTAGGGATGATGATTTATCCGGTTGTCTCAGAACCGCGGCGGGAGGCAGCGGCAAACAATTTATATTAAAGGCGGGCAATGGCAAACTGAAAATGCGCGCGATGACGCCCAGAGAATACGCCCGGTTGCAGGGCGTCCCCGATAAATATCCTATTAATGTCAATGGCGTGCAACCCTTAACGGGATTTGGAGACGCCGTTTGTGTCCCAGCGATTAGTTGGATTGCGCAAAACCTCCTGAACCTGCTAAGGCACCCAAAAATTAATGACCGATAACCTATCACCTCAGGAACGTCATAAGACAATGACGGCGGTTAAAGGGAAGGCTACAATTCCAGAAAAAAGGCTTTTTTCTTTTTTAATGAGAAAGGGTTTTCGTGGTTGGAGCAAAAACGATCCTCTGATTTTTGGAAAACCCGATGTCGCATTTAAGGAAAAGCGAATAGCGATATTTATTGATGGTTGCTTTTGGCACGGTTGTCTTGCGTGCAATAAAAAGATGCCCAAAACAAACTCCGGATATTGGTTAAAAAAAATAGATCGAAACAAAAAACAATCTCAATTGGTAAATAAGACGTTACGCGTAGATGGTTGGAAACTCATAAGAATATGGGAACATGAACTTGTTAAATTTAGAAAAATAGATAAACTATTAAGCAAAGTTGCATCGGCAATCAACGAGGGAGGCCTGCTTGTCAAAAAAGGAAATCTTGGCTCTAAAAAAAGAATCAATTGACGCTTTAAATGAATGGATCGATTTTTGCACAAGGGGTGGAAAAATATCCCGGAACACCATAGCTGTAGGCTTGGTTGTCCTTCACCATTTAAAGGAAAAAACTATTGTTGGCAAAAACGAAGTCGTTTCACAAGGAGGAGAGATAAAGGGGGCTCGCTCTGGATTGGCAAATATACTCAAGTTTTATGGAATCCCGAGTTCATATCTAAAGGAGATTACCACAAGACAAGCCCATCAAGACGGTCAACGATTGTTTGAGCGCTTTGAATGGGGGCATAAATTTTCCTCTTTGTCTGAAAAAAATAGGAAAGGACTTTTTAAAGACATGTCAAGCGTTCTTCACCATCACGCCGCCAGTTGGTTGAAGCGGCAGAGCTTAAAACTCCAAATAGATCGGAGGCAGGCTCCAACTGCTTGGATAAAACTAATTATCGAGAGCGCCAAGCAAATATCAGGTGGCTTAGTTGAGCAACACCTGATCGGAGCTAAGTTAGAAAGACGTTTTAAGAATATCAGGATTCCTAATTATCCGGCCCACGCAGGCGACGCCCAAACTTTAAGAGTAGGCGACTATGTTATTTCAAAATTGGTATATCACATAACCGCAGCTCCCTCTCGGAATGTTATCCAAAAATGCAAATCAAATATCAAGGCTGGCTTGTGTCCTATTTTGATTGTACCAGGCGAGCAAGAAAACAAAGCGTTGGCGGCGGCTCAATATGAAGGGATAGACAAGGAACTTGTCGTCCTTTCCATCGAGGGTTTTGTGTCGACAAATATTATTGAATTAGCAATGGAAGAAAATAAGGAATTTATCGCGATTCTTAAAGAGATAATTCAGGTATACAACAGGCGCCTTTCTGAGGTAGAGACCGATCTCTCGTTACAAATACAAATCACTTAGATTAAAAATGGATTTAACAAAAGATTGGAAAACGTTTGAAAATTAGGAAAAGAATTCGGAGTGCTATCAATGCGCTCGATCGGATTCGCTAAACCTCGCCGCTTATCTTAGGCCGTCAGGCAGAAGAAAAAAAGGAATAACATGGCAATCAAGGATTCTCATACGACATCCAAATCTACTCAATCCGGTCTTAATCTTTTTGAAAAAATGCAGGTGAGATTGGGAGTTGCTCAAATCCTTATTTTGACATTTACTCTTATCGCTGCCGTTTACATAGGTTTTCAACAAAATTCCATTAATCAAAAGCTATATGATCTCAATTTTAATGTTTCATTGGAAGTTACTTATGATAACAAACAACTTAATATAATAAATAAAGGCAAGGAAAACGTTTGGATTTGGGGAACGAAATTAGCCGATAACCCGAAAAATATAGAAAGGGACTCGAGATTAATACCTCCAGGTGGTTTTTACTATATGCTAGCCACCCGCCTAGAGCTAGACCTAATAAAAAATATAGGAATAAATGGAGAAATTAGACTCCCACTTGAAGTATACATCGAGAGCGCAAATCAAAGACGATACGTGGTTAAGTTATTGCTTTGGGCAATAATTAAAGACGGCGTGTTAGCTGTTCACACACAAACATTAGCAATACAACCTTTTAATTGGGAAAAGCAGAAGTAGTAACACCGACGAAACTTTTCAAAATTCGATTGGTGAGGATTTAATTGAAATGTATTCAATCTGTTGGTTGGAATAAAACAGTGTATTGCGGATCCAGAGTTGCATAACGCCAGAGAACAATGTCGACAACAGAAATTTTGTCGCCCGTAACCTCGGCAATCACTTGACAAAGGTCTTTTGGACACTTAAAATTTGCAGCTTTCGTTAACCTTAATAAATGTCGATCAGGCTTGACTACGTCGAGACCTACATTTTTGGCCAAGTGATACTTGGTGACAGGTCCAATAAAATCCAACGTTTGCAGGAAATCTATACCCCCCAATCGTATCTTTTCACGGAACATATCGAATCCGGTATAGGCGACTTTTTCACAGGTGGAACCAATCGCGGAAATCTTGCGGGGATGATTAAATACCTTAACCGCCTCCGCTTCGCAAGAAGTGCGGTTTCGAACGATTGCCTCTGCAGATACCCAATGCAGGAACGCAGAAGAGATTTTGGAGAAATGCCGCCCAACGATACTCTCTCGCATCCCCGTATTTAGTATAACCCATGCAACCTCTTCAAGGAATTCGCTTTCCGACAACATAGACAAGCAGCGGGATTCCTGCCAATCAATCTCAGCCGCAAAGCCCTTATTTATAACAATTTCCCGGGCTGTAAGATATGATTCAACGAGCTTCCTTTTGTCGTTCGGTATCATTCATGTCCTCGTTAGCAAAGCTTAGTTAATATCTTCTATTCATCAAGATGGACTCCTCGTAAAGCTTTGATCATGTCGCGATATCGAAGAAGACAGCCCAGGAATATTCTCGGACAGCCGGGGTAGGAGCTCTTCAACTCGCTGATAGCTACTTTCCGAATATAACGGCCTTTAAGCCTATTAAAACGCCGTTCAGGTATCTTGATTGAATTCCGGTCGGCTTCCCAATAGGCAAAATCTAGCTCAGCTCCTATTTCCTCTGGCCAAGTTCCATCATCTTTGCGGTGTCTACGATATTTTGCAAGCACATTTGACCATTTTTCTACTGCTTGGCGGTGTAGGGCCGCTTTGCCTTTGAAATCAATGACCAAGAGCGTTAGTGATAGTGTAAATGCAATGACAGATGCAACACCTAAAATTATTCGGCTTACACTTGGGACAAGACCTAATAATTTGTACAAGTCGTCACTTGCGAACGTTGTTGCACAAAAAATAACTGCGCATGCCAAAAGCATAATTTCAGAAACCTTGGCTTTCCAGGCAAATTCATCCCTAAGCATTGCATGTATCGAGAGGGTTTGTCGAAGGACACGATATTGACGCTCGATTTCATTCAATGGAATGTTATTCACGATCAATCTCCAAAAACCGTCCGCCACTGTGCCACGGTCGTCGCCGCTTCCAGTCGTCTTTTAATTCCTTCTAATGCTTGCGAGATGTTTCGCCGCTCGAGGCTTCCTGCTTGGCCAAGGTATGAATCGAGGGTTCTTGACTGCCCCGTTGAATCCAACATCGGTCTTTGCACACGTTCGCCAGCATAACCTAATAGATGAATAAGCAATCCCTTGGGAGTATTAGGCCCTCTATACCCAGACGCCGCTTCAAGTGATATTGCTTCAATATGGTAGCCTGTGAGTTGTTTCTGCTTCGGAAAATCGTAAATTATCGACTTTATAAGCTTAATTGCTGGTACAAGGCCGTGGTTTAGACGAGTATTCGCCCTTGTAAGTTCACGCTGAAAATTTTTGGGCTTGGTATCGTTCCAACCTTTACCATCAGCGGCTGCAATCGAGATTGTTTGCCCTGAGCGAAGAGCAGGAAGAAGCTGGATCTCGGATTTATCCTTATATTTCACCGTTACAGCAAGCCGCCCCTTTTCGACCATTGCCACTTCGCTCCTAGGAAGACTTTGGTCCAGCGTATCATAAAATTCGTCGAGCAAAGCCTGTGCGGATTTTCCGGCGAGGTCTTCGCGGCTTAATATCACCAAAGCGTCAACATCGCTAATTCCATCAATATCGGTATGTTTTGCTACCGAGCCTCCAAGCAAGATATAATCTACTTCAACTGTTTCGCCAAGTATTTTTTCAATTTCGCCCAACCGCTTCTTCGCAGCTTCTATATCGCGATTGTTAAATCCTATTAAAAGCCTCTGAAGTAGTTCATTTACATCCCCATCAAGGTGCTGTCTTTCTTGCTCTTGAGCCTGTTCTATCTTCCGCTGAAGTTTTGGAGTACTCGGACCGCTATAGCGCCCACCACCGCCACCCATCACACACCTCCCTTTAATTCATCAAGTTGACTGGTCATGACCTCGTAAGCCCTTTTTAGAGGATCTCTCACCTGCAAGCTAAACATATCGAACTTTTTTCCGTCAAAATCAACCCACTGTTGAAGAGCAATCGTCAGGTTGTTCAAAGCGGTAAGATTGTCTAAGCTTGCATAGGCATGGTTCAGTGGTCGTGAAGCAGTCACACCAATTTGACTTACCACCGCATAACACTCTCGGTTCATAGCTACGCCATCTTTGTATGCGTACCTCAACCAGGATACTCCATCGAAAATCTCAGCTCCAGCAAAGAAATAAAGCGGTGTCAAAATAGGATCTAAACCGCCCCAAATGTGAATTGGTGCACTGATCTTAGCATCGTCAAGACGTTGTCGAAGCTTAGCAATTCGCTTAATGCGTTCAAAGATATCCCTTCCAAGCTCTTTCTCGGTAATCCCGATGATATCAAAACCACGAAGGTTAGCGAAATCTAAATCCGTCATCTTTAATGGGTCAACCAGTTTACTATCCGGTGTCCATGGCTTTATTATAAAGTTACTCATACATCCAGGAAATTTCTTAAACAAGGCGCGCGCGAATCTAATCTGGAAACTAAGAGCTTGCCCTCTTGCGCTTTGATCAAAATTGGCTATCACTAGAGGTAAAGGTTTAGAGAGGCCAACAAGTTTCCGAAGCACGGTTTCATACTCTTCGGCGCCGTAGCCATCTTTGGGTTTATATTTAAAAGTATTGGGCTCCGATGAGTCGAAATCAGATACCAGTTCGTACCCCCCGCTATCCACAAAAATAAGACGAGAATTTCTCAAGTCTCTCTCAGGCTTATTCGAGCCCAACTTAGGCGCGTCAAAGTGTCTAAAGTGTAGGTCGTAAGCACTTATCATAACTGAGGATGAGGGATGCTTTCCAAAATCCGCAAGCTCGTATGCAATCTCGGAAAAGTCTCGCTTTGCACGACCTCGCCCAGTTGATCCAAAGTGGAAACCTTTACTGGAAAATGCTGGTATAAGTAGCGGAAGCTCCATCGCTCCAGCAAGTGAATGCGTAAGTGTAGATCTACGTGAGAGCATTCAACATCTCCCGATCCTTGCATGATAAACACTCACCACAGGGGGATGTCCCCCCGCGCTCACAACTATAAGTCAGCTCAAAGGGAACACCTTTCTGCAAGCTATATGCATAGATCTCCGACTTACTCCAGCTTAGGAAAGGAGCTGCCAGTTGAATCCTACAATGCTCATAGACATCAACAACTGCTTGCATACGAGCCCAGAAAGTCTTAGAACAGTCTGGGTAATTCGTACCCGCATGAATTCCCATAGCAATAACCGACACGAAATCGGGCTTCTCCATCAAGGCAGCGGAAATTAAGAAGCAGTTGCGGCCGGGAATCAGTCCGGCCGTCTTTAGTTGCCAGCCTCGCCAAACAAGACATTTGATTGGAATGGAATAATGCTTTGCGATGGCTATGGCAGATTTCACCTCGTAGATAGCGGCAGGTTGCCCATAGTCGATGAAGAGGCCACAGGAGGGACGCCCAAAGTCTAAATAGAATTTTGTGCATGCAGCTGAGTCCACCCCACCGCTTAAGAGGATCATGACCTCCGGCTCCATTAATGTTCTCCAAGTCTATATCAGGGGTCTTCATGCCTCAGATCAGCATGTAGTTACCCGGCACCCGGATATTCCGCTGTAAGAGATTTTAGAATAAGAAATTGCTTTTCGCGCTGTACCTTTTATCTCCCCGTCGAACACTCCATTCACTCTCCCCGCCGTGCCAAAATCATATCTCCTTGTGGCCTCCAATGTCAATTTCAAAAAAACGGAGATGCAAGTGAACGTTTAACCTTTGAGCACTGCCGAAAAGGCAAAAAGAAACAGACTCATGCCAATATCTAGTCTGATAGAGTTGACGTGATCAGAAATATTCCACGTTCTCATCGGCCGCCATCCAGGCGACCTGCCCGAAATCATCTCGCCCCAGCCTTTGAACTTGAAGAAGAAGCGCAGCATTTGTGGGGATCGTGTCCCCATATTTCCTAAAACCGCAACTCCGCCAAGAATTCATGAGCCCCAATCGAGTTTTCGATCCGCGCTCCCAAATATCCTTCGGCGGCGCCGATGTCCTAAAAGTAATACTTCGGGTCCTTGAGCAGGCTCCGGAGTTCACTGCGGTGATACGTACGGACAGAAAAGACAAGGCACAGGCTCTCGAGGATCTGGAGCCAATGCTTGACCGTATGGACGGAAACTCGGAGGTCCTCGGCCAGCGCTGCCGAATTTGAAAAATCTGGTCAAAATGACTATATTTAATGGGGAGGGAATTTCGTGGAAATGAACATTGTTTCATTGACCTCGGCCAAAGCGAGATTTTCCGAGCTCATCAATCGCCTTATTTATCAAAAGGCGATGATCACGATCACAAAAAGAGGCCGCAACGTCGCCGTCCTCCTGCCCTGGGAAGCCTACCAAGAAATGGTCAGGCGACAAAAGGGCAGACTTCTGGACGCGGCCGGCTGCCTGTCCAATTATGACCTGGACATCGCGGATATGGCACGCCTTGCCGAGGACGCCCGACGGAAAGCGAAAAGCCGAAAATCACCTCTCTGATGTACATCCTGGACACCGACGTTCTGAGTAATCTCGTCCGGAAAACGACGTCGCCCGTTCTCCGTCAAAAACTCGGCGAGGTTTCGCCGGAGTTGATCTTCACCTCGGCCATCACCCTATCCGAGATCTTCTACGGCGTTTTCCGGTCGCCGCATCGAGAGCGGATCTTGGCCGAGCTGGAAGACAAGGTTTTTCCTTTCGTGTCCGTCTTGTCTTTCGACGAAGATTGCGCCCGGTATTTCGGCGAGATCAAGGCGCGGCTCGACAAGCGCGGCTGGAGCCGCAGTGATTTGGATCTATGTGTCGCGGCGATCGCCGTTCGCCACCGGTTCGTCCTGGTTACCGGAAATGTCCGCCATTTCCAGGGCATCCCCGGGCTGAAAGTCGAAAACTGGCTTTCCGATTAGCGCAGGTCGAGCTTAGTTAACAGCCGGGGTCAAACCTACTCGTTACGCACAATTCTCCAGGGGAAGATGCGTAATGAGTAGGTTTGACCCCAACTACTGGACTCGCCGAGACGAGCGGATGACCCGTCCCGGGACGGGCCATCCCATAGGGGACCGTTTGGCCTTGCTCCGGATGGCGTTTGCCCTGCCCCTGCGGTAGTATTCAGTCGATACCATCGACAACGGCGAACTCGTACAGGCAGGATTGATCGAAAGGATCGACGAAAAAGAGATGATCGCCATGCATGGTCATGTTGTCAAAGCGGACCAGCTCTCGAGGAAACGGCACTCTCGACAGCAGAATCCCGCTTCCGTCATACACTTCGAAGGCCAGGTAATCCCGCATAGTGAAATCCTTCGGCGGTCGATCTTGACGAATTGCCTTTTGGAAAGCCAGCACCCAGATCCGGCCCCGGCCGTCTATGCCTATCCCCCGGGTGACGGGAGTGAAGACCTGCTGATCGGTGGGAACCGCTTTCCCCCCGATATCCATGGTCGTCTGCTCGTAACGATGCTCAATCTTGTAAGGCAGGGCCCGATCGATCGACAGGATTAGCTGGCCCGTCCCCGAATACTTTTCGATTCGGTTCTGACTAGTGAAAGCCACAAAAATGTTGTCCTTGTCGTCGACGGTGATGTGGAGGAAATTGGCTTCCCAGGTCCTCAGCGCCGTTTCAAGGAGGAACGGTTCCCCGAACTCGTGCTGGACCTGCCCCTTGAAATCGTAGATCTTCAGGATTTTGTTGTCGCGGCTGTTCTCCCCTCTTGCCTCAAACGCGTAGCCGACGAGCCGGTCGGAGTTCAGAAAAGCAGGTAATATTCCTTGATACCGGGGTAAGCGGAAATGATCGACATATTTCCCGTCGAAATCGAAGACATAGAAATCCGAAGACATCGAAGATACGATCAGCCGGGCCCGCCCGCCGACCCCGATGGTCATCGGATACTGGAATTCGCCAGGTCCTTGACCCCGGCGACCGAACCGACGTAGAAAAGTCCGGTCGGCTCCGAACTTCTTCACACAGAAGTCTTTCGCGTCCAAGACATATATATTCCCTTCGTCGTCCTCCGCGACGCTCATGGGGCTCAGGAACAGGTAATTTGGATCCTTCGGCTCGAGTTCACCGATTTTCCGGACGAAAGCGAGGCTAACCGCCGGCCTCTCGGAGAGCGGTTTGATATTGTGGACGTAGCGGACCCCATCTCTGACCTTGACGAGGTACGTCCTTTCCCTTTGACAGGAGATACTCACCGCGGCGCAGAATGTGATTATAGCCCCGATCAGGACGGCTTTTTTCGCTGGAATCCTCCCTTGGTAAACACCCTATACCAACTGGCTATTTTGTATTGCGCCTTCGAATGCTGGTTGATAAGGAAACTTCCCTCCTTTTCGCCACCATAGAAATGTAATGCCGATCGCAGATCGATGTCAAGAACGAGGAGAAAAAATACTCCGTCCGTTCCTCGGCCGCCATTAAGGCGACCAGCTCGAAATCATCTCGCCCCAGCCTTTGAACTTGAAGAAGAGGCGCAGCATCGTGGGGATCGTGTCCCAGTAATGCTTCGGGCCATGAACAATTAGCTCAGCAGCAATGGAATCGGGACGGCCCAGATTTTGTCGCCCAAACTCACCGTCCGGCTGCCGGCATA
>Ga0315274_10014915_pt1 | contig 11020 bp, 6 predicted proteins | sample YL17G02_20_MG_FD_203700 | JGI IMG/M metagenome (GOLD analysis project Ga0315274, IMG submission 203700) | Sediment microbial communities from Yellowstone Lake, YNP, Wyoming, USA - YL17G02_20 | ecosystem: Environmental > Aquatic > Freshwater > Lake > Sediment | place: USA: Wyoming | collected...
ATGCCTCTATGAAACTGCTGCTCGAAACCGTCCACTGCTACTTCGCCGAACTAACGCCAGCAGCGGCCCTGCGCCTGGCTGCCTGAACGATACAAGACACTTCGTGCGACCTACTTAGTAGCGCTAGCCGCATCGCCTTCTCCTCCGACCGCGACGGCAACTACGAGATCTACGTCATGAACGCTGACCGTAGCGGCCAGACCCGCCTCACCATTAGCCCGGGTGAGGACGGGTTCCCCGCCTGGTCGCCGAAGTAGTGAGGCAGCAAGGGGTCCCAGACCCCTCACTCCTCAAGGTTTGTCTCTGCGCCCTCCGCGTCCTCTGCGGTGCACCCCGCTACCCCGTCCGCTTCAGGCGACCCGTGCGCTTGGCGTAGAGCTCGGCGCGACTGAAGACCCAGACGCCGACGGGGATGGTCACCAGCCCCATGGCTACCATCAGCCCCAGCGAGGGCAGCAAGTGCCCCCAGGTGGCGCCGTCCAGCAGCGCGTCACGCATGGACTGGAGGGCGTAGGTGGCGGGCGAGAAGCGGGCGATGGCCTGCATCCAGCCCGGCAGCACCGTTACCGGATAGTAGACGCCGCTGACGAGCAGGAGCAGCGCCTCCATCACGTGCGTCATCTGCGTCCCCCGCTCCGGGTAGAGCAGCGGCAGCACGGCCATCATGATGCCGAAGCCGATGAAGCTGACGCTCCCCGCGCCCAGGGCAGCCAGGGCCCCAAGTAGGTTCGCCCCCGCCACGTCCAGGCGGAAGAAGAGCACCACGACCAGGAAGGTGACGCAACTGAACAGCAAGCCGTAGACCACTGAGAAGATGGTCTGGCCGAGCAGGTGCGTCACTCTGGAGATGGGCGCCATGAAAGTGTACTCGATCGTGCCCTCCCAGCGCTCCCAGGAAACGGTCTCGCTGATGGAGTTGAACACCATCGAGAGGTAGCCCCAGACGAGGCTGCCGATGAGCAGGTAGAGCACCAGGTGGGCGGTGTCCACCTTGACGCCGGTGATCGCCTCCATGCCGGCGCCGATGTAGGTGACGGCCAGGGCGTTGGCAATGCTGTAGACGAGCCAGACCACCTCCCAGGCCCAGTAGCGCCTGGTGAGGTTGAAGTTGCGCTCGACGAAAGCATAGGAGGCGGTCAGCTCCCGCCAAACGGCCTTGCCCGCGGCCGCCACCACGGTCATGCTGCGTCCTCCTCCTCTTCTGTGCTCAGGCGCTTGCCGGTCAGTTCCATGAAGACGTCCTCGATCGTCGCCGGGCGGTCGCCCTGGGGCAGCCTGGCTTTGAGTGCCGCGGGTGTGTCCAAAGCCACGATCCTGCCGCCGTGGATGATGGCGATGCGATCGCAGAGCTCCTCGGCCTCGTTCATGTCGTGGGTGGTGAGCACGACTGTCGTTGCGTGCTGCTGGCGAAGCTCGTGCACGAAGGCCTGCACGTCGCGCTTCGAGCGCGGGTCCAGCCCCGTGGTCGGCTCGTCGAGGAGCAAGAGCACGGGCGAGGTGAGGAAGGCGCGAGCGATGGCCACCTTCTGCTGCATGCCGCGCGACATGTTCTCGACCGGAGCGTCGATCTTCTTCCGCTCGATGCCCAGGCGCGTCAGGATCTCGGTGATACGCGGCTTAGCCTCGGCGCCGCTCATGCCGTAGAGACGGGCGGCGTAGATCAGGTTCTCCATCGGCGAGAGCTTCTTGAAGAAGGCGGCGTCCACGGAGACGCGGTTGATGATCCGCCGCACCTTCCCCGGCTCGCGGGCGACATCGTGCCCGAAGACGAGCACGCGCCCGCCGTCGGGGATGAGCAGCGTCGCCATGAGGCGGATGAGGGTGGACTTGCCGCTGCCGTTCGGGCCGAGGATGCCGAAGATCTCGCCCCGCCCGACGTTGAAGCTGACGTCGTTCACGGCGTATACCGGCTTCTTCTCGTCAGCCGCGTTCTTGCGGGAGAACCTCGGGAAATGGCGGCTGCCCTCCCTGCCAAACTTCTTGCTCACTGACTGAACTTCTAGCGCCTGCACGTCACTCTCCTCAGGAGCCATCGGCCGTGATACGAGATGCGTGACGAGTGATCCGTGACCCCTTGTAGAGGCGTTGTATGCAACGCCCTTCGGGCACATCACGCATCACTAATCACGTATCACGCCTGACGGCTCGACCAAAACGGCCGTGGGCATACTCTACCCACGGCCGTGGCAATCACGGGGAAACAAAAAGGCCGTGGGTGGCGCCCACGGCCCGGCGAGATCAGCTTGTGTGGCCGGTTCTAGGGCGCACTCCTCCCTGGGTCAACGGCAAACGTGAGCCCCAGGCTCACGCTGCGTTCCGCACTTTCGTCTTCGACCACAACACACCCCATAGTCCCGGCTGCCGCTGATTCTCTACGAGCAGGGGCAGGAGCGCAAGTCCGGCTTGCGGGCGGCCCAAGCCGCCCGCCGGCGCAACGTCTAGGCCGGTGGTGAACACGTCCTGTCCCTCGGCCGGCGCCGCCTGCCAGAGATGGCCGTCGTAGGTGACCAGGGCAACGCGCTGGACGCGCAGCGCATCGAGGCGCTTGGCTGAGACGAGGTGAGCGATGTAGCGTCCCGGCAAGACCAGTTGCTGGAAGCCAAGCGGAGGAAACGATGGCGGTGCATCTTCGCCAAGACAAGGTGCCTCTTTGCGCCAACAAGAAGTGAGAGCACCTCTCCTCGGAGATTGGAGGCGGACGGGGAGGCTGCAGACCATGATGCTACTTGCCACTGCCTGCTCCGGAGTATCGCTCATCGAGCACCGCACGCACCTTGCGTGTGAGAGCCGCCGCCGTGAACGGCTTGGGCAAGAACGCCATGCCCTCGGCAAGCACGCCCCGGCGGAGGACGCTGTCGTCGGTGTAACCGGAGGCAAAGAGAATGGCCACATTGGGGCGCGTGTCTTTGAGACGCGCTGCCAGCTCTCTGCCGCTCATCCGGGGAAGCACCACATCCGTCAGCAGCAGGTGGATTGGGGTCTGGAGGTCCTGCGCCAGCGCCAGGGCGGCGTGGCCGTTGGCTGCCTCGAGCACCGTGTAGCCCTGACGGCGAAGGATGCGGGCAGCGATGTACCGCACCGACGGTTCGTCCTCGACAACCAGCACTGTCTCCGCTCCCGTCGGGAGATATCCCTCCCCGTCACGCACGGGAAGCATCTGCGCTTTCTCCACCACTCGCGGCAGGAGGATGGTCACTCTCGTACCCCGACCCAGCTCGCTCTCGACACTGATGTGGCCACCGTGCTGCTTGACGATGCCGTACACGGTCGCCAAACCCAGCCCCGTGCCTTGCCCGGCTCCCTTAGTAGTGAAGAAGGGCTCAAACAGATGATCCTTGACCTCCTGGCTCATCCCGGCGCCGTTGTCGCTGACGATCAGCTTCACGTATTCACCGGCGACCACACCGACCCGCTCGCGGACATAGTTCTCGTCGAGAGTGACGTTGCTGGTCTCAATGAGGAGTCTGCCGCCGTCGGGCATGGCGTCGCGAGCGTTGACGGCGAGGTTGACCAGGATCTGCTCTATCTGGCCCGGGTCAACCTTCACCCGGCCCAGACCAGCATCGGGGATGGCCACGAGCTCGATGTCCTCACCGATGAGCCGGCGCAGCATTCTGTCCAGGTCGAGGATCAAATCATTGAGGTCGACTACTTTCAGCGCGATGATCTGGCGACGGGAGAAGGCCAGGAGCTGGCGGGTGAGGTCGCTGGCGCGGTTCGCGGCTATGAGCACCTGCTGTATGTCCTCATAAGACGGGTCACGCGACTGGAGGGAGTCGAGCACAAACGAGGCGTTACCGGAGATGGCAGTGAGCAGGTTGTTGAAGTCGTGAGCGACGCCACCCGCCAAACGGCCGACCGACTCCATTTTCTGGGCCTGGAGGAACTGCTCTTCCAGACGCTTGTGCTCGGTTATGTCACGCTGGTGCGTAAGAACCGCCGCCTGCCCCTCGATATCGATCCGATCATTGTTCAAGAGGGCGTGATAGATGGTGCCATCTTTGCGCCTGAGTTGAACTTCGTGCTCACGCACGCTACCGGACTCTGCCAGAATCTCGAGCAACTTCTGGCGCTCGCCTTGCACAACGTACCTGCTCGCCACTCCCACGCCCTTGAGCTCTTCCAGAGTGTATCCGGTTATCCGCTCCATGGCGCGGTTCATTGCCAACACATTGCCGGCCAGATCGGAAATGCCGATTCCGGCAGGAGCAGCCTCGAACAGCAGGCGATACCTTCTTTCAGAGTCCTGTAGCGCCTCCTGGGCCCGTCTGCGCTCGGATATGTCCTGGATCTGCACCAGGTAGCCACGCAAGCGGTTGTCGATGACAATTGGGGTGATCTGCACGTCGTGATAGTCGAGTCCCACCTTGGCGGTCTCGAAGAGATGGTGATTTCTGATCCTGTCGAAATTGCAGATGGTCTCGTATCGCACCGGCTGTTTGGCGAGCAGCTTCTCGCACACACCTGGCGGCAGGTTGGCAGATTGGAGGAGGCTGAAGCCCTTCAGGCTAGAGGCACTTGGCATGCCGTACATCTCAACGTCTGCCTGGTTCGCGGCTACGAACAGTCCATGGCGATCGAAGATCTCGATGCCGATGGGGGACGCCTCGAAGATGGAGCGGAAGCGCTCCTCGCTCTCGCGCAGCGCCTCCTCAGCTCGCTTGTGCTCGGTGATGTCCCGGCCGACAGCTTGGATTTCTGTCAGGCTGCCATCCTTGCCGAAGAACGCCCGGTCGGTCCACTGCTGCCAACGCACCTCACCGCTCGGCATGATGACGCGGTGCTCGTTGGTGCTGATGAGGTCCTGAGGAGTGTAGGAGGAGTACGGGGCGCGCGAGCGCTCCAGGTCTTCGGGTGGGATACTGGCGTAGTAGGGACGCCCGATCAGCTCCTCCCGCTCTACACCGGCGAAGCGGCAGTAAGCATCGTTGGCGAAGGTGACGACGTCGTCTTCCGGGCGGTAGCGCATGACCATTTCGATCTGGTCCTCGACGACGGCGCGGTAGCGTGCCTCGCTCTGGCGCAGCGCATCCTCGGCCCTCTGACGATCGCTGATGTCACTTCCGTAGACGTTGACATAGCCAGCATCGGCGACGGGTCGGAACAGGAGCGAGTACGTGCGCCCGGCGCGCTCGATCCCCATCTCCCTAGCTGTGCCTGAGGCGATGACCTGCGCCAGCAAGTCGCGCCAGGCGGCAGGAGCCGCCTGCTGCACCCCGCTAGCGTAGGCGGCAAGCAGAGACTGGGCGGGCTCGTTCGCGTACATGACAGCGCCGTCACGGGCCAGACGCAGCACCGGTCCGGGATCCTCATCCGGGAAGCGAGCCAGGCTGCGCACCTCCGACTCGGCCTGCTTGCGCTCGCTGATATCGGTGAGGACGCCCACGAAGAGAAGGGGCTTGCCGTCAGCGTCACGGCTCACCGTCCCCTTGTCGTGTACCCAGACCACCCGGCCATCGCGGGCGAGGTAGCGGTATTCCACGCTGAAGGGCTCGGCCGACTGGTGCCAACGGTCGACGATGGCGAGCACGCGCTCGCGGTCTTGGGGATGGAGTTGCTTGACCCAAAGGCTGTTGTCCCCCCTCCATTCCTCGGCCGTGAAGCCGAGCAAGGCCTCGATCTGGGGACTGACGAAGGCGCAGACGTCAGGGCGCCCTGCCTCATCCATGTAGACGACCGCCGGCAACTGCTCCAGCAGGGTGCGCAGCTTCATCTCGGCCTGGCCCAGCGATGTCAAGGCAGCGGCATGCTCGGCTTCCGTGGCCTTCAGCTCGGCGACGCGCCGGCGCAGGAGGGCAAGCTCGGCCTGCAGCTCAGTCCCCGACGATGCTTTCGTTGCCACCGTTCTTGCCTCCGCGGCGCGGGCATCCCTGACGCACATTCAGTGGTCACCTGCCAATTGGGTACCAAGGGAGATGGCTGGGCAGGGCTTCGGCGCCGGAAGCCCGCCCCCGGGCTGAAGCCGCGGGGAGGGCGAACACAGGGGTTCGCCCCATGCGCATCAAGCTAACGAAGGCCGGCGACTGTAAGTCGCACCTGGAGGCCTGCGGCCGAGCGTCGGCCTACGCCGACGCACACGTCCATCCATCTCGGCGTCGGCGAAGGCCGACGCTTGGCGCCCGAAGGCGCCTCTAGGCGCGGTTTCAACCGCCGGCAATCCCCGCGTTGACCTTAGCTTGATGCCTGTGGGCGAACACAGGGGTTCGCCCCTACACGTTGGAAAGCCGGCCTTCGCCGGCTGGAGCGCTGCTCAGCCCGCGGAGGCGGGCTTACCACACCTAGCGCGGGTCTTCAGGCCCGCGTCTGCGCCGGCGAGCGCCGCGCGCACCTCGGCGCTGACGCGCGCGAAGACGGCCTCGAGGAAGGCGCGGCCGGCTTCGGCCGTGGCCCGGCGCGGGTCCTGCTGCTCGCGCACCGTGTGCTCGGGCGTGGGGCTGCCGGAGAAAGTGGCGCCGTCCATCACCGCCCAGTCCGTGTTGCGCAGCGGCCGGCCCGGTGGCGGCAGCTGGGCCAGGTCCACGCTTTCAGGATGCAGGGCGAGGAGCACGGCGGTCTCGTAGATGTCCGCGTGGCCGGCGGAGGTCGTCTCGCGCCCCTGCTCGTCTCGCTCCAGGGGGAAGGGCAGCACTACCAGGGCCCGCGCCCGGCCCGCGGCGGTGGTGGCGGCCGCGAGGCGCCTGAGCGTGCCGATCTGGTTCTCCGCACCGTGGCCATTGACGATGACGATCAGCCGGTAGCCGTGCTCGACGAGTTGCGAGAGCGCATCGCGCACGAGTAGCGCCAGCGTCTCCTCGGGATAGTAGTAGCTCTTCATGGCGTTGGCGGGGAAGTCCATGCCCACGATCCACTCCCCGCCACCGAAGCCGATGTCGCGCAGCATCGCCGCCCGCCGCTCGCGCTCGGTGCCGCAGAAGACGGCCGGGTGGACGACACCGCCCAGCTCGCGCGCCAGGCGCTCCGCCATATCGGTGGCGAGGAGCATGTCCGTGCCCAGCGGCAGGTGCGGCCCGTGCCACTCGATCACGCCCACCGGCAGGAACACGAGCGGCACTCTGGCCATCTCCGCCAGCACTTCCTCGGGACGCAGCAAAGCCAGCCGTACGTCTCTCACCTGACGACCTCCACGATAGCAGCGCTCGAAACCCGAAGCAGCACCAACGTCGCCACAGGGCTGCCCTACCAACGTCCGCTGGCACCACGGTGGGCGGAATCCCCGAAGCGATTATCCGTCATGCCGAGCCAAGCGCCAAAGCCTCACTTCGTTCTGGCCGGGTCAGGCGGCGTACCGAAGGCGGAAGGCATCTCGCCATTCGGAATGCTCGACTGGTGCGCGACGAGGTTCTTCGCTGCGACTCAGAATGACAAGTGTCGGACGTGTCCCATCCTCAGAACGGCCCGGATGGCGAAAAGCTGCCTCGTTACGCCGGGCCCGCCCTGTTGATCCCCGGTTCACGCCTGCCTACAATATCGGCAGGTTAGCCGTAGCGGTTAAGAGGTGAGAGGCGTTATGCACCAGAGTGACGAGCACGGCGAGCATCCGCCGCGACCGGCCGCGCCGAGCCAGGGCAAGCCAGAGCCCGGCGGCCGGCCGGCAGGCGCGCACCACGAGCACTGTCACCAGCCACTGCCTGACACCGGCCAGGCCCAGCACGCCGGGCACGAGATGGCCGCACCGCCTGGTCGTGGCGCGCACATCGACCACACCGGACACGAACAGATGTTCCGCCGCCGCTTCTGGGTCTGTCTGATCCTTACCATCCCTGTCCTGCTCTACAGCCCCATGCTGCAGATGTGGCTCGGCTTCCGGATGCCCCAGTTCCCCGCCAGCCGTTGGATCGCCCCCCTCTTCTCCGTCGTCATCTTCTTCTACGGGGGGCTGCCCTTCCTGCGCCTCGCCCCGGCGGAGCTGGCCAACCGCGCGCCGGGCATGATGACGCTCATCTCCCTGGCCATCTCGGTGGCCTTCGTCTATAGCCTGGCCACGCTCTTCTTCGACCCCGAAGGCGGCTTCTTCTGGGAGCTGGTGACGCTCATCGACGTCATGCTCCTCGGCCACTGGCTGGAGATGCGCAGTGTCCGCGTCGCCTCGGGCGCTCTGAACGAGCTGGCCCGCCTGATGCCCGATCGCGCCGAGCGCCTGCTGCCCGACGGCAGCAGTGAGATCGTGCCCGTGTCCCGGCTGAGCACGGGCGATTTGGTGCTGGTGCGCCCCGGCGCCAGCCTGCCGGCGGATGGCGAGGTGGTCGAGGGCGAGTCCGAGGTCAACGAGGCGATGATCACCGGCGAGTCGCGACCGGTGGCCAAGCGGCCCGGCTCGCCGGTCATCGGCGGCACGATCAACGGCGATGGCAGCTTGCGGCTGCACGTCACCGCCACGGGCGAACAGACGGCGTTGGCCGGCGTGATGCGCCTCGTGCGCCAGGCGCAGGAGAGCAAGTCGCGCACGCAGGTGCTGGCCGACAGGGCGGCCGGCTGGCTCTTCTACGCCGCGCTTGCCGTGGCCGCGCTCACCCTGGTCGGCTGGCTGATCGCCACCGGCTTCGACGCGGCGGTGGTGGAGCGGGTGGTGACGGTGCTGGTCATCGCCTGCCCGCACGCGCTCGGCCTGGCCATCCCGCTCGTCGTGGCCATCTCGACGTCATTAGCGGCGACCAACGGCATTCTCGTGCGCGATCGTCTGGCCTTGGAGGCGGCGCGGAACATGGACGTGGTGCTCTTTGACAAGACCGGCACGCTCACCCGCGGCGAGCACGGCGTGGTCGGCTTGGCGACAGCGCCGGGGACCGACGAGTCGGAAGCGTTGGCGCTGGCAGCCGCCGTGGAGGGCGACTCGGAGCATATGATCGCCCGCGGCATCCGCCGCGCCGCGGAGGAGCGGGGCGGACACGGGGACCACGAGGGCGGACACGAAGGCCATCAGCGGAAGGAGTCAGGAGCCAGGAGCCAGGAGCCAGGTGACAGGAGACAGGGACCTGCCCTGAGCCCCCAGGAGAGGGAGGGGATAGCGAAGGGAGTGAGGAGTGAGGAGACAAGCCGGGAGGCAGGGGCCGATACTCAAGAGGGCGATCTCCTGGCTCCTGGCTCCTGGCTCCCGTCTCCTGAGGTGAGCGGGTTCGAGGCGATCAAGGGCCGCGGCGTGCGGGCCACGGTTGGCGGGCGAGAGGTCTACGTCGGCGGGCCGCGGCTGTTGGAGATGCTGGCCCTGACGCCCGCGCCCGGGATCGCCCGCTTCGCCGAGCGCGCCGGGGAGCAGGGGCAGACGGTCGTCTACCTGGTGGACGAGGAGCGAGTCGCGGCTGCCTTCGCGCTGGCGGACGTGATTCGGCCGGAGAGCCAGGAGGCGGTGCGACGCCTGCACGACATGGGCATCGAAGTAGCGATGCTGACCGGCGACAGCGAGGACGTCGCGCGCGCGGTGGCGGCCGAGTTGGGTATCGGCACTTACTTTGCCGGCGTCCTGCCCGAGCACAAGAGCGACAAGGTGGCGCAGCTTCAAGCGCTGGACAAGCGCGTGGCCATGGTTGGCGACGGCGTGAACGACGCGCCGGCCCTGGCACGAGCCGACGTGGGCATCGCCATCGGCAGCGGCACCAACGTGGCCATCGAGTCGGCGGGCATCATCCTGGTGAAGAGCAACCCGCTGGACGTAGTGAAGATGATCCAGCTCAGCCAAGCCACCTACCGCAAAATGGTGCAGAACCTGTTCTGGGCTACCGGCTACAACGTCCTAGCTCTGCCGCTCGCCGCCGGGGTGCTGGCGCCCTGGGGCATCCTGCTCTCCCCCGCCATCGGCGCACTCTTCATGTCCCTCAGCACCGTCATCGTCGCCGTCAATGCGCAGTTGTTGCGGCGGACGCGGCTGTAGCCAGAGAGTGGCCACACCACGATGCACCAGCACCACGGGGGGAAGAGAAGCCTAGGAACGCGCTCGTCATTCTGAGTCCACCTCCCTTCCGCCAAGCCGAGCCCTCCCTCTCGACTGTCATGCTGAGCGCCGCAGCGCGAAGCATCTCGCCCCGCGGAATGCTCGACTGGTGCGCGCCGAGATTCCTCGCCTGCGGGCTCGGAATGACAGTCCGGGCATTGGTCGCTCGTGAGCGCGGCTCGTACCCTCGAACGCACACGAAACGTGCTCGTCATGCTGAGCGCCGCAGCGCGAAGCATCTTGCCCTGCGGAATGCTCGACTGGTGCACGCCGAGATTCCTCGCCATCGCTCGGGATGACAGTTGCGGACAGCGCTCCTTTCTAGGAACAGACGGGGCGCCGACCATCGGCCCGTGCGTGGACCCCACGCGATTCACGGATCCGCCTTGCCATACGCCCAAAGTGCGGGCATGATACACTCACTGTCACTAAGCGCCGGTAGAGCCTGCCCCAGTGAGTGCGGACTACCGCACCCGCCTTTGAGGTGCGGTCGCCGCCCCGGTGGTGCGGGCTGTCCGGCCCCCGCCAACCTCAATCCGAGAGGAGGAGTCTGATGAGCGAAAGACGTCTTTTCTCACGACGTGGCTTGCTGAGGAGCTCTGCCCTGGCCGCTGCCGGCCTCAGCCTTGCCGCCTGCGGGGTGAGCACCACCTCTGGCACCCCCACCACCGCTCCCGCCGCCGCGACCAGCGCCCCCGAGCCAACCGCGGCGCCGGTCGAGGCCACCACCGCTCCCGAGCCGACTACCGCCGCTGCCGAGAAGGCAACCATTCGCTGGCTGGACTGGCCGGACTGGGAGCCCAACATGGATGAGCTGATGTCGCTCATCGCCACCGAGCTGCCCGACATCAAGGTCGAGTTCGAGCCCCTCGGTGATGGCTTCGAGGACAAGACCCTCGCCGCCATGGTCGCCGGCACGGCGCCGGACATCATCACCGGCTGGGGCCCCATCTTCCGCAAGTGGGCGGAGAAAGGACAGCTCCTCGACCTGCAGCCATTCGTCGACCGCGACATGACCGCGGAGCAGCTTGCCGACTTCCACAAGTGGCAGTGGGACGGCATGGTGGACAGGACCACGAAGATCCGCTTCGCCGT
>Ga0315274_10014917_pt1 | contig 11019 bp, 9 predicted proteins | sample YL17G02_20_MG_FD_203700 | JGI IMG/M metagenome (GOLD analysis project Ga0315274, IMG submission 203700) | Sediment microbial communities from Yellowstone Lake, YNP, Wyoming, USA - YL17G02_20 | ecosystem: Environmental > Aquatic > Freshwater > Lake > Sediment | place: USA: Wyoming | collected...
GCTCCGGGCGGCGCGCCCGAGTCGCTCACACCGCGCCAACCTCCGAGTCGCCGCCGGCTCGCAGCGACCAAAACTACTTCCTGAGGTGGGCCATTCTCTATCCATCAAGCCAAAATGAGAACTGCTGAGTGGTGGGAACTCACCAACCTTGGGACCAACGCCATTCGCCTCAACCGTTTTCGGCACTTCGACGGCCCACTGCCGAGCGGGGCAATAGAGATCACCAACAACCTCGTCATCCAGCCAAGCGAGTCCGTGGTCGTCGTAGAAGGTTTAACCCGCGACCAGTTCATCCGCTGGTGGGGCCAGACCAACCTGCCGCCTGACCTCCAAGTCATCACCTACCACGGCTATGGACTGGACCCCTATGGCGAACCCATCTTTGTGTGGAGTGCCGCTGGCACTCTGTTGGCCGCCGTTTCCTACCGCTCAGGAAGCCAAAGAGGGGACGATCCTATTCTATGCCCCTGCTACATTCGTGAGGCGAACCCGATGTGTGGTTATTCGATGTCCGGACATTCTCTGTTCTTCGCTACCAATGCCGTTAATGGACAATGCAGCGAGGAGAACGAGAACGGGGCGTTCCGGGCGGCGGCCTACCACGACGTGGGGTCTCCTGGTTTCTTCGTGCTGCCCCGGTTCTTCGGGTACGACCTCAGTGGGTCCAACGTGACGCTGCGATGGCGCGCGGTCAAAGGTAGAAATTATCAAGTCGAATGGCGACCGGAAGTGGAAGCCGGCGTTTGGGCAACCGATGGTGTTATCCATACGGCCCAAGGTTCGACGGTGGAGACCCCCGACACACTGCCTGAGGGCACAACCCGACGGTTCTACCGACTCCGGGAGTTGCCTTGAGCGCGAGGCCTTATGCGTCCTTCCTCTGATTCATGGAAAGCCTCCACGGTCTTGTGCCCGCGCCTTGGGACCATGAACCGCGGTCCTCAGGTAGGGCGAGGCGTCCCTGCCGAGCTGGGGCAACATATCCGTGGACGACCCCGGTGCGGCTCACCGGGACGGTTCGCCCTACCACAGGCGGCCGCTTCATGGAAAGTCGTCGTAGGCAAGAATGTTCGCTGGTGGCGTGAATCGGTCCGCTGGTTCAGTTTGATCCGGGCGCAGAGGGGTGCTTCACGGCAAGGGCCGGAAGACGGCCGCGGTTTCACGCTGATCGAGTTGCTGGTCGTCATCGCCATCATCGCGCTGCTCGCGGCTTTCCTATTTCCGGCCTTGGGCAAGGCAAAGGCGCAGGCGCGGAGGGTCGAGTGCCTCAACGAGATGAGACAGTGGGGCATGGTATTCAAGATGTACGCCGATGACCACGACGACTGGATCCCCCGCGAGGGCGTCGAGGACATCGGCGAGGTCGTTTTGAACAGTTGGGCGGACGTGAAGACTTTCAGCGACCCTTGGTACAATGCCTTACCGCCGTATTTGCCCAAACCCCCGGCATACGCCTACGCGCATCCTACCAATGTGGCCCGCTTCTACGAGAGGTCCAGCTTCTTCCATTGCCCGAGTGCCAGCTTTCCCAGGGAGGTCCGGGATCCTCGGTATCAGTTCGCGATTTTCTCCATAGCCATGAATTCGCAGTTGATCAAATATCCCAACATCCCGACGATTCGGTTTGCCCGCATCGCGGATCCTGCCCGGACGCCCCTTTTCCTGGACAATCTCCTGGACGGCGAAAAGAAGGTGGTGAAGGAGCAGGAGAATACCGACCTGGGACAGCCTTCCGCCTATGCCAACCGCTTCGCGGGCCGACGTCACCTCCGGGGCGGCAACCTGGTGTTTGCCGATGGCCATCCGCAATGGTTTCGTGGAGAAGATGTGGTCGAAACCCAGGGACCCAATATTGGCTGGGCAATCGTTCCTCCCGATAAGGTCGTGTGGGAAGCAGATCCCGACTAACTCATGATTGAAAGCATGAAATGTCGCACCTGCGGGATCGAAATCCCCACGGACACGCCGATGGGGCAATGCCCCAAGTGCCTCTTTGGCCTGGGCGTTGCGGCGGCAGACGAACCTGCGCCCGCTCGCGCTCCCCGATCCTTAGCCGGCTACGAACTGGTTCGCCAGATCGGGTTCGGCGGCATGGGCGTGGTGTACGAGGCCCGTCAGCCTCGTCTCAACCGAACGGTGGCCTTGAAGATGATCCTGGGCGGAGAGAGTTGCTCACCGGTCGTTAGGCGCCGGTTCTTCATCGAGGCCGAGGCTGCGGCGCGCCTGGACCACCCGAACATCGTTCCGATCTACGAAGTGGGTGAATTCGAGGATCAACCCTTCCTCAGCATGAAGCTGGTTCAAGGCGAGTCGCTGCGGAGGAAAATGGCTCGCGGTGAGTTGCGCCTGCCAAAAGACGGAGAAGATCTGGGCAAGTCGGCCATAGCCGAAGGGGAGAGAACGATCGCCCGTCTGGTCGCCACGCTGGCCCGCGCCGTTCACCATGCGCACACCCACAATGTGGTGCATCGCGACCTCAAGCCGGGGAACATCCTCTTTGATAGCACCAACACACCACATGTGACCGATTTCGGCCTGGCGAAAATCCTCGACCTAGACCACTCCGACCCATCGGTTCGGACCGAGGTGCTGGGGACTCTGGCCTACATGTCGCCCCAACAAATCCGCGCTGACGCCGTCACCCCCGCGACTGACATCTACAGCCTGGGCGTCATCCTGTATGAACTCCTGGCCGGACAACCCCCGTTCCAAGGGACCACGCGAAACGAAACCCTCCGGTTGATCGAGACCGAGCCGCCGACACGGCTCCGGCACCGGAACAAACACATCCACAAGGACCTGGAGACGATCTGCCTCAAGTGCCTGGAGAAGGATGCCGGGAATCGCTACGCCACCGCCGAGGCACTGGCCGAAGACCTTGAACGCTGGCTGGCCAACCGGCCGATCAAAGCCCGACCCACCGGCCCGTTCCTGCGCGTGGGCCGCTGGATCAGGCGCAATCCGCCGGGTACGGCCTTGATCGTGACTCTGGCCGTGGCTTTCGCGGCAGCAACCTGGGTTCTTCCCAAAATCCGGGATAGCAGCCGTTACCGGGATTGGGCGGAGAGAGTCACTCGCGATGACAATGCCAAGATGGTGAAGGACGCCTGGGCCAACCCCAACCAGAGCAGTGTCACGATCGGAGCCGAAAACCTGGCCTTTCTGCAGCTCCGCGCCTTGCGCGGCGACGCTGAGGCGGAGCGACTGACCTTGGCGGTCAACATCACGGAAAGCCCGATCAGTCAGGCAAAGGCGTTTGGGCCCCTGCTGGAACAACTTCAGAAGCGGATGAGCTCAATTCTTCGCCGGCCCGTCCTCCTCGATTTGAAGCTATGCAAGTTCAGCCACCTGGCCTTCATGGAGATTGCGGGCGGCAAGTCCGACTTCCAGCGCCTTGGGGCGGTCTCTTATTTGAGAGCCTGGGACCTCAACACAAATGTGGAGGTGGTCGTCCAGGAGGACAAGGGTAAGGAGGCAGTCATCCTGGTCCGGAGCAACTCACCCATCACCGAACTGAGCCACTTCGCCGGCCATAGCTTCGCCTTTGGGGACACCAACTCCACGATCAACGTCCTGGCCAAAATGCATTTGGTCAAGGCGGGCATCCTGGGGAAGCACCTCAGCTTCTACACAAACATCGACGACGCCACGCCCATGCTGGCAAATGACTTGGGTTTTGCGGGCGGCAGCTCCGGCGGGACGAGTTCGCCAGTGTACATCAGCGGTTGGACCGCCGCAAAGATGGTGCTGCGCGGATCGGAGTTTAGGGAGGATGATTTCCTGGGCTTTTCCAACCTGGTCCAGAGACTCAGAAGCGGATCCGACACCGTATCCCGATTTCTCTGGAGCCAGCTCCCGCCCAAGACACAGCACGAGCTGACGAACGCCACGGCTAAGCCGGAAACACAGCAACGTGAGTTGGAGAAAGGACTGAATCGTGTGCTGCGGGGCAAATCCATTTTTGACACTCAGCGGTTTGAAGGAGTCACGCTTTCCGAGGAGACGCGCCGCCTGCTGGAGCAGCACCCGCAAGGCGAGGACTTGATTCGGCTCAACCGGGTGCTCTTGCAGGACGCCTACCCGCTGGAACTCGCGAAGAGGCGGCAAATTGATGGGGCGGCACTTCAGCGGCAGTACTTCGAAAAGAATGCCTACAAGGGGCTCCGAGCAATCGACCCCTTCACGATCACCCCGAACGTGTACGTCGCCAAGGAAGGCCTCGACCCGAAAATCAAGGATGCGTTTCAGAGGGCCATGCTGTCGATCTCGGATCAGGATCTACTCAGCAGGCTTCCCATCCGTCCTCCAATCCAGGGCTTCCACCGCCCGGACCAGCAGGAATTCGGCAGACTTCGCGCTGCCCTGACCAACGAGGTGGCCCAATTCGAGGGGGCCACACCTGCCCCACCAGCTGCCGTTCGCGAGAGCCGAGCACCAACACCTCCACCGCGCTAGCGCAAAACCCGGGCAACCTCGGGCGGAGCGCTTTGGCAGATTCCTTGTTACGTTGTGTTCGTTTTCCGTTAGTAACGAATGTAAGGGACAGCCGGTGCTGCTTATGGCGAAACTCATATTCATCGACAAGAATTTTGCCGGCCAGGTTTACGAACTGGTGCTCGACAAAACCACGGTCGGCCGAGGCGACCAAAACACACTGGTGATCCACGATAATTCACTCTCGACGGCGCACAGCGAGATTTTGGTCAACGGATCCGAAGTAATCGTCCGCGACCTGAACTCGCGCAATGGGACTTTTGTGAATGGCGTCAGGCTCAGAAGCCAGCAATCCCAGGTGAAGCACGGGCAGACGGTGTGCTTCGGCTCCGTGGAAGCCCGCCTGGAATTGGAGCCGGCCTGCGATGAGGAGCCAGCCTACGGTGAGGAGCCGAGCTCGGAAATCTCGGCGGTTTACGCGCACCGCCGATTCATGGGCTACCAGAAACCGGCACAAGAGCAGCCCAAGCCGACGAACGCTTCCAAGTACCTTGAGTCCAGGGCGCACCCCCTGGCCGAAGAGCACACCGTGCTGCTCCCGGCAGAGGTTTTGACCGCGCCCGCCCAAACCCCGTCCGCACTGCCGACCGTCAAGCCTCGCGCCAGAACTCAATCCAAGGGCAAGCACATCGTCGTCACGGCAGTGGTCGTGTTGGGCTTGCTAGTGCTGCTTTGGCTGCTGTGGAACCGGTAGTGACGAGTCCACTGCCTGCGAGGCGTTGCGCCCTTTTCTGGGCCGACAGGCTCAGGAATTCATTGCGCAGTATGCATGAGCGGCCAACGAGGTGGTGGAGTGAATGGCTGGCCGACCTCGCCGCCAGCGAGTTCACGAGTCGCTCGCGGGCCAGCCATCGCTCACCGGGTTGTTCGGCAGAAGAGGGCCAATCGGGAATCCAACATTATGGGATTACTTGGGCGATTCTTTAGAAAGAAGGCAGGCTTCACCTTGATCGAGCTGCTGGCGGTGATCGCGATCATTGCCATTCTGGCGGCGATGTTGTTGCCCGCCTTGGGGAAGGCCAAGAGCAAGGCGCAAGGGATCCAGTGTCTGAACAACCACCGTCAGTTGGCGTATGCCTGGAAGATGTACACCGACGACAACAACGACGTGCTGTTGTATGCGAGCGAGGATACGAGTAATCCGAGGAGCTCTTCCGGGGCCTGGGTGACGGGGACGCTGGATTTCGACGGGGCGAACCGGCAAAACTGGGACCCGGAGGTTGGGATCAAGAAAAGTCCGATGTGGCCCTACTGCGGCAAGGCGCTGCAGATCTGGAAATGTCCCGGTGACCGTTCGGTGGTGGTGGTGGGCCGGGAGCGGCGTCCGCGGGTGCGGAGCATGTCGATGAACCTCTATCTTGGGGGTTGGGGTGGGACGGACGGGGGGTGGGGGGCGGCGGTGAGTGCCTATCGGATTTACCTGAAGTACTCCGAACTGACGGATCCCGGCCCGACGCGGACGTTCGTGTTCCTGGACATGCGGGAGGACAGCATCGACATGGGGAATTTTGCGGTGAACATGGCGGGGTATCCGAACACGCCGAGCGAGTATGGTTTTTTTGACCTGCCGGGGTTCTATCATCATTTGGGCGGCGGTTTTTCGTTTGCCGACGGGCACTCGGAGATGCGGCGCTGGAGAGATGCGCGCACGACCCCGCCTCTCCTGCAGGGGGTGCTGACGGAGGACCGGTTTCAGTCGCCGAACAACCGTGACGTGGCGTGGTTGCAGGACGTCGCGACGCGGCCGGTGAAGCAGCCGTAGCGGGGCGGGTTTCGATCAGGGACAGGACCTGGCATCGTCGCAAGGCATTGTGGAGGCGGGGGAACTGATGTCCACAGTCGAGCGCCAGATGACCGGTAAGCAAATCGCCGAAGCGCAGCGACTCGTCCGCGAGTTCCAGCCGCGGAAGCAGAAGGCTTACTCCCAGAAGTGATTCAGTATGCTGTGCCGGCCCGCCCGGACACTCCGGGCGATGGCGTGAGTGATGTATCGTTTCGCCAATCCGACCGCGCAGGGGAGTCCGCAGCCGAGCGCCAGGTAACCGGTGATCGCCGCGGAGTAGGTGCAGCCGGTGCCGTGGGTGGAAACGCGTCGGATGAACGGAGCCCTGAGCAGGAGTTCCGTCCGACCGTCTTGGAAGATGTCCACCGCTTCGGTCAACCCCTTGAGGTGCCCGCCCTTCACCAGGACGGCACAACCATGGCGATCCCGGACTTCCCGCGCCGCCGCGCGCAGGTCCTCCACAGAATGGAGTGGGCGCCCGACCAAGATCGTCGCCTCACGCAGGTTCGGCGTGACCAGGGTGGCGAGCGGCAGCAGACGCTCCTGCAACGCCCGCACCGCTGAGGATTGGAGCAGCCGGGCACCGCTGGTCGCCACCATGACCGGATCAACCACCAGCGGCGGGCCGCGGCGACGTCGGAAAGTGTCGGCCACCACCTCGATGGTTCGCGCGGAAAACAGCATGCCGGTCTTCACGGCGGCCGGCGCCAATTCGTCGAACACGGCTTCGATCTGCTGGCGCACGATCTCGGGCCGGGCGGCCTGGATGCCGCGCACACCCCGAGGGTTTTGCGCCGTCAGGCACGTGATGGCGCTGGCCCCGTGAACCCCCAGCGCGGCAAACGTCTTGAGGTCGGCTTGAATGCCGGCGCCCCCGCCGCTGTCCGAGCCAGCGATGGTGAGCGCCACGCGAAGGGATAGCGGTCGGGTCATGGGAAGAGAGCAGCCTCGGTTGCGGCTTAGGCGTAACAATGGAGTGGGAAAACCGCAGATGGACGCAGATGGACGCAGATTTCAGAGCGAAAGGGGCTTTCGCTCCGCGCGATCCGGGTCACCAGACAATGACGTTCCGAAGAGGCACCACCCATCATGATTCTTCGCGTTCTATCTGTGTCCATCTGTGGTTTCAATAGAATGGATTCGGCTCAGGGTTCGCGGCGAACGCGGAAGAAGGCCGGCGTCGCGTTGGTGAACGGGCTGAACCACTCCGCATCCGGGAATTGTCCCGGCACGTTGGTCAGCAGGCTCATCGGCAGGTTCAGGTCCGGCGTTCCCCACACTTCGTAGTCTCGGTCCGTCACGCCCGGCCAGCTCAGGCGGTTCATCGTGCTGTTCCAGCGCGAGAGATCGAGCGCAAACGGCCGGTCGGGTCGCAGTGGATCGGTGCCCATCACCTGCTCGCGCGCGTTCGAGTAACCGTCGCCGTCGGGGTCGTCCTGCGGACCCAGTCCGAGCGAACCGAACCGCGCAATTTCCCAGTCGTCATCCAGGCCGTCGGTGTCGGTGTCGGTGATCGGCACGCCCGTGAGCGTGAGGCTGGCGAACCGGACCGAGCCGATCGCGTCCTGGTGCTCATCGCTGACGAAGAGCCGCCACTCGCCCACGGTACTCTCGAAGAAGTAATGGGTCGAGTAGTAGGTCCAGTCGCTCGGGCCGGCGCTTTCGTCGGCGTTGTAACGCTGGAGGACACTCCGTGTGCCGGCGGGGGAGACGAGGGTGATCCGGAGATCGCCGCGCAAGGGATGGTCCGTTTGCAGCCGCAGACCGACGTGCTCGCAAAGCACCGAGTGGGTGACCGTGAACGTGAGGTTCGTGTTGGTGAGCCGGAGGCGGGCGCCGGCGGTGGGGTTCGTGGCGAAGAGCGCCTGGAGGGCCACGCCGTTGCTGTGGCTGATGAACACTGCCGGGATGGGCGTGAAGTCGGTGCCGCCCATCGGAACCAGTTGATCGCCGCCGGGCGCACCGCTGCCGGTGGTGTTGGTGGCGTAGTTATAGACCACGGCAAACGCGGCGCCGGCCTGGGCCGCGAAGTTGATCTTGTCGGCGTAGTTGTTCGTGCCGCGCTGAATCAGAGCGGCCTTGCCCGTGAGATCAGCGCCGATCGCATTGGTTGCCAGTCCGACGTCCACCAACGGCAGGGATGAGGTCGGTTCATCGGCATGAGGGCCGGTGCCAGGGAGCGTGCGGATCGAGGCCAAGCCGGGTGAGACGCCGTCGCCGGCGACTTCCACGCGCAGGCCGTCATCCGGGATGGCGGCGACAGTCGTGTTCGTGAACGCGAGCGTGACTGGCGTCGGGCGGTTTGACCACATTCGGGCCAACCGCACCGCTTCGCCGGCGTCGGGTACCCCGAAGGCGACATTGTGGCTGACGAGCAACCCGGCGCCGTTGCGCGTCAGGTCCGGATCGGCCAAGTCGAAATGCCGGGCGGAGAGTATAAGGATCTGTTGAACGTCGCGAATGGCAAGCTCGGGATTGGCGGACAAGACCAGCGCAGTCATGCCGGACACGAGGGCCGCCGCTGCGGAGGTGCCCACGAAGCCGAGGCTGTCGAAGACATAGTCGGACAGATGCTCATTGGGCGGGAAGAAGTTGACAGCGTTCGCCCATCGGGTACCCAGGAGGTCGGTGGTGAAAAGCTGGGCGCCACTTTCTCCTCCCGGCGCAGCGACGAGCAGACAGGAGCCGGGGTTGCTGTAGCTGGCCACGCGTCCGCTCGGCCCCACTGCCGCCACGGCGATGACGCGCGGATCGGAGGCATACGCGTTGTCGTTCGCGTTGCCCCCTTGGGTACGGTTGTTGCCGCCGGATCGCACCATGACAACACCTCGTCCGCCACGGCCGCGGGTCAGGGCATTCGAGAGACCGACTTGCTCCAGCGGAGTCGGCCCGTGCTGGCCAGTCCCCGGAATCCCCCAACTGTGATTCTGCACGCTCACGACGTTCGAGCTGAATTGATAGGCCTCCATGAGCTGTTCGTCGCTGACCAGGGAGCCGGAAGGGGCGAAGATCAACCAACTCGCCAGCCGCGCTCCAGGGGCAACTCCAGCCATGCCTTGCTGATTATCCGCCTCAGCCACGGCCAGACCGGCCACCTCGGTGCCATGCGCCCAGTCCGCCGTGCCTCCCCACGGGACCGCATTGGTTGTCCCATCGCTGAAATTGTGGTGCGGCGCGCCTTCGGCCCGCTGGACCAGTTCCACATGATTCAACTCCACGCCCAGATCCGCGACGGCGAGGGTCACGCCTTCTCCTCGCGTCACCGGCCAGGCGGCCCGCACGTTCAGGTCCGGGCCGACCGCCGTTCCGTGGGTGGCGCGGTGCTCCAAGGGCCACTGGACAAAGAAGTAAGGGTCATTCGGCCGGGCGGCGTAGGCGTTGTGGAGGTCTGCTCTGCGGCGCACGGCCGGGTAACTGGCCGTCACGCCGGGCAGGGCCGACAACCGATTGGCCTCCCGGGCAGCCGTGGGCGCATCGGGCGCCTGAAGGATGAACAGGTCCGAGGTTACCGTGAGCGCCAGCGTGAGCGGACGGCCGGCGATGAGTTCCGGAAGCGCTGCGGGCGGCTGCAGTTGCACGACTACGCGGTTGCCGAATTCGAGGGCCTGGGTCGATCCATCGGTTGGCCAAGCCCGCAACCATTCGATTTTAGCGGGTGAAGCTCCCGCAGGGACGGGAGCCACTTCGATCTGGAAGGTGGCGGGCCGGGGGAGCCTGAACTTCACCTGCTCCACGTCCGAGGAAGCGACGGTTGCTCCCAGGTTTGCACACAGCGTCAAACCCACCCTCCAGCCATGTCGCAGAATCGAGCAGTGCATCATCTGCCGAGAGTTCGTAGCACAGACCCCTGCGGGGGAACATCCTTTTCCCAAACCCGCTCCTGCGGTGTGCCTGCGGTTGTGAGCGGGCTCCGGCGCAGCCCGTCGAGGTTGCGGCGGCTTCACGAGGCCAGACCACCCCGGAAGGACAGACTTGATCTGCTTGCCTGACCTGAAGAATCCTGAGCCCGCATGAACAAGTTTCTGAGTAATGTCCTGATCGTGCTGGCGCTGGCCATGTGCGCGCTGTGTGCCTAGCAGTGGTACCGCGAAACCCGCCAGCGCGAGGAGGTCGCGAAGCTCAACGACTCCACGCGGGAACGAAATGAGATCGTCGCGAAGTACAACGAACTGGTCAAGGTGGCGGAGAAGTTGCAGGAAGAGCTGACCAAGCAAGCCCAGCCCAAACAGTCCCAGCCGCAGCGGAGCAACTCCCGATAAGGGCTGCGCTTACCTTCTGGAGTCGTCCGGTTTGACGGAGACCGCCACCTTCTGGATTCCGGCACGCTTGACGAAGTCCAAGACCAAGATCATCGAGCCGTGGGTGCTGTCCTTCTGGCCGGTGATATACAACGGGAGATTGGTGTTGGCGGCGAACCGATTCACTGGGATCGTTGAGTGGTTCGCCAGGGTGTCCAGATCGTTCGCTCAACAAGGGCCGGGCACCCCGGCCGGCGGGGAGGTGATACAGGATTGGACTGAAGAGTTCCACCCAGGTCATTGCACGGCCTACTCGATTGGAATGTGGTAGGAAACCCCCGCCGTTCCCCGTGGAAAGGTCCATCGTCGTTTCACCCAATCCAGGTATGCCGGCACGGCCATTGACAAAGTCGTCGGAGGGATCATCGGGGCTGGGCGGTGATGAGCAAGCGACGCGCTCCGGGGGCCGAGGTCGATGGGTGAACGAGGGCTTCGACCGTCAAG
>Ga0315274_10014919_pt1 | contig 11018 bp, 7 predicted proteins | sample YL17G02_20_MG_FD_203700 | JGI IMG/M metagenome (GOLD analysis project Ga0315274, IMG submission 203700) | Sediment microbial communities from Yellowstone Lake, YNP, Wyoming, USA - YL17G02_20 | ecosystem: Environmental > Aquatic > Freshwater > Lake > Sediment | place: USA: Wyoming | collected...
CGCCCGGGCCAGAGCGCGGGTCCTGAGAAGCCAGCGCCGCGGCGGTCGCGGCCCCGACGGTGGCCTCCTGCGCGGCGGCGGCGGCCTCAGCCCTCGCCGCCCTCGCCGCGGCGGCCCGGTCCGCGAGGAAAGCCGCTGCGGTCGCCGTGGCGGCTGCCGTGGCGTCGGCGGAGGCCGAGGTCGCGAGCTCATCGGGGGAGGAGGCGGCGAGGCCAATGGCGACGAGCTCGGCCTTGGTGTTTTTTTTTTTGAGAGAGAGCGCGAGAGAGAGATTTCGAGTTTGAGTTTTTCTCTCGAAATGAAAAAACAAAAAACATTCAAAAGATTCAAAAGACTCACCTCCCACTCCGCGCGGAAGCGCGCGCGCTCCTCGGCGTGCCCGGGAGAAGAAGAGAAGAGGTTCCTCGTCCTGGCGTTGGTTGAGGTGGCGGCCTCGGCGGCGGCGTCGTTGGCAGCGGCGGCGGCAGCGGCCGCGGCGACCGCGGCCCTCTTCGAGAGAGACCGCTTGTTCGTCGCGCTCTTCGCCGGCGGCGTGGATTCGGAGAGTGACCGGGATGCATATTCCTCTTCCTCGATGGCGTCCGGGGAGCGCGAGTCGAAGCGGCCGTACGAAGGGTGTTGTTGTTGCTGCTGCTGCTGCTGCTGCTCCTGCTGCCGCCACCGCTCGTCGCCGCCAAACTCCTCCTCCTCCTCCTCCTCCTCCTCCTCCTCGTCGCCCTCGCCCTCCTCGTCTTCGCCGATGTCGCCTAAAGCGTCGCCGGTCCTCGCCGCGGTCCTGGCGTCCACGACGAGGGACAGCTCCTCCTCCTCGAGCGCCGTCGGCTCGTCGATGCGGACGAGCTCGTCCTCCTTCAACACCCCGTTGCCGCCCGAGGAAGAAGGAGCGGAGGGTTCCGTCAAAAAGTCGTCGTCGTCTTCGGACAGGAGGCCACCGTAGCGCTCTCGCCCCGCTTCTTCTTCGCCCTCGTCTCCTTCAAAGTCGTCGTCGTCGTAAAAGTCCTCTTCGGCCGTCGCGACGATATCCGGGAACCCGGTGGCCGCGTTGTCCTCTAGCGCGACGATGGAGCGAACGTTCTTCTTGCCGCCGACGGCTTCGCCATCGCCGTCAACGTCGCTGTTCTCGTTGAGTTCGAGGGCCGTCGCGGCCTCTTCGCGCGACGAGCGGCTGCGGAGCTCCTCCTCGTCGTCGTCGTCGTCGTCGTCGTCGATCGCCTCGCCGACCAGGGCGCCCCCGACGGTGCTCCTGCCTGCAGCGACGGCCTCGCGCACCAGCTCCTCGTGTGCGAGGTCCCTGTCGTCGTATTTAGAGGGGGGGGGGAGGGGGGCGAAGGAGGTCAGAAAACGAACCCCGAAACACACTCTTCTGCCGGCGTCCCCGGACACGGACAGCAAAGCAGCTCGCCTAACCCTAACCCTAACCCTAACCCACCTGGCCAGCTCGGCTGCGTACTCCCGCTCCTCCGCCTCCCTCTCCGGGCCCTCCTCGAACTCCTCCTCGAACTCGAGCTCGGCGGCCTCGGCCTCCAGGGCCTCGAACATCAGGGCCGCGAGCCGCTGCTTCGTGAGCGCGGCCGCGGCCCTCTCGTCCGGGGAGATCCCCCGCGCGACGACCGAGGCCACGAGCACCGACTTCGGGAGGCGCTCGAGGGCCCTGGGGGAAGCAACGAAGGCGCCCGGAGGCAGGGCGTGGGACGGGGAGGAAGAAGAAGAGGAGGAGGAGGCCGTCGCCGCTGCCGCGGCCCGGCGAGGGGGCTCAGAGGCCAGCACCGCGGCGCGCCTGCCGGCCTTGGAGAGCTTGTTGGACTTCGAAGAGGCCTCTGCCGATGCGGGAGTCTCCTCCTTTGCCGCCGCCTTCTTCATTGCTTCTTCGTCGCCGTATTCAACACCACCGCCACCGCTGCTGCTGCTGCTGCCGTTCCCGGCCTTCCTCCGCGCGGCCAGAGCCTCCAGTAGCCTGGCTGCGACCTGCTCCTTGGTTCCAGCGACCTCCAGCTCGCCGAGGGCGGCGAGCTCGGCGACGAGGCGCTCCTGTTCGTTTTTTTTTTTGGAAGGGGGAGGGTGAGAGGTCGAGGGTCAAGTTTTTTGTTCGAATGAGGAACGAGAAAAGAAAGGAAAACAAAACAAAAGCGCCTCTCTCTCTTTCTCTCTCTCTCTCGCACACCTTTGGGAGCTTTGACAACCCGGATTTCGTCGAGGGGAGTTCGCCTGGCTTGGATGACGAAGCTGCAGCTGTGACGAGCAGCAGAGGCCGGCGCGAGGGCGGGCGCTGGAACAGGTTTGGAAGTGATTGAATAAAGTTGAGGAACCGATGAGAACCTCTCCCTCGAGTTCGAGCAGCGGAACAACGCGCCCACACCCTATTTTTTTAGCCGCTCTCGTTGCGACCGTACCTGCAGCCGCGGGAGAGATGCGCGGGAGAGAAACATGGTTCTTGTCGACGCAAGACAAGTCTTCGGCGCCAAAACGAAAGGCCTTTGTCGGTCGTCGTCGACGAAAGAGTGGGGAAAAAAGGGCGACGGTGAAAAAAATCGAACGTCTCTTCTCTTCTCCTCGCTCTCCCGCTCCCTCCCGACCTCCTCTCTTTGTTCCGCCTTCCTTCCTCTTCCTTCTCCTTTCGTTTCGTACAAAATGTCTTGCGACGTTCCCTGTACCTCACTTTACATCTCTTGTTCCCGATCAGCTTCAATCCGCCATTCTTTCATTCCACCAGTCTTTCAATCCGCCATTCTTTCAATCCGCCAAGCTCGACCTCGCCCAGTCCCCCGCCATCCGGCTCATCGCGTCCCTCTCGGCCCTCGCCATCGCCAGCTCGGCCCGCAGCGCCTCTGCCTCGCGCCGCAGCTCGTCGGCCTCTTCCGAGGCCCCGGCCGCCGCCGCCCTCGCCTCGGCGACCTCCTGCGCCGCGGCGGCGCGCGCTTCGGCGGCCAGCGACCGAGCCTCGCGCGCCGCCTCCGCGGCCTCCTCCCTCGCCGCGGCGAGCTCCGCCGCCCACTTCCTCTCCCTCTCCGCGACAGAGGAGACCGCTGCTTCGAGGTGCGGGAGCGGCTGCCGACGCCGGCCTCCTTGCTGCTGCGCCGGGGAGGCGAGGGGGGGCTCCCCTCCCGCTTCCTGTTCGTCGGGCTCGTCGCCGCCTCGTCGGCGGCCCCGCTCGCCTTCGCGCTCCCCTTCCTCCTCCTCTGCTGCCTCGTCGTCGTCGGCGGCCAGGGAGTCCGCGAGCGGCCCACTGTCGCTCCACCCGCTGTTCGAGAAGGCCTGCGACAGCTGCCTGCGCATCAGGTCGGAGCGAGACGAGAAGGAGGCGGAGAGCAGGGAGGAGGAGGCGCCGCGGTCGGTCCTTCCTCCCCCTGCCGCTCCTTCCTCTCGGCCGCCGCAGAAGCTGAGGGAGCGCGCGCGGGAGGTCGCGAGCGGGATGCCCAGGGGTCCCAACCCGGAGGAGGAACAAGTAGCGCGGGCTCCTCCCCCGTCGGTGCCCCTGCGGGCGGCGGCGGCGGCGACGAGGGCACCGTCGGAGAGCGTCGGCGGCGCGGAGCACGTCCCGAGGTGGTGGTGGTGGTGGTTTTGATTAGCATCTGCTGCTGCTGCCAATGCCATCGCGGCGCCGCCGCCGCTCCCGCTGAGGCCGTCCTCGCTCGGGCTCCTGCGTGCGTTTTTGAGCGTCGGGTCGGGTCGTTTTTGAGAGAGAGGGAAAGGTTGGAAAAATGTGGGTTCTTGTTCTCGGTCGTCGACGTTTTCTCGACCTTCTCGCGACTCTCTCGAGGAAAGAAAAAATATGGGGAAAAAGGGGGGGGAAGAAACAGAAACGACCCACTCACCCGACAGAGGCCGAGGCGGCCATCGAAGCCGCGTAGCCTCCAGCTCCCGCGGCAGCGGGGACGACGGACGTCGGCGAGGGGCGGCTCCGCGGAGCGCCTCCGCCGACGGAGCCGACCTCTCGCGGGGCGACGCCCCGCGAGCTGCCGGCGATGGCGACGGCGGTGGTCCCGCCGTTATCCCTCCCCGCGTGCGCGGACGCGTCCTCGGGGACCGCACAGAGCCTGGTGAGCGAGGTGGCCGGCGCTGTCGAGAGGGAGGAGGAGCGGGAAGCGAGGGGAGACGCGGCTGGAGCGGCGGCGGCTGCGTCGCTCTCGTGCCGCTGCTGCTGCTCGTTCGCGCCAAGAGAGAGCCCCTCCAACGAGGCGAGCGAGACCGCTGCCCCTCCGTCGCCTTCGCCCTCCGCCGAGCTCGCCGAGAGCGCATGCGACGCCGAGCGCGAGGCGGAAGCTATGATGGTGGAGGAAGAGGGAGAGGCGGCGAGAGCGTCTTCCCCTTTGGGCGCAGAGGAAGGCCTCGCCGCCGCCGCCGAGCCCGACATCGACGACGGAGAAAAGACCGCCACCTTCTCGTGCGCCGTCCGGGGACTCGGGAGCTTGAACCCGTCAACTGCCGCCGATCCGTGGAGGTCCATGTCCAGCCCCACCGTCACGAAGATCGAAAGGCGGGACCCGACGAGGTCGGAGGAAGAAGAAGACAAACCGGTGTCGTCGGCGTTGTCGTTTTCCGTCGCCGCCGCAGGCAAACTCGGGATCGTCAAAATGAACTCGTCCCTGTTGAACCGCAGAGACTGCAAGACGCTGTACCTCTTCGTGAGGAGCACGTGCCCTCCCAGAGAGAGCGTGGCCTTGCCGAACCAGGCGGTGAACTCCAGGCGGAGCTCCCTGGAAGGAAGGGGCGGAGCGTTGTTCTCGTTGTCGAGCGACAACGACGACGAAGCCGACGGCGGCGACGACGCCAGCGCCGCCGGGCCGAGGGAGGGGGCAGCGGCGGAGGAGGAGCTGATGCTGCTGCTCCAGTTGTCCCTGCTGCCGCTGCCGTTGCCGTCGCCGCTGCCGCTGCCGCTGCCGCCGCCCCTGGGCATCGCCGCCCCGCTCCCGCCGCTGACGAGCGCGGCGAGCGCGGCGTAGGGGGGGACCTGCCACGTCAGCGAGTGGACCTCCTTCGTCTTAAAGGGCTGCCGCTGCTGCTGCTGCCGCTGCTGCCGGCCCCCGCTGCCGCCGCTCTCGCTTCGCCCCCTGCCGCTGCATGTGGCGTCTTGCTGCTTCGCCGCGTCGGCGTTGGAAGCGGAGGCCGGAGGAGCGACGGAGGCCGCCGCCGCCGCCGCAGACGCTACCGCGGTCGGCGAGGGAGGAGCAGCGGGAGAGAGGGGAGCGGCGAGCGCGGGCACCTTGAGGCTCGCGGCGCCCCCGAGCCCGCTGGCCTTGCACCCCCCGGGGAGCAGCCTCGCGGCCACGAACGCGTCGTCCCGCGCCAGCCTCAGGAACCTGTGTCCCAGCAGGGCCTGCGCAGAAGGCCTCCTCGCCGGGTCGCGGCAGAGGCAGAGCGCCGCGAGCTCGCAGGCCGCCGCCGATGGCACGGGCGCGCCCAGCGCCGCGCAGTGCTCCCGCAGCGTGGGCGCCTCCCCGTGGGCCACCGCCAGGGCGACCGCGACCAGCGACTGGGAGTTTGCGTGCGGCGGGCTGCCCGCGGCGAGCTCGAGCAGGGTGATCCCGAAGGACCACACGTCGGCCGCGGCGGCGTCATACCCCTCCTCGAGCCCGGCGACGACCTCGGGGGCCATGTAGCACGCCGTGCCCACGCAGGTCGTCCGGGAGAGGTAGCAGAGGCGGCTGCTCTGACTGCTGTCGACGCCGTCATGCTGCTGCTGCTGCTGCTGCTGCGACGAAAATGGTGACGTCAGAAAGTCGCCGTCGCCGCCACAGTGTCTCTCGACAGCAGCAGTTCCTCCTCCCCCTCTCGCTGCCGCCGCCGCCGCCGCCGCCACCTCGGGCGCCGGACAGGCCGGAGGCCCCACGGCGGCCCTTTCGAGCGTGGCGGCCACGCCGAAATCGGCGACGACCACCTCGCCGCCGGAGCCCAGGAGCAAGTTGGCCGCTTTGAGATCCCGGTGCGCGGCTCCGGCGGCGTGGAGGTACGCGAGCCCTCGCAGCGCCCCTCGCGCGATCGTGGCCAGCAGGGCCTCGTCGCCCCTGACTCCGCCGGAGGGCGGAGGGTGGTGGGGCTGCTGGTGGTGGTGGTGGTGGTGAGGGTCGCCGCTGCCGCTCAAGTCGCTCCGATGCTTGGCCGAGAGTCCTCCGCCGCCGCCGCCGCCGGGGCTCGTCGGCCGCGGCCTCGGCGCGAAGCTGCTCGCGCTCGTGCCCGCGTGGCTCCCGCTCATCCTCCTCGCCCGCCTCTCCAGCGCCGACGACACGCAGCCTCCCGCGACAAGCGGAAGCACCAGCCACGCCGAGTCTCTGTCCAGGAACGCCGACAGCAGCCGCAGCACGTTTGGGTGGCGGAGTGACCGCATCAGCGACGCCTCTCTTAGGAGCATGTCGAGGGCGCTCGAGTCCGCAATGCACTCCAGGTTGCATACCTTGATGGCGCAGGGGCGCCCGTCGGCTTTGGTCTGGGCGCGGTAGACCTAAAATTGGAATGGAAGGGGGAGGAGGAGAGGAGGAGAGAAAGAGGGGGTCAGCGCCGCTAGTTCGACCTAAAACGCCACCTGCTCCTCTGGGTCGTCTCGATTTCGACGGGAGAGATTACCCTCGACAATAATGACTCATACCGTTGCGGTCGCGCCCTTTCCGATAGTCTCCAGGATCTCATATTCGCCTGCGGTGACAGGCCAGCTCTCGAGGTCCTCTTCCATGTCGCGGCTGTGAGGAATCGATGTTTTGAATCAGGAGGCCGTGATTTGGCAAGAGAGGTGAGAGAGAGGCTCGTCGAGTTTTTTTTTCTTTGTCGGCGTTGTCGTCGGCGGCGGCATGTGCCCTTAAAATGTGCCTCGAGTCCCGCCTTCTTGGCCCACCTATACTCGCGCCTCTGCTGCCCCTTTTTCGACATCCTGGTCAAAGAGCACGATGCGGTGGTGTCGTGGCCGGGAGGGGAGAGCGCCCGAGAGCCTCCGAGAGCCTCCGAGACGAGGCTCGTAGGGGGCGATTTTGATGCGAGGGCGTCGAAAGGTTCCGACTTCTGGCGGGCGAGTCGTCGGGCGTCACTTTTTTCTCCCTTTCCGGCCTTTCTCATTGAGTGATTCGGCATTTCTCTCTTTCTCGTTTCCTTTTGAGCTCCCTTTCCGCCTCCCTCTCCGCCTCTCTCTCCGCCTCTTTCTCTCTCTCGGCAACACCAGAGACATCCAAAGACACGAGCATCGTCGCCTGAGAGCACCAGCTTTGCTTTTGAGCAAGGCAGCGAAACAGAAAAAAGAGAACACCGAACCGATGGCCTCGGACGGCGATGCTCCGGCTTCTTCTTTGCCGCCGCCGGCTCCGACGCCGCCGACGCTCAACCCCGACCTCGCTCCTTCCGCCGCAACCGCTTCTTCAGCGACGGCCCTAGACCTCACCAACGAGCACCTCCCGACGCTTGACGGCGTCGAGCTGCCGGAGACCCTGGAGGTGCGAGAACAAAAAGAAAAATGAGGGGCAGGTTTTCGATTTCTCCCCGTTTCTTCTTCTCGCTCGCTCTCTCCCTCTCTTTGCCGACGCCTTTTGGCTCTCACCTTTTTCTCTCTTCTCTCTCTTTTCTCTCTGTTCTCTCTTCTTCTTCATCTTCTTCCTCAGACCGTCGACCTCACCGCAAACCGCCTCAAGGAGCTCGACGACAGGCTCCTGGCGCTCCCCAGTGCGTTGGTTTTCTTTTTTGTTTCGCTTCGCTTCTCGTCGATCCGAAAAACTCGCCTCCCCTCCTGACCTCTCTCTCGTCCCTCCCTTCCCACTCTTTTTTTCTCAAACTCGAAAAAAAAACGAAAACGAAAACCAGACCTCCGCAAGCTCTCCCTCCGCCAAAACCTCCTCGCCGACGCCTCCCGAATCTCGAGGCTGGCCTCGGCCCCGCAGATCGAGGAGCTCGTCCTCCACGACAACAAGCTGACGACGGTCCCGGACCTCTCGCCTTTCACGTCCTTGCGCCGCCTGGAGCTGTCGTACAACGAGATCAGGTCGCTGGCCCCGCTCTCCGGGGAGAGTACGAATCCGGGCCCCGGGGTAGCCTTGGAGGAGCTGTATGTGGCCTCGAACAAGGTCTCGAAGATCGAGGGGCTGGAGGAATTTAAGAAGCTGCAGATCTTGGAGTTGGGATCGAACAGGCTCCGGGTCGTCGAGGTGAGTCTTTTTTTTTCGTCTTCTTTTTTTGGCTTTCGCCTGGCCAAATAACCCCTCCACCTTTCTCACTTTTCTTCTCGAAACTTGCACGAACACCTCAAACTCAAACCGGCAGGGCCTCGCGCACCTCGGCTCGTCGCTGCGGGAGCTCTGGCTCGGGCGGAACCGCATTGAGGACTCCCCTCCCCCTTCGGAAAACGGCTCTTCTCCCTCTTCTCCCTCTCCTTCCTCTTCCCTCTACAGGGGCCTCGCCCCGCTCACGCGCCTCGAGAGGCTCTCGCTGCAGTCCAACAGGCTCGCCTCGATGGCGCAGCTCCCGCCGCTCCCAAACCTCAAGGAGCTCTACCTGTCCCACAACGGCATAAAGAAACTCGAAAACCTCTCCGGGTTTCCCTCGCTGAAAGTGCTGGACGTTTCGTCAAACGCCCTCGAGGACGTCAGCGACTTGGCAAATGGATCCGGGACGCTGACTGACCTGTGGCTCAACGACAACCGGATCGGGGGAAGCGGAAGCGGGGGAGGAAAGGAAGAGAGCGGGGACGGGAAAGGAGGAGGAGAAGGAGGAGGAGGAGGAGCAGGTGGCGGCGGCGGCGGCGAGAGGGGCGGCCCTTCCTCAACCCAAACCGTCGAGGCCGCCGTCCTCTCGCACCTCCGCGCCTCGGGCTCCTCTAAAACCGTCGCTTGCGTGTACCTCGCGCGCAACCCAGTGTCCGTCGACGCCCCAGCCGGGCTGATGTCCCGGAGGCCGGCCGCTCTTTCGTCTTCCTCCTCCTCTGCCTTGAGGAGCAGCAGCGCCGCCTCGGCCGCCGGCGACAAGGAGGAGGGCCTCCGGGCCGAGAAGAGGGCCGCGAGGGCCGCGTTCGTCAGGGAGCTGGCCGCGGCGCTGCCGGCGCTGGCCGAGCTCGACGGGGACGACCTTCCTGTCGGGGCGCGGGTTTGATGAGAGAGAGAGGTTGAAGAAGAGAGAGAGAGAAATGGTGTAAAAGAGAGCGAGTGCAAAGGTCAAGGTTGAGACAAAAAAAAACAAGTTTCCTGGGAGGAAAGGAAGAAGAGAGCTCCCCCGGGATCCTTGTCCTCCTCGCTTTCCCAAAGAAGCTGGAGAAATGGGGGATGACTCCGCCGTCGCGGGCGCACCTCGAAGCCTTCAAAGCAAAGCTGCTCGCGGGAAAAAACCCGGACGCCAAAGTGATCTACTGAGTGAAAAGCGAAGCGTTTTCTTCTCCTTTATCTTTCTTGTGTGTTTTGTTTCTTGAAGCAGTGAGTTGAGAGGGAGCGCGGGGAGGGAGGGAAGGTTTTTTGTTGTGCGTGTAGCATGGAGAGGAGAGAGAGAGAGGCAGGGTGCAGAAGTGAACGGTCCCTACCGCTCTCCGAAAACTGACAATGATTTTGCTTCGTATCGTGTAACAACGGAACGAGTTTTTAAATCAAAGCAAGTAAAAAATCCGGACAAAAAAACTAGAGAAATAAAACTGTTCCCCTCTCGACTTTCTATTCTCTCTCTCAGTCTCACTCTCTCTTCCCTAAGCAGGGACCTCCCTCGTCCCCTCCCTGGCCGCGGCGCTGGCCCTGTCGGCCTCGATGTCCGACGCGAACCGGACCCCGCGGCGGCGCGGGTCGCCGGCAGAGGAGGAGGCGGAGGCGACAGCGTCGACGACGGAGCGGTGCGCGGCCTTGACGAGGAACGAGATCGATGCCGGAGGAGAGCCCGAGGAGGAGGAGCTCGAAGAAGAAGTCGAGGCCTCCGAGGAAGAAGAAGGGGCGCCGACCTCGACCGAGTCCCCGGGGATCATCCTCCTGACCGAGGAGGGAGGGGCAGCGGCGGCAGAGGCGGCGGAGGACCCGGAGGGGGAAGCGGAGGCGGCGGCCTTCCTGCCGTCGACCCAGACGTTGCTGCCGACGGCGACGAGCTCAAAGCCGCCCCTCGGCGTCGGCGTCCTCTCCCTCGAGCTCTGCTCGGAGGAGTAGCTCAGGAATGACGGAACGGTGGCGTCGGACTCAGGCTCGCCCCACCTGCGGATGACGCACGCGATGGCAGGGAAGGAGCTCGGAAGCCTCAGGTGCGCCTCGGCGCTGCTGCCGACGACGAACTCGCGCCCGTTCTCGCCGAGCGGCGCGCCGATCTCGGACGAGAAGTCCGGCAGCGCAATCCGCAGCGACGCCTCCAGGGCCGCCTCGGTGCCCTCCGTCGCGGCGTCGACGGCGCGCGTCGCCGCCGCCAGACTCGCCTCGGCCTCGCGTCCCGCAGGCGCCAGAAACCAGGAGCAGTCCGCCGAGGCCAACAGCGCGTCGTCGTCGGCCAAAAAGGCCGGGAACTGCGACTCGTTGAATCCCTTGGGCACGTCGGCGACGCGGCACGACCTCGCGGGCCCGCCCCTCGCTTGCAGCGCGGCGCCGTTGCCGCCCAGCACCCACCCCAGCATCGGCGGCATCGCGGCGTTGATCGCCAGGTATCCCCCGACGCGCCCCGGGTGCGGGATGCGCAGCTTCGTCAGCGCCTTGAGAGGGCCCAGCCCTTCCCCGAGGTACGACTTGTAGGTCGACGCCATGACGGCGGCGAGCCTGGCGAGCCCGTGGATCGCCGCGGCGCGCGGGATGCGCTGGCGCTCGTAGCCGCGGAGGACCTTGGCAATGTCGATCGAGGGGGGGGACTGCGCGGACAGGACGGAGAACGGCGAGGAAGAAGAGGAGTGCGTCGAGATCGAGCCGTGGCCGCTGCCGCCGCTGCCCTCCCGCAGCTGCAGCGCCGCCTCCTTCTCCCTCGCCTCCGCGACGGCGTCAGCGAGGTCGCACGCGAGCGCGTACCCGTCCTCGATGGCCATGCAGCCTCCCTGGCCCAGGTTGGGCTGCATGGCGTGGGCGGAGTCGCCCAGGAGGGCGACGCGACCGGAGGCCCTGGAGTGA
>Ga0315274_10014920_pt1 | contig 11018 bp, 7 predicted proteins | sample YL17G02_20_MG_FD_203700 | JGI IMG/M metagenome (GOLD analysis project Ga0315274, IMG submission 203700) | Sediment microbial communities from Yellowstone Lake, YNP, Wyoming, USA - YL17G02_20 | ecosystem: Environmental > Aquatic > Freshwater > Lake > Sediment | place: USA: Wyoming | collected...
CCGATGCTTGTTGAACACCGGACAGCGCCAGGCTAGGGAGCACACAGAAGCTCACGGTCAATACCAAGAGTGTGATTCGCAAGAAACAGGTTCGCATATTCTCCCCCTCAGACTCGTGGCACTGCACACTCAAGTATGTTCTCCTCGTCACCCGTGGCCTAGCTTTTCCGTCCATCTCACAATCTCTGCTGGATGGAGAGAAGCTCGTCAGCCAGAAAGAAGAAAATCAGTGCATTCGAAACAAGATGGACTACCGAAAACAAGAGCCCCGCGGCAAGGACAACAACAACAGTCCCCATTGACAGACCCAAGGCAAGATTCGTCAGAAAATCGTACGCGATAGTCAACAATAGACCAGCGCCGGCAAAAATGATATTCCGAACAGCCCGTCCCTTCCAGACACGCCTAATACTGGGCGCCGCGGCACCTGCCGCCCCGACAATGCCCAGACCTGCGACCTGAGACACCGTCACCAAGGGGATTGCAGCACCCATGGGGTTTGCGATTGAGTAGATGAGCATGGACACGACTCCGACCAACATTCCACCTCGAGCGCCGAGCAAGGCCCCAGAAACGAAAACGGTGAGTGTCATGAGTTCAACATTAGGAATAGCAGTGAGCAGATACCCCAGGGCAACGGCGAGACTCGAGAGAAGTCCCGCAAGAGCGATTCTCTTGGTGGTTGTCATTTGCCTCGTGCGCATCGTCTTGCCCCTGGCCGCCGCAATCAAAAACCCTCATCTTCGACAGAATGAGGGCCATGCGCCGTCAACCTTCCGTCGAAGGTCTCATGCAATTGCGCAGGCAGGTCTCCTGACTCGCGGATCATCGGAAAAGACCGCGCCTTCCCGGGAGGATCACTCCCAGTGGCTTCTTGCGGGTTCCTACCCACTTACAGTGGCGGGGCCGTGCTGGATTCTCACCAGCTTCCCTGTGCAGACTGCACTTTCCTGCGCAAACGTAACTGTATTTGACTCTACTGTCTTCCCTTTCTCACCTTCCTTGCCGATGTTTCGTACACCTAATAGCAAACGCTTTCGACCGAGTCAAGAGAAATCTGGTGCAACTCCCTCGGGTCAGAAGAGGTAGATCGCACAAAGTCCACGCGTCCCACCTGTGAGAAACGCGAAAATGCTGAATCCTCGGCAAACGGGAGCTGGCGCGTACGGTCGAATGGGCTACGAAACCGCATGACGGAAGGCGGGAACGAACGCGGGCCCTACCCCGCGGTAGCGGGCTTGGTCACTGCCTGTTTAAGACTGACCAGCACGGAGTAAGGCACTCTCTCCGATCCGATGCAAGCCTTTGCGGTTCTGAACCCGTGAGAGTCAGAGCCGCCTGTCACAACGAGACCATATCTCTTGGCCAGCTCCATGTAATATCTCACGGTGCCCCTGTCGTGCTTGGGATGCCAGACCTCGATTCCCTTCATGCCGAGCTCCACGAACTCTGGAATCAAGTCGTCCCTTTGAACGGTCCCGGGGTGGGCCAACACTGATACTCCGCCCGCTCTATCGACTATTCTAAAAGCATCCCCCGGGGAAAGCAGCATCTTTGGCACGTAGGCAGGAGAACGATGCCCGATGTACCTGTGAAACGCTTCCTCGAAGGTGTCCACGTACCCGCTGTTGAGTAAAGCCTCTGCTACGTGCGGTCTTCCGAGTGAACCGTTTTCTGCAATCTCGAGCACCGACTCGAGTTCGATGTCAACCTCGAGGTCCTTTAGTTTTGCGAGTATCTTCTTCACTCTCTCGAACCGTGCTTTCTTGAAGCGTTCAAGCTCGTTCTTAAAAGCCTCGTCGGAGTAGTCGACGAAGTACCCAAGGATGTGGATGTCGGAGGTGCCGTCGCTTACGCTCAGCTCCACTCCAGAGACAACCTCGATCCCTGCTTCAGCACCTTTCTCCGTTGCTTCCCTCACACCCGCGACCGAGTCGTGGTCAGTGACGGCGATGGCCCTGAGTCCCCTCTCTTCTGCCAGGCGAATTATCTCCGCTGGTGACAGGGGGCTGTCGGAACAATTTGAGTGGATATGCAGGTCAATGTAACCAGAATCCTGGCTCCTCTTCTGTTTCTCAGAAACCCTGCTCAATGCTCCTCCTCAACCTTGCTCTCAAGAGCCTCCAGTTTCTCTTTGAGCCCGGGGAAATCTGGATTGAGCGACTCAACTTCCCTGAAGCTCTTCATTGCCTCTCCTCTCTTTCCGTTTGCCTCCAGCACAACACCAAGGTTGAAACAGAGACCCGGATAGTCAGCATCTTCCCTCGACCTCTGCTTGATGGCTCTATTAAACGCTTCAAGCGCTTCCTCGTATTCTCCGATTTCGAGGTGGCACAGCCCGGCCAGCTCGAATGCCTTCACCCTGAAACTGTCGCTGGCAGATGCCATCCTCAATTCGTTCAGCGCCTCTTCGTGTAGACCCATCTCCTTGTATGTGACGCCCAGATCATAGTGGCACTGGTAATCGTCAGGGCCAACCTTGCTCTCCATCTGCGCCTTGAACTGCTTGAGTATCTGGCCAATGTTGACATCTGAAGCCTTTGGTCGAGGCTTTTCCTTGATGGAGACGGAGCCAGAAGTATACTCCTCCGAGGGCGCATGGATGGCGGCATCCATTGCGGTTGCCGCGCGCGATGACTGTTTCGTGACCCTTTCTGCCTCGAGCGGAGGTCTGCTCGGCCCAGCCATAGGTCTCGCGCCGTGCTCTATTACCGTGTCAACGGCGGGCTCTCTGCCGCCCTTCTCTTCCTCAACGGCAGGCATCGAAAGGGCCTCGGCATCAATTCTGAGGGCCCTTTCATAGCATTCTGCTGCCTTCTCCTCGTCACCCTTGTCTCTCAGTACTCCTGAAATACGGACAAGTTCCTTTGCAGCGTCCGCAGTCCTATTCGTCTTCTCGTACAATGAACACAGCTTTTCCGAAAGCCCCACGTCCTGCGGGCTGGCCTTACTTGCCATCTCGAGCCCGGCTAAGGCACTCTCTGTGTCACCTTCTTTGATTTTGATCTCGTAGTACTTGGTCAGATCCTGCAGGGCCTCTGTTACAAGACCTTCGCGAAGTCTGATCCTGCCGAGCCGCTTGTACATTTCGGAAAGACCCGGATCCAGACGGAGAGCCCTCTTGCCAATAGCAGCAGCATTCTTGTACAGACCGAGTTTGTCGTACGCGTCCACGGCTTTCTCATACAGAGACACGGCCCCGGGTGTATCGCCCTTCTTCAGGTGAACGTCCCCAGCAAGAACGTAGTCGTAGGGATCCACCTCTTCCATCGAGAGGAGCTTTTCGTACTCGTCAAGCGCCCTGTCATAATTGCCGGCCGACAAGTATTTCTGGGCTTGCGCCTTGATGCTTGAGGTCTTGTTCAAATCGAGCTCTCCATTCCTGCGCTGACCGGTGTCAGCCCAAGTCTGAAAGCAGTTTTGTTTCAACTAACGCACTTACTTCCTTGAAAAGCTTCTCACCCGACTCTCTGAGAGCTTCTGTCTCACTGCGGATAGACCCGCGCCTTGACTCATCCTCGATGGAGCCAAGGTTTATGTAGACGTTGAGCGAAGCTCCGGTCAGCGCAGAGTGAGCCATGCACGCACTGACCCCAGCATCACTCACAGAGTTGACGTTGCCTTTTTCGGCGGCGAGCTTGGAGTAATCGAGAATCTTCAAGCTCTCCTTGCAGACCTCGAGGGGCACTTCTATGGCCTTCATCTCGGCAACCCTCAAGGCCTCTTTCCTGGCAGTTTCGTCCGGTCTGACTTTGAGAGCGCGCCTCGACTTCAGAACCCCCTCAAACGCACGGGAATCTTCTTCTGCAAGCTTCATCAGTTTCCTGCGTGACGTTTCGCAGGCCGCCCTGAGCTGTCGCATCTCTTCCCAGACGTGCGAATATTTCTTCTTTCCAACGGTCAGACCGCACACCATCGCCGAAAGGGCGCATGAAAGAGCACCGGCGAGAGCAGATACACTACCCCCTCCAGGTACGGCAGATGGTGCGGACACTTCTTCCACGTACTGAGCCAGACTCGACCCCGTACTTCCCGTTGCGCCGAGAAGTCTTGTTTCTAGGATCTGGTCCCTCTCAAAGCCTTCAAGTCTCAGATGATGCTCGGCGACATCAACTAGTGCATCTATGGGTACCAGTCCCACTATCTCACTCCCTAATATCGGCACACCGTAACGTTCAGCTTCGGATTTTATTAGGGTGAAAACCCTGTGGATGGGCGTGCCCTTCGTATTAACCAGATTCATTGAGACCTGGACCAGCCCTATCTCTTTTAGCTCAAAACCCAGCGCTTTCACATAACGCAACCCGCCGTCAGCGAATCTGATGGCCTTGGCTATGTTCCTGGCAATTGAAATGTTTGAAGTGCCCAGGTGGACGTTGAACGCGACAAGGGGCATTCGGGCCCCCACGGCAACTGCGCCAGCGGTTGGGTGGATTCTCTCCGGGCCAAAATCCGGTTTTCTCGAGGCGTCCTTTCCAACGGCTTCTCGTAACCCTTCGAACTCGCCCGACCTGACCTGAGCCAGGTTCTCTCTTTCAGGTCTGGTGGCTGCAGCTTCATACAGAAAAACCGGTATAGCAAGTTCCTCGCCAATTCTCTTACCCAGTTTCTTAGCCAGCTCCACGCACTCCGACATGGTCACGTTCATCAGCGGAACGATGGGTATTACGTCAGTGGCTCCCATACGGGGATGCTCCCCCTTGTGCTTGTTCAGGTCTATGAGCTCCCCGGCTTTCTTTGCTCCCCTAAAAGCGGCTTCCACAACGGCGTCGGGCTCGCCGATGACGCTAATGACTGCCCTGTTGTGGTCGGCGTTCATTTCCTTGTCCAGAAGCGTGACCCCCTCGACGGAGCATATCTCCTGTACGATTGCTTCAACCACGCCCACGTCTCTTCCCTCGCTGAAGTTCGGTACGCATTCTACGAGCCTTGCCACTTCTCCTCCTCTCTTCCTTGACATTCCCCATGGCGGCCTCAGTGTTTGGCGAACCCGGGCCGTCAGGTTGATTCAATGTCGCACCGTTTTCTCAGTCGTCCAGGCGAGCGCCAGAGCCTAAGACTACATGACCATCCCTCATTGGGCAACGACAACTCCAGAACGTACGACCACCCGGCCGCTCTTCAGCACATGCCGCACGTTAGAGACACCGTAATGATAAGGCAGCTCGCGATAGTCTTCCATATCAAGAATCAGCACGTCTCCCTTCTTACCGATTTCGAGAGACCCGCACTCACTACCACACCCCAGCGCAAAGGCGGCATTGATGGTGGAGGCAGTGACGGCTTCTGCTGCGGTCATGCGCATCTCCACGCAAGCAAGCGTGATAACAATCTGCATCGATTCTGTCATCGAACTGCCCGGATTACAGTCCGTTGCAAGCGCGACGGGGAGTCCTCGTTCCATCATCTTCCTTGCAGGCGCGTGGCGTCCCAAAGCAAGGCTAAATGAGGTTCCCGGAAGCAGAACCGCTATGACACCTGCGTCCCTCAAGCCATCAATGTCAGACTCTTCCGCATAGAGCAGGTGGTCCGCACTCACCGCGCCCACTCGCGCCGCTACGGCAGAGCCGCCTGATCTTGCGAATTCTTCGGCATGGATCTTTGGTCGAAGCCCCTTTTCTTTTCCGCACTTTAGAATCCGCTCAGACTCCTCGGCAGTGAAAACGCCCTCTTCGCAGAACACATCGCAGAAGCGAGCAAGTTTCCTGCTGGAGACCTCGGGTATCAGTTCTTCGGTGACAAGCCTGACGTAGGCCTCCCTGTCACGTCTAAACTCCTCCGGAATCTCATGAGCTCCAAGGAGAGTCGGAACGATGCTCGTTGTATGAAGTGCGGAGAGCCTTTTGATGACTTCGAGTGCCCTAGTTTCTTCTGATACTGATAATCCATAACCACTTTTAATTTCTACTGTTGTGGTCCCCAGTTGAAGCATTTTGTTAAGTCTGGCGAGACCCGCTTCCTCGAGCTTCTGGTTCGAGGCCGCCCTGAAAGCCCGCACTGTAGAGAGAATTCCACCTCCCTGTGCGGCAATCTCCTGGTAGGAGAGACCCTGGAGCCTCATCTCAAACTCACGAGCCCTCGTGCCTGCAAAAACAAGATGGGTGTGGCAATCAATGAACCCTGGGCTAACCACACTCCCGTTGGCGTCGACGAATTCTCCGCCAGACGAAAGCTCATTCTCCCTTAGAATGTCATCTGTTTTCCCAACCTGAACAATGCTACCGTTCCTGATGGCCAGGCCCCCGTTTTCGATTATTCCGAGCTCATTCATTCGCTGGCCACACCTGGGGAAGCCTTCTGCGTCTGACCTCAGTGTGAGAAGTTGCCCGGCGTTTACGATTAAGACGTCAGCGGTTGATATGGCACTCACTCCCTTCGCCCCCACAGTGGGGCGACGCAACTCTTACACCTTTCACGCCCAAAACACGGTGAATACTATACTCACCTCTTCGGCGTCCTAAGCGCGGCGAATGCGATGCGCGCTCTCACTTGTTTTGCCCGGAACGCGGTCAACATGATACGAAACCCTTCCACGCCCGGAGCGTGGTGAACGCATTACTCCTCCTCACTCATTTCGCGCTGGAAGCATAGGGACTTTGATTCCCTTCTCGATGGCCTCTTCCTTGGCCTCGTCATAGCCGGCGTCTGCGTGTCTCGCCACCCCGATTCCCGGGTCGTTCGTCAGGACAAGCTCAAGTCTCTTGTCCGCGCTCTCTGTTCCGTCGGCCACAATCACCATGCCGGCGTGTATCGAGTTTCCTATCCCTACTCCACCGCCGTGGTGCACCGAGACCCACGACGCACCCGAACAGGCGTTGAGGAGGGCATTCAGTATCGGCCAGTCAGCTATGGCATCGCTTCCGTCCTTCATCCCCTCGGTTTCCCGGTAAGGGGAGGCAACGGAGCCGCTGTCCAAATGATCCCTGCCGATGACGATGGGACAAGAGATCTCGCCGCTTCGCACCATACGATTAATGACTCTACCGAAGCGCGCTCGCTCACCGTAACCGAGCCAGCAGATGCGTGCCGGCAATCCCTGAAACTTGACTCGCTCGCTGGCAAGAGGAATCCACCGTCTGAGAATCTTGTCGTCCGGGAATTCCCTGAGAATAACGTCATCGGTCATGTGTATGTCTCTCGGATCACCGGAAAGTGCAACCCATCTAAACGGACCCTTGCCCCTGCAAAACAGCGGTCGTATGTACGCTTGCACGAACCCGGGATAGGAGAACGCCTCCTTTACCCCTGCCTTGAGAGCCTGTGCCCTCAGGTTGTTCCCGTAATCGAACAGGACCGAGCCCCCTCGTTTCATCTGGAGCATTGCCTCAACCTGGATGCCCATCGATTCAATCGCTCTTTTCACGTATTCGTCGGGGTGTTCCTTTCTCAGCCGGTTTGCGTGCGACAGCGTCATTGCGCCGGGTACGTATCCCTGGAGCGGGTCGTGGGCCGAAGTCTGATCTGTAACGACGTCCGGCACGACTCCTCGTTTGACAATCTCTGGATGAATCTCGGACGCGTTACCCACAAGTCCCACGGAGAGAGCTTTTCGATTCTTCAAGGCCGACTGGCACAGCTTGAGAGCTTCATCCAGGTTGTCAGACATCATGTCACAGTAACCTGTTCTGAGTCTCCTCTCTACTTTGGCAGGATCTACCTCCACGTCGAGGCACACCCCTCCGTTCATCGTAACGGCGAGGGGCTGCGCCCCACCCATTCCACCCATTCCGGCGGTCAACACCAGCTTACCCTCCAAACCCGTCCCGAAATGGCGCCGCGAACACTCAGCCAGTGTCTCGAAAGTCCCCTGGAGTATGCCCTGAGTGCCTATGTAGATCCAGCTTCCCGCGGTCATCTGCCCGTACATCGTGAGTCCCTGGGCCTCGAGCTCCCAGAACTTCTCAAGAGTGGCCCAGGCGGGCACCAGCATCGCATTCGATATGAGAACTCGCGGCGCCATTTCGTGGGTCCTGAAGACGCCGACCGGCTTTCCTGACTGAACAAGAAGAGTCTCATCGCTCTCAAGTTTCTTTAGCTCGTACACTATTGCATCAAAGCACTCCCAATTTCTCGCGGCCTTTCCGCTCGCTCCGTATACCACGAGCTCTTCGGGTTTTTCAGCGACCTCGCTGTCCAGATTGTTCATCAGCATTCGGAGTGCCGCCTCCTGTTGCCACCCCTTACACGAAATCTGTGTCCCCCTGGGCGCTCTGATGTCTCTTTTCATTCCTCTCACCTTCTCTTTCCGGCTTTCTTCGGAGTTCGCTTTCCAGGTTCCCGGTCGGCTTGGCCGTCCATCCTGTTGAACCACGCCGAAACTCTACCGGGCAGCTCGCTCGTGGCGCACGGTTCCACGATCGCGGGCAATGATCTCACAAAAACAGAGCCGTAGCTCGATCTGGTTATCCTTGGGTCGAGGATTACCACCGCTCCTCTGTCGGTTCTTCTTCTGATGAGTCTGCCAAAACCCTGCCGCAATTTGATGACGGCCTCCGGGAGGAAGTACTCTTTGAAAGGATCTTTCCCCTCTGACAGCAGAGATTCGGAACGCGCCAGGGCAAGCGGCTCGCCGGGGACGGGAAAGGGAAGCCTAACCACGACGACGATCTCAAGCGCCTCACCCGGCAGGTCAATCCCTTCCCAGAAACTGGACGTACCAAGAAGCACGGCCTTTCTAGAAGACCTGAATGACTCTATGATTTCCGAGCGAGCACCGTTCACGCCCTGGCCAAAAACAGAGAAGCCCCTCTCCCTCAGCGGTTCTGCAATCGCTGCGTAGACCTGGCCAAGCATATCGTAGGCCGTAAAAAGCACCAGTGCCTTGTGCGGGGCCGCCTCCAGCAATCTCGTCATCAGTTCGCCCGTACACTGCGCGAATTGACCATGTCTCGGGTCGACGAAATCGTACGGCACAGTCACCGTCACCTGACGCGAGAAGTCAAAAGGAGACTCAATCACCGAGCATCGTGGTTGATAGTCGCCTCCAAGCCCCATCCTGAACATAAAATGATCCAGGCTACCCGCCACGGCCATCGTGGCAGACGTGAACACCACGGCTCGGAGTTGGGAAAGAAAGTGTTCGCGCATCTCGTCACTTATCCACACTGGACAAGCTTTGAGCGCCATATCCTCGCCATGTCTCTGTTCCACCCAGTAAACGAACTCAGGCCGAGAAGCTTCCCACAGGAACACAAGATCTGATGTCAGACTTCTCCAACGTTCGATGGCTCCCGTGATCTCAGCCGCGAGTTCCTCGGTGTCTTTGATCAGTTCCGCATTCTCCCTCACGTTCGAAATGAGACCGCTCAGAAGCTCTTCCACTCTTGAACATGCAAACGCCATCTCCTGAAAAGCGCCGGGAAGAGAGAATCTCTCGTCTCCAAAACGAACTGAGTTACCTACCCCCGCGGCCTGCACAAGCTCGGAAAGCCTCGAGAACGCTCTCTCACCTATCCCAGAGAATTCCTCGATCGTCCGTTCGATCTCTTGAATCCTGGATGAGATTGTCAATCTTCTCAATTTCGGAACCCTGCGGCCCAGTTTCTTTCTCACCAATTGAAAGAGCCCTCCCGAAGAAACAAGCCTTTCTATTTCCTTCCTGACCCGCGCGCCTGTCACTTCGATCCCGAAGTGTTCGGTTGCAACTCTTTCCACATTGTGAGCTTCGTCCAGAATAATCGTGTCGTGCTCGGGAAGCAGAGTGCGTTCGCAGCCGACATCGGAAAAGAGTAACGAATGGTTCACAATAACGATGTCGGCCTGCGAGGCTTTTCTCCTGGCCTTTCGCCAGTAACAGTTGCCGGCGTGTACACACGCTGAGGAAAGGCAGGTTGTGGGGTCCGAAGCCACTCTTTCCCACAGAGAAAAATCCTCAGAATAGCCTTTCTCAGCCAGGTCGCCAACCGGAGAACTGCGGAGACTTGACGAGATCGTCTCAATGAAAGTGTCCACCCTTCTGTTCCTATCACCTTCCAGGAGCTGCTGCCACTTCCTGAGACAGAGATAGTTGCCTCTCCCCTTCAGGACGGCGGCCGTGAACCCATCTCCGAGAATCCGAGCCGCTATGGGGACGTCGTTGTTGATCAGCTGCTCCTGAAGACTCTTCGTGTTCGTGGAAATGACTACGGGGGACCGCCTCGAAAGTGAGACGGCGACGGAGGGGACCAGGTAACCGAGAGACTTGCCTACGCCAGTCGCAGCCTCTATCAGCAGACATCCGCCATCTCTCAAAACCTCGAGCACCTGATTTGCGAATTCGACCTGCTGAGGCCTGATTTCATACTCGGCCATCTCTGCAGAGAGTTTTCCGCCGGGCCCAAAGATGCTCTTTATCTCTGATAGACCTAAGCGCAAAGGCAGGCTCCTTTCGCTCAGAGGATTCTGTCGTACTAGCCGCTACGTCAACTCTTGTTCCTGAAAACGGGGGAACTCTTCTTCATTGCGCAGAAATCGGCGCACATCGTGCAGAGCTCAGGGTTTCTTGGAGGGCTAGACGCGCGAAGAGCTTTCGCGCGTTCCGGATCGATGGCAATCGCCAGTTCCTTCTCCCAGTCGAGCGCGCGTCTTGCTTCCGACATGCTCCTGTCCCAATCAGCAGCACCGGGCACTCCTCTTGCCACGTCTGCGGCATGCGCCGCAATCCTTGAGGCAATCACGCCGACTCTCACGTCTTCCACGGAAGGAAGCCTCAGATGCTCTGAGGGCGTCACGTAGCAAAGGAAGTCCGCCCCTTTTGCAGCAGCCAGCGCCCCGCCGATCGCACCAACAATGTGATCGTATCCAGGCGCAATGTCCGTAACTAGAGGTCCGAGAACGTAGAATGGAGCGCCGTCGCACGTGCTTTTCTCCAGCACGACGTTTGCCTCGATAAGATGAATGGGAACATGTCCTGGCCCTTCGACTATTACCTGTACACGGGCCCTGCGGGCTCTGCGGACGAGTTCACCTATGACCAGGAGCTCTCCGAACTGGGCAGTGTCGTTTGCGTCGGCCAGAGAACCTGGTCTCATGCCGTCCCC
>Ga0315274_10014922_pt1 | contig 11017 bp, 7 predicted proteins | sample YL17G02_20_MG_FD_203700 | JGI IMG/M metagenome (GOLD analysis project Ga0315274, IMG submission 203700) | Sediment microbial communities from Yellowstone Lake, YNP, Wyoming, USA - YL17G02_20 | ecosystem: Environmental > Aquatic > Freshwater > Lake > Sediment | place: USA: Wyoming | collected...
CTGGAGGTGTGCCGCATCGAGGAGTATGATTTCTGCGATTTCAGTGGTGGCAGCAGTGGCGTAAATCGGGCCGTGGAAGCCCTCGCGGACTAGCTTGGGCAAAAGGCCGCAATGATCGAGGTGGGCATGGGTCAGAAGGGCGCAATCGAGAGATTCCGGCGGGAAGGGAAAAGGCGCCCAGTTGCGTCCTGTGAGTTCCCTCTCCTGGTAAAGCCCGCAGTCGACCAGAAACCTGGTTTTGCCGGCTTCAATGAGGTAGCATGAGCCGGTAACGCTTTGAGCCGCACCGAGAAAGGTTAGCTTAATCTGCATGTTTTGAGATAATAGCAGAAGCGAAACAGTTAGGCAAAGGCTTGTCAATTTAGTACCTCTGTCCTGGTAATAAAACACGGCGCTTCGTCTGGGCATTCTTAACATAGTATCAGGCATATTTATCCTTGACTAAAGGTTCTGGCAATGTTAAATTATCTTGCTCGAAGATTGTGCTGAAACTATGTGTATTCTGAAAGGAGTTGAGATATGATTTCTTTTAGTCCGACTGAAGAACAGCAAATGATCGTGAAACTGGTAAAGCAGTTTGCCAACGATGAGATGCGGAAAGTCTACAGAGAGTGCGATGAAAACGGTGAAATTCCCGGTCATATCATCGACACTGCCTGGACAATGGGACTGGCTTCTTCCGGCATCCCCGAAAAGTACGGCGGCCCGGGTGGTGAGCATTCGGCTGTAACCGGTGCACTGATTGCCGAGGAATTAGCCTGGGGTGACTTATCCATGGCCATGCAGATTATGTGCCCGGCTCTGGTGGTTTATCCGATTCTGGAGGTGGGCACTGAGGAGCAGAAGAAAAAGTATCTGCCTCCTTTCTGCGGGGATAAGTACAAAGCAGCTACCGCGGCTCTCATCGAGCCTCGCTTTAATTTTGACCCTGGGTCTCTTTCAACCACTGCTAGTCTGAAGGACGGAAGCTATGTGCTCAAAGGGCAGAAGTGCTACGTTCCGCTGGCTGCTGATGCCGACGTGTTACTGGTCTATGCCGCAGGGAAAGGCAATAGTCAAGCTTTCATCGTCGAGAAGGGCACCAAGGGGCTGGAGGTCGGCGAGCGCGAGAAGAATATGGGAATAAAAGCGCTAGCCACCTATGAACTCAATCTGAAGAACTGCAGTATACCCAAGGAGAATAAGCTGGGTGGTGACAAGGGATGCGATTTCGCGCGTATTATGAACTGCTCACGGGTGGCTCTCTCAGCGATGGCTGTCGGAGTAGCCAGAGCTGCTTTTGAGTACTCGAGAGATTATGCCAAAGAACGTGTTGCCTTCGGCGAACCGATTGCGTCTAGACAGGCAATCGGTTTCATGCTGGCGGAGATGGCTATTGAAATAGATGCCACCAGGTTAATGGCCTGGGAGGCTGCCTGGAAACTGGACCGAAAGGAAGAGGCGACCAAAGAGGCTTACTTGGTAAAGACGTATGCCGATGATATGGTGCTAATGGTGACCGACCGTGCCGTGCAGATCTTGGGTGGGCATGGTTATATCCGTGAGCACCCGGTGGAGCTATGGCTCAGGAACGGTCGTGGATTTGCCACTTTTGATGGCATGGCTATTGTATAGAAGGAGGTATGCGATAATGATAGATTTTGAACTGACACCGGAACAAAAAGAAGCAGTGGAGACCGCTCACAAGGTTGCCGAGGAGATATTTCGGCCTATAAGTCGCTACTATGATGAACATGAACACGAGAGCCCGAAGGAACTCATCGATAAGTTGTGGGAGAAAAGACGAGAAGGAGGCTCGTTTGTTGGGCTGGATACAATTGCGGCATTAAGGACTGAGGAGATCTGCTGGGGTGACGCCGGTCTTTATTTGTGCGCTCCAAGCCCGGGGTTGGGGGGTGCGGCTATCTTTGCCACGGGGACACCGGAGCAAATGCAGCGTTTTCTGGGTAACTATAACGAGGGCGGACCGAAATGGGGCGCTATGGCCATGACGGAGACCGGTTGTGGCTCGGACACCTCTGCCATCACCGCCACCGCAGTACTCGATGGCAATGAATGGGTAATCAACGGTGAGAAGATATTTGTAACCTGTGGGAAAAGAGCTATGGAGGACTCTGAAGGCCTGGTGGTGGTCTGGGCTACCGTGGACAAGTCAGCTGGACGCGCCGGCATGAAATCGTTTGTGGTGCCGGCTGGAACTCCTGGGGCAAGGGTGGAAAAGATGGAGAAAAAGCTGGGAATCAGAGCCAGCGATACTGTAACCATCGTTTTCGATAATTGCCGCATTCCCTTCGAAAACATACTGGGAAGTCCTGAAGTCAGGAAGATAGATAAGACCGGGACCGCTGGGTTTAAGAAAGCCATGGCTACCTTCGATGCCACGAGACCCCTTATCGCTGCTCAGGCTTTAGGTGTTGGCCGTGCCGCCTTGGATTTCGTCAAGGAAACACTGGAAAAGGAAGGTATCGAGATACACTATGGCTTGCCGCGCTATAAACTCACCGCCCTGGAACGGGATGTCATGGACATGGAAGCCAATTATAAGGCAGCCAAACTGTTGACATTGCGTGCGTTTTCGCTAATGAGCCAGATGCTGCCAAATAGCCTCGAAGCATCGATGGCCAAGGCGAAAGCCGGGCTGGCTGTTACCAAGATTACCCAGAAGGCGGTTGAAATCATGGGGCCGTTGGGCTATTCCAGAAAATGCCTGCTGGAAAAGTGGATGCGCGATGCTAAGATAAACGATATCTTCGAGGGCACCGGCCAGATTAACATGCTCGTAGTGGCACGGCGAGTCCTCGACTTTTCCAGAGAACAGCTTAAATAGTTGCCACCGCGCAGGTGTGCGGAAGGAGATTAAACATGACAGAATCAGCTCAGCAAGCTTTGAGCATTCTACGTGATGGAAGCTTGTTTCAATGGTATGTCATCCCCCTATTTGCCCTCGTAGTATATGTGTATGCCAATGAGATCGAGAGGAGAAACTGGAATCTGATTTTTGCCGGCCTGGCGTTTTGGGGCATGGACTGGTTCAATGAGATATGGAATGGTTTAGTCTTCCATTTTACACAGTATGCCCCGGTTTGGGGTGCTCCCGGGAAGACTGCTTACCTCATTTTAATCGGGCTTAATATTGAGATTTGCTTTATGTTTGCCATAGCAGGCATTACCTTCAGCAAGATGCTGCCGAAGGATAAGAAAATGAAGATGCTGGGCATTCCCAACCGGCTACTTTTTGCCATCGTCGGCGCTGCGTTTTGTGTCTTTGTCGAGTACCTGCTAAATGCTGTCGGTGCACTGACCTGGGAGTATCCTTGGTGGAACACCGGTGCGCCATGGCTTATCTTCCTGGTCGGCTACCTTACCTTTTTCCTGGTTTCATTCTGGGTGTTTGACATGGCGAGCGTCAAGAAGAAGATGATAACGGTGGGAGCAATACTCGGCCTTGATGTCATCTGCCTGGTGATTTTCATAGGCATATTGAAGTGGATTTAGTTCGGTTAGCGCTAGGGCGGTATGAAGATAGTTTACCATCCCCGCTACACTGAAGTTTACGCTGCTGACCCGGCTGCCAGCTCAGGTAGAATCGAAGCTATTCTTAAAGAGCTTGAGGGCAGGTATGATTTCGTTGAACCTCAAGCGGCTTCAGATGACGATTTAAGGCGAGTTCACATAGACAATCACATCGAATCAGTCAAAAGGGACAAAAATGTCTATGATATCGCTTGCTTGGCAGCTGGTGGCGCCGTTAAAGCAGCCCAGATAGCTATGGACGGTGAGCCCAGTTTTGGTCTAATCAGGCCGCCGGGGCATCATGCCAGCCCCGACCACTGCTGGGGATTCTGCTATTTCAACAATATCGCCGTAGCTTTGGCCAGGCTTCAGGATGAGAATCTTATTGAAGGGGCTTTGATTCTCGATTTCGACCTGCATTTCGGTGACGGTACAAGCAATTTTTTTGAAGGTAGTAAGATTAAATACTTTCACCCGGAGGCCGGAAACCGGGAAGCGTTCATCGAACAAATAGTCGGAAAATTCAATGATGAGAAAGATTATTCTATGCTGGCAGTTTCAGCCGGTTTTGACCGTCATATCGAAGATTGGGGTGGACTGCTTACTACCGATGATTACCGGACTATTGGGCGGCTGGTTAAGGAAGCGGCCGAGAAGAATTGCAAAGGCAGAAGATTTGCCGTTCTAGAGGGCGGCTACAACCACGATGTCCTGGGGAGAAACGTTAGAGCCTTTGTAGAAGGTCTGGCTTAAGTCACAATTTACGGTGGGCACTTAGCGCAAAACGACCGGAACAACGTGGTGCTCAAGTAGCGGTCGCCGCGGTCGGGCAATATAACCACAATTGTACCGGAATTCAGGTTCTTGGCTATATGCAAAGCACCGGCTGCGGCGGCTCCGCTCGACATACCGACAAAGAGGCCTTCTTTAACAGCCAGCAGCCGCGTTGTTTCGAATGCTTCTTCGTCCTCAATAACTACCTTTTCGTCGAATATCTCCCGGCGATAGATTTTGGGCACTATGGATTCATTCATGTTCTTTAGCCCCTGTATGGTGTGTCCCACTGTTGGCTCTACGGCAATTATTTTCATACTAGGTTTTTTCTCTTTCAGATATTTCCCGGTTCCCATCAACGTTCCTGTTGTCCCCATACCAGCCACGAATATATCGACTTCACCATTGGTCTGAGACAGTATCTCCGGCCCGGTTGTTTCATAATGTGCTAAAACATTGGCATCGTTATCGAACTGATTGGGCATATAGTATTTTTCGGTCTCGTCAGCGACCAGTTGCCGCGCTCTGGTAATACAGCCATCGGTGCCTTCATCTGCCGGTGTGAGCATAACTTCAGCACCTAGTGCGGCAAGTGTACGCTGCCTCTCGGTGCTGACACATTCGGGCATAAAAAGTTTGACACGATAGCCTTTGGCGGCGCCTATCATGGCTAGGGCAATTCCCATGTTTCCTGAGGTCGGCTCAACAATTGTCTTATCCTTGGTGAGCTTGCCCGATTCCTCGGCCTTAATTATCATATAGTAGGCAGGACGGTCTTTAACTGAGCCACCGGGATTGCTGCCTTCGAGTTTTCCCAGGATTTTTACCCTCGGATTACCATTAAGATTTTTCAACTCTACCAGTGGCGTATTACCGATAGCGTCGAAGATACTGAATTTTCTATTGTCCATAACCTTTATAGAGTCTCCCGAAGTTTTAACTTTCATTGAAAAAACCTGACTTTCAATTAAAATGTACGCTGAGGTAGTCTACGACAACGAGATTTGCAAATCAAGTTTTGCGTATTGACAATTCCAGAGAATTGGGTTTAAATAAAAGTCGCCTCCTGTAGTCAGTCAGATAGTCTGGATGGACTTGGGAATGTGCGCTTGGTAAGCTTTGCGCCTATTGGGTGAAGCGGGAATCCAACAATACACGAAATAAGGTAAAGGAGATTATGGCGATGGAAGATTATGAGAAGTTGGGAGTCTTTTATCTGGGTCGGCCTTATGACCTGGCGAAAAAAAGTCCAAAAGATGGGCTTGTTCTTTACGATTCTAAGGACTTAGTGACACACGGGGTCTGTGTTGGCATGACCGGCAGCGGAAAGACTGGCCTCTGCATCGCACTTTTGGAAGAAGCTGCCCTTGATGGTATCCCGGCAATTGTTATTGACCCCAAAGGAGACCTGCCCAATCTTCTGCTGACATTCCCGGAGCTGCGGCCGGAGAATTTCGCTCCCTGGATAAATGAGGACGATGCTCGCAAAAAGGAGCTTTCAGCAGAGGAATATGCCAAACAACAGGCCGAGATGTGGAAAAAGGGTCTTGCGGGATGGGGACAGACTGGTGAGCGAATTGGTCGCCTGCGCCAGGCAGCAGATTTTGTCATATACACACCGGGAAGCAGTGCCGGCATACCAGTTTCCATATTGAAGTCATTCGCCGCTCCGCCTGCTGCCATTATCGATGATAGTGAGCTTTTAGGAGATAGAATTAGCTCTACGGCCACCAGTTTGCTTGGGCTTATGGGCATAGAGGCTGACCCCATCCGGAGCCGGGAGCATATCTTAATCTCCACCATATTGGATTCAGCCTGGAAACAAGGCCGGGATTTGGATTTGGCGGCTCTCATCCAACATATACAAACACCACCGATAGCCAAGGTAGGAGTTATGGACATAGAGTCTTTCTATCCTTCCAAAGACCGCTTTGAGCTAGCCCTTTCGCTCAACAATTTACTGGCTGCGCCCGGTTTCAGTGCCTGGCTGGAAGGAGAATCGCTGGATATAAATGGAATACTGTATACGCCTGATGGGAAGCCAAGGGTCTCCATATTCTCTATAGCCCATCTCAACGATGCTGAGCGTATGTTCTTTGTATCATTACTGCTCAACCAGGTATTGGGCTGGACACGTATGCAATCCGGTACCACGAGCTTGAGGGCCATAGTTTATATGGATGAGATTTTCGGCTACTTCCCACCGGTGGCTAATCCTCCTTCAAAAATGCCTCTGCTTACCTTGCTTAAGCAGGCGCGTGCCTTTGGGGTTGGTATTTTGCTGGCTACACAAAACCCGGTGGACCTGGATTATAAGGGCTTAGCCAATACGGGCACCTGGTTCATTGGACGCTTACAGACAGAACGTGACAAGATGAGGGTTCTGGAAGGTCTGGAAGGAGTCGCTGCCAGTGCCGGTGCTAAGTTTGACCGTCAGAGTATGGAAGAGACACTAGCCGGACTCGGTAGCCGCATTTTTTTGATGAACAATGTCCATGAGGATGCCCCGGAAATTTTCGAAAGCCGATGGGCTATGTCTTATCTGAGAGGGCCTGTGACCCGCAACCAAATAAAATTGCTTATGGATCCGCGAAGGTCAGCATTTGCCAGTGGTCAGGCTGCTCCAGTTGCTGCGGGAGCGACTCCAGCTACTCCTAGTGGTGCAACTTATCAGGCTTCGGCGGCAACCGTGAGTACTGCTGCGGAAAAGGCTGAGCGCCCACTGCTTCCACCGGATATTTCCCAGTATTTTGTCCCTATTCGGGGCAGCCAGCCAATAGGGCAAACCTTGGTCTATAATCCTATGTTGCTTGGGATGGCACAGGTTCGTTTTGCCGATGTCAAGACCGGTGTGGATATGACTCGGGAACCCACTTTCGTCACACAGATAACAGATGACCCTATTGCAGTGAACTGGGATAGCTCAACAGAAGCCAGTTTTAATGTATCCGATCTGGATAAATCGCCCAACGAGTCGGCAAAGTATTTACAGCTGTCTGCAGCAGCGGGCCGTGCTAGAAGCTACGGTGTCTGGAATAGAGATTTCGCTGACTGGCTTTACAGAAACCAGAAGCTGGAGCTGCTAAAAAGTCCGGCTCTCAAGCAGTTCTCGAATCTAGGTGAGTCGGAACGTGATTTTCGGATAAGGTTACAGCAAGATGCTCGTGAGCAGCGCGACGAGGCAACGGAAAAGCTTCGGCAGAAATATGCGGCGAAGATGGCTACACTGGAAGAGCAGGCTCGCCGAGCACAGCAGGCTGTTGAGCGTGAGGCAGAGCAAGCCAAGCAGCAAAAAATGCAGACCGCTGTATCAATAGGTGCAACACTGCTGAGCGCGTTTGTGGGTCGCAAGGCAGTTAGCTATTCCTCTCTGGGACGTGCCACAACGGCAGTGCGTGGCGCCAGCCGTATCATGAAGGAGTCCCAGGACATAAAACAAGCCCAAGAAACAGTGGAGACTTATCAACAGAGGCTGCAGGAGCTCGAGTCGTCTTTGAAAGCTGAGACGGAGGCGCTGGCAGCCAAAAGTGACCCACTAACCGAGGAGCTTGAGAAAGTTACTGTAAGACCAGCAAAGAAAGATATTTCGGTGCGACTGGCTACGCTGGTCTGGATGCCCCACTGGCAGAGCCCGGATGGGAAGTTGTCAGTGGCATGGGAGTAGTGGCACTAAAAAGGCAGGAGGTACTCATGAAGAAGTATATAGCCGAGCTAATAGGGACATTTGCACTGGTTCTTGTGGGATGCGGAAGCGCAGTGATTGCAGGTCAGCATATTGGGTTCCTAGGAATAGCGTTTGCCTTTGGTTTGACAGTTCTTGCCATGGTCTACGCAATAGGAAGTATCTCAGGGTGCCATATTAATCCAGCCATAAGCGTTGCCATGCTCACTGCTGGGAAGATGCATTGGAAAGATACGATTTTTTACATTATCGCTCAATGCATCGGTGCCATAATTGCGGCGGGGATACTATTAGCGATTGCAAAGGGCCAGCCTGGCTATTCGCTGGCGGCTAATGGGCTAGGCCAGAATGGCTTTGGAGCTCATTCTCCCGACGGATATTCCCTTGCCGCATGTTTTTTGGCAGAGGTTGTCCTCACCGCATTGTTCTTGTTTGTGATTTTCGGCTCTATCAGCAAGGAGGCGCCTAAGGGATTTGCTGGACTGTCCATTGGCCTGTCCTTGGTGCTGATACACCTGGTAGGAATTCCGATAACCGGGACATCAGTCAATCCAGCGAGAAGTCTGGGCCCGGCACTTTTCGTTGGCGGAGCAGCGTTGTCTCAACTTTGGCTTTTCTGGGTGGCACCACTTGTAGGTGGTATAATAGCGGCTATACTCTGGAAATATGTTTTTGAGAAGGCATAGGCTGAGTTTTTAATCCTAAAAATTATCGTCTCAGGCTATTATTTCAAACTCGCCTTCCAGGATTATATCTTTTGATGAGCTTCCTACCATTACCTTGAACATGCCCGGCTCGACGGTGAACTTCATATCTTTATCGTAGAAGCCAAGCGTTTCTGCCCGCAGCTCAAATTCCACGGTCCTAGTTTCAGCGGGCTTCAGCGCTATTCGTTTGAAGCCCTTCAATTCTTTGACCGGTCTGGTGATGCTGGCAACCATATCATTGATGTAAAGCTGGGCCACTTCTTCACCAGCTCTGTATCCGGTGTTTTCGATAGTACACCTTATTGAGATTTTGCCTGTTAGCGGAACCAGATTTGGCTTTGTCTCAAGGTTGCTGAGCTTGAAAGTAGTGTAGCTCAGGCCGTAGCCGAATTCAAAAGCCGGGCTGGTGCTGGAATCAACGTAGTCTCCCCATAATTGAGACCGGGCACCCGATGGTTTATGTGCATAATAAACCGGGATTTGCCCTACCTTTCTGGGGAAGGAAATGGGCAATTTGCCGGATGGATTGTAATCGCCAAAAAGAACATCAGCCACCGCAGTGCCACCTTCTTCGCCCGGCAGCCAGGCTTCGAGGATAGCTGGAATCTTATCCATAATTGAACCGAGGGCCAACGGCCTGCCGTCTACCAGAACCAGAACCGTAGGAGTGCCTGTCTCGTAAATCGCTTTCACCAGGTCCTCTTGAACACCCGAAAGGCTTAGCTCAACGCGGTCCCTCATTTCTCCGCAGGTACACTCCGGTGTCACGCCGGATTTTCCTCCGACTACCACCACTGCCACATCAGCACCTCGTGCTGCTTTCACTGCTTCAGCGAAGCCATCTTTTGACGAATCGGTTACGTCGCAACCTCTGGCATATAAAACCTTTGTCTTCCGGGAGACCTTTGCCTTAATTCCTTCCAGGATAGTAACCACAGGAACGGTAATCTGGTCGGGCTGTGCTTCCGATTCCGGCAATGGGGAGCAGAGCATTGTTGCCGTCATCATCATAAGCCCGATATGAGCCGGGTATGTGTAGTCGCCAAGTATGTTTCTGGGACTATCTGCGTTCGGCCCTATAACAGCGATGGATTTTATACTTTTGCTCAGCGGCAATAAATTGCCTTCGTTTTTCAGCAGGACCAACGATTTCCGCGCGGCTTCGAGTGCAAGCTTGCGATGCTCCGGCACATTGAAAACCCTGGTGATTTTTTGCGGGTCGACGTATGGAGTTTCAAAAAGTCCCAGCCTAAATTTAAGCTTCAATATCCGGGAGACAGCTTGATTGACCAGCTCTTCTGCTACCACGCCAGTTTCAACTTGTTCTTTTAGAGGCTCAGCATAAAAGTCACACTTGGGTAGCTCGATGTCGATGCCGGCCATAAGAGCCAACCTGCCGGCATTTGCTTTGTCGCTAGCTATCATGTGATAGTTGTGTAGACTGTCGATAGCGTAATAATCGGAAACTGCGATTCCTTCAAATCCCCATTCCTGACGCAGAATATCCGTAAGCAGTTCCATAGAAGCCGCGCAGGGAATGCCGTCTATTTCATGATAGGCATTCATAATAGATAAAGCGCCCCCTGTCTTGATGGCTTCTTTAAATGGATACAAGTAGACTTCCTTGAGCAATCTCGGCGGTATATGGGCAGGTGCCCAGTTCAGTCCGCCCTCTGAAAGTCCGTAGCCGGCGAAATGTTTCAAGGTGGCGATAACACCCTTACTCAAATCGTCCCCCTGAAGCCCTTTTACGTAGGCCGTCCCCATCCTGGCGATAAGATAAGGGTCTTCTCCAAAGGTTTCTTCTACTCTTCCCCATCTCGGGTCTCTAGCGATGTCTAAGACAGGGCTAAGCCCCTGATGCAGTCCCACGGCTCTCATTTGCCTTCTGATGATGCCGGTCATCCTTTCCACCAGTTCCGTGTCCCAGGTGCTGGCTATACCGATTATCTGTGGGAATATGTCTGCCTCTCTGGCCACAAACCCGCTCAGGCATTCCTCATGGATTATGGCCGGTATTCCCAGCCTGGTATTTTCGACCAGGAATCTTTGAATGGCATTTGTGAACGCGGCAAGCTGTGGAGAAGATAATGCAGTAGATGCCGCAGCCCTCGATATTTGTCCTATTCCATTTTTTATAAGCAATTCTGCCTTTTCCGGACAAAATCTCCTACCTTCCAGCACCTCGAAGCCCCAGACGCCACCAAGCTGAGCCAGCTTCTCATCAAGCGTCATTCTGGAAATGAGGTCTTTGACTCTGGCATCAACGGACTTCGTAGAATCCCGATAAATTTCCATCATTCTGTCCTGAATCTTTTTATGCCACATTGTATCGGTATTG
>Ga0315274_10014924_pt1 | contig 11017 bp, 13 predicted proteins | sample YL17G02_20_MG_FD_203700 | JGI IMG/M metagenome (GOLD analysis project Ga0315274, IMG submission 203700) | Sediment microbial communities from Yellowstone Lake, YNP, Wyoming, USA - YL17G02_20 | ecosystem: Environmental > Aquatic > Freshwater > Lake > Sediment | place: USA: Wyoming | collected...
CAGGAACTTGAGCCTTTCTCTGACCTCCTTCAAGACCCTCTGGGCGATTTCCTGCTGACGCGGGCTCAACTGTAACCGTGAAAATACTTCTAAAGACTCCTTAACCGACATGCAGGTGTACTGGTAAATAGACTTCCCGTCAATCTTTACAAAGAGGCTTTCCTTCTTGAGCCTTGCCCCTTTGCACTCCGGACAGGGACGGTTGCTCATATACCTTTCCAGTTCCTCTCTCACGGCATCCGAATCAGTCTCCCGGTATCTCCTCTCCAGGTTTTTTAATACCCCTTCAAACTCTTTCTCATAGTATAATCTTTTCTCCCCATCCTCATAGAAGAACTTGATCCTTTCATCATCTGAACCAGAGAGGATCACATCCTGAACCTTCCTGGGAAGCTTTTTGAATGGAGTGTAGATATCGAACTGATAATGTTTTGAAAGAGACTCCAGCATCTGGTGAAAGAAGTGAGAGCTCCTTCTCGCCCAGGGCATTACCGCACCTGCCCGCAGGGAGAGCTCTTTATTCGGCACGACGAGATCCGGATCAAAGTACATCCTGGTGCCCAACCCTCCACAGGACGGACAGGCACCGTACGGGTTATTAAAAGAAAACATCCGTGGAGTCATTTCCGGGTAGCTTATCCCGCACTCGATGCAGGCAAACTTCTCGCTGAAGATCAATTCATCACCCCCGACCATCTCTACCCTCACCAGTCCTTCAGAGAGCCTGAGTGCGGTTTCCAGAGAGTCAGCGAGCCTCTTCTCCACCCCTTCCTTAATCACCAGACGGTCAATGACCACATCAATGTGGTGTTTCTTGTTTTTGTCCAGGACAATTTCCTCGCTTAAATCCCTGCCCACCCCGTCTACCCTCACCCGCACATAACCGTCTTTGCGGAGCAGATCAAACTCCTTGCGGTACTCCCCCTTCCTTCCTTTCACTAGGGGGGCATAGATGATGAGCCTGCTCCCAGCAGGGGAATCCATAATCTGGTCAACCATCTGCTGGACAGTCTGGGAGCTGATCTCTTTCCCGCACTGGTAACAGTGGGGATTTCCCACACGTGCGAAGAGAACCCGGAGGTAATCGTAGATCTCGGTTACCGTCGCCACGGTGGAGCGGGGGTTCTTGCTCACACTCTTCTGCTCGATGGAGATGGCAGGAGATAGCCCGTCGATGGAGTCAACGTCAGGCTTATCCATCTGCTCCAAGAACTGGCGGGCATAGGCAGAGAGGGACTCGACATACCTCCTCTGACCTTCGGCATAGATGGTATCAAAAGCGAGGGAAGATTTGCCAGAACCGCTCAAGCCGGTAATTACCACGAGCTTCTCCCGGGGAATCTCCACCTCGATATTCTTGAGATTATGTTCCCGAGCACCCTTAATGATGATCTTTTTATCCTTCGCTACTTCCATAAAACACTCTGGTAAACAGGCTAACTATAAAAATTTATAAAATGGTGTTCTGAGCGCGAATTCAAGATTTTTTCGGTAAATAAGACCGAAGGCCGGTCCTCCGGTAAATCCTTTCCGAAGACGGACCAAACGTCTTTTTGCAGTGGAGCAAGATTTAGAATTTTCGAAAAAATGTTGCTGAGCAGCGAGGAATACCATTTTCAACGGAATAAAGACTCTGATTGATTGACTTGTTTCTTTTTCACGGCCATATACGCAGCCCATTTCACGGCATTGAAAAGGCTGTTCGGTTTGGCTCTACCTGTGCCGGCGATATCATAAGCTGTTCCATGATCCACGGAGGTACGGATAATCGGGAGACCGAGGGTAACGTTGATGGCGTCTTCAAAGTGGAGGAGCTTGAGCGGGATCAGAGCCTGGTCATGGTACATGCAGACCACCACATCACAGGAACCCTGGGCAGCGTAAAAAAAGAGGGTATCTGCAGGGAGCGGGCCGGAGACGGTTATCCCCATATCCTGAGCCCGTTTTATTGCAGGGAAGACCAATTCCTCTTCCTCTTTCCCAAAAATTCCCCCCTCACCTGCGTGCGGGTTCAGCGCAGCGACAGCAATCCTGGGGTTATCGAGGCCAAAATACTCCTTTAATGCCTGTGCCGTAACCTTTATTGTCCTGAAAATGGCATCAGCACTGAGGAGAGTAGGGACTTCTTTGAAGCTGCAGTGGATGGTTACCGGTACTACCTTCAACTTTTTCCCCATAAGCATCATGGCATAATCAGAAGTATGGGTGAGTTCAGCAAGCAATTCCGTATGACCGGGATAGTGATAACCGGCATCAGAGATTGCCTTCTTGCTGATCGGTCCGGTAGCGATAGCATTAATCTCCCCCTTCAGGGCAAGGCGGACTGCTTCCGTAATATACGTCACCATTGCCTTCCCGCAATCTTTGTCAGGCAAACCATACTGCAAACCCCTGATGTTAATCTTTGAGAGATTGATGAGGTTGACTTTGCCGGGCTGATAATCCAATCTCCCGATTCCGGACTGATCTACGACCCCAACCTTTAATTCAGCCTGAACAATCTCTGCTGCCCGGGCGATACAATTGAAATCACCCAGTACCACCGGCCGGCAGACCTCGAACGTTCCAGGATCAGCTAAGACCTTTGCGATAATCTCCGGGCCAACCCCCGAAGGGTCGCCCATGGTTATGCCAACGATTGGGAGATCGTTCATTTTTTCATTACTCGTTAAGTTTTTCGTTTAGAGAACTATATCCAATGATAGAGAAAATTAATACGAAAGCATTAAGTAAAACGTCATTGCGAGGAGTGAAACGACGAAGCAATCTTTTGTTTATGAGGTGAGATTGCCACGCCTGCGTGCCGAAACGCTTACCTGTGGGAAGCATTTCGCCTAAGACAGGCACTACGGCGTGCAGGCACGCTTCCGTTGGTCGCTCGCAATGACAATGTAATAGCATTTAATGCGTTTGTATTAGTATTCAGAATTCAGGAGAATCCGCCTGAGGCGGACTGACTCCTGTCTTCTGACTCCTGAATTCAAAAACTTTGCCTTGTCATTTTCCTCTTGCCTCTTTCTCCTCGATCCCTGACTTTCCCCATCTCTTTTCCAGTTCTTTATAAACTTCCTGAGGAGAAACATTGAGGGCTCCCAGCAACACGAGTAAGTGGAACCACATGTCCGCCATCTCGTGAATGATCTGCTTTTTGTCTGCGTTGAGGGTCCCGGCTGCCAGCTCCCCGGTTTCTTCAACAACCTTGTCCAGGATATCTCCTGTACCCTTCTGCAGGAGCAAAGAGACATATGACTTGTCCCGGGGATGTGCCTTCCTCTCCTCAATTACCTCGTAAATGCGATCGAGGATCTTACTTCTTTCTTCCATAGACTTCAGACTCATTGAATATTTTCTCTTCTACTACCACTAAGTTATCATTTTCCAGCTTTCGAAAAAAACAACTCCGGTATCCTTCGTGGCAGGCAGCAACTTTCTGTTCAACCTTCATCAGGATCGTATCAGAGTCACAGTCGAAAAAGATCTCTTGTACTTCCTGGGTATGGCCGGAGCTTCCCCCCTTGAGCCAGAACTGCTTCCTCGACCGGCTCCAGAAGTGGGTTTTTCCCGATTTCACCGTCATCTGCAAGGCTTCTGCATTCATATATGCCAGCATGAGAACCTGGTTGTTCTTCCAGTCCTGAATGATCACTGGCATCAGGCCGTTTTCATCAAACTTTATCTCATTCGTAAAATCCATATCTAACCTCGCTTTCTGAGTAGGGTTCAAGATGTCAAAATCCAAATGACAAAATCCAAATTTCAAATCAAATCCAAATGCCAAATTGATAATGGAGTTTGTAATTTGACATTCATTTGACATTTGAGCTTTGACATTTGACATTTCTACTCGACCCCTCGAACCCTGATTTTATAGCCTGACCTCTACCCCTTTCTCTCTCAGGTACTCCTTCGCCTCTTGTATGCTATACTCCCGGTAGTGAAAGATCGAAGCGGCAAGCACCGCATCGGCACTCCCCTGAGCAAGTGCCTCATAGAGATGTTCAAGGTTTCCCGCCCCTCCGGAGGCGATAACAGGAATACCTACTGCCTCAGAGATGGTCCGGGTAAGTTCTAAATCATACCCATTTTTCGTCCCGTCTCTATCCATGCTCGTTAAAAGGATCTCACCCGCCCCCAGTTCCTCCCCCTTTTTTGCCCATGCTACTGCATCAAGCCCTGTCGGGGTACGGCCACCATGGGTGTAGACCTCCCAGCCGGATGGCGCTCTCCTTTTTGCGTCTATGGCCAGGACAATACATTGGCTTCCAAACCGTTCCGCCGCCCTGCGGATAAAATCAGAATCTTCAACAGCGGCAGTGTTAATGGAGACCTTGTCAGCGCCGGCATTGAGTAAATCCCGTATATCCATAAGATCCCGTATCCCTCCTCCCACGGTCAAAGGCATGAACACTTCATTCGCCGTCTTCTCCACCACGGTGAGGATGATCTTTCTCTTTTCATAGGAAGCCGTAATGTCCAGGAAGGTAAGTTCGTCAGCACCCTGTTCATCATAGAACTTGGCATTTTCCACCGGGTCGCCTGCGTCCCTCAACTCAACAAACCTGACTCCTTTCACCACCCTCCCGTCTTTAACGTCCAGGCAGGGAATGATGCGCTTGGTTAACATCTATTGTGTTCCCATTTCTGGGCGAACACATGGGTTCGCCCCTACATAAAACCGAAGCCGCGCTCAGCGCGATAGATTTTTCAATTCCCCTTCTGCAATCCGCATTAACTTGAACCCTTGAACCCTTGAACCCTTGAACCCTTTACTAAATTTATTGCCGCCCGGAGATCAACCGATCCATCGTAAATCGCCCTGCCGATAATCATCCCTGTTATCCCCGCCGCTTTTAGGGGAATAATCTTCCGTATGTCGTTTAAAGAAGAAATCCCGCCGGAGATGATGACCGGAATGGAAACAGACTGCGCCAGTTCTTTTGCCGCCTGGATATTGGGACCTACCATCATCCCGTCTCTCTTGATGTCGGTAAAGACAACGGCAGCAACCCCGACCGTTTTTAGTCTCTTTGCCAGTTCTGAAGCAGTTACCGTACTCTCCTCCACCCATCCTTTTACTACCACCATGCCGTCTTTGGCATCAATGGTAACCAGGATTCTCCCGGGAAATTCCTTACAGGCCTTTTCAACGAGACCGGGGTCCTGGATCGCAACCGTCCCCAGCACAACGCGGTTCACGCCGGAGGCAAAGGTCTCCTCTATCGACGCAAGACTCCGTATCCCTCCACCGAGCTGGATTGGCACGCTGACGGCATCCACAATTTCCCTGATTGCCTCCCGGTTGACGGGTTTCCCCTTGAACGCTCCATCCAGATCTACCACGTGGATCAGCTCAGCACCTGCCTCTTCCCACCTCTTCGCAACAGCAGAAGGAGAGTGGGAAAAGACTATTTCCCGGTCTTCCCTCCCCTGAAGGAGCCGGACACATCTGCCTTCTTTGAGATCTATAGCTGGAATTACAAGCATCTGCTACTGAAAAATAGGGTTCTGAGAAGCAAATTCAAGATTTTTTCGATAACAATTCTTATCGAGTGGAACGGCTGCAAATTCGGCTGTCTGAACCGCCGAAGGTGGTGAGTTTCGAATTTGCAGTGGAGCGAGATTTAGAATTGTCGAAAAAATGTTATTGAGCATCGAAGAACCCTGTTTTTTAATTTTTGGAAATAACAAAGTCACCGAAATTCTTTAATACCCTGAGCCCCAGGCTCTGACTCTTTTCCGGATGAAACTGGCAGGCAATGATATTGTCCTTCCCGACGATAGAGGCAAACTCAATCCCGTAGCTCGTAGTAGCTACTATCCAGTCCTTTTCTTCCGGCTCAACATAGTAGGAATGAACAAAGTAAAAGTAAGAGTCGTCCTCTATCCCTCTGAGCAGGGGTGAGTCCTTCTTGTATGTTACCGTATTCCACCCCATATGGGGAACCTTCAGCCTCACGGGCGCACTACCTGCTGCTTTCCGGGGATCACCTGTCATGTGTTCAGGGAAACGTCTCACCCTCCCCTGAATGATCCCGAGCCCCGGGTGTGTACCAAACTCCTCACCCTCCGAGAAAAGAACCTGGGTACCCAGGCATATCCCGAGGAAAGGTTTACCGGTGAGGAGGCAGGTGTGGATACTCTCGATTAAACCCAGGCGCTCAAGGTTTTTCATACAGTCCTGGAAGGCGCCAACCCCAGGCAGAACTACAGCTTGAGCGTCCAGAATCTTCTGAGGTGAACTGGTAACCACAGCCTTACACCCCACCTTCTCCAGTCCTTTCTGAACGCTCCTCAGGTTTCCCATGTGATAATCAACAACCGCAATCATATGCATTCCGCATTCTATAAAGCCCTCAGCCTTCAGCTTTCAGCCTTGAAGAAATTACCGCAGGGCGGCCTTACGGTCTTTTTTAGCTGACCGCTGAAAGCCATTTTTCATTCCGCAATCCGCATTCCACAATCCACATTAGTTAAAAGATTCCCTTGGTAGATAACACGCCTTTTACCCTCTCATCTACTTTCGCTGCCTCGGCTAAGGCACGGCCAAAGGCCTTAAAAATGGATTCGATTACGTGGTGGGTGTTCTCTCCATATCTTACGTTGACATGGAGGGTAATCCCGCTGTTCGCAACAAAGGCCTGGAAAAAAACCTTCACCAGCTCTGCGTCAAACTCCCCGACCTTGGGGTTTAAAGGAGGAAGGTTAATGACCAGGAAAGGGCGGTTGCACACATCGAGAGACACGTCAGCCAGAGCCTCATCCATAGGGATACTGCTGCACCCATAGCGGCAGATACCCTTGCCCTCTCCTATAGCCTGCTTAAACCCCTGTCCCAACACGATCCCGATGTCCTCTACCGTGTGGTGCATATCAACCTGGGTATCCCCTTTTGCCTCAAGGGTCACATCGAAGAAACCATGCTTGGCCGTGAGGCTGAGCATATGATCTAAAAAGGGGATGGTAGTGGAGATACGGTAGTTTCCCTTGCCGTCAAGATCCAAAGCAAGAGATACCGAGGTTTCTGAGGTTTCCCTTTTGAGTTCAACCTTTCTCTTCATCATCGTCTCCTCTTTACTGAATTTGACTTTGGAATATAACAGATTCTTCGACGGAAGGTAAGATATAATTCTCTGCCAGGGATGCAGGGAAAGGGCTGGCTAACCTTTTCTGGCTGTTTTTTTCATCATCTTGAATTTTGCTTTTAACAGCTTCTTCTGAACCCTGTCATCAGGCAGGGAAGGTTTGTCGGCAAAAGTGTTCCCTTTTTCTGCCTCATTCTCTTCAAGTCCGGTCTTTTCACTCTTAGTTTCCGGGAAGGGTTTGTTCCTCTGCTTTCTGAACTTATTGATCAGGGCCACGCTTAAAGACTTCCCAAACTGACCAATGAATCCAGCCAGGAGTATTAGTAAGACCCATATAATGACTTTCTGGAAATCAATATCCATGATAAAAGACAGGGTTCAAGGATGATAAGCTTCAGGGTCAAAGTAGCAAGGGGCAAGTAGCAAGGAAACCCATGACCCCATATCCTACGACCCTTGCCCCCTCTTGATTGGTGGAGATGAGGGGATTTGAACCCCTGACCCCTGCCTTGCGAAGGCAGTGCTCTCCCACTGAGCTACATCCCCACTAACAGGCTGCTGAAAAATGCCCATCTGTGTCGTTCCCCTCGTCCTTCGTCGTTGCAGCGTACGTCCAAGTACGCCTCACTCCTCAGGACTTCGGGCGCCTTGCATCTGGACATTTTCGATCAGCCTTACAAACAGTTGCTTTTTCAGCAAACTGTTAAGACTACAGATACCCTAATGCCTTAAGCCTCTTGCGAACCAGTTCAATCTCTTCATGGGAGAGTTCACCTTCTACCCTCTCCTTTCCGCCTGAGGCGATATCCCTCAGCACATAGACGATAAAGTCAGTAACGGAATTGAACCCGGTTCCCTCAAGGATACCCTTGAGCCTGTCGTAGAGCGGTCTGGGTATTTTGATTGTAACCTTTGTCTCTTTTGTTCCTTTTTTAGTCTTCATTTCGCTACGAAGTTGACCCCCGTTGAAACAGGTTAATAGAGATAATGTGAAAATTATTATAACACAACCGGCAGGCCCAGTAAATAATTGACCTGTTTTATCAACTACTATCTCAGCCCTATTTCGTTGGCGAGGATAATTGCCTCGGCTATGTCGCGCATAGACTTCCGGGTATTCATACTGTCTTTCTGGATTTTATGGTATGCCTCTTCCCCGGTGAGCTTCATCCTCTGCATCAGGACATCTTTCGCCCTCTCAATCAGTTTCCTGGATTCCAGTTCCTCCTGGATAATCTTTGTTTTGACCATCAGTTCGGTATGCTCAATGGCAATTGCCGCTTCATTCGCCACGGTAGTCAACACGGCGATTTCCGTATCCGTAAAATAACGGGGGGCAGAGGTATAACAATTGATCACACCGATTACTCTCCCCTTAACGCTCAGGGGAACACTCAAGAGCGAGCAGAGACCTTCTTTCTCGGCTATCCTGGTATTCATATAGCGCTGGTCTTTCTTCACATCAAGAACAACGATCGGCCGGTTTTCCAGCGCCACCATGCCGGCAATCCCCTCACCGAGCTTGACATTAGGTTTCTTGTTGTACTCTTCACTGACGGACTGAGTTGCCCTCACCACCAGTTCCTTATTGGTCTCGTCAAGCAGCATGAGGGAACAGATTTTCGAGTGCATTACTTCGGCGGTAACGGTGACAATGAGGCGGAGAATATCCTCGAGGTACAGGTCAGAGGTGATCGCCTTGCTGATCTTGGATAACGCCTCGATCTGCTCTACATACTGGGAGTTGTTTCCTGTCTTTTTTCTCACATTGGCACACATCGTCAGACAATCCAGTGAATCTTTATTTCTTTTTCCACCTGCCCCTTTACCATAACAATAGATTTTTCCATGCGTTAGATATTTTCTTAAATTTTAAGTATAATTATTAACGATGGCATAAGGTACGTCAAATAAAAAATGTATGATTAAAGTTTTTTAGCAGAAATGAAGCCCCAGGCAATGCCGACAGCAAAGCCGACGCCATGCGCTGTGTTGGCAACATGGCCGACTAAGCCGACGAGACAGACGAAGAACCAGATAATCATCAACGTGACCGTCTGAGGATGCACAAACAAGCCAGAAGAGGGATCATATTTCCCCCGTATCCAATTATAACCAAGTAAGCCGTAGACAACACCTGACATTCCCCCGAACAAGGGACCGCTCATCAAGAACTGCCCCACATTAGAAACGGCGGCAATCACCACCACCAGCGCAGCCAGAGTCCAGGGACTTTGCCGTTGTTCAATCATGCTCCCTAAATCCCTGAGCCACATCATATCGAAGAGGATGTGCAAGAATCCAAAATGGATGAAAATTGGTGTGACAAGTCGCCATACCTGCCCGTTACGAACTTCGATTAGCCCGCCATTAAAGTATTCTGAAATGAACAGATACCGGATGAACGTTCCATCTCTCCCTAATTGTGAAAAAATGGCCACCGCAACACTGATCGCGATCAGCATCCCCGTCACTACCCCGATATGTTCATATTTGGGGAAGATTTGACCCTTGGTGAAAACACGTTTTCTGTAGGCTTTCAACTCCTGTTGTTCCTGTTCCCTTTTCTGATGGGCAATAGCGGCAGCTTCCCGAAATTGGGGCGCATCCGGAGTATTCCGGTACTTGTTCAATAATGATTCTGCCTCATTTAGCTGATCCTCGGAATATACCCAGATATCCCAGGCTTCCGTTTGATCTGCCGCATTTCTTATCACTTCGATTTTATTCTTAATACCCGAGGTATACAGATAATCGCTGAAAATCCGCGCGTCTGATTCACTTGGTAATGAGCCGATGGGTCGCATAAAAAGGTACTAACGTTCTGCGTTCGCCGCGAAAGCAAACCTTTCGCACTTCGCTTTTGTCATTTCCTCTCCTGTTCGCCTAACGTAGTGAGGTATTATCACCCTAAATTGGACTGTAACAAACACCCAAGGCCGAGGCAGCCTGTGCGAGGGGACGGTCTGCTGTCCAGAGGGAAACTCCTGAAAGAACCGCAGAGCCGAGAAGGTGAATGTCTACATAACCCAGCCCCTTTCCCATCAAACGGTTATTATCGATGAAAGCTAATATTTCTTCATGGTCTGCGACCTCAGTAATTGGAAGGGCCTGCAGGAGCGATAAGATTTCTAATCGGTTCTTTAGATTTCCGCACGCCAGCTCGCCAATCACAAAAGGATGACAGCACACCATCCCTTCATCCGACAGGGCCGCTAAACGATCATTCCCTTCGCGCAGGTGAGATACCCAAACGGACGTATCGACGAGAACCATCTCATGCATCCTCGGTTCTTCGGCGTCGTGGCGCCACCAACTTCTTCTCAGTACCACCAAGCCTGGCAAGCCTCCTGCTGCTTTCGCGTGCAATCAACGCCTCCAGGCCGAGCCTGACCAAGGATGTCTTTTCCTTAATTCCGGTCAGCTTTGACGCTTTCTTTATCAACTTGTCCTCAATAATTAAAGTCGTTCTCATTGGAATACTCCTTTAGATATATGGATAAATGTTACATACCATTATGCACATATCATATGCCTGAGACAAGGGGTTTGTTGGGAGGGGGTTGGTCAAATAAAAAAGTATTACAGAAGGGATTTATCAGAGAAAAAGAGATTGACCCTGGAACGCAGGAAACAATATAATCTGCCCTGTAACAACAAAGGCCCGGGCCATCACCCATTCGCAAACTCGTTTTAAAGAATTTTGTCCACTTGGGCCTGAAGATATACACGGGGAAACAGAATTGCGGGGGTTTTATAAAATTTATGGGAGAGAGCCATGAAAAACAATTGCATTGAAATTTCCAGCAATGACCTTAAAAAGTCGCTGCCTGATGTGGCCTATAATTCAGTAGAGTATAATTTTTTTGTTTTCTGGACCGCCGCCCCGGGCGAAGAAAGCCAAACTGCAGATTACTTTATTTCCGGACAGAAAT
>Ga0315274_10014925_pt1 | contig 11017 bp, 6 predicted proteins | sample YL17G02_20_MG_FD_203700 | JGI IMG/M metagenome (GOLD analysis project Ga0315274, IMG submission 203700) | Sediment microbial communities from Yellowstone Lake, YNP, Wyoming, USA - YL17G02_20 | ecosystem: Environmental > Aquatic > Freshwater > Lake > Sediment | place: USA: Wyoming | collected...
TGGCGGCTGAAGTCCGTGACCGCCTTGCCGGGCGCCCGTTTGCGCGTGACGTTCGTCGATGGCACGACGGGCGAAGTCGATATGCGCGGATTCTTGGGCAGCCGGAAGATTGCCGGCACCCTGTTCGAGCCCCTCGGTGATCCCGCGGTGTTTGCCGAGGCGCGGGTCGTGCTGGGCGCCGTTCAGTGGCCCAATGGCGCCGACCTGGCGCCCGATGCCATGTACGAGGAGATTCGGGCGCACGGCCGCTGGGTGCTGGAATAATCTAGTGTTATGTCTCAGAAATAGGTTGACAATGGCGAAGGCAGAAGGCGGAAAGCGGAAGGCAGCAAAAACCCTGGCGTCTGCCGCCTTCCGCTTTCCGCTTTCTGCCTCTGTAGCGCCATTTCTGAGACGCTGCACTAGCGGCCTGGCGTCAACTAAGCCCGGCGCTCCGGTAGTTGTTGCACGAACGACGACGCCCCTGACGGGCGCCGGTCAGCGCGGCGAATTCACGGTGTATACTCTGTTCCGCCTGAACCAGCTATGAACCGCATCCTGACCGCTTTTCTCGCTGCGCTCTTCGTCTGTCTGACACAAGCCGTCGAGCCGTTCCAGTTTCAGTCTTTCGACCTCGAGAAGTCCACCGTGGCCATCGGCGACGACAGGCTCGACTCTCCCGGCCTGGGATTCGACCCGTACTCGGGCGTGACCAGGTTCACGGGCCAGCCTTTCTTTCTCGAACCTGCCGTTTTCCAGGATCGTTCTGCCTTCAGCAAGCTGGACTTGGACGCGCGCATAGTGATTACCACCTCCGGCGTGAGCCTGATGCGCCTGGGGTTTTTCAAAACGCCCAAGATCGCCGCGCTGGTTCCGCCCGAGGCGTTCGAGCGTATGAAAGCCGCCGGCGGGCGGCAGGCCGAAATCGAGGTTTCGGGTAAGGTTATGAGAGTGGATTCAGCTAACGTGGTCGCGACCCTCGCTCTGCCGCAACCCAGCAAACGCTTCGTCATCGTTTCCGCCCACCTCGATTCCTGGAATTGCCCGGGCGCTCACGACAATGCTTCCGGCGTGGGCGTCATGCTGGAATTGGCGCGGCATTTGAAAGAAACGGCGAAGCACCTTCCGTTCGCCGTTCGATTCGTGGCCTTTGGCTCGGAGGAGCTCGGCCTGCTGGGCTCGAAGGCCTACCTGGTCCGGCACCTGCCGGAACTCATGCAGTGCGACCTGGTCTTCAACATCGACTCAGTGGGTGGCAAGACCATCGGGGTGGAAGGTCGCGGCGGCGTCCAGAATGTAAAGGGCAAGGCCCAGAACCAATTTCCCAAGGATTTCATGGACAAAGCGACGGTGGACCCGCGTAGCCGCTGGGTGCTGATCCGGCAGGAACAGCAACTCCAGGCTTCCAACGTCCCCGACTGGCTGAAGAACGCGCTTACAGCGACCGGCCGGGATCTGGGCTACGACATCAGCCTGAACAACGGCATGGGCTCCGACCACCAGGTTTTCGCGCAGGCAGGAATCGTCGCCACCAACATTGCCGTTTACGGCGGGGTGAAGGGTCACAGCCCCGAGGACGTGCCCGAACAGATAGATCCGGCCGGCCTCGAGAAAGCCGGCCGCGTGGTGGCCGGCGTTCTGGCGCGCCTGGCCTCCGCGAATTGAATCCCAGCGCGGCGAAGCAACAACCGAGAAGATTGAACCACAGAGGGACACAGAAGGACACAAGGAAAAAAGGCCACGGATGAACACGGATAAACACGGATTGAAAAACGGGCGCCGGCCCCCCGTCTTGCACTCGCGGCTCTGTTGCCCCTGGGTGTTTGGCTAAGGGGTCAGCGCTGGCGCTCGGGGCGATGCAGGACCTGGCGTTGGGCTGTCAGCTTCTCCAGAAGCACGCGCACATCGACGTCCTGCACGCCCTTCCCCGATTTGCTGGCCATGGCAGCCGCGACGCCGGCCGAGTGGCCCAGCACCATGTACACGGGCTCCATGCGGATCGTGCATATGGCGACGTGCGAGGCGGAAAGGCAGACAGGAACGAGCAGGTTGCGGCACTGCTTGGTCTGGGGCGTCAGGCTTCGGTAGGGAATCTGGTAGGGGTTGGCGGCGAGGTTGACCGACTCGTCGAGGTGTCCCTCCACTCTGACGTGGCCCTCGGCGTTCACGAAGCGGCGCACCCAATGGGAATCGAGGACGAAGGACCCCATCCCGACCGAGTCCTCTTTGGTCTTGTTCCGCAGGATGTCGTGCTCGGTCGTGACATACCGGCCCACCATGCGGCGGGACTCGCGAATGTACAGTTGCACGGGCCAGTATTCGGTGTCGCTGAACTCGTCTTTCGAGAGGCCCCAACTGTTCACCTCTGCACTGAGCTTTAGCGGCACCCGCGGGTCGTGCGCCAGAAACCAGAGGAAACGTTTCTCGTAGTCCTCGTGGTCCTGGAGCATGCGTTCGCGTGCCTCATAGGCGGCTTCCGGATAGCCAAGATTCCCGCCAACGTAGTCGATCGAAAAAGGCCCGCTGGCATTCAGGTCGAACTTCCCGTTCGGTATGGCGCCCAGGTGGACGAGCCGGGCAAAACAGATCCCGGGGTGCGCCTGGATGTATCGAAGCAACAATTCGTACCGTTCCGGATAATAGCGATCCGGCTTGGGCCAGGGGACGATCAGGTCCTTCCGTTGGGTGGAGATCAGCCGGAAGCAGTAGGCCTGGAGGCGCTTATCAGCGGCGCCGATCGGTGCGTCCGCGGCTTCCTCGATCCCCCAAAGCAGCCGTCCCTTCTCATCTCGGGCGGGGATGTCGGCGCCGAACTGCCCGTGATGCATATACTCCAACCCGGGCGTCTGGTAGGTCTCCTCGCTGTAGTTCTTGACGAAATGCGGAGAACGGACCCCGGCCAGCTTTCCCCCGTACGTGTCCGCGCTCTCCCTGCCGTAGGTGTACGCGACGCCGGCCCGGGCCATCAGGTCTCCCTCGTAACTGGCATCAATGAAGACGCTTCCGGAAAGAATGGCGCCGTGAGACAGCGTGATGGACCGAATCCGGGCATCGCGTTTTTGTACCCGGAGCACCTTGTTCCTGGTGAGGAGCTGGTATCCGCCTTGACGCACCCAGCGCTGGAAAACCAGGCGCGCCGTTTTCGGTTCCTGGTCCCACTTGGCGGGTTTGCGCCATGGAAGCTCGGCGCCGTGAAACAGGATGCAGGGTGTTTGCGGGTGGCCCGCGGTGTTGGCCGTTTGGGCGGCGGCCTCGTCAAAAAACTGGCCGGCCAGGCCGCCCACCAGATGGGGAGTGCCGGTGTCGGTGACCGCGATGCCGCCGGTGACCATGCCTCCGATATGGGATGTCGGTTCGACGACGATGACGGAGACGCCCTCGCGCACCGCGGCAGACGCGGCTGCCAGACCAGCCGGTGTCCCCCCATACACCACGACATCGGCCGTCGTGCGCGCTGTTTGACCGTGCGCGCACGAAACAATCACGAACCAGGCCGCCATCCCCGCCGCAAGTCTGATAAACGAACGCCGTGCCGGGCCGAGGTGGTGAGTCGGCGAAAGGGTGGAAGTCCGGAACTTTGCCAAAGTTTTCACCTCCACGACAGGCGGACTGCCAAGCCATGATCGCAGACTAGAAACGCGATGGCTTGCGCCGCAACCGGGCCTGCCTCCGGGGTCGTATCATATAACGTGCGCCATCTGCGTGCGGATTCAGCGCGGAACAGCCCCGGCTGCTGATTCCCCTTGGTCTGCCTGGTTGTCAAAGATCGGCAACGGCATCCTTGCGTCGTTGGGCGCACTGAATCATGCGGGTCAGGGTGGCGTCTTCATGGTTAAATGAAGCTGGGCAGTGTATCCTGCTTGTCTGAACCGCGCTCTCCAGGAGGCCACTATGCGTTTCGGGCTTCCACTGGCCCTTACTCTGGCCGTTGCGCCCCAAGCCCAGGACCCTCGGGGAACCATCACCGGGCAGGTGACTGACCGTACGGGCGGGGTTGTGGCCGGAGCGGTGGTTGGGGCCACCAACGTCGACACCAACGTCAAGGTGTCGGCCGGCAGCAACGCTCAGGGCAGCTACGAGATCCCCTACTTGCTGCCGGGCATCTATAAGCTCGAAGCCGAAAAACAGGGGTTCAGAACGTGGAGCAGGTCCGGTGTCGAACTCCGGATGTCGGATCGGATGCAGGTGGATATTTCCCTCGAGATCGGGAGCGTGGACCAGACGGTGGAGGTGACCGCCGAAGCGCCGCTGGCACGCGAGTACGAGGATTACCGCAGAGTCTTGGAGCAGAAAGACATCGACGTGGTGGTCATCGCGACGCCCGACCACTGGCACACACCGATGGCCCTCGATGCCATCAGCGCCGGCAAAGATATCTATTTGGAGAAGCCGGTTACCCACACGCTGGAAGAAGGGCCCCGCATGCTCGCAGCCGTAGAGGGATCAAAGCGGGTAGTGCAAACGGGCACCCAGAACCGCAGCATGCCGCACTTCATTCAGGCCAGGGAAATCGTCGCCTCCAGAGCGCTCGGACAGATCGCGTTGGTCGAGACGTACTTCTATCAGAATTACCTTCGGATTGATCCGGCGCGCTTCTCCGTCGATGCCAGCAAACTGGACTGGAAAGGCTTTCTTGGACCGGCGCCCGACCAGCCGTTTGATCGTCTGCGGTTCGTGCAGTGGCGCTGGTACTGGGATTTCGGCGGCGGGACCTTGACCGATTTGTTCACCCATGTTGTAGACGTGGCCCACTGGTTTCTGGGCAAGGACATGCCTGCGGAGGCATCGGCGAGGGGCACAAACTCGCTATTGCCCCGCTGGCAAACACCAGACACCGTGAATGCGTGCTTTCAGTATCCGGGCGGCCTGATCGTGGTATTCAACGCCATGATGGGCGGCTCTCTGCAAGGCGGCGGAACACTGTTCCGTGGCACCAAAGCGATGATGCGCATATCCCGCAGCGGCTTCGAGCTGTGGGATGAGCCGGACGAGTCGTTTACGCAGGGGCCCGTCACCGTGCCGCCGAAACTGCAAGTCAAAGCCCAGGGAGACGTGGTCCTGCTGCACGTCCAAAACTTCCTCGAATGCGTGCGATCCCGAAGGACTCCGAACGCTCCCCTCGCGGCCGGCATTGCTTGCGCCCGCGCAATCGCTGCCCGATCCTGCGGCGGCCGTCCCACCTGCCGCCCCCGCGTCACGCAACTCGGATGCCACCGGGCCGATCCGGCCCACGATGCAGACCCGCGAACGGAAACGAGCCGGATCGAGGTGGCGAACAAGGTCGAGCACGAAGGTCTCAACCCCACCAAGCCCGCCGGAACCCACGACGTGCAGGATGTGAATCGGTCGACCAAGCATCGTCAGGTGTTGCCTCGATTTCTGCAGGACCGCCATTGCTCAAGTGGAAGCCCCGCGAAGTTAGTAATACCAGATTCTTGCGCCCCTGTGTTAACCTGTTCTGACAGCTACCGGGTGACGCACAAGCCGGGGTAGCAGGGCCCGTGTGCGCGGCCTTCAGACCATGAAACTCTTGATAGCTTCAAGAAGATGGTGCGCCGGCTCCGAGTTGCGTCCCGGGCTTTACCCGCGCTTTTGCGCTTCCGCCCGAGACTGCACCTTCGTCGCGGTGTTCGCCGTAGCTCTGGTTTGCCGTCTCGCCTTCATTGCCGCACTCCTCATTCTGAGACCCGGTTTTTGGGGGTCGAGCGTTTCCAGGTGGGCCGAGCTCGGTTGGATCTCGCTCAATCTGTACGAGGGCCGCGGCTTTAGCTCGCCCTTTTCCGCGGGGACTTCGCCGACAGCATGGCTGTGCCCCCTGGTCCCCGGTCTTTGGGCAGGCGTGATGTGGTTTCTCGGCAATACCCCAACTGCCGTCCGGGCGCTGGCGCTTCTGCAGACTATCCCGAGTGCGCTCTCCTGCGCCTTTTATTGGTTGTTGGCGCGCCATATGTCCCGTGACGACCGGCCGAGCGTGGGATGCCGGCGACCGCTAACAGTCGGCTTGGCGGCCTGCTTTTGGCCGGAGTCGATCCTGAGAATGACTAATCTCTGGTACCTTGTCTGGCAAGAACTCGGCGTTGTCGTCCTCGTCTGGTGCGCAATGATGTGGCTTGATTCGCCGAGCAAGCGGCGAGCAATCTTGCTTGGTGTCGCTGCGGGATTGATGGCATGGGTGAACGTGACCCCCTTGCCGATATTCATTGTCGCGCTGGCCGCTCCTCTCCTCCGTGTTTCTCCGAATCGCAGTGCGATATGCGGGTATGCCAGTTTGGCCTTGCTTGTGGCGTTGCTTGTCATGTCCCCATGGCTTGCGAGGAATGCGTTGCGATTCGGAAGGCTCATTCCCATGCGTTCGAACACAGGATTCCAGTTATTCGAGGCGAACAATACAGATGGCTGCGTGCGCGAGACGAGCGGAACGAAGCATCCCGCATCCGACGAGAAGCAACGATTGCTGTATGATCGGCTTGGCGAGGCTCAGTACAATCAGATGTGCCTTGCGCGGGCATTGCGGTACATGGCTTTGGAACCGGGAAAAACTATGACGCGGGCAATCCAACGGTTCTATGTTGTCTGGTTTACGGATGTGCTCGATTGTTGGCCCGATATACCAGGTACGAGATGGTGGTATAGCACGGGACACCCGCTGGTGAACCTTTTCATTCGTGTCAAAAGATGCAGCACCATTCTTTCGGCGCTATTGCTGTTAGCCCTCGTGGCGTGCGCGGCCTTCAGCGGTCGATTCCGGGGAGTGCCCTACGGGTTCCTGTTCGTGGCCGTACTATTAGCCATGTCGTTCCCGCACTACCTCATGCAGGTCAGTGATGAATATACGGAGATCGTCCGGCACTGGCTGCGGTTGCTCGTGGTGTTTGTGTGGTGTGGCAAGCCTCCTTCTTGCGCCTCTTAGCAAACGAGCGCGCCGCCGCAGCAGGTTCGCGAAAGGATGCGGCGGCGGCCCCACCGCGGCGTCGCGCTGGACAACGTGTTCGTCTTCGGCGGCAAGGTGCTCGATGTGCGCTACGGGTTGACCTGGTTTCGCGAGTTCCAATGGTTCGACAACCAGCACAGGGACCTGGCGCAGTTCGGCTTCCCGCGGCCGCTCATCGCGCAGATGGACTCCCAGGGCATTGCCTTCCCTGAAACCGCGGTGGGCAGTCTGCTGGCGCTCGGGCAAGATGGCGGCTTCAAGCAAACCAACTACTCGCACAGCCTGCTCATCGTTCTTAGCTGGGCGCACGGCAGACACCTGTTCAAGGCCGGCGCCGATCTGCGCGGCATGGTGGACAACACCAAGACCTACGGCAACGTCGCGCCGCATTTCGACTTCAACAGCACGTACACGCGCGGACCACGGGACAACGCCGCCGGCGGCCCCGGCTCCGGACAGGCCCTGGCCAGCCTGCTGCTGAGCATTCCCGCCGGCGGCTACGCCGATGTCAACGGCTCCCGCGCGGATCAGAGCCGCATGTATGCCGGATACGTCCAGGATGACTGGCGGGCGTCGAAGAAACTCACCGTCAACCTCGGGCTGCGGTATGAGTACGAAAGCCCGGTCACCGAGCGCTACAACCGCGCGACCCGGGACTTTGATTTTCACACCGTCAACCCCATCCAGCCGCTGGTTCAGGCCCGGTATGCCGCCAGCCCGGTTCCCCAGGTGCCGGCGCTGGCAACCATCGGCGGCGTGACGTTCGTGGGCGTGAGCGGCAATCCGCGCGGCGTGCGCGACCCTCACTGGTTCGCCGTGATGCCGCGCATCGGCTTCGCCTACCGGCTGCTGCCGCGGGCCGTGCTGCGCGGCGGCTATGGGATCTACTTCGCTCCCATCGGCGCGGATTTCACCGTGGTGCAGCAACCCGGCTTCAATCAGCAGACCAGCATCGTGCCGACCCTGGATCGTGGCTTCACGTTTGCCGCCTCGATCTCCAACCCGTTTCCCAACGGTCTGGCCCAGCCGCAAGGCGCTTCCGGCGGGCTCACGACCTATTTGGGCCGGAGCCCGGGGTTCTTTTCCTCCGATGGGCGGCGGGCCTACAACCAGCGCTGGAGCTATACCGTGCAATTCGAGCCGACGCGCCAGACCGTTCTGGAGGTCGGCTACATCGGCTCGCGAGCCGTGCGCCTGCGCGCCAGCACCGATTTCGATCCCCTTCTGCGGCAGTACCTGAGCACCTCGCCGGAGCGCGATCAGCCGGTGATCGATACCCTCACCGGGGCGGCCGCCAATCCGTTCCTCGGCATCGACGGCTTCCAGGCATCGACGTACTACAACGCCATCACCATCCAGCGTTCGCAACTGCTCCGCCCCTATCCCCACTTTTCGGGGCTCACCACCGGGTTGCCGGCCGGCGCCTCCTGGTACCACGCCCTGACGCTGCGGTTTGAGCGGCGCTTTCGTCGCGGACTGCAGTTCCAGGCCAGCTACACCCGCTCGAAAACCATGGAAGCGATTAACTACCTGAACGCGACCGATCCGGCCCCGGAGCATGAGATCTCCAATCTCGACCGGCCCGCACGTTTGGTGGCCAGCCTGATCCTCGAGCTGCCGTTCGGCGGCGGCAAGCTGTTCGCCAGGTCCGCCCACGGCGTGCTGAACCACGTGATTGGGGGCTGGCAGGTGCAGTCGTACGCGCAAAGCCAGACGGGCCCGTCTCTTTCCTTCGGGAACGTCTTGTATCGCGGGAGCATCAACGATATTCCGCTGCCCGCCGGCAAGCGAACACTGTACCAGTGGTTCGACACCGCCGGCTTTGAACGCGCCACCGGCCGCCAACTCGCCAACAACATCCGCGTGTTCCCCTCGAGGCTGGCGGGAGCGCGCGCCGACGGGATCGCCACCGTGAACGTCTCGGTGTTCAAGAACTTCGTTGTCCGGGAAGGCTTTCGGGTGCAGTTCCGGTGCGAGGCCGAAGGCGTGGCCAACCATCCCAACTTTGCCGCACCGAACACCGGCCCCACCAACACCGCGTTCGGGCAAGTGACGGCCACCCAGACCGGGCAGGAAGAGCGCCGGATCTCGCTGGGCCTGAAGTTGCTGTTTTGAGTCGGGCGGCCTGGCTGCACAAGTCTCTTCAAGCCTGCAGTTTCCAGGGGCTATTGAATTCACCAAGGAGGCAAGATGCCATCGATCAATCGCCGCGGGTTCCTGTTGAAGACGGCGGGCTCTATCGCTGCGGCCGCGTCCACCGCACCGGCCATGCGGAGGGGACTTGCCAACAGTCCCAACGATGCCGTCAATGTGGCTGTGGTCGGAGTCCGCAGTCGCGGCAAAGCTCACTACCGCAGCCTTTGCAGGCTGCCAAACGTGAATGTCGTTGCGCTATGCGACGTCGATGAAAGGCTTTTTCCTGCGGCGGCTGCGGACATCGAGAAGCTGTCCGGCCGGAAACCCGCAACCTATGTCGATTTTCGCAAGCTCATCGAAGACAAGAGCATTGACGCCGTTTCGCTGGCCACGCCCGACCATTGGCACGCGCTGCAGACCATCTGGGCCTGCCAGGCGGGAAAGGACGTGTACGTCGAGAAACCGATGTCGTGGTGTGTCGAGGAAGGCCGCAAAGCGGTGCAAGCGGCCCGCAAGTATGACCGGGTCGTCCAGGTGGGATCGCAGTACCGCAGCAACACCATGGTCCAGGAAGCGGTCAAGCTGATTCAGGACGGGAAGCTGGGCAAGATTTACATGATCAAAACTTTCTACTACGGCTACCGCGACAGCATCGGCCGCAAAAAGGACGGCCCGGCGCCCGCCGGCGTTCATTGGGACCTGTTTCTGGGACCTGCCCCCTATCGCCCCTTCAACGAAAACCGGTTCCATTACAACTGGCACTGGTTCTGGGACACCGGCAATTCCGACCTGACCGCCAACGGGGTCCATTTCATCGACATCGCGCGCTGGAGCGCGGGAAAGCGGGAGGCGCCGGTCAGGCTCCACAGCGACGGCGGCTACTACGCCTTCGACTCCGACCAGGAAACGCCCAATGTCATCTACGCCTCCTGCGAATACGCGGACAAGACCGTGTTCCGGTTTGAGATCCACAACCTCTCCACGCCGCTGGCCTATGCGGAAGGCAGGGCAGAACCGGTCAGGGTCGGAAACATCTTCTACGGGTCCGAGGGGTGGATGCTGCTCGGCCCCAGCGAGTTCCGGACGTACTTCGGCAAAGCGAATGAACCGGGGCCAAGGAAATCAGCCAAAGAGATTGCGCCGGATCCGATGAACCGGCAAGGCACCGGCGACGAACCGCATTTCGCCAACTTTATCGATTGCGTGCGGTCGCACAAACCGCAGGGGCTGAACGCCGATATCGAAGAAGGGCAGCGCTCGGTGACGATCTGCCACCTCGCCGAAATAGCGTTCCGGACACGGCGAACACTGACGTTCGATCCGGCGGCAGGCCAATTCGCCGGCGACCAGGAGGCCAACGCCTACCTGACACGGCGCTACCGCCACCCCTACGTCGTACCGGAAGAAGTCTAGGTCTCTCGGGCAGCCGAAATCCGCTCCAGGAAGGAGGTTCCCGTGATTTTGCGTCATGCCGCGTTGCTGATTCTTCCGTTGATTCTGGGGTTGCAGTCCGCTGCGCAGCAGCCGCGGATTCCGCCACCGGGGGCGCGCGGAGCGCCGCTGGCAGGCCCCTTAGTGCGAATTGCCTCGCAGCATGCGGGGCCCGAAGGCATTTGGCTGAGAGTCGCCCCGCCGGAACGGCCCCGCTATCCGGACGGGGCGCCCGTGGTCGTCCATGTGCCGGGCGGATTGGGGCCGCGCGGCGAACACCCAGGTGCTGCCGCGGGGCGTGGCAGCCGGCGAGGAAGCGGGCAACTTCTGGTGGAACGTCACCGACGATCCCGAGGCGCAGGAGCATGCGCCTGCCAGGTACTTGCTGCGCAAGATGGGCGAGTTGCCAAAGGACCGCCTGGCCTTCGTCACCTGCCTGATCCACGAGGACAACTGGTACAAGCAGGGAACGTCGTGGGACGGCACGTACTTCGAGGACCGTGGACGCAAGCAGCCTCGCCAACCTCCTTCGCCGATTGC
>Ga0315274_10014926_pt1 | contig 11017 bp, 9 predicted proteins | sample YL17G02_20_MG_FD_203700 | JGI IMG/M metagenome (GOLD analysis project Ga0315274, IMG submission 203700) | Sediment microbial communities from Yellowstone Lake, YNP, Wyoming, USA - YL17G02_20 | ecosystem: Environmental > Aquatic > Freshwater > Lake > Sediment | place: USA: Wyoming | collected...
ACGGAGGGAATCGGCCTGGAAGGCATCCCGGCCGCCATCGCCCGGGCGGACCTGGTGATCTCGTCGACGGCGTCCCCGGAGCCCGTGCTGACGTACGATGCGCTTGCGGCCGTCCTGCGCCGCCGGCGCGGGCCGCTCCTGGTCATAGACATCGCCGTGCCGCGCGACGTCGACGAGCGGCTCGCACAACTGGAGAACGTTTTCCTCTATAATATGGATGACCTGGACAGGCTGGTCGACCGGAACCTAGCGCGGCGTCGGGCGGAGATTCCGCGAGCCGAGGCGATCGTCGAGCTGGAGGTGGCCGAGTTCGCCGCGTGGGCGGCGTCGCTGGAGGTCGCCCCGACGATCCGTCTCCTCCAACAGCTCATGGCGTCGATCCAGCAGGCCCTGATCGAGCAGTACGGCCGCAAGTTCGCCGACCGCGCCGAACTCGAGCGGTTCACGCAGTCGCTCTGCAACCGGATCCTGCACAACCCCGTGGCGATGCTCAAGGCCCTGTCGGCCGACGGCGACCCCGGCGAGCGGCTCGCGGCCGTCGCGATGATCCGACGACTGTTCGACCTTGACTCGCTCGAGAAGAAGTAGGCGGCGGGGGCCGTTCCACTTAGCCCCCGGTGAATACACCGGGGGCCGGCGGCACGGCAACGCCGTCACTCCCGCGGGCATGGCGGCACAATGAGCACCTTATGATCGGCATATCAAAACTTTACTGCGGCACGGTGGAGCCCGGCGACGTCCTGCGCTACGGCCGAGAGAGCCGCCGGCTGCCGAGCCACCTCCTCCAGTTCTCCGCCGACAAGAAGCCGGTGGTCGTGTGGAACGCCACCCGCCGGTGCAACCTGCGGTGCGTCCACTGTTACAGCCGCTCCGAGGACGTGGCGTACCCGGGCGAGCTGACGACCGCCGAGGCGCGGGCGATGCTCGAGGACCTCGCGGCGTTCGGCGTGCCGGTGGTCCTCTTCTCGGGCGGCGAGCCGCTGACCCGGCCGGACCTCGCGGAGCTCATCGAGCGGGCCGTCGCGCTGGGGATGCGGGCGGTCCTCTCGACCAACGGAACGCTGATCACGCCCGGCGCGGCCGCGCGGCTGCGGGAACTCAAGTTGAGCTACGTCGGCGTGTCGCTCGACGGCCTCGGCCCGGTCAACGACCGGTTCCGCGGCGTCGCGGGCGCGTTCGACCGGGCGCTGGCCGGCATCCGCAACTCGATGGCCGCCGGGATCAAGGTCGGCCTGCGATTCACGATCACGCGCCGGAACGCCGCCGAGATCGACGGCATCTTCGACCTCGTCCGCCGCGAAGGCATCCCGCGCGTCTGCTTCTACCACCTGGTCTACGCCGGGCGCGGCAGCAAGCTCATGGCCGAGGACCTCGACCGCGCCGCCGCACGCCTGGCGATCGACCTCATCATCGACCGCACTGCCGCACTCCACCGCGAGGGCCGGCCCGTGGAGGTCCTGACAGTCGATAACCACGCCGACGGACCGTATCTATATGAGCGGATGCGCCGGGAGAAGAGCCCGCGCGCGGCGGCGGTGCTCGAACTCCTCCGGATGAACCGCGGCAACGCCTCCGGACTCGGCATCGGCTGCATCTCGTGGGACGGCGAGGTCCACGCCGACCAGTTCTGGCGGCACGTGTCGTTCGGCAACGTGCGCGAGCGGCCGTTCTCGGCAATCTGGACCGACACCGGCAATGAGCTGATGGCGAAGCTGAAGGACAAGCGGCCCCACGTCAAGGGCCGATGCGCAAGGTGCCGATATCTCGATATCTGCGGCGGGAACTTCCGCGTACGGGCCGAGGCCGCCACCGGCGACCTGTGGGCGCCCGACCCCGCTTGCTACCTGACCGACGAGGAAATCGCGGTGGCAGCCGACCCGCCCATGTAGGGTGACCCATATGACCGCCGAACCCGACGACCGCCAGCCGTACCTGCCGCGCATGATCGCGTGGGAGGTGACGCGCGCATGCCCGCTGGCGTGCCGCCACTGCCGCGCAGCCGCAACGGCCAAGGCGCCGCCGGGCGAACTCTCGACAGACGAGGGCCGCAGGCTCCTCGAGAACATCGCCTCGTTCGCGCGGCCCACCATCATCCTGACGGGCGGCGAGCCGATGCTCCGCGACGACATCTACGACCTGGCCTCCTCGGCCCGCGACCTCGGCCTGGCGGTCGTCATGGCGCCCTGCGGCCTGTACCTGACGGCCGAGTCGGTCGCGCGGCTGAAGAAGGCCGGCATCTCATGTATATCCGTCTCCATCGACGGGGCCACGGCCGCCTCGCACGACGCCTTCCGCGGCGTGCCGGGGGCGCTGGAGATGACCCTGAGGGGCGTCGAGGCGGCCCGGCGCGGCGGCCTCCCATTCCAGGTCAACACGACCGTCTGCCGCCACAACCTCCGCGAGGTGCCGGCCATCCTTGAGCTCGCCATCCGCCTCGGGGCGGTCGCGTTCAACCCGTTCCTGCTGGTGCCCACCGGGCGCGGCAAGGCGATGGCCGACGAGGAGATCTCGCCCGACCAGTACGAGGAGACGCTCAACTGGCTGGCCGGACTCCAGGACCGCACGGGAATCCGGATCCGCGTGACCTGCGCGCCGCACTATACGCGCATTCTTCGCGAGCGCGGCGAGATGGCCGGCTGCGACGCCGTGGCGATCCGCACGATGCCGCCGCACGAGCACACCCAGGTCGGACGCGGGTACGGCGCGCCCCACGCAGCGCCGCCGTCGGGCCCCGGCGGGCAAGCCGCCGGCGGCGCCCGGCCTGCACCGGGGCACGGCCCGCCGGCCGGCGATGCGCCGCAGCCGGGGACGCCGCTTCGCGCCTCGCCGCAGTCCGCAAAGGGTTGCCTCGGCGGCAAGACGTTCGCCTTCATCTCCCACGTCGGCAAAGTGCAGATATGCGGGTTCCTCGATGTTGTGTGCGGCGACCTGCGCCAGGAGAACTTCAACTTCCGCCGCATCTGGGAGTCGTCGCCCCTGTTCCGGAAACTCCGCGACGCCGACGCCCTTCGCGGCAAGTGCGGCATCTGCGAGTACCGCCGCATCTGCGGCGGATGCCGCGCGAGGGCCTTCGCACTCACCGACGACGCCATGGCCGAGGAACCCTTCTGCATCTACCAGCCGCACGGGGCGTAGTATGTGGCACAGCCGCCCTCGGCTGTGCAAACTTGCCGAAGCAGAGCACAGCCGAGGGCGGCTGTGCCACATCGGAGAATCATGAACTACTTCCACAAGCTGATGGGTTCATCCGGCCCGCGCCCGGTCATCCTCGTGCGGCTGATCGTGGGCGGCACGTTCCTGTCGGAGGGGATCCAGAAGTTCCTCTACCCCGCGAAATGGGGCGTCGGGCGATTCACGGACATCGGGATTCCGATCCCCGAATTCTTCGCACCGTTCGTGGGCGTTTGCGAGATCGTGTGCGGGGCGATGCTTATCGCCGGGCTTCTGACGCGCCTGGCGGCGATCCCGATGATCGCGAACATCTCCGTGGCCATCGCGACGACGAAGGTGCCGTTCCTGATCAAATGGGGTTTCTGGCCGATGGCCCACGAGGCCCGCGTCGACTTCGCGATGCTCCTGGGCGGAATCTTTCTCCTCATCGCCGGGGCCGGCCCGTGGTCGGCCGACGGCCTCCTATGCCGCGGGCACCCGCAACCGAATACCGAGTGCGGCGCCGCCGGCCCCGGCGCGGGCACCGGCCCCGCCGCCGGGCATGAGTAGACTGCCGCACCCGCACCGCGCCCGGAACTTGGTTGTTGACACTCGAGAAGAATGAGTGAATACTGACCCGTAGAAAGGTCGTGGACATCGGCCCCGCGGGGGTCCGAGGCCACGACAGGGCCCGCCGAGCGGCGGTCCCATGTGTCGGCTCTGACATTGTGACCGGCCAGAGACCGATATACGATAATGGCCGGTACGAAGGAGTCAGTTGTGGCAAAAGGCAAGGTGAAGTGGTTCAATGACCAGAAGGGGTTCGGATTCATTGAACAGGAAGGCGGCACGGACGTGTTCGTCCACCACACGAGCATCCAGGGCGAAGGGTTCAAAACGCTCGCGGAAGGCGAAGAGGTGGAGTTCGACGTGACGCAGGGCCCGAAGGGCGCGAAGGCGGAAAACGTCAGACGCACCCAGGCCTGAAAAAACCAGAAAACCTGGGCCCCCGGTTCCAACGAGCCGGGGGCTTTTTTCTGCGCCGGCGCCGCGGGCGGCAGCGCGGATGGAAAACCGGCGAGGCGTAGGTCGGGTCAACAGACCCGACATCATCAAGGCATAGGGTCGGGTCTGTTGACCCGACCTACATTATCGGTACACGTCCCGCCGGTGTCCGATCCGGACCACCAAGACAACCAGCGCCCTCTTCAGGACCGCATAGACGACGCGGTAATCGCCGGCGCGGATGCGCCAGAAGTCCTCCCGGCCGCTCAGTTTCACCGCCCCCGGCGGCTGGGGTTCGGACGCCAGCGCCTCGATCCGGTTGCGGAGGCGAGCCCGGTCGGCACGCGGCAACTTGCCCAGGGCCTTCAAGGCCGAGGCCTTGATCTGGATCGTGTATGGCATGGCGGTCTACAGGCCCAGCCGCTTCTTGGCCTTCTCCCACGGAACCGCCTTGTCGGTCGTGTCGGCCAGGACCTTGCGGGCCTCCTCCAGATCGATGCGGTTCTCCAGGGCGTCGATGAGCGCCAGGTCCTCCATCGAGACAATCGCCACGAAGCCCTTGCCGCGCCGCGTCAGGACGACGCGCTCTTTCCCGTAGGCGACGCGGTTCACGGCGTCCGAGAAGTTCTTGCGCACCTTGGCCATGGCCACTTCCGTCATGGGCAATCCTCCTGAAGTCCCGTCATGTCCTTTGTGTACAATTGTGTCACAAAGGGCCGTCGGCGTCAAGGAGTTTCCTCATCACGGGTTCTTCACGTCATCAGTTCGTAGGGTGCGTGCTTGCACGCACGCTGATAATCCGTTGTGTGCGGCCGGCGCGAGCGTGCGGGCAGGCACGCAACCTTTAGACTACGGGCTTTCCCGGCCTTTAGGCAGGCCGAACACAGAGGGCTGACCAGCCACGTACTGGTCGAGTTTCTCCCAGACGGACTCGTCGCCGCACAGCTTGTCGCTCATCTCGGCGAACTCGCTGCAGGATTGCTCGGACTGGGCCTCGATGAACGCCAGGCGCTGCTCCATGTGAAGATGCGCCTTCGGAAACGGGAACATCGCAACGGCGCGGTCGAGACAGGCCCCCGCGTCTTCCGCCCCGATGCGGCGATAGGCGTCAGAGAATACAAGGTAAGGTGGGGATCCCGGCCATTGGCTCTCAAAGAAGTATTGAAGCCCCCCGTTGTCAATCAGGCCTTGCGCCGCATGGACCAGGCAGACGGTCTGCAGCGGCAGCGATAGGCCAAATGGATCGCCCCCTGCCTTTCTCACCTCGGCCAGCGTGAAGTCTATCGCATGCCTCAGCCTATCGTCTGATGCCATCGCCATACTCCCTCAATGCGATGACAAACCACCAGGAATCGCCTGCTCGAAATGCCGGTCTCCTTCCTCCTGGTCCTCCGGCGCCGCCGGGGGCTTCACTGCGGCACTTGCATTTCATCCCCCGGCGGCGCCGGGGGCTTTCTTACCGGCGGGAGCCGGAGGCCGCGACTTCGGGGCGGAGGCGGGCGGCTCGTCAAGGGCCGGTTCGGCCTCGTTGTTGGCCGGTGGGGCGCCGGCCTTCGGGGCAGCCGGCGGTGCCGGGCGCGGCGGCGCGGGGGTGGCCAGGTTGATCTTCACGACGCGGCCCTGAGTCATGCGCTTCACGGACAGGCGCAGCTCGCCCGGCTGGCCGGCCTCCTGCACAGCGCCGGGCTGGCCGACCGCCTGCTCGAAGTCCACGACGTTCATCATAGGCTTGTCATTTACATGCGTAATGATCTCGTACGGTTTCACGCCCGCCACCGAGGCCTTCGACCCCGGCTCGATCTTCGAGACGATGACGCCGGGCTCCTGGGGCCCCTTCTGGAAGTAGCGGCGGACCTCGTACGTGAGGTCGCGGACCGTCAGGCCCAGGGCGGCGGCCTTGTGGGACGGGGCGGAATCGAAGTACGGCGGGCCGGCCGTCACCGCGAAATCCCTCGACACGCTCCTGGAGTCGTGGAAGAAATCGGCCTTGAACTTCGTGCCGAACCCGAGGTCCGTCAGCGCACGCGCGAAGGTGTTCTCGGCGGTCGGCCACGGCTGCGGTATCCGCTCGAAGTACTGTTCCGAGACCTCGTCGAGCCTCTCCCACGGAAACGCGCCGCGATCCATCTCGTCTGTGACCTGGACCTCCAGGGGCTTCGGCTGCCCCTCGACCTGGAGCCGCAGGAGTATCCAGCCCGCCTCGACGCCGGCCTTCGCGGCGGGCGAATCGGGATACACGTAAGAGACCATCGCGCCCGTCATGCCGTCGTGCGTCAGGTCGGATACCTTGTTCTCGCGGGCCAGGTCCCTCGTCAGCGGCTGAAGCTCCAGGCCCAGCCACGCCAGCCGCCGCTCCTCCGCCTCGGTCAGGGGGACGTTGTGCGGATCGGAGGCCTTGGCCAGGTCCCCTGACAGGACCTCGCCCAGGTACGCCGCCGCCGTCAGGCGCCCGTCGCGGGACGAGTAGTAGCGGTCGCGGGTGGTCACCTTCTCGCGATGTGCCACCGGCAGGGCCACCAGCGCGCCGGCCGGGTCGAACAGGAACACCGCCTCATCGCGGCCCGCGACCTCCGGGTAAAGCTGGCGGCGCCAACCCAGGTCGAACCCGAAGATGCGGCTGTGATTGAAGTAGACGGTCCGCTCCTCGCCGTGGACGCGGATCTCGGCGGCCGGGAGGAACGCAAACCGCGTGTCGCGGATCGGCGCGGCAGAGAAGGCCATCGCCCCGGCCAGGGGCTTATCGAGCCGGGCCGTGAAGCAGCCGTAATCCTTCAGCGATGCCTCGAACTTCGCGGTAACCGGGTCGCCCGCGCCCGGGGTTGCTGCGGCGTCGCCCCCTGGCACGGCTTCGCCAGGGCGCAGCCCGGCTTCGCCGGTGCGGAGCACGGCAGGCGTACCTTGGCCTGACGGCTGGCGAGCCGGGTGGACCTCCACCCGCTCCAGCCGCGCGGTCACCTTCGGCCTCAGGTTCGCCAGGACAAGCACCCGCCCGTCGGCCAGGATGATGCCGGTGACGTAGGCCTCGGTGACCTGTTCGTCATCGTCGCGTCCGCCGCGGTACCGCGCGCCGGTCTCCTTCTTCGGGGAGCGGAAATGGAGCGTCACGCGGACCATCGCGCGGTCGACCTTCTTCTGGAGTGCGTCGAGCATGGCCGCCCGGTCGGCCTCGGTGTAGAAGGCCCACTTCAGGGGCGATACCTGCCAGGAATCGTCGGGCGGAAGCTCGTCGTTCATCGACAGTCCCACGGGCGCGGCCGACTCGTCGACGATCAGGGCGCCGCTCGGCGCCTCGACGTACTTGCGGCCGGACTCGGCCACAAGGACCGACGGCGACCACGCGCCGACGACGGTCGTCCACTCGCCGTCGATCTGCTCGTAGGAGACCGCCAGGTACGGCCCCTTCTTCTTCGCCTCGAAGGCGAGCGGCTTGGCGGCCTTGAAGGGTTTCTCGAGCTCCACCAGGACGGCGTCGTTCGTCTTGAACCACCCGGCCACGTGGGCCTTGACGAGCTCGTCCCCCTGCCGCACGGCCACGCCCTCGATGAACCGCGGGTGGATCATGATGTCGCCGGTGACGACCTGCGTGGGCGATACGAGGAATCCGCTCGTCTCAAGGGGCCGCTCCTCCTCGAGGACCGACCCGCTGGAGTACCCGCGGCGCCTGGCCGTCGGAGGGCCGGCGCGCGACCAGCCGCCGGCGTACGGCTCCTCGCCCTTATCGACGCGCAGGGTGTACTCGACCCGGACGAGCGACGGGGCGACCGCCGCCGCCACCGCCGCCTGCTCGGCGGGGGTAGGAGGCTCCTTGGCGCCGAGGGCGGCAGGGGCCGCGACGAGCGCCGCGAGGGCGGCGAGAATCAGTGCGCGATATATCATGTTATCTCCTTGTGTTGTGAAAACGCGCCGGGCAAGCCCGCCGGCTGACCCGTCGCGCAGGGCCACGCACGACGCCCGTCGGCCCCCGGTGTATTCGCCGGGGGCTGAACACACAAAGACGCGCCGAGCAAGCTCGGCGGCTAACCCGCCGCGCTGCGCATGCCCTTCATTGCCGTAGCCTTTGTTGTTGCCTGTTGCCCGTTGCCTGTTGCCGCGTTTCCCGCCGTCATTCCTTCTCGTAATCGCGCAGGTAATCGAGCACCACCTGCCGCGCGAGGCCGTTGCGGATCACCTGGAGGACCATCCGGTGCCGCGTCGCGATGCTCCCGATGGCCTCCTTGTGCAGGCTGCGGACGTCGTCGAGGGTCGCGACGTCCTTGCCGTCGACCTTGACGATGATGTCGAGGGGCCTGAGGCCCGACTGGGCGGCGTTGCCCGGCTGCTTGATGCCGAAGACGAACACGCCCTTCTGGCGGTAGAAGAAGAGGTCCGGGTTGTCGAACTGGTTGATCTCGCGCACCGTGAAGTCCCACCGCGGGCAGTCGAGCTCGGAGCCCTCGACCTTGCCCTTCTCGCGCGGTTCGATCTGGACGGCCACCGCCGCCGCGCCGCGCGCGAGCTCCAGCTTCACGGCCTTGTGCTTCGGCAGGAGTCCGAGCATGCGCCGGACGGCCGGCAGGTCCTCCTCGGTGACCGCCGCGACCGGCCGCCCGTCGACCTTCAGGAGCCGGTCGCGGGCCAGGATGCCGGCGTGGCGGGCGGGGCTGTCAGGGTCGGTCTCCGAGACGATGACGCCCTCCGTGCCATCGAAATAGATATTCTTGTCGAAGTCTCTCAGCGGCTGGAGCTGGAGGCCCGTCCAGCTCCAGTCGACCTTGCCCGACTCGCGGATCTGGGCCACGATGTGCCGGATCGTCGACGCCGGCACCGCGAACCCCACCTCCCCGCCGAAGAGGATCCCCCGCGTGTTGATCCCGATCACCTCGCCGGCGGTGCTGACGAGCGGGCCGCCCGAGTTGCCGGGGCTGATCGACGCGTCCGTCTGGAGCCACAGGCTGTACTGGCTGTTCTCGGGCAGGTACCGCCGGGCCGACGAGATGATGCCCATCGAGATCGACCGGCTGAGGCCCCACGGGGCGCCCATCGCCATGACGAAGTCGCCTTCCTGGACCACGTCGGAGTCGCCGAGCACGGCGTAGGGCAGGGGCTTCGAGTCGGCCGGCAGGTCGAGATGGATCAGCGCAAGGTCCGTGTCCTTGTCGGAGCCGGCGACCTTCGCGGCCATCGCGCGGCCGTCGTAGAGGAGGCATCGGACCTCGGTCGCCTTGTCGACCACGTGCCAGTTCGTCAGGACCTCGCCCTTCGCCGAGATGATGACGCCCGACCCGGAGACCTCCTGCGAAATCTTCCGGCCGGACTCGTGCGTCTCCTTGAGAACCTTGATGTAGACGACCGCCGGGAAGACCTTGTTCTTGGCGGACTGGATGACCTGGCGGAAATCCAGGAGGTCGTCGAACGGGAGCTTGCCTGCTGCGGGCGCCGGCGCCACGGGCGAGGCTGCGGCCGGCGGCCCGGCCTTCTCGGCCGCCACGAGGGACCCCGCGATCAGGGACCCCGCGATCACTAGTGACAGTAGTGTGCCATAAAGAGATGCTTTCATGGACAGATTCTCCCTCCCGGGCCTTGCGCCGCGACCGATTATCATACGTGCCCCGCCGCCGCATGTCACGAAAATGTCGCACGGGCGATATGGGAATGCTACAATCACTCGCCGTGAATGCACGGGGCGGCGATGCGCCGCTTGCACAATCAGGTCCCCGTGAATAAACGGGGGGCCGGTGCGCCGCTTGCACAATCAGGTCCCCGTGAATAAACGGGGGGCGGCAGCCGTTCATGCAGGCCGCGGCCTGCCTGGCAAGGAGGTGAACCGTGATCCGATCGACCATCACCGCGGTGCTCCTCGCCGCCATGGCCGCGGCCGCTGCGCCGGCCACCGCCGCGCCTGCCGAAAAACCAGCCGCGCCCGCGGCGTACGATCAGCCCGCCGTCGTCCTCGAAGTGATCAAGTCCGGCGGGCCGAACCTCCTGAAGCCCGACGGGTGGCGGCCGTATGAGACGGGCTTCACGCGCGAGGATGGCGGGTGGCTCTGCGACAACGCCGCCGACGCGCGGGCCGCGCGCGGACTGACGCAAACCATCGTCCTCAACCAGTCCGCCCCCGCCCCTATCATCGCCTCCGCCTGGAGCAAGGCCGAGGGCGTCGGCGGCACGGCTGATAGCGACCATTCTCTATATCTCGATCTCATTTACACCGACGGCCAGCCGCTGTGGGGCCAGGTCGCCGCGTTCCGCACAGGCACCCACGACTGGCAGCGGGCCGAAGTGAAGGTCTTCCCGGCGAAGCCGGTCCGGTCGGTCACCGTCAACCTGCTCCTCCGCCGCCACGCGGGCAAGGCGCACTTCAAGGAAGCGCAGCTATCCGCGGTTGCCTCGGGCGATGGCGTGGCCATGTTCGACGGGCTGCCGGTGCGGGTCCGGAAAGACGCCCCCGGAAGCACGTGGCTTGTCCGCGACGTGGCCGCGGGGGGCGATTTCTGCGCCCTGCGCGAGACCCGCGGCGTCCAGGTGAAGGACAGCGCTGAAGGGTCAGCCGGGCTGACCCCTGCAAAGAGCGAGAGCGAGATCGGATTGACCGACACCACCGGCAAGGATCGGGCCTTGACCGTTGTCGCCGTAACCCATGTCGATGGCTCGGGGTGGAAATGGCTCGGGGGTCCGCGAAGGCAGGAGCCGGCCGAATCGCCGCATGAGTACGCCTCCACCACCCGCGCCGGCAACGTCGGGGCGAACGGGCAACTCTCGCGCTATCCCTTTGCGGCAGTCGCAAACGACAGGGGCGTGGCAATCGGTACCGACATGTTGCGGCCCGCCCTTTTCCGCACGGGGTTCAGTGCAGGCACAGGCTTGCTCTACGTCGCGTGGGACA
>Ga0315274_10014929_pt1 | contig 11015 bp, 10 predicted proteins | sample YL17G02_20_MG_FD_203700 | JGI IMG/M metagenome (GOLD analysis project Ga0315274, IMG submission 203700) | Sediment microbial communities from Yellowstone Lake, YNP, Wyoming, USA - YL17G02_20 | ecosystem: Environmental > Aquatic > Freshwater > Lake > Sediment | place: USA: Wyoming | collected...
CGCACGCTATGATCAACCTGGGACACCGCCCCAGCCGATACCGGGCACGCCGAATTTCACCGGCGGGACTCCCGGAACGGTGCTTAACCAGCCCCAGGCAGAAGAACGGCTGGCCGGCGCGATGCGCTCGCCTTCTCAGCGCCAGATCAACCTGCCGCTCAACTCCGGACGCATCAGCACCCCGCCGCTCAACACGCTGCGAATCATGATCCAGCAGATTCTGCAGGTGGATGGCTTCGACGGCTTGCTCGATCTGTATTTGCTCGACCTGCGCAACGCCAGCGAGTTGCACATGGTCACGCTGGGTGGGCAAGACCTGCCGCGCGAGCCGGACGTGGCCTTTTCGGCCGCTAGCTTAGCCAAAATTGGCATCCTGGTCGGCGTCTACCGCTACCTGGGGTCGGATCTCGACCCCGAAGCCGCGCGCTGGCTGGAGGAAATGATCACCCTTTCAGGCAACGACCCCTCCGATTGGCTGATGGAGCGGATCGACAAGGCGCGCGGCCCGCTGCAGGTAAGCGAGGCGTTGCGCCAGCTCGGGCTAGAGAACACCTTTCTGGCGGGCTATTACCGGCCGGGATCACCGGTGCTGCGCACCTTCACCACCCCCGCCAACCAGCGGAGCGACGTCAACACCCGCCCCGATGTGTACATTCAGACCACCCCGACCGACATCGGCTCGCTGCTGGCAGATATCTACCGCTGCAGTCAGGGCGGCGGCACCTTGCGGGTCGTCTTCCCCGAGCAGTTCTTGCCCGAAGTGTGCGGCCGCATGCTGGACGTGCTCTCGCGCAACAAGATCGGGGTGCTGATCGAGGCCGGCGTGCCCGACGGAACGCGCGTCGCCCACAAGCATGGTTGGACCGAAGAGTCCCTGGGGCTGGGGGCACTGAGCGACGCGGGGGTAGTCTTCACCCCTGGCGGCGACTACGTCCTGGCCGTCTTCCTGTGGAAGGAGGGCGGCATGGTTTGGGAGCGTGATTCGCGGGTGGTGGCCGACATTTCCCGGGCCACCTACAATTACTTCAATCTGCCGGTGGAATAGCCGCCCAGGATTGTTGCACGTGAAACCTTATCCCTCCCGGCTCGCAGACCGCGCGGCGGCCTGGGCCGGCGTTGTCCGGGCCACCAGGCTGTGATACACTGTCGGCACTTCGCACCGCAGCCGGCCATGCTGCGGCTGCGAGGGCCATCGGTTCATCCTTGCCCAACCGTGCGATCGTCGCCACCCTCGTATTCTTCCTAAGGAGGAGAATGGTCAGATCACCGCGCATCCCCTCTGTCTCGCGTGCATTCATCCTTGTGGTGTCCCTTCTGACGTTGGCAGCCATCACCTGCAGCGTCGGCGGCAGCACAACCGGGGACGGCAGCCTGCAAGCGACCAACGATGCGTTGGTCGCCCAGCTTACCGCCCAAGCCGGTGGCCAGCCGCCGCCGCCTGAGCTTACCCAGGCACCGGTCGGCACAACCGGCAACGCTGGCGCCACCGGGTCTTCGTTTAGCGACAACTTCTCGCAGGACCAGGGGTTCTGGTCTGTCTTCGATGGCATGACCATCGGCGGCAACCAGATGCTGGTGGGGCCCTTCAAGGACTGCGCCGACATCGACGTAACCATCGCCCCGATGTGCTTCTCGGTGTGCACTCGCTGCGGCATCCTGACCGACTACGACTTCACCGTGGAAGGGCAGTGGATCAAGGGCCCGACCGACCGCTACATGGCAGTCATCCTGCGCTTCGACGACAAGAACGACAACAACATTCCCGATCGCGGGCAGGATTATTTCCTCGCCTTCGCCTGGACGGCCGCCCCGGTGGACGGCGCCAACTTCTTCGTGGTCGAGTTCATTCCCATCAGCAAGACGGCGCCCTGGCTGTTCAACTTCTCCGATGACGGGCCCTTCTTCGGCGGCGACACGATCAACACCATGCGCTTCGTCTCGTCTCAGGATGGGCACCGCATCGACATCTACGGCGACGCCGGCATTCGCGCGGCCACCTTGACCATCGACAAGCCCATCATTGATGAACGGCTGCTTACCAGCCGCCAGTTCTCGCTGACGCGCGACACACCCCCGGTGACCTCCGGCAAGATCGGGCTGGGAGTCATCCAGCGCGGCGTGCAAGCTGCCTTCTCCAACTTCTCGATCACCATCCCCTAGAGTGCTACCCGCCGAATTCAAACGAGTCGCTCACATGAGCGGCTCGTTTGCGTTATCATCCCGGCGATGAGCTCTTGGCCCCCGGTCTGCGACTACGAAGACTCGCACTATCAAGAGGAGTTCTGGGAGCGCGGCCAGCGCGCCTACGAGGACGCCTGCGAGGCGCAAACGCTGCGCCGGCTGCTGCCGCGCAGCGGCCGGCTGCTGCTCGAGCTGGGCGCCGGGGCGGGGCGCAATACCTCTCGCTACCCCGGCTACGATCGAATAGTCCTGCTCGACTACTCGCGCACCCAGCTCGCCCAGGCGCGCGAGCGCCTCGGCGATGAGCCGCGCTACACCTACGTCGCCGCGAACATCTACCGTCTGCCTTTCGTCGACGGATTGTTCGACGGCGCCACCCTCATCCGCACGCTGCACCACCTGGCCCAGCCCCCCGAGGCGCTGATCGAAATCAGACGCGTGCTGGCCGAACGGGCGGTATTCCTGCTCGAGTATGCCAACAAGCACAACCTCAAAGCCATTGCGCGCTTCGCGCTCCGCCGCCAGACCTGGAGCCCCTTCACCCTCGAGCCGATCGAGTTCGCACCGCTCAACTTCGATTTTCATCCACAAGCGGTGCGCGGCTGGCTCACGCAGGCCGGCTTCCGCATCCAACGGCAGGTCACCGTCTCGCACTTCCGCGTGGGATGGATGAAGCGCGCGCTGCCCACGCGCATGCTGGTTGCGCTCGATCGATTGGCGGGCACCACCGGTGATCTCTGGCAGCTCTCGCCAAGCGTGTTTGCGCGGGCGCGCGCGGTCGGCGTGTCGCCAACGGCAAGTGGTTTCTTCCAATGTCCGGCGTGCGGGGGATTACCCCTGGAGGAGGTCGCGCCAGTTCATGGCACGAGCGGCCTGCGCTGCTCCTCCTGCCAGCGCCTGTGGCCGCGGCGCAATGGGATCTACGACTTCAAGGACGCGATCGAGGTCTGACCCAGCACCTGCCACACGGCCTCAGCTGCATCCACAGCGGCCGTCGGGCGGGCGATGCGCCGACAAGCTTCGGCGTAGCGGGCCAACTCCTCGGGGGACTCCAGCCAGTGGGCAACGGCCTGGGCCGCGTTGCGCGGGCCGGGCGCCCACACACCCGCACCCTCCTCTTCCACATACTGAACGTTGCCCTCTTCCTGACCGGGCAGGCGGCTGTACAGCACCATCGGCAACCCGGCGTTGAGCGCCTCGCTGATTGTGCCTGGTCCGGCCTTCGTCACCAGGATGTCGGCGGCGCGCATCATCGCGGGCATTTCGTTCACAAACCCGTAGATGTTCATCGGAATCTCCCATGGCACGGCCTCTAGGCGTGCTCGAAGTCTTGCATTTCTTCCTGCCACAACTACCATACTGCAATTTCTGTTGCTTTCGGCAATGGCGCGCGCCGTCGAGAAGATCGGGCCCATTCCTTCGCCGCCGCCGACCAGCAGGACCGTCGGCACATCATTCGTCCAACCCAACTCCCGCCGCAGGTCGGCCTTGTTGCCCGGCGGTGCGCAAAAGCGCTTGCTCACCGGAAGCCCAACGACGCGCATTCGATCCGCCTGCAACCCGAAGCGCATTCCGCGCCGGCGTGCTTCCTCGGTTGGAACCAAGCACAAATCGGCCCGCCGGTGGTACCACAGCGCGTGGGTCGAGACGAGATCGGTGACCTGGGTGATGAATGGCGGCCGCCGTTTGCCGAGAGCGCGCAACACCGGCGCATTGAACAGCGGATGAAAATTAACCACCAGGTCGGCTGGATGCTCGCGGACCAACTGGCGCGCGGCATTGCGGACCCACGGCCAAAAGGTGGCCGTGATGGCCCTCGCCCGGCTATGTCCGTCGCTGGCCTTGTAGCCCAACTCCCAGGCCCGTGGCCAGCGCACAAGGCGCGGATACCACTTGGGCATGCGGTTCAGTGGGTAGGGAGCATAGGCAACAAAGACATCCACCAAATCCATTTCTGCCTCGCCTGGGTGGGTGTCTTCGAGTGCTTCGACTACGGCTTCGGCCGCGCTGCGGTGCCCGCCGCCGGTATCCGAGAAGAGAACCAGAATGCGCGGAGATCCGTTATGAGGCCGCGGGTTCATGCGAACCTCGGTTAGCCCCATGTTTCATGCGCTTGGCGAGATCGCGACGTGGCAAGAGGATGCGATGCCCACAGCCGCGGCAGGTCAGACCAATGTCCGCCCCTAGGCGGACCACATTCCACTCGCTGCTGCCGCAAGGATGCGGCTTGCGCATCCGTACGACGTCGCCGAGCGCCAGATCAGGCAACATGCCGTGGATTATACAGTCGGCCGGAGGCAGCGTGGTAGAATTAGTCAGCGGGGTTGGCGACATCATCATGCGCTGCACTGCCGGCCATCTCCGCGCGTTCTCCTCGGGCACTCCCCGGTCTTCTCAATCGCAGCGTGGGCGGCAGAAGCGCACCAGGAGCATCAGTCATGGACAAGGAACGAGGCTCCGTCACCGTTAAGAAGGGGCTGGCGCAAATGCTCAAGGGCGGCGTGATCATGGACGTGGTCACGCCCGAGCACGCACGCCTCGCGGAAGAGGCAGGGGCCTGCGCGGTGATGGCGCTGGAACGCGTGCCGGCCGACATTCGCGCGCAAGGCGGAGTGGCGCGCATGAGCGACCCGGGACTCATCCAGCGCATTATGGAGACCGTCACCATTCCGGTTATGGCCAAATGCCGCATCGGCCACTTTGTCGAAGCCCAGGTGCTGGAGGCGATCGGCGTCGACTTCATCGATGAGTCCGAGGTCCTCACGCCGGCCGACGAGGAGCACCACATCCTCAAACATCCGTTTGGCGTGCCCTTCGTGTGCGGCGCGCGCAACCTGGGCGAAGCCTTGCGGCGCATCGGCGAGGGTGCCGCCATGATCCGCACCAAGGGCGAGGCCGGCACGGGCGATGTGGTGGAGGCGGTGCGTCACGCGCGCGCCGTGCTGGGCGAGATCCGGCGCCTGCAATCGATGGCCGACGAAGAATTGATGGCATACGCCAAGTCGATCGGCGCACCCTACGAGCTGGTCCTCGAGACCAAGAGCCTGGGATGCCTGCCGGTGGTCAATTTCGCCGCCGGCGGTGTCGCCACTCCGGCCGATGCGGCCCTCATGATGCAGCTCGGGCTGGATGGCGTGTTCGTCGGCTCGGGCATCTTCAAGTCGGGCGATCCGGCCAAGCGCGCCGCCGCCATTGTCAAAGCGGTGACTCATTTCCGTGAGCCGCACATCCTGGCCGAGGTCAGCCGCGATTTAGGCGAGCCGATGGTCGGGCAACAGATCAGCGCCATGCCGAAAGAAGAGTTGATCGCCGGGCGCGGCTGGTAGCTGCCGCCGCTCCGCGTGCGCCCCGCGCCGGCGGGCCGTGAGAGAGCTATGCGTATCGGAGTACTCGCGCTACAAGGGGATTTTGCCGAACATGGCGCCGTCTTGCAACACCTCGGCCTCGTGCCCGTCGAGGTGCGCCTGGCAGCGCACCTCGACGGCCTGCTTGGCCTGATTCTCCCGGGCGGTGAATCGACAACCATCGGCAAGTTGGCGGTCGATTTCGGTTTGATCGATCCGCTGCGTGCATTTGCCCGCCAGCATGCCGTGTGGGGGACCTGCGCCGGAGCGATCCTGCTCTCGCGCGATGCCCAGCGCGCGCAGCCGCTGCTCGAATTGATGGATATCACCATTCGCCGCAACGCCTTCGGCCGGCAGGTCGACAGCTTCGAGGTCCCCCTGCAGGCACCGGCCCTTTCGGGTGTTGATGACGGGCGAGAAGGCCCCTTCCCCGCCGTCTTCATTCGCGCGCCGCTCATCGAGCGTGTGGGGCCCGGAGTCGAAGTGCTGGCCCGCCTACAAGATGGCACGATCGTCGCCGCGCGCCAGGGACGCTGGCTGGCCACTTCTTTCCATCCCGAGTTGACCGGCGACGATCGGTTCCACCGTTACTTCCTGCGCTTGTGCACCCAGGGCGCGTGAGGACCACGCCGCACGCGAGTTACGGCACCCCAAGGCATTCTGGCCAACGATGATTCGCCCCTTCGAGCTTCACGACCTGGCCGGGTTACGGCGGCTTGCCGAGCACGGGGTGTGCCTCGACACACGTCTGGCGCTCACACGGGAAGTGCGCTCGCTGCCCACTGCCTTCTGGGCCAGCCTGTTCCCTGGCACACTGGCGAGAACGTACGTGTGGGAAGGTCAGCACGGCGCGGAAGCCTATGCCCAACTGCGGCACGGTGAGGGGTCGCCACTGGCGCGATTGATGTTCCTGGCACCGCGTCAGTTCCTCGACGCGCGCGCCTGCAGTTCGCTGGTCGAGGGTTTGCTCCGCGAGGCCGGACGGCGGGGTGCGCAACACCTGCTGGCCGAGGCCGAAGAGGGCAGCTCGATTTTCGGCTTCTTGCGCCAAGAATGTTTCGCGGTTTACGCCCGCCAGGCCGTGTGGGCTCTCGATCAGCCACGCCCCGTCAGCATACTCCCGGCCGGTGTGCTGCGCCCGCAGCGCGCGCGCGACCTTCTGACGGTGCGCAGCCTGTATGCGGCCGTGGTGCCGGCACTCATTCAACAGGTCGAACCGGCTCCGCGCGAGGCGCGCGGCTGGGTGTTGTTCCAGGAGGGCGACCTGGTCGGTTCGATCGATGTGCAAGGCGGCCCGCGAGGCATCTGGCTCGAACCGTTCTTTCACCCGGCCGCGCGCGACGTGGGCGAGGCGATGCACTCGATCTTGGCCAGCCTGCGGCCGACCGCCGCGCGCCCGGCTTATGTGTGCGTGCGTTCATACCAGAACTGGCTCGGGCTGATTCTGGCGGAGGCCGGCCTCGCGCGCTGGGGCGAACAGGCCGTGCTGATGCGGCGCATCGTGGTCCCGATCAGCGAGCGGCGCATGCTGAGTGCACCGGCCATCGAACACAGTGCCACGCGGGCCACGCCCATCCGCGGCCACAGCTAAGGCGTCCACCCCCATCCGGCGAGAGTTCTCTTCTATGACCCAACGCAAGATAACCGACGACCTGAACGCCATGCTCGATGTCCTGCCGCCGACGATCAGCGAAGCGCTGCATCGCATGGGCCGCTGGGACGAGCTCCTGGAGGTCATCCTCGACCTGGGGCGAATCCCTACGGCGCGCTACCTGGACGGCGAGACGGTGCTTGACGAACACGAGGTGACGCGCGAGTTGATCGACAGCGTCGTCAGCCGCATCGGCGAGTTTGACGCCGACAACCGGGCCGGCATGGAACGCACGCTGCACCGCATCTCCGCCATCCGCAACCGGCGCGGCCACATCGTGGGGCTCACCTGCCGCGTGGGGCGCGCGGTGTACGGGACCATCGACATCATTCAGGATCTCGTCGCCTCGGGCAAGAGCCTGCTGCTCCTGGGGCGCCCGGGCATCGGCAAGACTACCATGCTGCGCGAGGCGGCCCGCATTATAGCGGACGACAGGCGCGTGGTGATCGTCGACACCTCCAACGAAATCGGCGGCGACGGCGACGTGCCTCACCCTGCCGTGGGACGCGCCCGGCGCATGCAGGTGCGCCAGCCTTCATTGCAGCACGAGGTGATGATCGAGGCAGTGGAGAACCACAACCCCGAGGTGATTGTCATCGACGAGATCGGGCGCGAATTGGAGGCGGCCGCAGCGCGCACCATTGCCGAACGCGGGGTGCAGCTCATCGGCACGGCTCACGGCGTTACTCTCGACAACATCCTGCTCAACCCTACGTTGGCCGACCTGGTGGGCGGGATCGAGTCGGTCACCCTTTCGGATGAGGAGGCCCGCCGCCGCGGAACACAGAAGACCGTTCTCGAGCGGCGCGCCCCGCCCACCTTCGATATCTTGATTGAGATTCAGGACCGCGAGCGCCTGGCCATTCATCTGGACGTGGCGGAAGCGGTGGATGCCGTACTGCGCGGGCGGCCACTGCCGCCGCAGTTGCGCTACCGCGACGAGCACAACGAGGTGCATATCCAGACCTTGGCGCTCGAGGCATCGCCCGGCCGCCGGACGCGCACGAGCCCGAACGCGGAAGCCGGCATGCCCTGGGGCGGCGCCCATCGCCCGCGGCCGCTGGCGGCCGAACCACCCAGCCTGGCGGGTGAGGCGTTGCCCTTCTCGCCGACGCCGCCGCACATGCCGCCCAGCCGCCGGCAACCGATCCGTGTCTATCCCTACGGCGTGGCACGCAACCGTTTGGAGCAAGCGGCACGCGTCCTGCAGGTACCGGTCACGGTGGTGACGGACCTGGGCGAGGCACAGGCGGTGGTGACCCTCAAGGCGTACTACCGCCGCCGCCAGCATCTGATTGAGGATGCCGAGCGGCGCGGCATTTCGATCTATGTGTTGCGCGCAAATACCGTCGGCCAGATGGAGAGTTTTCTTTCCGATCTGTTCGACCTCAATCACGCGGCGCCCAACGACAGCCTGCTCGAGGTGGCAATGGAGGAGACGCACCGCGCGGTGCAGGATGTGCTCACCGGCACGCGTTCGGTGGACCTGACGCCGGCCTCGGCCTATATCCGCCGCTTGCAGCACCAGCAGGCCCGCCAGGCCAATCTGCTCTCCCAATCCTACGGCAAGGAGCCGCACCGGCGGGTGCGCATCTTCCGGGATTAGCCCATGAATCTCTTCATCACTCTGGAAGGACCGGAAGGCAGCGGCAAGTCGACCCAGGCGCCGCGCCTGGCGGACTATCTGCGGCAAAAGGGCTGGCCGGTTCTGCTCACGCGCGAGCCGGGCGGCACGCTTATCGGCGACCAGATTCGCAGGGTGCTGCACGACCTGGGCAATACCTCGATGCACCCGCGCACTGAACTACTGCTCTACTCGGCGTCACGTGCGCAAATCGTCAACGAGATTATCCGCGGACACCTGGCCTCGGGGGGGACGGTGGTCTGCGACCGCTATGCGGATTCGTCGATGGCCTATCAAGGGTACGGCCAGGGGCTGCCGCTCGATGACTTGCACGCCATCACCGACTTCGCAACCGGCGGCCTGAAGCCCGACCTGGCGCTGCTCCTCGACCTGCCGGTAGCCATGGGCCTGGCACGGCGGCACGGCAGCGATGAGTGGAACCGCCTGGATGCCTACCAGATCGAATTCCATGAACGCGTACGGGCAGGATACGCTCAGATGGTGATGGCCGAGCCCAAGCGCTGGGTTGTGGTTGACGCCAGCCTGGAGGCCGAGGCGGTGTGGCAGCAAATGCGCGAGCGGCTGGAGGCCTGGCTCGCGTCGCGCTAGAAGTCGTCCTCGTCGTCGCTGCCGCCGTTGCCGCCCACCCCGGGGATGGAGCTCTCGACCTCGTCTGGGCTTTCACCCGCCTCCAGCCGGTCGACAGCTTCGTCGAACTCCGGCCCAATTTCTTCGCCGGTCTCTTGTGACATGCGCCGCATCATGCGCGCCATCGATTGGGGATCGTTCTCGTCCACGTCGCCCCAGGAAGATGGGTCCGAAAGCGTCTCGAGGCGTGACTCTTCCGAGCGCGCCATACGCACCCGGCCGATCTTGCGGCGCAGGTGGGCGCCGCCGCAGTGCGGGCAGGTGGGAGCCGCACGTTCGTATTCGGTTATGGTCAGGTAGAGCGAAACCACGCGCTTACAGTCCAGACAGCGGAACTCGTACTCGGGCATGCTCAGCCTCTCTAAGCGCGGTCCACGTGCGCAAGGTCCTGAGTTATCATTATAACGACCCGCGCCCGGCGGCGCCTTACAGGAGACATCGTGCCAGACGATCCGTATGCTCGACCGCGCTATCCGCTGCTCATCGTGCTCTCCGGCCCGTCGGGCGTCGGCAAAGACAGTGTCATCCGCGAGATGAAATCGCGCGGGTTGCCGTTGCACTTTGTGGTCACGGCCACCACCCGCCCGCCGCGCGGGGACGAGGTCGAAGGACGCGACTATCTGTTTCTGTCCAAAGAGCACTTCGCCGAGATGATCGACCAGGGCGAGCTGCTCGAGTATGCCGTCGTGTACAGCGACTACAAGGGAATTCCAAAAAGTCAAGTGCGCCAGGCCCTGGCCAGCGGCCAGGACGTGATCATGCGGGTGGACGTACAGGGGGCGGCGACCGTGCGCCGCTTGTGCCCGCAGGCGCTGCTCATCTTCCTTACCACGCGCAACGAGCAGGAACTCGAGACTCGACTCAATGCACGCCGCACCGAATCGCCGGAAGAGCTCAAGCTGCGCATTGCCACTGCCCGCCAGGAGATGCAGCGTCTTGGGGAATTCGATTATGTGGTGGTCAACCCCAACCATCATCTGCACGAGGCGGTCGCCAACATCCTGGCCATCCTCGACGCCGAGCATTCGCGGGTAGACCACCGTCAGGTGACTCTGTGAGCGACTCGCCTTCCGGGCTGCCTCCGGCCGCGCCGCGCCACCCGGCACGCCGAGCATGGGTCACCTACACGCTGCTGTCCCTGACGGGCCTGGTCTTTCTGCTGCAGTCATTCTCCTCATCGCTGCTGGGCACCGACCTGCCTCTGGCGTGGGGCGCCAAGATCAATGCGCTCATCAGCCAGGGCGAGGTGTGGCGTCTGGTCACTCCCCTTCTGCTACACGCCAGCCTGCTGCACGCCGGGTTTAACCTGTATGCGCTGTACGTCATTGGCCCGCAAGCTGAGGCTCTCTTCGGCCGCTGGCGCTTCCTCGCGGTCTATCTGGTCGCCGGCATGGGTGGCATACTGGCCAGTTACCTGATGACGGCCGAAGCCTCGGTGGGGGCATCGAGCGCAATCTTCGGCCTGGTCGGTGCGCTGCTGGTGTTCTTCTACCGCCACCGGCACGCACTGGGTGAATTCGGCCGGCGCGGGCTCATCAACCTGCTGGTGGTGGCAGGCATCAACCTG
>Ga0315274_10014932_pt1 | contig 11014 bp, 6 predicted proteins | sample YL17G02_20_MG_FD_203700 | JGI IMG/M metagenome (GOLD analysis project Ga0315274, IMG submission 203700) | Sediment microbial communities from Yellowstone Lake, YNP, Wyoming, USA - YL17G02_20 | ecosystem: Environmental > Aquatic > Freshwater > Lake > Sediment | place: USA: Wyoming | collected...
TCAAGGCCAAACGGCTCATGGCCGGGTGGGACCAAAAGTATCTACTCCGAGTCCTCCGAATTTAGATGCGTTTGCCCTGGATAAATTCACCCCCAGGCCGCCGCCGCTTCTTATGGAATCGGCAGACCGATATCCGTAGGTTCATACGGTCCTGGGGCGGGGAGGTTCTTGGCGAAGGGGTTGCCGGCAGAGATGGGTCGGCCTATTGCAATTGCAGCAGGCCCGCAGGCACCTGCGTCAGAGGCGGGCCGGATCGCAGCGCCGCGGCCATGCTCCGGACGTACTCGCTCGGGTCGTTCTGGGCAAACCAGTCGCTGACCTTCTGGAAATCGCCGGCGGCGCCGTTGCCCAGCACATAGATCGCCATCATTCGCACGGGCCACCTCGGATGGCTCATGTTCTTCGCCAGCACCGCCGTCAGCTCCGCATCGAGGGGCATCCCGAGCATGTCGCCCATCGCATGGACGGCGACCACCCAGTTGTCCTCGCCACTGCCCAGAAGCAGCCCGGAATCACTGGTGAACGCGGACCGCAGCAGGCCCGGCATCCAATCGGCGTACCGGAACGGGTAGAGCGTGCCGCGATCGGCCATGATGTATTGCTCTCTGAGCAGGCCCGTGAACAACTGGGCCGTCCCGATCTTCTGGCCCTGCTGGCCGGACGAGATGGCGTTGAACCGGTTCCGCACGTACTTCGCGTCGAGCTCCACGCGGGGCCGTTTCACGGCGATCGTCACAGGCTTCAGATCCACCAAGCGGCTGTTCACGGAGCCGTTCTCGGCCACAACGGGATCGACATACAGGGTGAGCTGGATCTCCAGCGAGGCCTGAGGATGGGCCCGCAGGAGTTCCCGAAGCTCGCCCGTGGACAGTCTCACCGGAATGACGAAGCTCCTTCCCGGCTGGACGAGCAGCTCCGTGCGAACCGTCTGCAGGACCACGGGGGCGATCTCTCTCTGCAGGTCGCCGCTCACCCGGGCATCGATCCGCACGCCGCCCTTGAACAGGCTGTCCTCCGTGACAGCCAGCGGCTCGGGGCCCTGGTTGAGGATCGCCACCATGCCCTCGATCTCGCTGCCATAGGCAAACTCGCTGCCGCGGACGCTGAACTGGACCTGGACCATCTTGTCGGGCGGCAGGAACTGCGGTATGGCGTTCCTGCCGAAGCTCTCGGTGAGAAATTTCATCAGCAGATTCGTGTCGATCGGCGGGATATACTGGCTCTGCAGCTCCGTGAGCATCTCCCTTGCCCGCTCGGCCGCCAGCGAGCTGGCGTCCTTGGAAATCGCCATTCTAAGGATCTTGACGGCCTCGTCCTTGCGAGCCTCCGCCAGGTAGATCTTCGCCTGCACGATGTCCGTGATCTGGTTGCCTGCGCAGGACTTCACCAGCGGCTTGGCCCATTCCATCTGGTTGTTCATCGACAGGGCGTAGGCCAGTAGAGCACCGACCGACGGGGCGTTCGGCTCGACGGAATAGGCCCTGTTGGCCCAATCCAAGGCCTTCTTGGCGTTCGGGTCGGCGAAGCAGTAGAACCACGCGAATTGCCTGGGCGTGACCGGCCGCACAGGGGCGCCGCCCTGCTGTGCCGGCTGGGACTGCTGCTGCGGGCCGGACTGGAGCAACTGCTGGGCCCGTTCCTCCGCCTGCCGGAAGATGCGTCGCGCCTCCTGGAGATTGCCCATCTTGGCGGCGGCACGGCCGGCAATCGCTTCGAGGAGTATGTCAAACTGGCCCGTGTTGCGGACGCTCTCGGCAATCTGCAAGCTCACGGGCTGGCCGCGAATCGTGTTGTAGCTGCAGATCGCCCACGGCAGATAGATGTGGGCCGGCAGTAGCTCCGTCGGGTAAAGATACCGGAACGCCTCGGCACAGTACTGGTAGGTCAGCGATGCCGTGTCGTAGAGCTGAAGCCGCTCGGCGTACTGGGCGAAGTTCAGGGCCGCGTTGATGTCGAGCGGATTCTCCCGAAGGATCAGCCGCAGATGCTCCAGGACGATCCCCGGACCGATCTCGTCCGGGGCGGTCTCCGCCAGCTTGGCGAACGCGATCTTGTTGTACTTGTTGCTCTTATAGGCCTGCGTCAGGTAGAACTTGGCCGTGGCTAAGTCCGCCTTCTGCCCCATAAGGAACCCGAGCAGCATCGCCAGGTCCGAATCGACGGCCGAATTCTTGTTGCCGATCTTCGTGACCAGCTCTTCGAGGAGCCTCTTTTGATCCTCCCAGGACTTGGCCCTGTCCAGCAATTTCTGGATGGCGTCTTTGACGATCACGCGGTCGCAGGAGGGGCCGACGTAGTTCTGCAGCCAGGGGACAATCTGGTTCGAGTAGTCTCTCTCCGCCTGCCCGCCGGCCAATTGAAGCAGCAAAGGTTCGACTGGCCCGATACTGCCGTTGAGGCTCTTCGCGGCTGTCAAGAGCACAATCGCCTGGTCCGCCTTTGGGCCTGTGACAGTCTTCGAGTGCGCCACTTCGTAGGCAACGTCCCACAGTCGCGCTGCGGCCGAGGGAGAGGAAAGTGTTTGTGATGGCTCCTTTGCACGGGTCGAGGCCGGCTCAGGGAACGACTGCTTCCGGGCTGGGGTCTGGGCCCACCCTGGCGCAGCAGAGAAGACCATCGCCAGTAGCACCGCGACCGATGTGTCCCTGAGCATTCGTTTCTCCTTAAACGCCCGACAAAGAGTCGTACATACCAGTACTTCGGGTAGTGCTCTTTGCTGCTTTACAGATTATCGCCACCGGAGTGAGGAATCACCACGAATCAGCCGGCATGTCGTCCGATAAGCCGCAGCAGAACCTCCGTTCGCTTTCGCGTCCGACACCCTCCTGAACCCGCGCCCGGCCTCCCCGCAAACCACTTCAGTGGAGCGGAGATGGCCGCCTTGAACCCGCTGTATTGACGATCCGCCAAGTTTCACCCTTGCTACCACCACAATGGTGTATCACTCGGGGTCGAGATGGCTCGCAAGTCCTTCCTCATGCGGCTATTGCATCCGCTACTCCCTACCGGCTTTGACCAGCGATTTCAAGGCGTCCCCGGAATTCCCGGACCATAGGGGTGTTGTTCTCGCCGATGTATCGGAGAAGACTCGCTTTGGGGGAGAGGCAGTGGGACTTCAATTCGGCGAAGACTCCTTCCTGCGAGCCGCGTCCCTCGTGGAAGGCGGCCACCCGCTTGGCTCTCAAGGTCTTGTTCGTGACGATCACCTTGAACTCATAGCCATACTCATACGGTTCGAACAGGTCCAACTGGATCGGACCCTTCTGCTGCTTCTTGGCCCGGGTACGGAGGAACACGAACCGGAACCGTCGGTCCCAGCACTGGGGTTTCCAGGAGGTCTCGAAGTAGTGTGTCTCGCCGTCCACGCGTCGCCAGCGTCGGCGTTGCTCAATCATCTTCTTGAGTTCCACGAATCGTTCGAAGGGGACACTGATCGTGAACTCGACCCCCTGCCGCGCCAGGGTTCCGACGATGGCATCGCTGAAGAAGGCGCTGTCCATGCGGATTTCGATCAGCGCATTCGGCAGGACGGCCCGAACCGCCTCGACACAGGCCAGAATGAACGCTTCGGCCCCATGGGAATCATGCACGTTGCCCGGACGAAAGAGGAAATCGAGGACCTGTGCGGTCTGGGCGATCGTACAGAACAGGGGGTAATAACTGCGGGCTCCTTTCTTCTTCTTGTTGAATCCCACGGCGGTTCCTTCGGCCCGCCGCTGGGTGGAGAGCACGGAGCCGTCAAAGTCCAACGTGACGCGGGCGGATTGGAACGTCCGCAGGCCGTCCAGGACCCTTTCTCGCAAGAAGCGACGCAGGGCTTCGACGCTCTGGGCGGTGGCGTGCTTGAGAACTCGGCTGATGGCGGCCGGATGAAAGACCTTCCCCCGGGCCACAGTCTGAAAGCAGCGGCGAAGCCGGCTCTTGAGATCGATGCTTGCGAAGAACTTCTGGAAGATCACCAGCCCGGCGAACGACGTCAGGGTCTGGTCCTCGAATCGCAATTGGGGCAGGGCATGGACTGTACTTCGAACCTCGGATCGGCGATACTTCATGGGGACCTCCTTGTGCTGTGCCTTGGATGGCAGTATTCCCCACGGATAACAAAGGAGGTCCTGTTTGTCCATAACAAAATCGCGGACTCGCGCAGAATAGTTCCGGTTGCGATGCAGATTCGAAGGCCGATCCGGACTTCACCTTCGGTGAGATCTACGAATCGCTTCCTTCCGTGCGAATCAGTGACTTTTCTCCGATACAAACCGCACATCCGCGAGATTTGTCTGATTGCGGTATGCAATCAAAGGGTAAACCACCCTCGCCTGAAGGCGGGGGTTTCACTCCCATCGTGGGACAATAAGGCATTATATGTCATTGCGAGCGTAGCGAAGCAATCTCAATCGCCGATCTCCGAGATAGGTCTTAGCCTTCGTGCGGGCCATTGTTTCTTTTGACAGGGTGCCATGTCTATGCTCGTGCGGCGGCAGTGCCTTTGGGCCTTTTTTCGTGGACTTTCGCGGCGACTTGGCCGATAATATCCGAGACGCCACGGTGCCTGAGTAACAATGCTGATGTGCATGAGCTCTGGGATGGATGGCCCGATCGAGAAAGTCCGCGATGAGTAAGAAAGCCATTGTAGGTGTCGTCGTCACGGCCGCAGCCGTCATCATTGCGGTAGCTACGCTCGTTTCTGTCCGCAAGGATGCGCTTCGCGTCGAGGATATCCTCGCCAACTACCAAGCGGACGCGGACTATACCGGCATCACGGTCAACTATCCCGGTGATGGGACGCTGTTTCCGCCGGAGATCGTGACGCCGACGTTCTGGTGGACGGACGCCAATCCGGCGTCCACCGCGTGGCTCGTCCGGATCGAGCTCGGCAATGCAGCACCGGCCATGAGTTTCCTGACGCGCCAGCCGCGGTGGACGCCGGCGCCGCAGGACTGGGAAACCATCAAGAAAGGTTCACTGGAGCAGAACGCCCACGTCGCCATTCTCGGCGTCGCCGCCGATGATCCCCCGAAGATTCTCACCGGCGCTCGCATGTCCTTCGCGATGTCGAGGGATGAAGTTGGCGCGCCGCTGTTCTACCGCGAGGTGAACCTGCCTTTTATCGACGCGGTCAAGGACCCGTCGCAGATCCGCTGGCGGTTCGGCTCGATCTCCTCGCCACAGCCGCCGCCGATCATCCTGCAAAACCTGCCCGTGTGCGGCAACTGTCACTCGTTCAGCCGGGACGGCAGCGTGCTCGCGATGGACGTGGACTACGCCAACAGCAAAGGCTCGTACGTGATCACGCGGGTCCAGCCGCAGATGACCCTGGCCACCAGCGACGTCATCACCTGGAACGATTACCGCAAGGAAGACGGCGAGCAGACCTTTGGCCTGCTGTCGCAGATCTCGCCCGACGGCCGGTACGTCCTCAGCACTGTCAAGGACAAATCCGTCTTCGTTCCCCAGCCCGCTCTGGCCTTCTCGCAACTGTTCTTCCCTCTGCGAGGCATCCTGTGCCTCTACGACAGGCAGACGGGCACGTTCCGCGCCATGCCTGGCGCCGACAATCCCGAGTTCGTCCAGAGCAATCCCACCTGGAGCCCGGACGGCAAGTACATCATCTTTGCCCGGGCCGGGGCGTACAATCTCAAGGACACCCGCGGCCAGGGCAAAATCCTCCTGACCCGCGAGGAGTGTAAGGAGTTCGTCGAGGACGGCAAGCCGTTCCTGTTCGACCTCTACAGGGTCCCGTTCAACGACGGCCAAGGCGGCACGCCCGAGCCGATCCGGGGCGCTTCAAACAACGGCGTGAGCAACTTCTTCGCGCGGTACTCGCCGGATGGGCGATGGATCGTGTTCTGCAAGGCCCGCAGCTACATGCTGCTCCAGCCGGACAGCGAACTGTACATCATCCCCGCCGAGGGCGGCGAACCTCGCAGACTCCTCGCCAATACCAGCCGAATGAATTCCTGGCATAGCTGGTCGCCAAACGGCAAATGGCTCGTCTTCGCCTCCAAGGCGTACTCGGATTATACGCAGCTCTGCCTCACGCATATCGACGAGAACGGCGAGAGTACCCCAGCGGTCCTGCTGGCCCATCTGACCGCGCCCGACCGGGCTGCCAATATCCCGGAATTCGTCAACGCCCAGCCCACCGCCATCGTCAAAATCCGCGAGCAGTTTCTCAACGACTACTCCTTCGTCCGGGCCGGCAACGAGTTCTTCAATCACGGCGAGGCGGACAATGCCATTGCGGAGTACAACAAGGCGCTGGAGATGAATCCCGACAACGTCATGGCCCACCACAGGCTCGGGTTCCTCCTCTACCAGGTCAAGGGTAAGTTCGACGAGGGGATGACGCATCTGCTCAGGGCCTACAAGTTCGACGCCCAGGACGCGCGAATCCAGTACGACCTCGGCATGGCGTACATGCATCAGGGCAAACTGGGGGACGCCGCTCGTCTCTTGTCGGAGGCGATCCGGCGGGCCCCGGACGGCTTCGACACCCAGTACGAGCCCGTGCGGATGCGGCTGAGCCTCGCGCAAGTGCTGATTGCGGCGGACAAATCGAAGGATGCCACGGTCCCCCTGCAGGATGCGCTGCGCCGCAGCCCCAACCATCCGGAAGTCCACTATCGGCTGGCGTTGGCCATGGCCGATCTCGGACGAACCGAGGAGGCCCTCGCCTACTACAACAAGGCTGTCAGCCTCAATCCCCGGGTGGACACATCGCCCGCACTGCATCACCTTCTGGCGACCGGCTACCTGCAGAGCCGCAAGTTCCGTGAGGCCCTCCAGCACGAAGAGAAGGCCCTCGCCCTCGCCCGCCGCCAGGGCGATCAAGGACTCACCACTAAGATCGAAGACCAGATCGCGCTGTGCAAACGCCTGCTTGAAGCCTCCAAGTGATTTCAGATTTCGGATTGCGGATTGAACGGATGACGGGTGGCAGCGGCAAGCGCGAGCTTGCCGATGGTTTATCCATCCGCCATCGGCAAAGCCTTCGGCCTTGCCGCTGCCACCCGGATACAGACAGCAAGCCGCCGGAGACTCGTTTCATGACGCCTCTTAGGTCGGCAGGAGATCGGCGGCTTGGGCGTTCGATTCCACTTGCTGGACGTTCTTGCAGCCGGGGATGACGCATGTGACGGCGGGGTTTTGCAGGCACCAGGCGAGCGCCCATTGGGCCATCGGGACACCTTCGGGGACCTCCGTCTTCCTGATCTGTTCGGCCTGCTCGACAAGTCTTCGGCGTTCTTCTTCGCTCTGCCAGACAGCCCGGACGTCCGTCTTCGCGAACCGCGCCTTGGCGGTGTACTTGCCGCTGAGGAAACCACTGGCCAGCGGCACCCGCGCCAGCACGCCGAGGTCCTACCGCCGGCAGGATGGGAGAATCTCCCACTCGGCGTCGCGCTGGATGCGGTTGTAGACCACCTGGATCGTTTCCGCGCCGACCTGCGAGGCCGCATTCACCTGGTAAATGCTCGCGCGCTTGCTGCTGACAGAGATGCCGAGGTGCCGCACGGCGCCGGCATCGACGAATCCCCGCAGCGTGTCCCACAATCCCGGCATGTCGAACATCGGGTCGCTGCCGCTGTGGAACTGGTACAGATCGATGTAGTCTGTCTGCAGCGCCTCCAGCGACCGGGCCAACTGTTCCTGCACCTGCGCCGGCTCGTAGAGATCGTCCCGCTGGAAAGGTCGTGTGAACCGGTGTCCGAACTTGGTGGCGAGGATCCACTGGTCGCGACGGCCCCGGATCGCCCTGCCGATGAGCCTCTCGGCCAGATGGTCCCCATAGCACTCGGCCGTATCAATCAGGTTGATGCCAAGCTCGGCCGCCTTCGCGAGAATCGCGTCCACCTCTCCCTGCTCGAACGCCTTGCCCCACTCGCCCCCGAGCTGCCACGTCCCCACCCCAACCACCGATACCTGCAATCCGGTCTTTCCCAGTCGCCTGTACTTCATAGACATCACTCCATGCACATCTGCCCGTACTTCAGCAGCAACAAGTCAACCTGTCAATGAAGGAATTCCTTCACGGAACATGTCAACGGCGTGACAGAACAGGGTCGATTCCGCTATCATGTCGGCATAGTCTCATGAGGAGATTCGTACGCATGACAGCTTCACTGTGGCTATGCATCCTGATCGCGGCGATGGCCGCCGGCACGCCGGGCCTGAGCATTCGTGAGGGCGTATTGCTGAGAGATGGCGCCCCCTGCCGCGAGATCGGCGTTAATTACTTCGATGCCTTCTCGCGCACGCTCCAGGATCATAATGACACGTCCTATGATACCGGATTCCGAACTCTCGCCCAAAATGGGATTCCCTTCGCCCGGTTCATGTGCACGGGTTTCTGGCCCGCCGAGATGAGGCTCTACAGGGAGGATAAGGCCAGGTACTTCGAGTTGCTGGATGGCGTGGTCCGCTCGGCCCAAAAGCACGGGATCGGGCTGATCCCCAGCCTGTTCTGGTACCTTCCCACCGTCCCCGATCTCATGCACGAGCCCTGCGACCAGTGGGGCAATCCCGCCAGCAAGACACACGAGTTCATGCGCACCTACACGCGGGAGGTTGTCACGCGGTATCAGGATTCGCCGGCGATTTGGGCCTGGGAGTTCGGCAATGAGTACAATCTGGCCGCGGACCTGCCGAACGCAAAGCAACATCTGCCGCCCATATCCGCGCCGCTCGGGACACCCGCGACCCGCAGCGACCGGGACATCCTCACGCACGAAATGGTGCGTACCGCGTTCCGCGAGTTCGCACGCGAGGTCCGCAAGCACGATCCGTATCGCATGATCGCCACGGGTAACTCGATCCCGCGCATCTCTGCCTGGCACCAGATGCGCGAGCACAGTTGGACAAAGGATTCACCCGAGCAATCCGCCGAGATGCTCCGGGGCGACAATCCCGACCCGGCGGACACGATCAGCGTGCACCTCTACAAGGACGCCACGAGCCGTCTTACGGAGGCCTTGGAGGTTGCCAAAGCGGCTGGAAAATCCCTGTTCGTCGGCGAGTTCGGCGTCGAGGGCGAGGGCCCCGAGGCTATGGAGCAGTTCCAAACGCTCCTGCGGCTCATCGAGGACACGCGGTTCCCCCTGGCGGCCCACTGGGTCTTCGACTACAAGGGCCAATCGCAGTGGAGTGTGCGTGCGGACAACGCCCGCTCGTATCAGCTCAAGGCTATCGCCGAGGCCAATAAGCGTATTCAGCGGACGGTGGATATCCCTGCTGACGTGCTCCGGGACAAGATCCGCGGTGGCTTGCTCGGCCAGCTCCTCGGCAATCTCAACGGCCTGCCGCACGAGATGAAGTACATCGCCGAGCCGGGCAACGTCACGCAGTACACGCCGTCGCTGCCCCAGGGGGCGTGGACCGACGACGATACGGACTTCGAGTGGGTGTACATCAAGGTGATGGAAGACGAAAACTGCCTGCTCCTGCCGCCGCAGCGGATCAGCCGGTTGTGGAAGGAGCGGATCAATCAGCGGATCTGGTGCTCGAACCTCTACGCGCGGCAGTTGATGGACCTGGGGATCGACCCGCCGCTGACGGGGATGGCCGTCTTCAATCCGTGGGCCGACTTCAACATCTCCGGCCAGTTCATCTGTGAAAGCTTCGGCCTGATCGCCCCCGCCATGCCGCAAACAGCCGCACAGATCGGCCTGAACTACACCCGCGTCACCATTGACGGCGAGCCTGCCCAGACCACGCAGTTGTTCACAAGCATGATCGCGACGGCCTTTGTCGAGAATGATATCGACGCCATTCTCGACGCCGGCCTGTCCGCCATCGACCTGAACAGCAGTGTCTCCCGGATCGTCCAGGACGTGCGCCGCTGGCACGAGGAGCACCCCGACGACTGGCATGCAGCGCGACAACTTTTGAAGCAGAAGTACAGCCTGTACAACGGTGAGATGCGCGACCGCAACGGCTATGAGCTGAACACCGGCTCGACGATCGCCGCCCTGCTCTACGGCGACGGCGATTTCGTCAAGACGCTGATCGCGGCGTTCAACTTCGGCTGGGACGCCGACAACAACGCCGCCACCGCCGGCACCATTCTCGGCGTGATGAAGGGCTACCGCTGGATGCTCGCCCAAGGCTGGCCCATCGTAGACCGCTACAGGAACACCACCCGCCAGAACATGCCCGACGATGAGACCATCACCAGCTTCGCCGACCGGCTCGTGGACCTGGCCGAGAGAGTCATCACAGAACAGGGCGGCGAGAGATGGGCCAGGGACGGCAGGATTGCCTACCGGATCAACAGGCAAAGACCGAAGTGCATCCAGCCTGCGGAAAGCCCCGATGCACAGATAGCCGCCTTGAGAGAGAAACTCCAAGGCGAGATCAAGGATAGCATCACGCACCCAGCCTCAAAGCAGCAATCGGCCCGTGCCGCTTATTGCGCCATCTGCCTCGATCTGGCTGAGTCCATCCGCAAGGAACACCCGCAACCGTGGTCAGACGCCGTGGCCACCCTGAGCGGTTACGAAAACGTAGTCCAGGCGATCTTCCACCACAGCCCCACGCCGCTGGGCGACACACTCCGCAAAAAGGCCCTCGCCGCCGGCCTGCAAAAGCCGCCGACCCGACGCGACCTCTGGTAGCCGCCGACCAAAGGTCTGTGGCCAATCTGATCGCCATCCGGGGAAATCTCCGAGGATTCCGAAGACCCCCGCGTCACATTCGCCTGCCTCCGCGGACATAAGAAAGAAAATGACAGCAGGTATCTTTTGCTATTGCCCTGTCTTCGCCCGCAAGGTACAATGAAGCCAGATTGGCAGGGAGAAAGCTATGAAATGTAGGAGATCATTTCGAGTTGCGCCCCTCCGTCCCACACCCTGCGCCCGCCATGCAGCGTTCACACTGATCGAGCTTCTGGTCGTGATCGCCATTCTCGCGTTGCTGATGTCGATCCTGATGCCGATGTTGCAGCGCGCTCGCAAGCATGCCAAGGCCGTCGCCTGCCAGGGGAATCTGCGGCAGTGGAGCATTCTATTCGCGACGTATG
>Ga0315274_10014933_pt1 | contig 11014 bp, 8 predicted proteins | sample YL17G02_20_MG_FD_203700 | JGI IMG/M metagenome (GOLD analysis project Ga0315274, IMG submission 203700) | Sediment microbial communities from Yellowstone Lake, YNP, Wyoming, USA - YL17G02_20 | ecosystem: Environmental > Aquatic > Freshwater > Lake > Sediment | place: USA: Wyoming | collected...
CTAATTTGCTTGCGAGAGCCTCAGTTATTTAGTCGTGTCGCTTGTTGATTTTGCGACACGATTCGATTCGATAAAAAGCTCAAGGTCTTTGGGAACAATGCGGTAGGTTCGACCTAGACGTATCGCGTCAAGTTTACCCTGCCGAATGTAGCCGTATACGGTCAGAACATGAACCTGAAGGATTCCGGCTACCTGTTCCGGGGTCAGTAAGTTGTTGTTAATATTCATAATGGTGCTTTGTAACCTGCCTTAGGTTCTCTATATCCTGGTCTATTTGACTATTGTCTAGTTGGTTCAAGCATAGGTAATTGTTTGGCTCTTGTGAAGTGTTTGTGTTCTAGAACATAATTCCATATTTTGAAAACTGGTCGAACACCTGTCTAGTTACGTACCCCCACAATTCAGGAAGTGCTACGGACCGATGCCCCACCTTTGAGGTCTCTCTCGTTCCACCGAACTTTTCATCTTCTTGTTCAATTTCGTATTGGTATTAGAACTCGAATCAGCCTTAGCGACTGTCGAAGTCCTTTGATTATGTCGTCGAGACTGCCCATTGGTTTTCCTTGCAAGGCCTCTTTTTTCAGTTCACTCAAAGCCTTCATTAAGCTTTCGAATGTGACCCACATAACTTCTCGTAGGAGGGCGCCGTATGGCGCAACGATTAGTTCCTTCGCCAATGACACTGCCCAAGCTGCCTTACCGAGCCCTTGCAGTGCACCCTCGAAGCCCGACAGTCCGCTATCTAAAGCAACGTACTTGTTTTTGGACGCTAACCCTCCGAAGATTAGTCCACCAACGGTTATAGCCAAACTGATCCCCATCTTTTTGTTGTCCCTGGCAAGTAATCCCATTCCTCTTGCACGCGCCCCTGCCTTTCTTTGCTCTTCCAGTGAATACCTCAGAAACTCTATCTTCAGATATTCCGCTTCCCTTTGAGATGCTTGAGAGCGAACCCCGATATTATGGGCACCCGTTTTCTATCAAGGCTAATTCCCCTTTTATATTGGCTATGGTCTGTGTCCACCTACTATCGGACATCAGTTTCTCCTCACCCTGTTTTGCACTTCTTTGATGAAGCTTGCCAGTTGGTTTTCCGATTGCTCACCCCTTTTCATTATTTGCTGCATTACACCTATGGCTTCTCCCGCCCTTAAGACATCTGCCAATAACCCATTGAGTTGATTCTTCATGTCAGTCACTTGCTGCTGCATTTGTGAAGCTGCGTCCTCACCGATGGCTCTCACATTCTGCGATGTTGAGGAAATAACGCTCTGGATCTCGCCTTCCAGAAGCGCCTTCCTGTTCTCCAGTTCAATGATTTGGCCATTTAGAACAGATTGCTTCTTAGCGAGTTTACTTATTTGCTTCACCTCGGCTTTTCGTCTGTTTTCAAGACCGGATATATCCCCGAATAAGCTCAATGTCGAAAAGAACTTCTCCTTAATCTGGCTATTGCTTATACCCTCTTTCTTACTGGTTTTCTCAATGAAGTTTGACAGACGTAAAAGGTCTTCATCTGAGAAGCCAATATCGTCGAGTCTTTTCAGCGATTCTTCCTTACCGTCGATTTCGGATGAGAGTTTACTCCCTTTTCTCTGGAGGTCTTTCGTTTCTTTATCTAGTAGCGATTTTTCCCCTTGGGCTTCTTTTATTCTTGACTCTAACCCATTCAACTTTGTTGTTTGTATCTCTATCTCATTTTTGAGCTTATCCTTGGTCCTCATCTGCGAATCGAATTGCCTGCTTAGATCTTCTATCACCTCGCTTAGGTCATTCTTATTCTTACTCAGTAAGTCAACTTCTGGCTGGAGCTTTTTAACTTCCTCCGTGATACCAGCATATTCCTCGGCTAATGTGTCGTATGATTTACCCTCGCTCTTCTCGAGCTCATGGAGCCTTAATGCTGCCTCAAGGAAATCTATGGCCGGAACGCCACCGGTAAGGAGTTTCTTGGCTAGCTCTGCCCATTCCTCCAGTAGCTCCGGCTTTATTCCCAAAGTCTGAAGCCTTTGGAAGAACAACAAGCCGAGTTGCGCTTGGAAGGGTTCAAGCCCCTTTTTCTTAAGGTCAAGAGACAATTGACGAAGGTCGTTTACCTGGTCAAATGAAATGCCAGGCACTGACAGTTTGCCATCTTCCAGCTCCTTGACTATATTGACTATACTGCCGTGAGAAATGCCCGTCGTATCCTCTATGTAGCTGTAAGGAAAGCCCTGGACGTAATACTCGGCTACCTCCAGTTTCATCTCTCTTGGTATTTCTCTCATGCTAAACCTCCTGCATAACATCGTGTCATTGGCAGAAATTTGACCTTTTGACCGACCATTTGGCGGCTCATTTGACCGACTACTTGACGATTCGACTGGCTTTTTGACAATATGACCCCCATCGTGTTTAAAAATAATTAAATGGTTAGGCTGAAAGATAAGGAAAAAGTTCTGCCTATTGTCACCCCATCCCCACCAGTTTTTACCATTAAGTTTCATCTTAAGGCTTCGTATTCTCAACTTTTCAATTCTATTTTAAGGGCACCATTTTTCTCATGCTACAGGGGTAATAAGAACGTTCATTATCTAGCCTATCAAGCCGCGATTAAAAAATCATAAAATTGGAAGGTAAAATATTAAGTTTTATTACATTTTCATTTCGGAGGCTTTTCGGCATAAGATAGAAGCGAGGCGGGAAGTGAGGGTCTGTGGTTTGCACAAATTTTGGTGTATAATGTAACAAATTTTGTTTGGCAGATTTTTGATTAGATGAACTGTTTGAAGCTTTCCAACAGTTATCGTTTGCGTCATTATCCGATAAATATTCTTCTAGGCTTATTGGTTGCCCTCGTAATAGCAGATGGCGTAATAAGCAATTTCCTTATTGCACACGGATTTGCGAGAGAGGGGAATCCCCTTCTGCAGAACTGGGTAAACAAGGAAGGATTCATGGTCATAAAGGTGGCGGGTGCGCTCCTGGCGGCACTCGCTTTGTGGGATATTTACAAGCGTAATCCCAGGCTATCACTCATAAGCACTACGTGCTTTGTCGCGGTTTACAGTCTAATCGTGGGCTGGAATTTAGCCATATTCTTTTTTAACCAGTTTTGATGTTAGCTTGTTTTTCCATTAAAATATAAAGGGAGGTAAGGAGAGATGTGTGAGACTTGTGCCGCTCATAGTAAGAAGGCTACCAAACCAGTTAAAGCAGCAGAGAAGGCTGCTCCAAAGAAGAAATAACGTTTCCTATCCTAATTCTCCTTTCGCGTAGAGGATAGCGCTTATAGCTGCCAGGCTAGCAGTTTCAGCGCGGAGAATGCGGTGCCCTAGACCAGCAGGGATTATCCTGTGAGATTGGGCGTATTTTACTTCGGAGAGGGGAAAGCCACCTTCGGGGCCAACAAAAAGAGCAAAAGCGTGAGCTTTTTGAAAAGAAGCGCTTTTAAGAATTTTGCTTAATCTCTGTCTTTTTTCCTCCTCCCACAGAAGAATAGCGGGGGTGCCAGCTTGTCTGCAAGCCTCTTCAAAAGAAACTACAGGGCGAAGAGCAGGCAACAAAGCCCTTTTTGATTGTTCTGCGGATTCCTGAATTATCCTTTTCCATCTTTCAGTTTTGCTTTCTGCCGGTTTTCTCATTATGCATCTTTCCGAAATGAAAGGGACAAAAGCGCTCACCCCGATTTCCACCCCTTTTTGGAGGACAAACTCAAATTTATCTATCTTGAGAAGCGCTTGATAAAGCGTGACTTTAGTAGTGGGTTCATTAGCACAGAAATCTTTTTTTACCACTCTACCCTGAACAAGCTCTCTGCTTGCCTTTTCAATTTCAACTTCGTATTCCCAGCCACTGTTATCGAGAACAACGATGAAGTCTTTTGGTTGTAGCCTGAGCACATGGAAGATTTGGTGTGCGGGTTCACCTTGCAGCGATACTTTATTCTGCTCAATCCACTCTTTAGGGATGAAGAATCGGTGCATTTTACAGAACCTTAAGCCGTGTCTACAGTGAAGGCTACGACTTCATTGATAGAATCGGCATTGCAGAAAAGCATTACCAGCCTGTCCATGCCCAGAGCAATGCCGCCACATTCGGGGAGGTGCGCTATTGCCCGGAGGAACTGGGTTGGCATTGCCATCTTCTGCCGCCGCTCTCGCTGTATTTTCTCTATCTCCATTTGGAAACGTCTCGTCTGTTCCCAGACGTCCCTAAGTTCAGAGTAGGCATTGGCCAGTTCCAGTCCACCTATGAAGATTTCTGTTCTTTCTGCCATCGTTGGATTATCAGGCTTGAGGCGTGCCAGCGAAGCTAGAGGTGCAGGATAGTCATAGAGCACGGTGGGCTGGTTTAAGGCGAAGCCGGGTATTACCTTACTCACCAGGTCATCATCAAAGCGTAGAGGGTCGGGGTCGGCAACGGGGTCCCAGCCAGCAGCATGAACAAAGGCATCTCGAACGGTAGTCTTAGGCCAAGGGGGAGCGAGGTCAATTTTATGCCCTTTGTATTGAATTGTGGAGCCCAGCCCAAGCCTGCCAGCAAGCGTTACAACCAACTGCTCCGTATCATGAACCATGTCCATATAATCTGCGCCGATGCGGTACCATTCCAGCATGGTGAATTCGGGGTTATGCCACCGCCCACGCTCGCCTTTACGGAAACAGCGGCTGATTTGAAAGAGTTTATCATAACCTGCAGCGAGTAGACGCTTCATGTGAAGCTCCGGGGATGTGGACAGCAGCCAGTCTTCGCTCCCAAAAGGCACAATGTGCAGCTCTGGAGCCACAGCCGGCATGCGGATAGGCGTCTCTACTTCTTGGAAACCCTGTTCCCGGAATAATTTACGAGTAAGCTCGTTGATTAAGGCACGGCGCTCCAGATTGGGCTTTATCCGAGCGAGCCGGTAGCTTTCATCTTCTTCGTCATGTGTCATTTCTTTGCGGAGACACGCTCTACATAGGTTCCCGTGCGGGTATCAATCTTGAGAATATCGCCGCTTTTGATAAAAGGCGGAACCGCAATAGTGTAGCCAGTTTCCAGAACGGCAGACTTCGTCTGTGCCGAGATGGTGTCTGTCCGACTTGATATCTCGCTTTCCTTTACCTCAAGTTCGACGAAGTTAGGGATAATTATGCCGATAGGTTTATCTCCCAGCATTGTTATATTGACCACGGTACCTTCTTTAAGGAAGTACTTTCTATCGCCAATGTATTCCTCAGAAAGGAATTGCTGTTCGAAGGTCTCTGTATTCATGAAAACATAGTGGTCGCCTTCGTTATAAAGATATTGCATCTCGTAATTGCTTGTGTGAGCCTCCTCAACTTTCTCACCAGAGTGAAAGGTGCGCTCAATAACAGTGTCCTCAAGCAGGTTTCTCAGCTTTAGGCGATAGATTGCCCGGCCCTTACCTGGCTTGACGAACTCTGCTTCATCTACGTTATAAGGAATATTATTGATTAATAGCTTGGTGTTCTTGTGTACGTCCTCGATATCCATATTTGCTTATTGCTCCTTCAGTATTGTGAAATAGTATTTGGGTTTCCTCTAATAACTGCAGAAAAATCTACTAAGGTTTATAGGAAACTTTAAGCTACTGAGCCATCTTTGTCAATAAGGAGAACCCCCAAATCCTGAAAAATTCTGCATAATAGAGGAAATTGCCGGATTAAGAAAAAGGGCGGGAAAGAGATACTCGAATAGCCAGCTAAAGCAAGCGTTACTGACGTAATACTGGTGTTTCACTTGCATCGCCAGTAGAAGCAGCTTTTTCTCAAAGAGCGGCTGTATGGGGTGCAGAAATTTACTTGATTGTGATTAAGCCTTGCTTTATGGCTACGACTACAGCTTCGGTTCGAGCGTTGGCGTTCAATTTGCGCAGGATTGAGGTGACGTGATTTTTAATGGTTTGCTCGCTTATGCCCAGTTTAACCGCAATCTGCTTGTTCAGAAAGCCCTGGGCGATATAGCTGAGAATTTCTGTCTCTCTCGGAGTGAGCGGGGAGATGAAGGCTTTGGTTTCGCTTTGCCAGGAGAGCTCTTGGAACTGCTGTAAAACCTGATTGGCTACATGCGGTCGGGCAGTCAGACTCTCGTTTATTGGGTGTTCGCCGTGAGCTACGCGTCTTATCATTTCAACGAGAGAATCAGCGGTAATCTCCTTGCTCAAGCAAGCTGCTGCCTGGGCTTTGAGTGCTTCAAAGAGTTTAGCATCATCGAGGTTAGAAGTAAGCATAATTATACCAATATTGGGCGAGCGTTGTTTTATCCGGCGGGCTACTGTCACCCCAATATCAGATGGAGCATCAATGTCGACAATGGCTACATCGGGTGGCAGATTATCGATGGTTGAGAGCACTTCGTCAGTGACCTCAGTGGCGCCCGATACTTCCATGTCTTCTATGGCGGAAACTGAGTGCTCTATTCCCTGCCGAAAAAGAGCTTGCTGACTGAGAATAAAGACCTGCGTTTTGTTTGTATTCATATTGTTATTAAATTCACCTCCTATCTCATAGTTGTTTCATAGTGGCATGGGCGTTTTCCATAATGGACGAGAAGACCTTTACTAGGTTTGGGTCAAACTGCGTGCCAGCGCAGCGCTTTAATTCTTCTATTGCTTCTTCATAAATAAAGATGTTGGAGTGGTTTCGCTTACAGGTCATAGCGGCAAAGGCATCGGCTATGGCTAAAATACGTGCCTCTAAAGGTATCTCTTCGCCCTTCAGTCCCTTGGGGTAGCCGGTTCCGTCATAGCTTTCATGGTGATGTAGAATGCCGGGTACACATGGGGCTAGGTGAGGTGCATGACCGATGATGGCTGCCCCCAGTTGGGGGTGGGCTTTAATTGCTTCCCATTCTTCATCGGTTAGCTTGCTTGGTTTGTTAAGTATCTCGTCGCTGACGCCAATCTTGCCTACATCATGAAGGAAGGCACAGGTGCTGAGTCGGCTGATTTCGAGCGGCTGCAGATTAAGAGCTTTTGCCAAGGCGATGGCATATCCATTCACCCTTTTGGAGTGACTGCGGGTGTAGTGGTCTCTGGCGTCTACTGTTGCTGCCAAGGCATAAATAGTGCTTGCAGACTCGCTTTCCTCTTTAGTCCAGCCGTCAACAATGGCTTCATCCGCTACCAGCATTGCCCCTGACGCACGGTAAGTTTGATTGCCGCCGCTTCTTTTGGCGTGGTAAAGGGCAGTATCGGCAGCAGCGATAATTTCATTGGGGCCTGCGCCATCAGCCGGCCAGCTTGCCAGTCCGAGACTGGCAGTAACTGGAATGAAACTTGTATTTAGTTCTGAAGCGACTCGTTTGCAGACCCGCTCCGCCACTTGGTAGGCGGCTTCGATAGCTGTCTGCGGTAGTAGAATAGCGAATTCATCCCCGCCGTAGCGGAACGCCTGGTCGGCAGTCCTGAGGGCTTTCTGGATGATACCGCCGACTTGCCGGAGAAGTTTGTCACCGGCTAGGTGCCCGAAATTATCATTAAAGGCTTTGAAAGAGTCAAGGTCAAGTATTATTAAGGAAAATACGCCGCCGTAGCGGGAGTGCCGGCTGATTTCACTGATAATAAGTTCATCCAGAGCGCGGCGGTTGAGTAAACCAGTAAGTTCATCAGTGCGAGCTTTTTCTTCAACTTTGGCATAAAGCCGGGCATTCTCAACGGAAACGGCAATATGGGCGGCTAACTCCTCAAGAAGCTTTAAGTGCCTTTCGCGGTAGGCGTTCGGCTGACAGCTAGCCACCACCAGATTGCCGATAACCTCATCTCTTATTATTAGTGGGATGTAAGCGATTGAACGGAGCCCGTGCTTGAGATGGTATTTGGCTGTTTGGAACCTGCTTTCTCGTAAGAGGTCGTGCTCAATTATGGGCTTTCGGTGAGTCGCTACCCATTCGGTAGCTGTGCCTTTTATTGGTATCCGTTCCCCTGCTTGCCAAGCTGAGCCAACCTCAGAGGAAAGCGTCAGAAAATAAACATCGTTTTCTTCAATAAGAACGATTGCTGCCCAGCTAACATCAACCGCCTTTTTTAGTTCCTTTATAAAGCTATCGTAGGTTATCCTGATATCCAGGCTGGAGGTTATGATTGCGCTTGAGCGATTGAGTATTGACAGTTCTTCCTCTCTCTGCCTCAGTTGTTCTCGTAGATATTCCTTCTCCATGCTTACTGCTACCCTGTTGGTAACTTCTTCAAGAAGGTTAGAATCTTCAAGCAAATACCTGCCCGACTTCTTTTTATCCAGCACTAAAATGCCGATTAGTTTATCACGGCTTATCAAAGGCACAAATAACTGTATCTCATTTGATTTGATTTCTTCCCTTTCCTGTTTCCATAGGCTGCGAAATTCAGGCAGGACGGCTAGATTCTCTCTGGTTAATATTTTTTGTTCACGTTTCAGGTACTCAACAATAGGGCTGTTTTTTTGCACTCGCAGGCTGGAAAGGGGATTATTTTCTCCCTCGGGTTCAACCACTTGTGCAGTGAAGTCTTCTCCGCCAGGCTCGATGAATATCAGGCATGCCTTCTTACAGCCTACCGCCTTTGTAACCAGCTTTAGCAACTCTCCACCTTGTTTTTTAAGGCTGAAAACATTGTGTATCTTACCGGTAAAATCGGCTAATTGCTGGCGGTAATCGTAGGTTTGTCCGCGAAAAGCCTTGCTCATAGTTGCGGAGATAGTATTACGGAGTTTGTAGACAAGTAAGGCGACTAAAACAAAAAGCAGAGTAGCGACAACCGTAGCTCTGGTGTCAATCTCAAAATTGAGCAGCGCATGAAAGCCAACAAGCAATAGCCAAAAGCTAATAGCGCTCAATGCTACGAGTGTCATCCAGATTATGCCTCGTTGCAGAACAAATCTGATGTCTACCAGCTGGTGTCTAATGATAGCGTAACTCAGAATGAAGGCATTGAGCATGTTACCTATATGGCTTACCGGGTACTCCCTTCCCCAAGGCATGAGAGCGGCAAAAGTAAATACGACAAGGACAGAGAGACCAACGAGCAAGGAGATAGTTTGATTATAGAGCACAGGATTATCTAAATGCTTCAGCCTTCTGATAAATACATAGTAGTTCCTGCCAGTTAAGATTAGGAGAGGAGTAGCTAAAAAGATAACCCCTTTGCCGTATATGGGATAGAGCTTGCCACTGGCGGAGGAGACTCCCTCCGGGAAGTAACCCAGAGCCGCCATAATAATTATAATTGCCAGTGTGCCATAGGCGAGCAGCAGCCAGCGATTCTCTCCGGCGGGGAAGAATGAAGAGCTGAAGAAATGGAATTGCACAGCCATGAAGGTGAAAAATACAAGTACGAATCTAGATAAAAGCAAACTATATTGGGGGAAGAAATTGCTTCGCCAAAAATAGTCGGTGAGACTCCACAGCATGGCTGGGATGAGGAATAGGACGAAGAGCTTTTGCTGTCTTTGCCATGGTCGGCTTGCCATGGTTGTTATTAGCAACGGAATATAGGCAAGTGTGGCAATTAACGGGAATAGAGCGTAAGTATTCATTTATGAGGCAATTATTACCCCAAATATGCCAGCTGTCAAGTGAACGTGGAGTAGGCGGAAAGTAATTTGACGAAAGTTATACGACTAAAGTACTAGTGGGCAGCTACAGCTTCTGTTTGAGCAGCAACCTTGACTCTTGGCAGCACTTCTGGTGTGGCAAACAGAAGAGACAGCACCTTGTTCGGCGGGTTGATATGGGGTGGTTTCAGATGAGCTAAGTCAGCGCCCTCAGCACGTCTTCGGGCTGTGTAGTTAGCAAAAGCTCCTGCGGGCAGCAAGGTAACCTTCACTTCGAACTTAATAAAGCCGGCGAAATCGTCGATAACCTGAGACGTTGAGTGGTCCCCGTTACCTGACTTCACAATCTGTTGATACACTGCCTCAGCTATTTCCTCTTCACTAACTCGGCTACCATTCTTAAGCTCAATGCAGAGATTCAATACCGGCTCGCCGGGTTCCTTGGAAGCTATCCAGTCTTCATAAGCGATGCCCGTATTTTCTATTGCGTGCCATATAGATTTTTCTGTTAGACGAACGACACCGAAGTCAATAAGGTCATCAGCCCGCCGCTCAAAAACCATCTGCGGGATATTTATGCCCAGTTTTTCGTTGCGCAGCGAGGTGATTCTGACCATATCACCGATTCTATATCTGGTCATAGCGCCGCCATGGAAATTGGTGATAACTATCTCATAGTTTTCCCCGGCTTTTACCTCGTCAAGCAAAATGGTCTTCGGGTGGTAATCATGGTCAAGCTGCCATTTCCACCATTCTTTTTCGGGTATGAATTCAAGGAAATTGAGGTTAGGAACGAAGGTCATGCCATCGTAATCCCATGTCTGGGTAGCGATTATGCTGCCTTCGGTGCTGACATACGCATCCAGCGGATATCTTCCCCAGAGATGCTTTATTTTATCTTTATAAACACTGCTATCAAGGCCGCCGCTTATAATCCCTTTCACTGACCACAGGTCTCTGGGTAGCAGAGGACGCCCGGCGAATTTACTCCTGGCAAAGCCCTTGGTTAAGCGGAATAACGCCTTAGGCTGCGAGAGCAAAGGACGGATATCTATCTTTTCTGAGGACTGGCTGAACTTGTCTCCAACCGCAACTAGGACAAGAGACAAGCCGAAAAAGTAATCAATTCCCTGGGATAAGGCTTGTTTAAAGCCAAGTCTTATTCTTTCTTCAAAGGACAGGTTTTCGGCTTCGCCCAGAGAGGGCAGATAGTCTGTGGGCGTTTGTTCCAGCAGCATGGTGGCAAGGGCGCCTGACATGTAGGGTCGTGGCGCCACCGTGTAGATAATCCTTGGATGCGCTTTTACCTGCGAGAGGTCGCCTTTTCCATTGCAACAGGACAATATTCCAATGCCATATATCAGTACACTTAATTCATGATTGTATGTCTGGGTTATCGGTATCCATTTGCACGGGTATTCACCTGACCTGCCTGAGGTGTGAACCCATAGTGCTGGTTTTGCCGGTAATGCGTCCTCTCTTTGTTCGGCAAGCTCGGGGCA
>Ga0315274_10014934_pt1 | contig 11013 bp, 9 predicted proteins | sample YL17G02_20_MG_FD_203700 | JGI IMG/M metagenome (GOLD analysis project Ga0315274, IMG submission 203700) | Sediment microbial communities from Yellowstone Lake, YNP, Wyoming, USA - YL17G02_20 | ecosystem: Environmental > Aquatic > Freshwater > Lake > Sediment | place: USA: Wyoming | collected...
GTGTATCTCAAGGGCGGACCGCGGTATGCGCTCGGCGGGTACCTTTTCAAAGCGGAACCGCCGTTCGGCGTGCTCACAGCCGCCGGCGTTGTCGACCAGGACCTTCAGGTGTCTGCGCGAACTGGTGTCGAATCTCGCGTTCAAACCCGCGGTCATGTCCGACATCCATGCCAGGCTCTCGCTGTCATCTTCGTGCGCCGAGCAGCTCTTCCTGAAGGCCTTCGGGATCACGCCCGTGGGTTTACCGGACGCAACTGCGCATGGCGCGCGCCAGAGAGTTGCTCGTGGCCTCACGCCTTAATGTCAAGCAGGTCGCGCGAAGAGTGGGCTTTGGCGATCGCCTGTACTTTTCACGCGCGTTCAGGAAGCATTTCGGCATGCCGCCCTCAAAGCTTGTGAGGGAGTACCGGCCCAAGTGGACGTGAGTAAACGCAAACCGACCCGTCGTCGAAATAGCCAGTCTCTCCGCACTTGCCGGCGATATCCCACCCTGGGCAAAAATGAGCGCTGGTTTGATCAGCGCCGCGGCGTAGCTATCCTCGTAACCATGTTTACGCCTTTCGCCGTAACCATTCTGACAAGAGCGATGCCTCCTGCCGGCGGTTGTGGAAGCGTGAAATCTTGTTGACCTTCGCCTTTGAATGAAGCCATGCGTTTTCCCGAGAAGGCAAACACGTCCACGCGAAAAGGCCTGCTTGACGAAGCGTGAATAATCATCCAGCGTCCGAACGCGGCCGCCGCCAGCCGGTCGGCCGTGAATCCAGGCCTGGTTTGCGCCGCGGTCTGGGTCTTTGGCGCGATGGTGAACGCGCTGTCCGAAACGTCGTATTCCCAAGCCAGGGGCTGATATGGTTCGATACGAATCCTGCACAGCGTTGAAACCGTAGACATACTCCCGCCGCCATTTTTATCTAATGAATCGGGAATCGTCCAGTTATACGTACCCCATGTCGCGCCATAGTCGGCTTTATTAATTCCGTAATTGCCGGTGAAATTCTGGAAAGTTCTGCCGTTATCGACCGATAATTTCAAATACACCTGGGTCCGGGCTAACGTATCCATGCGGAATTGTATCTGCACGGTCTGCCCGACGGAATATTTCTGGCCGCCCAAGGGCGACACGAGCGTCACCGATTGAAGCAAATTCTGCATCACTTCAAAACCCGCCTCGAATACTTCGCCGGAAGATGCCGTAGCGGCTATGGACAGGCCATTGGCGCGCTGCACTACTGCCGAAAAATCCAGCGCTAATGCCTTGTTCGCGCCGCCGGACCTGAGCACTTTGAATTCGTAATCGGTATAGAGAGTGCTCTCGCCCGCTTTGGCCGATTGGGAAGCAGATGCCGTCGGATCGGCGGCCCAGACGCTATTGCTCATGTCCCAATACATATCGGAGTATTGGCCGCCGTTGGCGCATTTCAAAGAATTTTCCGCATTGGGATAGAGGATATAATTGCGCAGAGGATTGGTGGTGTTCGTTCCGTCTTCTTCAAAGCAAATTTGACAATTGTCCTGGGCATTGTGCGCCTTGTCAAGTATCCTGACGCCGATATACATGGCGTTTTGCGCGGAATCCTCAAGACACCAGATCTTGCTGCGGTACGTGCCGTAGTGGAAATTGGAAAGGAGCAGTTCGCGCTGATAAGCGCCGTTCCAGGCCGCTTCCTGTATCGAGCCGTCGATTGCCGACGGCGGGTTCGATCCTTTGCCGGTGTAGAAAGTAAAGAAGTTGCGCGGCACGCTCAACTGGATTTTGCCCCAGAAGGGAAATGTATCGGCGCGATTGGCATTGCCGTTTGTTTCAAGCCAGTGATAGATGCCGGCGTTGGCTCCTTCTTTGGTAACTTCCGGATAAAAGCCGATCGCATCGTTGCTGTGAACGTTCAAATCGGCATTGGCCGCGGTGAAGGCATTTCCGTTATGGAGCGGCATGGCGAACTCATAGTGGTGGATTTTATTGCTGGTGTTATAGAAATATCCGGCACCCCGGAAATCGATCTGCCCGTCTCCATCATTGATCCAGGCGGTCCCATTCCAGCACGCATCGTACAGATCGACCGATCCTCCCGATTTATAAATTGAGCACCCTTGTTCATTTGCGATTCCTCCGGGTGCGGTCAGATGCAGGTCGCCCGGTCCGTGGTAGAGCGAAGGGGGCGTGTTGTTGCCCTGATCGAACAGCAGCCGTACGCCGCATCCATTGCTGTTGTCTATGTCCTGACAGGTCATACCGACATACAGCGTGTCAGGGCTGTTTACAAGGAAGAGCTGCACCTGAGTGCTGTCGCTGAGGATGAGGGTCCTTGAGCACGCTTCCTTCCACTCGTCAAGGGCGTCCATGGAGGAAGGATCGCCATCGCGGCTCAGCAGCGATCCGTCGATCACCGGCGCCGGGCCCCGAAGCTCATAGCTGGGAAGATAGAGCGGGTTTCCTTCTCCCGCGACGACGTCAGGGAGGGTTCCGCGGGATTGCAGACTTCATCGCGACAGGTAGCCGGATCGCCGCCGGCATTAATGCACTCATCGACGCAGCGCAGATAGGCGTTTTGCGCGAGAGCAGCGCTTCCAGCCAGCGCAATGAACGCGCAAAAACAAGGCCGTTTCATAGGTTCCTCCCCATTTGGGCTTTTTAATGTAGGGTCGCCGCCGCTATTCTAGTAATGATTATACGATGCGGAGATGAAAAAAGTAGCAGAAAATCCCTGCGCAATCCGCCGCAACTGATAGATCGGAGTCAGGCGATCTATCCAGAGACGTTGCGCTGATTGCCTGGATTCTTTTTCCGCCAAGCGCGAGGGGACACGCCCCGGCTCCGCTTGAACACCCGGTTGAACTGCTGTATGCTGCCGAACCCGCATTCGAGCGCCACGGCAGATACGGAAAGGTCGCGATTGAGCAGGAGTTCGCAGGCGCGTTCCGCGCGGCTGGTGTTGATCCGCTCAACGATGGTCGAGCCGGTTTCCTTTTTGAAAAGCCGCACCAGATTCCGGCGCGAGGTACGGGCCGCCTGGGCGATTGACTCAAGAGGAAGGCGGTCCGATAGATTCTCGCGGATAAACGTTTCGGCCAGCGAGACGATCTGCGATGTCCTCCCTTTTTCAAGCAGCAGCAAACGGGTCCCCGCGTCGGCAAGATAGTTGGCGAAGAGCTCGAGCAGCTCGATAAGATGCTCCTGCACGGACGGCGCGACGACCTTGGAGCCGCGGTAGAGATTCCAGAGCTTGTCGCCGTCCAGATTGAGCGATGCGGCAAGTCCCGCAATGTCCGCCTGCTGTCCGGATGATGCCCGCTTATCAAGGATCTGCCCGCATTGCAGATACGCGATAATTTCGCCGCTTACCATGATGGGAATGATGAATTCCGTCAGCCCGGCGTGGCATTGATAGCGGATCCATCGCCGGGATGCGCGACAGGCATCCTGATGCAGTATGTCGCAGTCAAGGCAGGTCTTTCTGCCATGAGCGGCCGTGTGCAGATAGCGGCAGAAGGGATTCAATGAGCCGGACGGACCCAGCAGTATTCCCTCGCGCGTCCCTGGCTTGTTAAGCGCAATTGACACGCCAAAAAGATGGTACGCAAGGGAATAGAACCGGCGGAATACCGAGAGACGGGATAATTCGTCGAAAGAAATGGTTATCATTTGGTTATGCACCCGGTTTCCCGGTGAGACCCAAATATACATGGATCCGGCCATTTTGGCCAGAAATGCTCAAAGGTTGTCTTTCGGAGAGAAGAATTGTATGCTTCATTTTCATATATTATGCAGGGATTTCACGAAATGGCGTAATCCCTTGATCAAGGAAACCACATGCAAATCGAAAACCGCAATCTCCGTTTGACCATCGAAGGCGGTGGCACATCCGGCGGCATTTTTGACAATACGCGTGCCATGGCCTGGCAGCTCGATCCGGCGACTCTTGCATTCCGGCTACGGCACGATTCGCCGCGCATCCCGCTGACGGCAGGAATTCTCCGCAAGGATGGCCAATCGATTATTGCCGAGCATGGCATTCCCGGCGGCGCAGCAACGCTCGCCTGGACGCTGGCGGACGATTATGTCGAAGCGACCGCTGTGGTCACCGGTGACGCTATCCATTGCATCAGCCTTGCCGGTTCGTTTCATCCCGGTGAAGGAGCCCACACAGCGCTTTTTCCGGCCTATCAGGGTGTTCTTTACAAAGGCACACCGCATCTCTGGGAAGAATCCCGCGGCGTCGGCGGCCACAGCCTCTGGTCGATGAGCATGGGAGCGCTGCTGAGCGCGCGGGGCGGTCTGCTCGTCACCCAGGAAAGCGCCACCGACTGGATCGGCTGGCGCGGCCAGCGCGAGCAGGGGCCTTTTTTTCTCTTTGAGCAGCAACGGTCGCCGGTTGACGGGTGGTACAAACGAGCCGTCCGGATCTACTGCACCGATCCGACCATTACCGCGGTATGCAAGCGCTATCGCCAACGGGTGATTGAGCGCGGCGAGTTCGTTACCTGGGCGGAGAAAATCAGGCGCAAGCCGATTGTGCAGGAGCTTTTCGGCGGGCTCATGGCATTTATCGGGTACAACAAAACGCCCGAGGTCGATTATCTCGCCGGCGCTCGCGCTTTATACGAGCGAGGATTCGAGCGCGTGTTTTACTATCCGGTTCGCATGTGCAACTATACCCGGAATTTCAAAATGGGCGGTGATGATCCGATCTGGTTTTCCGATCAGGAAATCGCGGCAATGAAATCGATCCCGGGCGCGCATGTGGCGCCTTGGGGCTGGTTCGTGGAAGGTCTGGACGACGGCGCTCCGGAAACCCGCCGGCGATACCGCCACGACATGCAGGGCAAACCCACGCCCGGATGGAAGATCGACGATTTCCAATGGTACCATGTTTGCGTGCCCTACGAAATCGAATCAGCGCGGCAGCGATTCGCGACCGATATGTCGGCAATGGACTGGATCCACTATGACGTGGACGCCATGCGCAACGGTTCAGAATGCTTTTGCCGCGCGCACGATCTGCATGGCAATGCACCGCTGGGACACGGGAAGAGCAGAGAAATGATTGCCGAGATCCTCAGCCCTTCCGTCAACGGCAATCGCGTGGTGTCGAGCGAAGGCTTTGCCGATCGCTATACGCCCAGCTACGATATCGGCACGACCGAACTTATCCCGCAATGGGGAGACGCGACGTTTATTCCCGTGCCGCTGACCATGCTGGTATTTCATGATTCCTGCATTCACGACTGGTGGGAGTTGCACAACTACAATGAGCATCCGTTCGCCCACACCTGGAACGAGAGTATCGGGATCGTGGGCACGGGCAGGCCGGGGAAAAAAGCGACAATGGATGCGCTCTACGGCTGTCCCCCCAACGTGTTCCAGTTTGGGAAGCAATACGGATGGATCGATATCAACGCGCGAAAGACCTTTTCGTTTTTGGTCAGGCTGACTGATGCGTCAGTGCAGGAAGCATTGACGGCCGCTTTACCGGTGACAAAGCTGCATAAAAGAATCGGCATGTGCGAGCTGGTTTCGTTCGATTTCGTGACCGCCGGCCATGCGGTGCAGACGACGCTCTTTTCCGACGGGACCAGAATCGTCGGCAATATCAGCGACACCGATGCGCAGACCAGCGAGTACGGGACCATCGCGGCCAATAGCTGGATGGAAATCCCCGGAAAAATCTCATGACTGCAGAGCGCTTTTTCGCACACCCTCTCAGCAGGAGAATGACCGCATGAATGTCGTATCGATCATGGCCCATCAGGACGACGAGATGCGCTGCCTTGGGACGATGCTGAAGTGCCGCGAGCGCGGCGATAAGCTCGCGTTTATCACTCTCACCGACGGCTCCAAGGGCTTTGTGCAGAATCCCGGCATTGCGCGCGAGAAGGCGGCCCGCATTCGTCAAGAGGAAATGCAGGCGCTTGCCGCGGAGATCGATGCCGTGTATATTAACATTCGAGAGCAGGACGAGTTTCTCTACGATACGTCGGAGGTCAGACTGAAGCTGATCGAAGCGATCCGCACAACGCGTCCGGGCATCATCTTCACGCACTATAGCGAAGATTACAATCTCGACCATGTCACCGTGAACCGCCTGGTGCGCCAGTGTGCCATGCAGGCGTGCCTTCCCGTGATCGCGACGCAATCGTCGCCGCTGGAGGAACATCCGGCTGTATTTCTGGTGGAGCCGTTCGGCCCTGTTTTTTTTCCGGCTTCGCACTATGTTGACATAAGCAAGTATCAGGACGCCAAAGTGGCGCTTCTGCGCCACCATGCCTCACAGGAGGAACCGATGGCGATGGTGGGCGGCGGCGGATTGGCGAAGATCACTGCGGACGTCGGCGCCTATCGCGGAAACCAGGTCAACTGCGCGTTCGCCGAATGTTTTGTTCCCATGCAGGCGCGCGGGGCGGTTAAGCCGTACAGCGTGTTGCCTTGAGTGGCCGTTGACCCCATTCCCCGTCCGCAATGCAGTTCGATTACGCTGCTTTTCGGGTTCTGAAAACCGGACACAGAGGGCCGCAGAGGAGGCACATGCCTCTGCCGAAGCCGGCTTCGGCGAATGCGGGCAGAGTTCACTGAGAACTGATGGTTTTTCTGGCTTTGCAATAAAATCGGGCATCCAGAAGAGGCAAATCTTCTCTGTGGCCCTCTGTGCCTTCTCAGTGTCCTCTGTGTCCTGAATTGAAGAAGGTGCAAGAAAGAATACATGCCATTCCTCATCAAATAGCGGCTTATCACCATGCAAAACTTTCATACGCATGTCTGGGACCAGCGGCTCCATTTTTCGGAGCAGACAATTCGCGAAAGCGAGCGCTCGCGCGGATATGCGCTGGATCTGACGGTTGAATTTGATCCGTTCATGGCCGATATGGCGCCCTTTGACCGGGTAGTGGTCTTCGGCCTCAAGGCCCGACGCTGCGGCTACTGGGTCCCCGACGAGTATGTCGCGGCATTCGTTGCCCGGGCGCCCGCAAAGCTGATCGGCTTCGCATCGTGCGACCCCTCGCAGCCCGCCTGCATGGAAGAGCTTGTCCATGCGATCGAGGGGCTTCATCTTTCAGGCGTCAAGATCGGCCCCACCTACGCCGGCATCGATCCGCGCGATCCGAAGTGCGATGCGATATATCGTTATTGCGAGCGTCGCGGGTTACCAATCATTTTCCACACCGGCACGACCTTTAACTCCCAGGCTCTATTGGAGTACGGTCGGCCGTGGATTTGGGACGAGCTCGGGATGAAACATCCCGATTTGCGTATGGTGCTGGCCCACGTGGGACATCCGTTCTGCGAGGAGTGTCTGGCGGTCATTCGCAAGCATCAGTATATGTATGCCGATATTTCCGCGCTCTATTATCGTCCGTGGCAGTTCTACAACATGCTCGTTGCCGCGCAGGAATACGGCGTGACCGGAAAGCTCCTGTTCGGAACCGATTATCCGTTTGCCGCCGCGCAGGCGTCCGTTGATGGTCTCCTGAATGTCAATGTGATAATCGGCCGGAGCGGGCTGCCGCAGATACGCCGCGAAACCATTGACGGCATACTGCGGCGCGATGCGTGCGCAGTGCTCGGCATCGGGGGAAAGCATCCATGAAAGCGATCCAATTGTCGCGCGAACGAAAGCTGCATCTGATCGACATTCCGGTGCCGCAGATCGCCCCTGACCAGTTACTAGTAAAAACCGGAGCGGCAACGATCTGCACTTCCGATCTTAATGACATACGAGAAAACCCGTTCAATATCCCGCTGCCGGTGATTATCGGCCACGAGGCCGCGGGGACCGTAGCGGCCATTGGCGCGGCAGTGCGCGGGTTTCGCGCGGGAGACCGCGTCGCCGCGCATCCGGTGCATCCTTGCGGCGCATGCGCCTCATGCACATCCGGAATGGGGCACCTGTGCACGAACATGGGCCATTTCGGCATCTCTATGCAGGGGACTTTCGCCGAATATTTTGTCGTGCGCGCCGACCGCGTGCGGGCAATTCCCGAAACAGTGCCGTTCGCCGCGGCCGCGCTGCTCGAACCGGTGTGCGTGTGCCTGGAGGCATTGACACAAGCGAAAGTGAAACCCGGCGGAAGCCTGTGCATCATCGGAGACGGCCCTTTCGGGGTGCTGATGTCGCGCCTGTCGCTTGCGCTTAAGGCATCATCGGTCGTCCTCATAGGACGACACGATTTCCGGCTTTCGTTTGCTCCTGATTCGGTGGTGCGGATCAACAGCAGCGCGTCACCCGAGCCCGTGGCCGAAGCACGGCGGCATGCGGGACCTGCCGGCTTTGATGCAGTAATCCAGGCGGTCGGTTCACGCCGCGCAATCGCCGACGGACTTGACATGATAAGACCAAAGGGAAGACTGGTCGTGTTCTCCGCAATATCGGGATTGACCGAAGTGGATATGACCCGGGTGCACGTGAAAGAGCTCGAGATTGTGGGGGCGTGCAACGACGATGACATGATGGACCGGGCGGTGGATGCGCTGATTGATCCGGCAATGGAGATCGGCAAACTGGTGACGCATCGCTTCAAGATCGGCGATCTTCAGCAGGCATTCGAGCTGGCGGAAAAAGGGCGCGAAGAGGCGATGAAAGTCGCCATTGAATTCCAGTGAGGCATCTCATGGGTACAATGGACAAAGTAAAAAAGCTCAGTCTCACGCAGGACCAGGCGTCGCTCTGGTTTCTGGGCCAGGCCGGGTATATCGCCCGGGCGGGCGATCGCACACTCGCCATCGATCCGTACCTGACCGACAGTGTCGCAAAGACCGCTCCTGAATATTCCCGCATTGTTCCGGTGCCGATCGCGCCTGAGGACCTCGATGTTGATGTGTTCATCGTGACTCATGATCACCTGGACCATCTGGACCCCGAAACGATCGCCCGCTACGATCACAAGGATACGACGACGTTCGTTGCGCCGCGGCTTGCCGCGAAGAAGCTTGCCCGGCTTGGAATCAGGGAGTCGTGCATCGTCAAAATTGACAGCGGGGAAACATGTGACGTGCGCGGTTTGAACGTGACCGGCGTTTACGCGATTCCGACCGATGCCGCGGTGATCGACACCACGGGCTACAAGATCACCTTCGCGAACGGGCGAAGCTTTTATCACAGCTCGGACACCTCGTACTCCGAAGTCCTGAAGGCCGCGGTTCCCAATGCCGAGGTCCTTCTGGTCTGCATCAACGGGAAATGGGGAAATCTTTCCATTGCGGAAGCCGCCATTGTGGCGGCGTCGGTTCAGCCCCGTTTCGCCCTGCCCAATCATTACTACCTCATGGCGCTCAACTCGGCGGATCCTGAAGAGTTCGTCGCCCGCATGGAGAAAGAGCATCCTGAAATACCCGTCCGGATAACCCGGATCATGGAGCCGTTCATCTGGTCCTGATGTTGTTGCGGACGTCACTTGGGAGGAAGAATGAAATCGTCGGATGCGGAAATCTTTTCGTTCGTTAAAGAGCATCTTTACGTTGCCGCCGTGTGCGACATACTGGATGATCTCGGATTTCGCAATCAGACCATGCACCAGCGGCTGCGGCCGCTGCTGCCGGACCCGCGCGCCTGCGGATTTGCCGGACGGGCGCGGACCATTCGTTGGATGGAGACCGATTATGTGACCGAGGATGATCCCTACGGTCTGGAGATCGACGCCATCGATTCCCTCAAGTCCGGCGACGTGGTGGTTCATTCCACCGATTATTCGGGCACCAACGCCCCGTGGGGCGAGCTGATGTCGACCATTGCGCAGCGCAACGGCGCCGCTGGATGCGTCTGCGACAGCCAGATCCGCGACTGTGTTAAGATCGTCGATCTGGGTTTTCCCGTTTACTATGCGGGAATCAGGCCGCTGGATTCGAAGGGCCGGGGAAAAGTGATGGCGTACGATGTTCCGGTGCGGTGCGGTGATGTGCTGGTCCGCCCGGGCGAACTGATCTTCGCCGATTTCGACGGGATTGTGGTCGTTCCTCGCGAGGTGGAGCAAAAGGTCCTTCAGCAAGCTCGCGAGAAGGTCGGCAAGGAAAATGCCACCCGTAAAGAGCTTCTTGAGGGCCGGACCTTGCGTGAGGTTTACGACAAATACCGGGTCCTGTAGAAAGGTACACCCATGAAAATTGCCCATGCCGAAATTCTGCATTTGCGCCAGGACCAGTCGTACGGAACACCTGGCGACGGCGGAGAGTCGTATGGCGTGCAGAATCTCTGCTTGCTGCGCCTCGATACCGACGATGGCATCACCGGATGGGCGGATATCGAAACCCAGCCGTTCGTGGCCAGGGCGGTCATGGATGCGCCGGACCAGCAGGCCTTCCGCGGTATTCGCCACACGATCATCGGCCAAAATCCTTTTGAGGTCGACCGGCTCTGGCAGGCCATGTATACGGACAGCGCCTATTACGGCAGGGGCGGGGTGGTCATGCAGGTCATGTCCGGGGTTGTCAACGCCTGCTACGACATCATGGGCAAGGCGCTCGACATGCCGGTATGCCTGCTTCTGGGCGCGAAAAACCGCGACCGTGTGCGCGCGTATGCGTCGACGCTCTTTCGCAACACGCCTGAACAAATGGGAAAAGCGGTCAGGGCATACGCGGCTCTGGGTTTCACGGCCATTAAATTCGGGTGGGGCGTTTTCCGCGACGATATGGGGCGCGATGTCGAACTTGTTGCTGCTGCCCGCCAAGCGGCCGGCGAAAACATTGACCTGATGGTCGATTCGGGCTGGATGAAGCCGGGGATTTCCGTCCAAAACACGCTGGTGCTCCTGAGAAAGCTGGAGAAGTATCACCCGGTATGGTTTGAGGATTGTTTGCATCCGGATAATTACGACGGCTATGAATTCCTCTGCCGCGAATCTCCCGTTCCTATTGCGGCAGGGGAGCAGGAAGCGACCCTGTACGGATTTCGCCGATTAATGAAGGCGCGGCTGGGCTTTGTGCAGCCCGATCTGTCGCGCTGCGGCGGACTTTCCGAGGCAAAGCACATCGCGGCCTATGCGGCGACCGAACAGATCCAGGTCGTGCTGCACGCCTGGCTCACC
>Ga0315274_10014936_pt1 | contig 11012 bp, 10 predicted proteins | sample YL17G02_20_MG_FD_203700 | JGI IMG/M metagenome (GOLD analysis project Ga0315274, IMG submission 203700) | Sediment microbial communities from Yellowstone Lake, YNP, Wyoming, USA - YL17G02_20 | ecosystem: Environmental > Aquatic > Freshwater > Lake > Sediment | place: USA: Wyoming | collected...
ATGAAATGAGACTGGCCGAAAATCAGGTTGAGACCTTGCGGGTTTTCCATCTCTACTGTCTTGATGTCCATGGTGTTTCCTCCTCTGGCATCTGACTCTATTGTATGACGGATGGCGCACTCTTCGCGCATGCTTGAAGCTGGGGTTGAGCTGCTTTCCCATACCCGTTGCTCCCCATTGGTCAGTCAATGTTGCGCAATGAGGAATATAATGGTGGGGAACCGCATGGTGCTGATAGGTTGAAGCCGCTTTTTATCGACCCAAGCACCGCAACGGAAGATAACGCTCGATCCGCTAATAAAGAGTTGGTAACTACAGGAAGCGTGAGTGCGTTACCATTTCGATCGTGCAAAGGGTTTGTTTTCTTGAGGGTATTGAGAGCAACCTTACACCAGTTCTGTGAAAAATCGTAACCATTTCAAGAAATCGATTAAATTCCTCAGAAACTTTGTTTTGCCCTTTTTTACATATAATCTTTCTTTTTCATAATCTTTCCTTTTTTTTAAAATATCGCTATCTTGTCTGTGCAAGAGAATGTTATTGGAGGAAAATCAAATGGAAAAGCCAGTTATTACTGACATGCCAGCCCTGGAACCACAGCAGCCTGCTTCCGACACGCCAACGGTAGAACAAAAATCACCAGCGCGGCGAGGACGACCCAAGGGAAGCGGCACTGCAGCGAAGCCACGCGCAGTGCGCAAACCTCGTATAACGAAGAAAATGATAGAAAAAACAAAAAGTCGGCGCCGAAGGCGCAAGAAATCCACTACAAGCCAGCCAAAATCATTCTCTACTGAGGATCGTACGCAACGGAAACTGGAGCGCGCCATCGTAAAGGACTTGGCGCCCATGGGCGCCATGGAAAAAGCGTTGGCGGAAATGATCGCGGCTTCGATCTGGCGTTTACAGAAAATCAAACACGCAGACTATGATGCTACCCAGATGCAGACCATGGCCTTATACGAAGCGCAGATGGAAAGCAGTTTTTATCGAGCCATGGAAGAGCTCAGCAAGCTGCAAGGGGCGAGAAAAAAGGACTAATAACACAGCAGTTCTCATTAGAGAGTTGCGATTTGCTTGTTGCGAGTTTTGAGTTCAAACGGTAGAGCAAGTTAACCGATACAGTTACGAGTGTCGGGGCAATAGAGAAAGTTACAAGATGGGAGGTTATGAAGGCAATATCGACTCTCAAACAACGGTAGAAGCAACGGAAAAAGAGGCGGTCTTAGTTGCGTCGCTTCGCAGGTATAGGGCATTATTTGGTTGTGGAGCTGTAAGGACGCTTTTTCATCCGGGTCAATCTACAGGAGAACGGCTCAGAGCAGTTATGCTGATATTCGTGGGAGGCCATGGCGGTGATTGATCTCCATAGTCACGTTCTACCGGGACTGGATGACGGTTGCCGCACCCTGTCAGAAGCTGTGCAGTTCGTCCGAGCGACTGCGGGGGAGGACATCACCACCTTGGCGTGCACACCTCATGTCACGGAGGAAATCTGCCCATCCCCTGAGGTGCTGGCCAAAACCCGAGAGCAGCTCCAGGCAGCCTGCCGGGAGGCGAAACTGCCCGACGTGGAATTGCTACAAGGCGCGGAGGTGATGATCGCCCCTACCCTGGCCGATTTTCTCACCCGGCGGCGGGATTTAACCTATGGAGGCAAGGGCCGCTACTGCCTGGTGGAACTGCCGCTGGTGGATTATCCGTTGTACGTGGAGCGGACTCTATTTGAACTGTTGATGGCCGGTTTGCTACCGATTTTGGCTCATCCGGAACGTAACGCCCGCCTGCAAAAGGATCGGCATTTACTAGAGAGCATCGTGAATCAAGGCGTGCTGGTGCAGATTAACGCCGGTAGCATTCTAGGTCACTATGGTAGCTTGGTTCGCCAGACGGCACTATATTTCCTGGAAAACGGCTATGGGCACGCCATCGCCTCGGACGGGCATAACCTGCAAAATCGGCTGCCGGGCCTGAAACAAGCGATGGACAAGATTGGATGGAAAAAACCGACACCGGGAATCCCGGAGAGTTTCCCGCAGAACAACGAGTAATGAGCTAAATCCCTAAACCAATCCTCATTGAATGTTAGCGTTAGGTCCACATGGACCATGCAACCCACTCAGACAGGTCCTTATAAAACACCTGTTGAACTGATTGGATCCGCCAACTATAAGTGCTACAGTTTTCCTTACAGGTCCGCATCCTGCCGGTAGCGGCGATAGTAGCGATGGTAGTAATAATAGTAGTATCCATAGCCTTTGCGCCGGTCCATCTGGTTCATCACAATACCCAACGGTGTGATTCCCGCTTTTTCTAGTGTCAGCAGCGCAACCTTAGCCTGGTCTTTGGTGGTCCTGCCACAAGTAACGACCAGTAGCAATCCGTCGGCTATCATGGCCAGAAGGGTGGCGTCAGTAACGGCTATGACCGGAGGTGTGTCTAGCAGTATCGTATCAAACTGTTGACGGAGCTGGTTGAGCAACTCTCCCATCCTGTGTGACCCGAGCAGCTCTGCCGGCATCGGTGGAATCGGGCCAGAGGGGAGCAGGTACAGGCCTTCAATCAGCGTTTTTTTCAACACGGTGGATAGATCGGCTTTGCCTACTAGGATATTGCTGAGACCAGGTGTGGCAACCAGATTGAACGACTGGTGCAGGGTGGGGCGGCGGAGGTCGGCGTCCACCAGCAACACCCGCTGTCCTATCTGGGTGAGAGAACTTGCCAAGTTCAGGGCGACAGTGGTCTTCCCCTCACCCGCGGCCGAACTAGAGATCACTAAAACCTTCAGCGGCTTGTCAGCGGAGAGGAACTGGAGATTCGTCCGCAATGTGCGAAACCCTTCCGCGGTAGCGGACTTGGTGTTCCCTACCAACGCCACGAAGGGAACACCCTTGCTCTTCGGATGAAGTGACCAAGGTAGCGCGTTGCCGTTATCGTCTTCCAACATGGTATTGCGGGGGATCACCGGCACTGCGCCTATTACTGGCAGGCCATTCATGAACTTGCCTATGTCCTCCTCGCTCTTCAGCGTATCGTCCAAATAGTTACGCAGGAAGGCAAGGCCAATGCCCAGGAATAACCCCAACATGATGGCAATGGTCAAATTCAGTGAAGTCCGGGGAGAGATCGGCGCTCCGGGTAGGCTGGCTTTCTCAAATATGATCACGCGGGTTATCTCTTGCGTCTGTGCTTTGCGCGCGGCATCAAGTCGGCCTAAATAGTCCATGTAGGTTGTCCGGTAGTAGGTTACCTTGGCCTGGGCAACTTCCAGCTCACTACTGCTGGGGTTCTGTATAGCGGCTAACTGCTTTTGGGAGTTCTCTAGATCGGTCTGCGCCCGTTGGAGTTGTTCCTCCAGCACGGCTACTGTATTGGCTCCCGCGCTGTAGTACAGTTGAGACACATATTGGCTGAAGTAATCGGCAATTGCGTTTAGGGCACGGGGGGCGTTTTTAGGATCGGCAGAGGTAAATGTCAACTGGATAAACTGGGTGTCTGGTATGGGTGTGGCGCTTATGCTGCCATTAATGGGAAAGGTAGCAGTGGCGGTCACCCCTTCCAACACCGCTGTGCCCTCGATCATTCCGGCGAAAGTCGTTGCCTGCCGTTCCACCAGCAGGATATCGGAGTACAGCTGACCGGCAGCTGTTCTCTCCGGCACGGTCACTAGCAGGGTGGCTGTCGATTGATAGATCGGAGTCTGCCGCCATGACCAATAATACCCGACCCCTCCTGCGATCAGTACGATCAGCAGGATAATCCACTTGCTACGCCAAATGATACGGAAATAGTCTCTTAGTTCCATAGAATCCCCAAGAAGGTAGCATTCATGCCTTTCATCTAACCTCGAATGAGCGGAAAAATCAATGTCTAGGCCGGTGATTCAGAATGGCTAGAGCAATTGAAAAGAAGATGATACTTCAGAGTAGCTGGGAGTGGAGGTAGCATCGTCCTTCCTGGGGAGTAACATAAGATATTCGTTCATCTTTCGACCCTCAGGTGTCATAAGAACGCGGGATAAAGTAAAGCCCAACCTCAGGTAGAACGCATTTGTCGCCTCATTTTGGTCCCGATCCGTCATTAAGCAGAATGCAGGGATATTACGTCTTTTCATCTCGAGGCAGAATGCGGAGACCAATTGCCTGCCAATGCCTTGACCTTGTGACTCCTTTGCTACAGCAATAGAGAGGAGACAAGCCTTTGCGGTAGCCTTTTCTGACGTTTCTGCCAGCTTTAGGGATCTGATCAATCGAATAAGGATATGTGGTCTTCGAATCACTGTGCCAGCGGCTGAAAATGCAAACCGCCACCAGCGCGTTCTTCTCATTCTGCGAAAGAACGCCGGTTGGTCAATCACACCCGCGACGAATCCATCAACCTTGCTGTCCTGATGAACCAATGCGATACCTTCTGTGTCAGTCCGAATGCTATCATAGAGAAGGGAAAGGAACGAAGGGCCTAAACTCGAAAGAAAAAAGCCCGGAAAACTTCCTTGGTGAATTTCCACGACCCTCGCTCGATCATCTGCTGCCATCAATCGGATCGCCATTACTTAGAGCTCTTCTTGGCAGAGAGCGAAATCGTCTCTCCGGCCAGTTCGATCCATTGTTTCATCACCTTTGGTTGATTAAGATCGGTTTCAACATATGACCGCCCAGCTTTCCCCATTTTTTCCCGCATTTCCGGTGAATCTGCTAGCTGACTAATGGCCTCGGCAAGTGACTTCGGATTCTCAGGTGGGACAACCAAACCAGCGCCCGTCTGCTGAATCGTTTTTCCTAGATCGCTTTCTACCTCTACCGTTGCGATTAACGGCCGTCCGGAGGCCATGATCGACCAGGTTTTTGATGGAGGGGCAAATGTGCAAATGCCCCCCTTCAATACGACAAGCGAAATATCTGCGGTTGCGAGCCATTCGGGCATTTGTTCGCGAGGTGGGTATTCCATGAACGTCACATTGTCTAGCTTGTGTCGGATTTTCATCTGGAGAAGAGTGTCCCTTCTAACACCCCCTCCAACAATCATAAAGTGAAGCTTTGTCTGTTCTTGGAGGATCTTAGCCGCCGATAGAATTGTTTCAACACTTTGAGCCAAACCAAGATTACCAATATAGGTCACTATGATCTTATCATTCAGTCCCAAGTTCTTTCGGATGAAGGTCTCTTTCTCCCTTGGAGAAATGAAGTCTGTGTGCACAAAGTTTGGAATAATGGTGATTTTCCTACCGGGTACACCCCGCCCGATTAAGGCTTCTTTTTGACCTTCGGAAATCGTTACGATGTGCGCACTAGACATATAAGCCCTTCGCTCTTGCATAGCAAGCAAGTGGCTAAGCCAGCCTCGTCTGATAGCCCCGGCATGTACTATCACATCAGGATAAAGATCTTGAACGTGATAGAGAAAGGGCACACCTCGGAATCTTTTTAGTAGAAGAGCTGCCAGTCCAATCATAAGGATCGGAGTATGTGTAAGAACAAGATCCGGTTTCAAATGCCGAAAAGCCGAGATAGCGGCACTCAAATCCATAGAAAGGTAGTTGAGCAATCGTTTCCCAATGCTCGAGACATTCCCGGCGCTTACAAAACCCCGGTAAACAGAGATATCTCCATACTTTTCTGATACAAACCATTTCCCTCTATATCCTGCGCTTACTGACGTCTTATAGTGGGGGAAGGCTGAGATGATCTCGACTTTGTAACCATTAGCAACGAATGCCTCGGCGATTCCGGAATAGATAGGAACGCTTGGCCCACCATCAGGAGGATAGTAAGGAGTAACAATCCAGATTTTCTTCGAACTTTGGTTCACTCGATTCCTAGCTCTCTCCTTTGTCTATGATGCTTGCTGAGACTAATGACAAAAGCGCTCCATACCTAAACGCGAATTCTAGGTTCATAGTCTAGCAAGTGGAATGCTTTTTGAATAACCGTGAACATAAGGGAGATATCCGTGCTCTCCAGAGTAGTGGGCACCAGTTTCGCTTTCTGACCAGTCAAACGTTGAATGGCATTAATAAAATCCGCGAGTAACACGAGCTCACTCGTGCCAAAGTTGCTGACTTCATTTCCCATTGGTCTTCAATTGCCGCAAGAATGCCTTCTACAAGCTCCGCGATTGGAGTCCAATCCCTGATATTTGTTATGAGAATGAATCTAGGAAAAAAGGGGTACTGGGGAGTTGCTTCCTGAGGACATCTGATTGATTAATCGATTGGCAATCGCTTGTTCAATGAGAGATACATCTGTTTGATCTTTTCGCCTTGAATGCGGTAATGCCTTGTGCGGATCAGGAATTCTCGTGCACGCATCCCAAACACCTGATTAGTGCCCTCATCTGTATTCAAAACATGCTCAATTGCCTCTTTTATACAATGCACTGTTACCTTTGGTAACACATGCAAATACTCCAGATAATCCGCAGGAATGCCTGAAAGTGCCGCCGTTATGACGGGCCTTCCTGAAAGCATGTACTCCTGCGTTTTCGAGGGAAAGGAATGCTTCGTGTACTCGCCCTCTGGGCTTCTTGGATTAATAAGGGCTGTTGCTCGAGCCTCCAGTTTCGCCACAACTTTTGGAGGTAAGTTGCCAAAGTATTTAATACGTCTGTCGGCGTGCGCTGCTTCGATAATCTTTGCCACACAGTCGCCTTTCCCGCAGAGCCATAGGCGGAAGTTCTGCTGCTTGGTTGCACAGAAGGCCTCTAGAAGACTCAGGATCCCGTACTGTTCACTAAGAACACCCGCATACATGAGGATTTTGACTGCTAAGGGCTTTGATTGGATGCCGCCTGCCTCGAGTATTTCATCCGTGCAGCCCTCGATAACCACATATGGCTTGTGACCAACGCGCAGCTTTTCTGCCATGCTCTGAGTAAAAAGCACTAAACAATCAAAATGCCTAGCGATTGAATATGCAAACGATTCATTCGCCTTTCTGGCTGCCAACTCAAGTATGTTCATACTTGTTTTTGGGCGCATGAACTCTGGGAGGTCCGGCACAATCATGAGACAAGGAACTCTGAATATTTTGGCGACTAGAAGTAAAGCCGCTGCATGAGGCGTATAGATGGAATACGTTACTAGCAGCTTGGGTCCTCGGTTCCGCTGTTTTACCAACCAATTTGCCACGTAGTAGCTGGCTGAAAGGAAGGTTGTTGGGTACCTAATAATCGGAAGGTTGAGATATGGTACGTAGCTTCCCATACCACCTTTGCCACGCAACCAGGCCGGCAGGTTGAATGGGAATAGACATTTGAAACGTGGGTAAGTGCTAACGACCATTGAGCAGAGCACATCACATTGCTTGACAAAGCCGCTGTCTAGCGCTTTAAGGAACTGTCCACTGGTCTTAATCGCTGCCCAGTGTACCGATCCGCTCTCATTCTTCAGCAAATACTGTTGCAGCTGATCCCCACCGCAGGGGCTAAAGAACAAGACTGACGGGAGCGGAGGACTCGAGCTAAAGTCAATGTCATGAGCACATCGAGACTGGGTCACCCACCAACCTCGATTAGTTCTCTATAGAGGGCGCTGTATTTGCGAAATACTACTGCTTCGTTGAAATTTATCTTAATATGCTGCTGCAGTTTTCTGCCAAAGTATTGTCTAAGTGAGATATTTGTGGCTAGGTTTGTTATGGCTTCTGCCAGTGCTTCGGGATCATGTGGAGGTACAAGTATACCGGTTTGTCCATTCTCGACTATTTCTGGGTTACCTCCCACTGCCGTGGCAATTACCGGCAATCCTGCGGCACCTGCTTCGAGCAGACAATTGGAAAAATTCTCGTGAAGCGAGGGAAAAACGAAGGTATCAGAAGCACTTAGTAACCCTTCAATATCTTTTCGCACACCGGTCATGATGACCTTACCTGAGCCAATTTCTTTTACACATTTGCTCTGAAATGTATCCGCATATTCTCCATCACCAACAATGAGGAACCTTAATTGAGAGTTGGAAGTGATCTGGGGCATATGAATAGCGTCTGCCAGGTCTGCTAGTCCCTTATCAACCGTCAGTCGGGCAACCGTAGTGGAAACAACATCGGTGGGTAGGAACCCCAAGGTCCGCCTAATGTGCTCACGGTCTACTGCCATAGAATACGTTGGAGCCGCATTGTAAATGACACCGCGGAAATTCTTTGCCCAGCGTCGAATCAGGGGGTGTTGACTCTGATAGTTGCACACGCATACTACGGCACTAGCGAGCCGAAGGGTGAGTGGTTCAATAAAACAGCTAAAAAGCGCTTTTTTCCAAGGACTCGATTGTATCGAATCCCCAGCAAAACCGTGCACTGATACAAGGATTCGTTGGCAGCCAGCGAGTTTTGCTGCGAGGACACCATGGAATCCTTCGTTTTGGAGTCCCCTTACGTGTACAAGGTGAGGATTCCACTTTCGAATTTCAGCGGCCATCTCCCGAATCAAAGGTAGATTGATCCCTCCGGCAGGTCTGTTTTGGGAGCACAGATAGAACTCAAAATCCGCCATTATGGGGGATTTCATAAGCAGGCGCAATTGCGCTGCCGGACCTCCAATACTATCAGCAATGGCGAAATGCTGAACAACCCTATATCCCATGAAGCCTAGATCCTCTGGTTATCACGTTTGTCTATACGCGATAACCTCTTATTCGTCGGATAGAGTGCCATCTCGTGCTGAATCACGAAATCGACTTCAAAACAATACCTGATCATTCTTGCAGGCGCTAGGATCGTTTTCCGAAAGTTTTTTGCAGTCCTTGACCGTTATCATCATGACGACTTTGGGCGAGGCGAACCTTGACCCAATTAAGCTCCGCTCAGCAATTTGGGAAGTTCTCCAGGAACCATAAGTAGGTTCGCCTAATTCCCTCTTCCAACCCGGTTTTGGGCTTCCAGCCCAAAGCCTGAATGCGGGAGACGTCCAAGAGCTTGCGCGGGGTACCGTCTGGCTTGGTGGGATCAAAGGTAATTCGACCAGAAAACCCTACGATGCAGGCCGTTTTCTCTGCCAGCTCGTGAATGGTGATGTCTTTCCCCGCGCCAATGTTGATGATCTGGGGATCCTCATAATAGTCTAAAAGGAACAGACAAGCTTCTGCTAGGTCATCCACTAACAGGAACTCTCTGCGAGGAGATCCCGTTCCCCAAAGCATCACCTCTTCCGCCTCGTTCACCTTTGCATCATGAAAGCGGCGGATTAAGGCGGGCAGGACATGCGATGTCTCTAGGTCGAAGTTGTCGCCCGGGCCGTAGATGTTGGTGGGCATAGCGCAGATGAAGCGGTAGCCGTATTGCCGTTGATAAGCCTGGCATAGTTTGATACCGGCAATCTTGGCGATGGCGTAAGCCTCGTTGGTAGCCTCTAGGGGTCCGGAGAGGAGGTATTCCTCCTTCAATGGCTGTGGCGCCAGGCGCGGGTAGATGCAGGAACTTCCTAGGAAGAGCAGCATTTGCACACCAAAATGATACGAGCAGTGAATCAAGTTTGTCTCGATCATCAGGTTATCGTAGAGGAACTCTACCGGGTAGCGGTTGTTGGCCATGATCCCCCCCACCTTAGCAGCGGCAATCACTACCACTTGGGGCAATTCAGCCTGGAAGAAAGCCTGCACTTGGGCCTGGTCGCGCAGATCTAACTCAGCGCGGGTCCGAAGAATTAGGCGCGAGAAGCCAGACCTCTCTAACACGCGAAGGATAGCTGAGCCAACCAAGCCACGATGCCCGGCCAGGAAGACTCTGGCTTGGCGGTCAATCATGGCACTCCACGCTAGTAATTAGGTTGGCTGTCCAATCGATCCCCTTGTGGCGGAGGATCTCTTTCCCCTTTCCTGGGGACTTCAAGCCGATCGCTTCCAGGTCATAGTCAACCATGATCGGGACTAGCTCCTCAAAGGTGACTCGGGGGGTCCAGCCCAACTGTCGTCGTGCCTTGTCGGTATTAGCCAAAAGCATCGCCACCTCTGTAGGGCGGAAATAACGGGGATCGATCTGGACGTAGCGCTGCCAATCCAGCCCGGCGTAGGCGAAAGCCCGCTCCAGGAACTCGCGCACGGAGTGGCTTTCGCCAGTACCGATGACGAAGTCCTCCGGTTTCTCCTGCTGCAGCATTTTCCACATCGCTTCAACATAATCGGGTGCAAAGCCCCAGTCGCGCGTGGCTTCCAGGTTGCCGAGGAACAGGGTGCTCTGCTTGCCGGCTGCGATTTGGGCAATGGCCCGAGTGATCTTGCGGGTGACAAAGGTGCCACCTCGACGGGGGCTCTCGTGATTGAAGAGGATCCCGTTGCAGGCAAAAAGTCCGTACCCCTCTCGGTAATTGACTGTCATCCAATAGGCGTAAACCTTAGCAGCAGCATAAGGGCTGCGCGGGTAGAAGGGGGTAACCTCGCTCTGGGGAGGCGGAGAGGCGCCAAACATCTCGCTGCTAGAGGCTTGGTAGTACCGCGCCTTCACCCCGCTACGGCGTACTGCTTCGAGCAGGCGGGTAGTGCCCAGCCCTGTGACATCGCCGGTGTACTCCGGGATATCGAAACTGACTCGGACATGGCTTTGGGCCCCTAAGTGGTAAATTTCCTCGGGTTGGAGGTTGTACACCAGTTGGGTCAGCTGCCCGGCGTCCGCCAAGTCGGCATAGTGGAGGAAGAGGCGTGCCTGCGGTTGATGAGGATCCTGGTAGATATGGTCGATCCGACCGGTGTTGAAGGTGCTAGCTCGGCGGATGATGCCGTGAATCTCATACTTCTTCCCAAGAAGGAATTCCGTCAAATATGAACCGTCTTGGCCGGTTATTCCCGTTATGAGTGCTTTCGCCATCTGTCTCCTTTTCTGAATGCTTGGTTGTACTTCCTACATTCATCTTACACCATGCGCATCACCCAGGACTGCCTACACAACGATCTTTCCAGGAAATGCTATCGGTCAGAATGGCGGAGAATCGAATCCGAATCAACCTCCATTAGGCCCACTCCTGCAATCCACCAAGTGCGATGGGTGACCTAAGAATACGGCACATGTATCAGAATCGCGGATTATTGT
>Ga0315274_10014937_pt1 | contig 11012 bp, 6 predicted proteins | sample YL17G02_20_MG_FD_203700 | JGI IMG/M metagenome (GOLD analysis project Ga0315274, IMG submission 203700) | Sediment microbial communities from Yellowstone Lake, YNP, Wyoming, USA - YL17G02_20 | ecosystem: Environmental > Aquatic > Freshwater > Lake > Sediment | place: USA: Wyoming | collected...
CTCCTCGAGCGACTGGTCCTCGTGCGGAGTGCCTTGCAGGGTGAGTTCTCCATAGTCGCCCATGAGCGAAACGCGGGCCCCGGCTCTGCGCATTTTTTGCTGCTGGACGATGTTCAGGTCAATGAGCCCGGCCGCGCGGTTGCTCAGGACCATGCCCGCGAGATCCAGGGCATCGGCATCCGGATCCTTCTCGCCGGGCAGAAGGAAGGCCAGAACCAAGGCTTCTTCGCCTTCGTAGTTCACCGTAACCTGCTCTCGCTCCTTCATAGGGCTCTCGGTCCAAGTCTTCCTGGGAGGAAGATCCTTCCTTGCCCAGCGGCCGAACTGCTCGTCCACGATTCGGATCGTCTCCTCGGGGTTCAGGTCTCCGGCCACAACGACGGCCATGTTGTTGGGGACATAGAAAGTGGTAAAGAAGTTCCGGATGTTCTTGATGGAGGGATTCTTGAGATGCTCCGCTTCGCCGATGACGGTCAGCTGGCCGTAGGGATGTTTCTTGAACAGGGCTTTATCAACGGCCTCGCGGAGGAGGTTGTCCCTGCTGTCCAGAGAGGTGTTCTTCTCTTCGTAAACGGTCTCGAGCTCCGTGTGGAATATGCGGAACACGGGGTTGATGTAGCGGTCGGCTTCGATGATGGCCCACTGGCGGAGGCGATGGGAAGGAAGATCCACCAGATAGACCGTTTCTTCCTCGGAAGTGTAGGCGTTGAGATTGGCGGCGCCCAGGGCCGTATAGACGTTGGTGATATCGTTGGGGACGGCATACTGGGCGGCTAGTTGAGACTCTTTGTTGATCTCCTCATAGATCGCGGCGCGCTTCTTGGAATCCTTTTCGCGGAAATGCTGTTCATAGAGTTCCTCGACGCGGTCCAGGTGGGGTTTCTCCTTCTGGTAGTCCAGCGTGCCAAACTCCTGGTTCCCCTTGAAAAGCAGATGCTCCAGGTAGTGGGCCAGGCCCGTGGTTTCGGGCGGGACGTGGATGCCCCCCGCGCGGACGGCGACCTGTGCGTAGAAGCGCGGCGTGTCATGGTTCTCCGAGATGTACACGCGCAGTCCATTGTCGAGCTCATAGATCCAGGCGCGGATGGGATCATCCGGCTTCGGCGTGTAAACGGCCTTGTAGCCGGCAAAGGCCGGTGCGCATATGAAACACAGGATAAGAACCAAGAAAACCATCGGGCTAAGACGGAATGACTTGAACGTAGACATTGAAAACCTCCTTTGAGCGCGTTGCTCGCAAAGCGTACTTTCGGCGTCGCTTTGTGATTCTTCTATCTCACGAAGATCTTGTCAAGGTCCACTTCCACGATTTCGCCTGCTTTTCGCAGCGCCTCCACGTCCATACGCGACTTGTCGCCGAGGATAGACGTGACCCTCGGCCGGCCCTGGACGTGCGCCCGGTAGAAGCCCATCATGGCGCTCATCCCCGTCTTCTGAAGAAGCTCATAGCGCGCTTTTCGCGGATCCACGCTCAGCCCGAGGCGCTCCCAACTCCGCACCGCTGGGATTATCTCCCGGAATCCCAGCTTTGCCGCGCGGTAGGAACTCAAAAGGGATTCCGCGGTCTTTGAGAAGCGCTCCTGTGACGGGGGCATGCCGTCAAAGAGACCGTTGAATACTTCCACGGCCTCCGCCGCCTTGTCCGGCTGGCACTCAATCCCTGCCGTCAGGATGTTCTGGTCGCTCTTGCGCCGGCCAAACCTATAGCGGGCATAGGCGGAATAAGCCAGTCCGCGGGATTCTCTGAGTTCCTGGTAAACCACTCCTCCCATGCCCGTGCCAAGGTACTCATCAAGGAGCTGCGCCGGGACGTAGTTCGCTTCATTATAGACCTCATCTCCGAACCCGATCTGCACGTGGGACTGGGTTGTCTCCTTGCCCAGGAAGAAGATCGTGTTCTTGCCGGTCTGGCGCATCTCGAGAGGCTCGTAGGCAGGGAGCTCGAGAAGCGGGGCCGGCGAAGGTCCGTACTTCTCCAGCAAGGCCAGCACCTTCTCCAGTGGCAAAGACCCGACATACGTTACGGCGTGGCGGTGCTTGAGCAAGCCCCTGATGGCGCCAAGAAGCTCCTCGACGGAGAGCGCCCGCGCCTGCGGGCCGGGAAGCATCGTCAGGAAGGAGGATTTCGCGCCGTATCGGGCGTACTCCGTGAGGGCGGCACTGATGGTGTCCGGGTCCTTCCTGTCATCCTCCCGCTGCGCCAGCGTTTTCTTGATCAACTCTTCCAGGTTCTCGCGGGTGGCTTTGGGGTGCTCCAGGAGATCCATGGCAAGAGCGATGGATGGTTCCAGATTCTCCTCGAGGCCGGATATCTTGATCTCGGTTTCATCGCGATCCACTTTGACGCTGAAAGACGCGGCCAGCTTGTACCATTCCCTCTTGAGCGCCTCCGGCGAGTGTCTCTCGGTTCCCGCCAGGTCCAGAAGCTGAGCAGCCATTTCCATCTTGTTGTCTTGCCGGGTTCCAATATCCACGTGGAAGGAAAGAGAGAAAAGGTCGTTCATGGGATTGCGGACGTAGTACACCCTCGCGCCTTTTGCATCCTCGGCGGTCCTGAAGTCCTTCCGGGGATCCAGGAAGACGGGTTGGAGTTCCCGCGAAGGCATTGCCGGGATGCGCTTCATGAACTCGGACCGGCGCGATGGGTCAATGGCGATCTTGTCTATGTTGGGCTTCTCGACGGAGAGAACCTTGCGGGGCGCGTCTCTGCGGAATCCGGCGACGTGGCCGCCGGAGAGATGCTTCCTGGCGGCGCGCACCACGTCCTTCTTCGTAAGTTTTTCCATGCGCTGGATTCGGTCGAGCGTTTCCGGCCACTCCTGACCGGCCAGAAACGAACCGAGCATGAAGCTGGCGCGGCCCGCGTTCGTTTCGTGCTCGCCCTTCCTATCCTTCCGCAGGTTGCTGATGCACGCGGACACCAGCGAGTCCTCGAACTTCCCTTCCCGCAGCAAGCGAACCTGATCCAGGAGCAGGCTTTCGGTTTCCTCCAACGTCCGATCCTTGCGGGGGACCGCCTCCAGGTACAGAACCCCATAGTCGTGATAGAGGGATGCAGACGCCTCCGCGCTTCTCACCTCCTGGCGCTGATTCAGGTTCAGGTCAATGAGACCGGCCGACCCATTGCTCAGGATCATCGCCGCAAGCTGGAGCGCTTCGCTGTCACGGTGGTTGCGGCCGGGCAATCGGAAGGAAAGAAGAACGCCCTCCTCGCCTTCATAATTCACTGTGACTTCCTCCCGCTTCCCGAGATCCTTTTCCTTCCACTTCTTTCCAGGAGACTGTTTCTTTCTCTCCCAGCGCGAGAACCGCTCATCCACGATCCGCATGGTTTCCTCGGGGGCGATGTCCCCCGCCAGGCACAGGGCCATGTTGTTGGGGACGTAGTAAGTGTCGTAGAAATTGCGGATGTTCCTGATGGAAGGTTTCTTGAGGTGTTCCGGCTCTCCCAGCGTGGTTTGCTGGCCATAGGGGTGCTTTTTGAACAGCTTCTTGTTCACCGCTTCGAAGAGGAGCTCCGATTTGTCGTCGAGCGAGGTGTTCTTCTCTTCATACACGGCCTCCAGCTCGGTGTGAAAGAGCCGGAAGACGGGATGAACAAAGCGGTCCGATTCGAAGAAGGCCCACTGGCTCAAACGGTTGGACGGGAGATCGACATAATAGACGGTTTCCTCATACCAGGTATAGGCATTCAGATCCGACGCCCCAAACACGGCGTAAACCACGTCGAGTTCATTGGGTATGGCATACTCAGCGGCCATGCGGGATTCCCGGTTGATCTCCCGGTAGATGTCCGCGCGCTTCTCGGGATCCTCCTCCCGGAAATGCGCTTCATAGAGTTCCTCGATCCTGTCCAGATGCAGCTTCTCCTTTTCATAGTCGAGGGTCCCGAAATGCTCGTTGCCTTTGAAAAGCAGATGCTCGAGGTAGTGAGCCAGGCCGGTGGTCTGGGCGGGATCCTGGGCACTGCCGGCCCGGACGGCCACCTGCGCATGGAAGCGGGGTTTTTCGTGATTCTCCGAGATGTAAACGCGCAGGCCGTTGCCGAGCTCATAGACGTGCGCGCCGATCGGGTCATTTGGCCCCGGCGTATAGACAGTCTTGTACCCTCCAAACGCCGACACGGAAACCAGCCAGAAGAGGATAACAGCAATGATGATTTGCAGCAGCAGTTTTGCTCTTGCGCTACGCATGAAATCTCCTCCTCCGCCCTGGGAAAAGCGGCGTGATTTCTCCGGGAACAGGCCCTCTCAGGCCTCCTGTTTCTTCCTCTTCTGCTTCTCCTTCACTTTCTTCTCCTGTTTCTCCTTCTCTTTCTTCTCCTTCTCCCGCTTTTTCTTCTCGGCGGCGGCCTTGACCTTCCGCTCATCTTTCCTCAGGGCTTCGAAGCGTTCGAGGATCGGCAAGTGCTGGGTGCACACGTCCTCGCACTGGCGGCACTCCGTGCAGGCAGACAGCGCCGCCTCGACCTCCGGGATGAACCAGTGGTCGTCCAGCTGAAAGAGGGCTGCATCCGGCTTCTTGCCTTCTGCTAAGATGCGGTGGTTGTATGCCTCCATGAAGCGGACAATGGGGATCTCGACGGGACAGTCGCGGCAGTAGTTGCATTGTGTGCAGAAGTCCTGGCTCGACGCAATCACCTTCTTCTTGAAAGCCTCCACTTCCCTGGGGGAAAGGAGTTTCACCCTTTCGTACGCGTCCAAGGCCGAGTCCACGTCCGCCAGGTTGCGGAAACCCACGAGGGCTGTCGTCACTTCGGGCAGGGAGAGATTGAACCGCAGGGCGGTGTCCACAAGAGACAGGTCCCCCTTCTGCATGAGCTGCTGATAGTGTGCCGCATGATCCGTAAGCATCCCCCCGCCAAGCGAGTTCATCGTGACAACGCCCATTCCTCGTTCCGCGGCGGCTTTGGCGCCCGGCAGACGCATGTTGAAGTTAAGCATGTTCAGCCCGATCAGCATGCCCTCGAAAAGCCCGTCCCCCAGATCCAGCATCGGGGCTACCTCGTCATGGCCCAGGTGTGTTGAGACGCAGACGTGGCGGATCAGGCCTTCCTCTTTGGCCTTGCGGAATTCGTCGAGGACGCCGTTGGCCTTGCGCTCAGGCAGCTGGTGGGAGTGCACCAGACACCACACGTGGTAGAAGTCAATACAGTCCACGTTCAGGCGCTTGAGGGAACGCTCGAGCTGCGGCCGAACCTCGCTGCCTTTCCCGACGCCGGTCTTGGTCGCCACATAGAACTTGCGCCCCGCCTTCTTCATCTCCTTGACGGCCCTGCCGACGATGTCTTCGCTCTTGTCGTTGCAGTAGTAAGGCGCGGTGTCGAAGTAGTTCACCCCGCGCTCAAAGGCGTGGTAGACGGCCCTGGCCATCTCGTCAATCTTCTCGGGCGCCTCGAATCGCATGCAACCCATCCCGATTTCCGAGGTTTGCTCGCCCGTCCTGCCAAAAACTCTGTGACGCATCTGTGGGATTTCCTTTCCTGCCGTTGGTCTCGACGCCGGTGTGTCAGGCCCGGATGTCTTGATGGTAGTCCTGAAGCGCCTTTATCGTGACCTTGTGCGTTTTCGAGGCCTCCAGCCCATCCGCGACCGCGTTGGCCGCGGCAAGAGTCGTCACCAGGGGAATGTCCCGCGATATGGCATTGGACCGGATGGCCTTTTCGTCGGACTGCGAGACGACTCCCAGGGGTGTATTGATAATCAGGTCTATGGATTTGTCAATCATGAAGTCCACCACGTGGGGCCGGCCCTCGCTCACCTTGAGCACCCGCTGCGTTGCGATCCTCCGCGACTGAAGGTAAAGATGGGTGCCGCTGGTCGCATAAAGGGTGAAGCCGAGGTTCAGGAAGCGCCGGATCAGGTCCACTATCAGGGGTTTGTCATGGTCGTTGACGGAGACGAAGAGGCCGCCCTTCCTGGGAACGCGCGAGCCGGCGCCGGCCTGCGATTTCAGGAAAGCCAGTCCGTAGTCGGGATCTATTCCCATCACCTCGCCCGTGGAGCGCATCTCCGGCCCGAGCATGATCTGCGCTCCGGGGAACTTGAGGAAAGGCAGCACAGCCTCCTTGACCGCATAGTGAGAGATGGAGATTTCCCTGGTGAAGCCGAGTTCCTTGAGAGAGAGCCCCGTCATAACTTTTGTGGCGATTTGCGCGATGGGTTTGCCGATGGCCTTGCTCACGTACGGAACCGTTCGCGAGGCGCGCGGGTTGACCTCCAGAACGTAAACCACGTCGTTCTTGACGGCGTACTGGATGTTCATCAGCCCGAGGACCTTTAGCCCTTTCCCCAAGGCGTCGGTGTAGCCGCGGATCGTGTCGAGGACGGCGGGCTTGAGCGTCCGCGTCGGAATCACGCACGCGGAATCGCCGGAGTGAATCCCGGCCAGCTCGATATGCTCCATGATGGCGGCGATGACCACGCGCTCCGCGTCGCACACGGCGTCCACGTCCACCTCGATGGCCGCCTCCAGAAAGCGGTCAATCAGGATGGGGTGTTCGGGGGAGACCTGGACGGCCTCGACCATGTATTGCTTGAGACTCGGCTCGTCGTGAACCACCTGCATGGACCGCCCGCCCAGAACAAACGAGGGGCGGACCATGACGGGGTATCCGATCCGGGTGGCCACCTCGCGGGCCTCTTCGTAGGTGAAGGCCGTGCCGCTCTCCGCCTGAGGGATTTTGAGGCGGTCAAGAAGCTCGCTGAAGAACTTGCGGTCTTCGGCGAGCTCGATGCTGTGGGGGGAAGTGCCGATAATGGGGACCCCGGCCGCTTCGAGTTTCTTCGCGAGGTTGAGAGGTGTTTGCCCGCCGAACTGGACGATCACCCCGTCGGGCTTCTCGAAATCGCAGATGTTGAGCACGTCCTCGATGGTCAGCGGCTCGAAGTAGAGCTTGTCCGCGGTGTCGTAGTCCGTCGAGACGGTTTCGGGATTCGAGTTGACCATGATGGCCTCGTAGCCGAGCGACTGGAGCGCGAAAACGGCCTGGACGCAGCAGTAGTCGAATTCGATTCCCTGGCCGATGCGGTTGGGCCCGCCGCCGAGGATGATAACCTTCTTCTTGTCGGAGCGCTTGGTCTCGTTGGCCCATTCGCACGGGCCGGCATCGAAGGTGGAGTAGAAGTAGGGCGTGTAGGCCTCGAACTCGCCGGCGCAGGTGTCCACGCATTTGAAAACGGCCCTGACTCCCATGGCGAGGCGAATGGAGCGGATGTCCCGCTCCGTGAAGGCCTTTTGACCCAGGACGCGGTTCGTGATCGTGGCGATCTGGTGGTCGCTGAAGCCTTGTTTCTTGACGCGGCGGAGAAGGCCCGCGCACTCCGGGGCGTCCAGCGGAGCGGGTTCCTCGCCCATCTTCGCCGGCTGAATCTCTCCGGTATGGCGCGCAAGCAGGGAGGCCAGATCGCTCTCGATCAGTCGCTCGGTCTCGATCAGCTCCTCGATGTTCGCAAGAAACCACGGGTCTATCCCCGTAAGTCTGTACACTTCCTCAACGCCGAATCCGCGGGCGAGGGCATGCTTGACGTGGAAGATGCGCTCGGCGCTGGGCATCTGGAGCGCGTTTCTCAGTCTTGTCTCGTCCGGGTCGTCGCCGAGCTTCGGCGTTTCGGGCTTGCCGTCCGCGCCCAGGCCGAACCGGCCGATCTCGAGGCCGCGCAGCCCCTTCTGGAGGGCTTCCTTGAAGGTTCGCCCGATCGCCATCGTCTCGCCCACCGACTTCATCTGCGTGCCGAGCGTGGGATCGCAGCCGGGGAATTTCTCGAAAGTGAATCGCGGAATCTTGACCACGCAATAGTCAATGGTGGGTTCGAAGCAGGCCGGGGTCTTCTGGGTGATGTCGTTGGGAAGCTCGTCGAGGCGGTACCCGACGGCGAGTTTGGCGGCTATCTTCGCGATGGGGAATCCGGTGGCCTTGCTGGCCAGCGCGCTGGAACGCGACACGCGCGGGTTCATCTCGATCACGACGCGGCGGCCCGTCTGGGGGTCCACGGCGAATTGGATGTTACTGCCGCCGGTGTCTACGCCGATGGCGCGGATGATCCGGATCGCGTCGTCGCGCATCGCCTGGTATTCCACGTCGCTGAGGGTCTGGATGGGCGCGACGGTGATCGAGTCGCCGGTGTGAATCCCCATCGGGTCGAAGTTCTCGATCGAGCAGACGATCACGACGTTGTCGGCCGTGTCGCGCATCACCTCGAGTTCGAATTCCTTCCAGCCCAGGACCGATTCCTCGATCATGACCTCGCTGATGGGGGAGAGGAAGAGGCCGCGTTTGCAGATTTCATCGAACTCCTCGCGGTTGTAAGCGATGCCGCCGCCGGTTCCGCCGAGAGTGAAGGAGGGGCGGATGATGTTGGGGAAGCCGACCTGCTCGGCGAAGGCGCGGGCTTCTTCGAGGGTCTTGGCGATGCCGCTGCGGGGAACTCCCAGTCCGATCCCGATCATGGTCTCCTTGAAGTGAAGCCGGTCCTCAGCGCGCTCGATCGCGTCGGGCTTGGCGCCGATCATCTCGACCCCGCATTCCTCGAGAATGCCGGACTTGTGCAGCTCCATGGCGAGGTTGAGGGCGGTCTGGCCGCCGAGGGTCGGCAGAAGCGCGTCGGGCCGCTCCTTGCGGATGATCTCGGACACGACGTCGCAGGTCAGCGGCTCGATGTAGGTGCGGTCGCCGAACTGCGGGTCGGTCATGATCGTGGCGGGGTTGGAGTTGACGAGGACGACCTTGTATCCGTCCTCGCGCAGGGCCTTGCATCCCTGCGTGCCGGAGTAGTCGAATTCGCAGGCCTGGCCGATCACGATCGGGCCGGAGCCTATCACCAGGATTTTGTGTATGTCAGTCCGCTTGGGCATTCATCTCTCTATTGGTCTTGTCAGTCTGTGTGATATGATCTCATGAACTGTGGCAAGGAGTATCCGGGAGGCGTGTGTTTCTTTCCTGCGGGAGACTGGAAACGGTCACGCCTGTGAGAACGGTTTGGTAGTTGCGGAGATCAATCAAGCGAACATGAGGTGTCAACCAACGAAGGCACTGCTGGAGAGTTTTTTGAAGAGCATCTCTCTTTTGCCTCATTCTCTCCGCGGAAACGCGGTTGGTGGCCGATTCCTCCTCGAGCCAGAGCAGCGCCCAGAGTCGCTTCCCACGTTTGACAAGCCTGTCGGCAAGAGGTGTCCAGTCGTCTTCTCCGCCAGCCATTCGCGCGCCGCCGACGAGGGAGGAAACGCTGTCGTGGATTTTCCAGTTGAAGTCGTCTGGCAGATCGCCGGCTGTCAGTCTTTTCTTCTCCTGGCCTCGGTAGTCTTTTACCTCGATCAAGCAAAGGGGACCGTTGGCGTCCATTACGACTATGTCCACGGATTTTCGATCCGGAACTAGTTTGCATTTCTCGCGATAGTATTGATGATCGTCCAACTTGACGATATGCCAATCATCCGCAAACTCGAACCTAAGAGCGTCCTCCTGAACGATCCGGGTCATCGGTCCGCTCCTTGCTCGCGCTGCGAGGCGGCAAACAATCGCTCCTCGCGGTCGTAATGCGCGACAAACTCCTTCAGGATTGGATTGTCCGAAAGATCCTGAAGAAGATTACCCGACTGAACGGCGACCGGCGCAGCCGGATCGTCGCCCGGCCGAGAAAATGCGAAAAACCTGGTTGGCACGTCCGGTTTCTGCTTGTACTCGGCCAATACGGACAGCTCGCTGGTGAGGAGGTAGTCGTGGGTAGCTAAGAAAACCTGAACTCCCGCCGCCGCCAGTTGGCGAATCGCTTGGGCGACTACCGTAATGATCCGTGGATTGAGACCCGACTCTGGCTCATCCCACAAAAGAACCGTGTCTTTCTCGATCTCGCCATTTGCGATCAAGCGAACCAGCATCGCAAGCTTGCGATGGCCCTCCGCAAGAAGATGCGCCTCCAGGAGTTTACCGGAGGTCTGCTTGACATAGAAACGCCCATTTCTTTCCACAACAGAACCGCCCAGAATTTCCGTCAGGTCAGAAATGAGATCAGGTAGCCGTTTCTCTCTCAGAACCAGGACTGCGAGATGACGGCAGATATCGCGATACGTCTCGTCAAAGGGGATCTCACGCTTATCGTAGAGAGCGACGAATCCTTCGTATACCGACAGCACTTCGTGGGGAGGGAAAAAGATGATTCTCCCTAGTTCGTCCCTCGGAGTTCCCATCTCGAGGCCATGCGAAGTTGGCAGAGAGGAAGGAATACTAAGTGTTGTATCCCATTTTTCCCCGCCGGTCTTTCCCTCTGTAGTTATCTCGCCGCTTTCCTTTTTTCGGTCGCTATGGCGCAGCAATCTTGAGACGTCCCGGTCATCTGGACGGAACACGTCGGCCAAAGACGCAATGCTGTCCGGTGGAATCACCTCGGTCTGCTGGCGCGGAATATGGCCACCTCCGCGTGCCGTGCAGTAAAGCGCCTTGAGCGCATGCGTCTTTCCCGTGGCGTTGGCGCCGATGAAGACGTTGATGCCGTCGCAGAAATCGAACTTCTGGTCTTCAAACACTGTGAAGTTCTGGATGTGAAGGGATTGAATCTTCATGAGGTTCCTCCCGGTGATTCCATGGTCTGGATTGTCACGACCGGCCCTCCCGGATGCCCTTCCGAATGAGCGCCGCTGTGATGGGTTTCAGGAGTTTGACAGGCTCTGGAAATTCCACGGCGGAGTCCATGCTCAGGTACTTTTCGAGGATCACAAGCGCTTCCTGAGTCATGGAGCGGCGGTGGCGGCGCGCGGACTCCTTGAGCTGGGCGTGCAGGTTTTCGGGCATATTCTTGATGAGCAAACTGGACATGCGTTACCTCCTTGCTACCATTCTCATATCTTCTCCATGTCTTCCCACGCGCCCTGTCAATCCACTTCATGAAGGTTTCCAAAGCGGCACTTTTACAGCTTTTGCCGCTTTCCTCAACCTGTCATCCAGCGTCGCAAGAGACAAACCGTGTTGCGCCGCCAAGTCCAGATAAGAGGCGTCGTAGGATGTCAACCCTTGTTCC
>Ga0315274_10014939_pt1 | contig 11011 bp, 8 predicted proteins | sample YL17G02_20_MG_FD_203700 | JGI IMG/M metagenome (GOLD analysis project Ga0315274, IMG submission 203700) | Sediment microbial communities from Yellowstone Lake, YNP, Wyoming, USA - YL17G02_20 | ecosystem: Environmental > Aquatic > Freshwater > Lake > Sediment | place: USA: Wyoming | collected...
CGCTGTCTAAGACCCTTTTCGGGGTTTTTTTATTTTCTTCAATGATGTTCCCTTTAGAGTCCTCTATCTTTAAGACAGAAACAGGGGGGACTGATAGCCCTCCAGCGGCGAAAACCCCGTAAGCCGAAACCATGTCCAAAAGCTTTACTTCTCCCCCTCCCAAAACAATAGACAGGCCGTAGAAAGATGGGGGCTGAGTTAGAGTGGTGATACCGAAGTCCTTGGCGGTCTGAATGCTATTTTCCAGTCCGGCCAAATTATTTAGAACCTTTACCGAGGGAACGTTTAGGGATTGAGCCAGTGCCTGTCTTAAAGTAACCGGACCGCGGAACTTGCCGTCGTAATTTCTTGGGATATATGGTTCTCCTCCCCAGATACCGAAATTGGTTTCCTCATCAATTACGATATATTTATCGTCATAGCCGTTCTTGAAAGCGGTTACATAAACAAAGGGCTTGAAAGCAGACCCTGGCTGGCGGCCTCGCAGGGCTACGTTTGGATGAGGGTCAAATAAACAGTTTTCCCCGGAAACGCACCCTTTTGGATAAGAGCTGGTGGCATACCAGTCCCTTGAGCCGACCATTGCCAGAATCTCACCGGTTTTCGGGTTGATTGCCGTCAAAGCTGCATTATATGCGTGATAACCTTTATTAATTTCTCCTCGTTCTCTTACTACTTTTTCTGCCCAGTCTTGGAGCGCCCAGTCCAAAGAAGTGTAAACCTTTAATCCGTTTTCTTTAAGAAAGTCCTCACCGTATTTTGTTTCCAAATAGTCCTTGACCCAAAGGACAAAATGAGGCGCTTTTATCGGCTGTAAAACCTGGGAAAAAACAATCTCTGTTTTTTTTGCTTCTTCTGAAGCGTTTTCTGCCAAGTATCCCTCTTGAGCCATCTTGTCCAAAATATGGTTTTTCCTGGACAACAATTCATCCTTATGTTCTCCATAAGGAGATAAATAACTGGGCGCCTGGATTAAGGCAGCCAAAGTGGCGGCCTCTGCCAAAGAAATTTCCGAAACCGATTTTTGGAAATAGGTCTGGCTGGCCGTTTCCACGCCGTAAGCGTTCTGGCCGAAAGGAATTTGATTCAAATACCACTCCAGGATTTGGTCTTTTGAGTATCTTCTGTCCAATTCAAGCGCCAGGATAATTTCTCTTGCTTTTCTGCTCAGTGTTTTTTCCGTGGAGAAAAAAGTGGAACGGATTAATTGCTGGGGGATAGTAGAGCCGCCATAAACCGGCTTTTTCAATTTTAGGTTGATTAAAATTGACCTGATCACTCCTCTAAAATCAATTCCGAAATGATGATAAAAGTTAGCGTCTTCTGATGCAATTACCGCTTGCTTCAAAAATTCAGGCATGGCGCCAAGAGAGGCCCAAGTTCTTTTTTCTTCGCCGTAGATTTCATACAATAGCGTCTGTCCCGTTCTGTCATAGATTTTTGTGGACTGGGAAAGTTGCCTTTCGGTGAATTTTTCCGGTCTCGGCAGGTCTTTGGCGTAATAGACAAAGACCAATAAAGAGCAGAAGGTCAAAATCAAAAGACCGAAGCCCAGAGTCCTCAAAACGAAAAAAAACCGCCCTGTATCCCTTCTTCCTTGAAAAATTTTTCTATAAAATTTCCTATCCGCCATACCCCGTAGAAGAATTTTGACTAATAATATTATTTCGCTGCCCCGCAGCGGTCAAAATTTCTCTACGGGGCATATCCTCTATTTTAATAAATTTAATTCAAATTTGCAATTTTTCAAATTATTCACTATGATGAAAATATGAAAATAAACACCGACCCCAAAAAAGTTGAAGAAGTTTTGACAAGGAGGGTGGAGCAGGTTTTACCCGACAAGGACTCGCTGAAAAAATTAATGCAAAAAAGAAGAATCCGGCTTTATTTAGGCATTGACCCGACCGGAAATAAACTGCATTTAGGGCATACCATCACCCTTAGGAAGCTTCAGGACTTCGCCTCTCTGGGGCATGAGGCAATTTTGGTGGTTGGTACTGGCACGGTCTTGGCTGGCGACCCTTCTGCCCGGGATAAGACCAGGCCCCGCATCACCCGAAAAGAAATTGAAAAGAATATCAAGACATGGAAAAAACAGGCAGGTAAAATCTTGGACTTTTCCAAGGTGAAAATCAGATACAACGGCGACTGGCTCTTGAAACTTTCCCTTGAAGGTATTCTCAATATCGCCTCTCACATTTCAGCCATAAAACTTTTCCAAAGAGATATGTTTCAGAAAAGGATTAGAGCAGGTAGCACGGTCTGGGTCCACGAAACATTGTATCCTCTATTGCAAGGATACGATTCAGTTGCCCTGAAAACCGACTTGGAAATTGGCGGCACTGACCAGGTATTCAATATGCTGATTGGCCGAGAACTCGCTGATAAGATGCTTAACAAGGAAAAGTTTGTCCTGACCTGCCCCATGGTTTTAGGTACCGACGGGAAAGCAATGAGTAAGAGTTCGGGAAATTGCGTCTGGATTGAAGACGTTCCTGACCAGATGTTTGGCAAAATCATGTCGATTCCAGATCATCTTATTATTCCTTATCTTGAATTGCTTACCGACCTTCCTTCTCAAAAAGTTCAACAGCGCAAGAAAGCGCTTTCGTTGAAAAAAGTCAATCCGGCGCATTTAAAAAGGGAGCTGGCTTTTGAAATTGTGAAAAAATATCACTCTTTTGAGGCAGCCAAAAGAGCCAGCGAAGAATTCACGAAGGTTTTCAAAGAGAAAAAAATCCCCAGCATTGTTCCCGAAATTAAGATTCAAAAAGAAGAGATTCCCCTTTCCGAACTGCTGCTGGAGGCAGGATTTGCTTCTTCAAAGTCGGAAGCGAAAAGATTGATTTTACAGGGAGGGGTCAGAATAGACGGGAAAATTCAAAACGACTGGAAGCAGATTGTCAAAATAAAGAAGGGATTGATTTTGCAGGTAGGAAAAAGAAAGTTCGCGAGAATAAAGTAAGAGGAATAACTTGTCGTTTGTCTAATTTAAACCCCTGCCAAATTTGGCAGGGGTTTAAATTATATTATTCTAGTTCTTCTTCTTCCTCTTCCTCCTTCTTCTCTTCTTTCTCTTCCGGGGTTTCTTCCTCTTCCTGGTCAAAAGGAGTTAGAACGTCATCTTCATAAGCCATATTTTCTTGGTTGCGGCACTTACCCTTTTTGGGTTGTGCGGCGAAATAATGATTACCTTTCTCGACCTTTTCCCGGTTCGGGCCGGGAATTGTTTTTAAAATACTGACTACCAGTCATTATAATTTTCCAAAGAAGGTTGTCAAGCCCCGTAGCAGAATTTCAACTCGCTCAGCGAAAAAATAGTTTTCCGAAAGAAAACTATTTTGAAAATTCACTACGGGGCAAGCCCAAACCAAATGAGTATAAATTTTACTTCTTTGCTTTTATTTGATGCCTCTTTTTGATTTTTATATCAACCTTCTCTTTTTTGAAAGTTTTCTTTTTTTGGTTCCATGCCCAAATCTCCACCGGAAATTCTACCTTATATTTTTTGAGGAAATTGGTTATTTTTTTTCTTTTTGCCGAAACGTTGGGCAGAGTGGTTAATTGGACATTCTTTCTCTGTTTGCCTCGGAGAGCCAACAAGTCAACAATACCAAAAACGTCGGTCTCGTGGAATTTTACTTTCGGCGCGAACCAGGTAATCCAACCTTCTTCTTGTAAAATTTGAATTGCCTTTTTTCTAATAATTGACTCTTTGGGCATATAGGTTATTTAAATTTTTAGGGCGAAGAGAACTTCGTTCTCTTCTTCAGCTACTCGAGCCGCAGCGAAGAGTGGAGAAGAACGAAGATTCTTCGACTCGCTTACCGAAGCTTTAGCTGAGGTGAAGAAGAGATTTATCTCTTTGCCCCGCTTCACGGAAGCTTGATATTAGAATAAACTCCCTGCACCGCTTCATTTTCGTCTAAGGCCTCAAAAAGTTTTTGGCATCCCTCTTTTTGTTTTTCATCGGACTCAATCATTTCTTTGGCCACCCAATCAAGTGAAGCCGACTCTGTCTGAATACCTTTTTCTTCCATGCTTTTCCTTACTTTTTCAAGGTCTTCCGTTTTTGTATAAACGTCTAAATTGTCGTCATACCAACAGATATCTTCGGCTCCCGCTTCAATCACTATCAGTTCTATTTCTTCCTTTTTGCGGTCCTGGGTCTGTGACTTAAGATTTATCGTGATGCACCCTTTTCTTTCAAACATCCATTTCACTGCCCCTTCTCCAACCAATTTTCCATTATTTTGATTTAGGATTTGTTTAATTTCGCCAAGTGTTCGGTTTTTGTTGTCAGTAATACCTTCAATGATAATGGCGATTCCGCCTGGTCCATAGGCCTCAAAAATGACCTCTTCTAATTTTTCGCCTTCCGTCTCTCCTGCGCCGCGCTTTATCGCGCGTTCAATGTTTTCTTTGGGCAGATTGAAAGACTTCGCCTGTTCAAGAGCCATTCTTAAAGCGGAATTGGTTTCCGGATTTCCTCCTTTTTCTTTTGCCGCAAGCGAAATCTGGCGGGAGAGTTTGGAAAAAATGTTCCCCCGCTTTTTATCGGTAATTTCCTTTTGATGTTTTATAGTCCGCGCATGGGAGTGGCCGCTCATATTTTTATACCCTCTGCTAAGTATAATTTATAATATTTTCTATCTTCTTGATTGTTATGCACTTCATTTCGTTTGAGAACATTATTCTTTACGATTTCCATACCTCGTCTCTTATCAGCATGTTTTGAATAGGGATTAATTAATTCGGCTAATTTTAACAAAGCATCTTTACGATAAATCCATAATCCCCAAATATCTTTATTACTTATTGTGCCCGTTATATCTCTTGTTCCTTCTTTTCGAGCTAATTGAGCCGGTCTTAAGAGAATTCCTAATTTGATTAATTTAGCTCTGATTTGATGAAGAATATTTTTATCTTGTGATCTAAGATTAAACACTCCATTTCCCCCACAAAGACAAAAACTTCCTTCAGCATCGGAGTATCCAGCCAAAAAAGCGGCAAAGTATTTTTTATTGGCGAGAATCCAATATTTGATTAAATCTTTTTTCTCTACCAAGAAATTAAATGTGTTATTAAGATAACAGCAAACCATAATTTCTTTTTCTCCGTGGGGTCCTTTTTTCGGGCCTCTCCATATATGTCCATATTTTGAAAACAAACTTTCAAAAAGTTTAATTTGGTTATGCTTAGTGGAACTCATAGAAATTACAATGGTTCTCGGCCTGGCTTGGTAAACGTGTAAATCGCCTTGGCGGAACCCTATTAAATAAGCTTTTTCTTCTAAATTCCCGCTAAAATTATATCGTGGATATTTTGGAGTATTAGACAAGGGAAGGGCTTCCTGGATAGACCTAACGGGAATTTTATATTCTCTAAGTCTATTCCTGATAAGGCCGGGGCTGCATTTAAATTTTCTCGCGATTTCGGGTGAAGACACTTTCTTTTCCAGATACAATCTCTCTAATTCCTTTTCAGAAATATTGATATTGTAAAAAAGCCGTTTCGCTTCTGACTTCGTTCTTATCTTAATACCGCATTTTCTTAAAAGAGCTCGAGCGTACTCTGGCGTGAAATGATAAATCTTTGCGATGTCAGGCGATGACATTCTACGATGCCAATATAATTCTCTTAATTTTCCCGCTGAAATTTCATCAATCAATCTCATGTCATTTAATCTTATCCTTATCTTTACGATAAATCAAGAAGTTGAGGGGAGTAAAAAAGCCCATCGTTGGGCAGTATTTGTTCGTGTTAAGCCTTCATTTTTAACTCAATTTTCAGATAACTTATGGGATATCGCTTATTTTTAATTTCATTTTAAGCAATAAAATTATTGCTCCGGAAAAAATCGCTAAGATTGAGGCAGGCAAATAAACAGGAAATTTTTCAGAAAACTGTCCGCCTGCCGCCTTCCCCTCTTTTTTTACCTGATTTCCCTTCTCTTTTACTGTTTGCAGAGACGATTGCTGCGGATTCTGCGGAGATACTATCTCCGATATTTTATTGTTCAGGCCGGGAGTTAAAATGTTGCTCCATGCCCAATCCTGGCCTGTTTTATTGTATGACTGGCCAATCGGAGCTTTTCCGTAAGAAACAGAGCCCGCGATTTTCCCGTCAGGTTTCAACAAAAACATTTCGTCTCCATCGTTGTTCAGGGTAATTTTAGTGGTTTGGCGCGATAACGTCAAGAGTCCTTGGGAAGGGATCTTTGTCCCTTTTGAGAAAACATAAGTCGCGCTTTTCCCAATAGAATCTTTTATCTTCCAGCCGGAGAGGTCAACTTCAAAATTATTTTTGTTTGAAATCTCAACCCACTCATCTGTTTCGTCCGGCCCTTCAGGGGAGGGGAGGATTTCGTTGATAAAAATATTTGAAGGATAAATTGCCTGATTTTCTGTTCGTTCCTCTGTTTTTCCTTGCGAAGGGTTGGGAGATGGAAGCGTTTCTCCGGACACGCTATTTTTCGCTTTTGGCGTGCCGCCAGAATTTTGGCTAGTTCCCCAATTTTCTGAACTTGCCGTCGATAATGGGTTTTTTCTTTCCATTGTTTGCTTGGTTGAATTATCGCCGGCAAACCAGCCCGAAGAACAATTAACCGAATCAATAGGGTTTCCAGAACTATCGTAAAGGATAAGTGATTCTCCGCTATTTTCCAAGGCGCCGCTGTAGATTTGGTCAGCCGAGACTTCGGGTAAAGTATCGTCATTTGTCCTTTCCAGCAGATAAAAACCATTAGCCGGAATTATTCCGGACAGATTGATCTCCGGAGTGCCGTCTTTAGCAGCTAATTTCCAGCCCTCCAGATTGATTTGGAAAGATTTGTTGTTGTAAAGTTCAATCCACTCGTTATTGTAGGATGATTTTGTTCCCATCCAGGCAATTTCGTTAGCTACAACTGATAATAATTCGCTCTCTCCGAGAATCGGCGAGGCCAAAAGTAGAAAGGAGAAAATTAATCCTGTCCCAGCGAGACAGGCAATGGGGCTTGACATATTTTTAATAATCTGTTAGAATATGGGAGTCGATGAAGCTAAAGCTTCATCTTCATCTGCGCCCTTTTTGCGGGCTTGATATATGAATAGCCCCAGAGTTGGGGGTCTGGAGTTTTTCTTAGCCGGACGGCCTGGTTTCGACTCGACCGTTCCTCGGAAAAATTCTAACTTTAGTCCCTAGTACTAATTGGACCCCCAACTCTGGGGCTTTTTAATGTTATATCTCACCAACCACCCTTTCTACTTCCTCTATGGTGGTAATTCCTTCCAAAATCTTAATTAAGCCGTCTTGTTGCATTAAAATCATCCCTCTCTTTATCGCCAGCTCTCTGGTTGCCGCAATTGATGGAGAGGTTAAAATAAATTTCTCCATTTCATCGTCAACCAAAAATGTCTCATAAATGCCGATTCTGCCTCGATAACCGGTAAAATTGCAGAACTTGCATCCTTTTGCCTGGGGAATTTTCATTCGGTCGCCAGAAGTCGATGAACATTCATTCATCTCCACCCTTCGCTTCGCTCGGGTAAAAGAACGAGGCAAAAGTTCTTTTTTAATTCCTGATAAACCCTTCTTTATCTTTTTCAAATCGTCCGGAGAGGGAGAAACGAATTTAACGCATTTTTCGCAGACCTTTCTCGGCAATCTCTGGGCTGCCACCATATTCAGAGAAGGAGCGATTGAAACCGGCCTGACTCCCAAATCCACCATCCTCGCTATGGCTCCGGCCGCATCGTTGGTATGCAAAGTAGAAAAAACCAGATGGCCGGTCAATGCCGACTGGCAGGCAATTTCCGCTGTTTCCAAATCCCTGATTTCGCCGACTAGAATCACATCCGGGTCCTGGCGCATGATAGATTTTAACCCCGAAGCGAAATTATAACCCTTGGCCGGGTCAACTTGGGTTTGAGACAACCCTTCCAGTCGGTATTCAATCGGGTCTTCAATCGTGATAATTTTGACCTCGGGCTTGTTTATTTTTTTCAAGATAGCATAAAGAGTGGTCGTTTTTCCGCAACCGGTAGGCCCGGTAATAATCACCATGCCGTTGGGTTTTTTGATTTCTTTTTTAAATATTTCAACTAAGTCCTTTCTTAGTCCCAGTGCTTCAATTTCAATTAAGTTTTTCGGATTCAAAATTCTCAAAACAATTGATTCCCCATGCTCGGCCGGCAGGGAAGAGGCCCTGATTTCAATGGTTTCTTTTCCGGTTAAAACAGTAAATCGGCCGTCTTGGGGCCGATCCGTGATATTTAATTTAATCCCCGAAAGAAGCTTTATTCGGGAAAGAAGAGTTGTATAAATCCTTGGATCAAAAACCATTAGGTCATGCAAAACCCCGTCAATTCTTATCCTGAGTTTTGTTTGTTTTTCTTCCGGCTCAATATGAATATCAGAACCATCGAGAGAAAGCGCTCCGGTAAGAATGACTTCCAAGAGTTCGGTTGCCGAGGATGTTAAAAATTTCTCAACTTCTTTTTTAAGTTCAGCGAGATTTTTCACTTCTTTTTGGATATTGGCTAATCTTTCAGAGGAGATTTCAACCTTGCCCGTAATTTTTTCTCTTTCCATAAGATTAAAATTCTTGTAAAATAAAGATATTATATTACCCTATATTATTTTCAAAGAATGGTCAAATATCAAGCTTCCGTAGGAAGCGTAGATGAAGAAGAGAACAAAGTTCTCTTCGCCCCTTACACAACAAAAAACCCGTCCCAAACCAGAAAACTCGGCGAAAAATTGGCCAAGGAGATTTTAACGAAAAAACCTAAAAAAACAGCTTTTATCATTGGGCTAGAAGGAGAATTAGGCAGCGGGAAAACAACTTTCTTACAAGGATTCGCCAGAGGACTGGGGATTAAGCAAAAGATATTAAGTCCTACTTTTGTCATAATGAAAAGGATCTCCATTCCTTTGTTTAAACACCCGAGCAAAGCGAAGGGTGGAAAAGAACGAATGTTCTTTGACTACCCGAGCGAAGCGAAGGGTAGAGAAGAGCGAATGTTCATCGACTCGAAGTTTAAACATTTTTATCATATCGATTGTTATCGTCTCCAAAAATCAAAAGAAATTTTGATGCTTGGCTTCAGAAAAATCATTTCTGACCAGCAAAACATCGTGGCTATTGAATGGGCAGAGAGAATCAAAAAAATTTTGCCTGTAGACGCTCTCTTTTTAAAATTTGAATTCGTTGATAAATTAAAAAGAAAAATTGTCATAAAATCCAAAAATGACTGAAGAAAAAAAACGACTAATTATCATTGATTCAAACTCCATTGTTCACCGCGCTTTCCACGCCCTACCGCCTTTAAGTACAAAATCAGGCGAAGTGGTTGGCGCGGTTTACGGGTTTTTGTTAGTTTTTTTAAAAGCTTTAAGGGAGCTGCAGCCAGAGTTTATCGCGGCGACTTTTGATTTGCCGGGTCCGACTTTCCGCCACGAAAAATTTAAAGAATACAAAGCCACCAGGCCGCCTACAGCAGAGGGAATTTGCCAGCAATTGCCCAAGGTTAAAGGAATTTTAAAAGCTTTTAAAATTCCTATTTTTGAAAAACAAGGTTTTGAAGCAGACGATATTATCGCGACCATTTCCGACATGGTTAAAAAACAACGGACAGCAACAGAACTGGAAACGATTATTTTGAGCGGCGATTCAGACACCTTGCAATTGGTGGACGAGAATACAAAAGTTTATTTTTTGAGAAAAGGAGTAAAAGACACGGTTTTATATGACGAAAATTTAGTCAGAGAGAAATATCAGGGATTGCCGCCCGAAAAATTAGTTGATTTCAAAGCTCTGAAAGGCGACCCTTCGGACAATATCCCGGGAGTCAAAGGTATAGGTGAAAAAACCGCCACTGGCTTAATCTTAAAATTCGGCACCTTAGAAAACCTTTACAAAGAAATTGAAGAAAATTCAGAAGCAGCGACCGGAATTCCGCCAAGAATAAAAGAGGTTTTAATGAGAGACAAAGAGCAAGCATTTCTCTCAAAAGAGCTATCTCAGGCAGAAAAAAACGCTCCGATTGATTTTGAGTTAAACAAATGCTTTTGGCAGAAACTGGATAAGGAAAAAGCCAGAGAAATTTTTGAAAAATTTGAATTCCAAAGTTTGATTAAAAGAATAACAGAAAGCAATCCCCCGACCCCCGCTTAAGACACCCTCTGGTTTCTTACGTCGCTTCGCTCCTATTTTCCAACACGGGGGATTCTAAATTATTATGCCTGAATTCCCAGAAGTAGAAACAATCAGAAGCCAGCTTGAAAAATTGATTGTTGGCAAAAAGATTAAAGAGGTTAAAATTGGTCTGCCAAAGCTCGTGAAGTTGCCATTGAGTAAGTTTAGGAAAATTATCATTGGCTTAACGATAAAAGACGTCAGTCGGCGGGCAAAAATCCTGATTTTTGAACTTTCCAACGGCCAGAGCATACTGACGCATCTGAAATTGTCCGGCCGACTAATTTTCCGTAAAAAAGGAGAATCTTTGCAGCCGGAAGATGCGAAATGGAATCATTTAATTTATTATTTTACTGACGATAGCCGGCTTTTTCATAATGATTTGCGGCAATTCGGTTATGTCAAACTGGTTGAAACCTGTGAATTGGAAGATTTTTTCAAAAAAGAAAAATTAGGACCAGAACCGTTGGAAAAGGGCTTCACTCTCGGTGAATTTTCGGCAATTCTGAAAAGAAAGCCCAAAGCGAAAATAAAGCAATTCCTGATGGACCAGCAGAATATCGCCGGTATCGGCAACATTTATTCAGACGAAATATTATTTTTCGCAGGAATACATCCTTTAAGAAAAATTGCCGGTTTGAAGTCGGCAGAAATTAGAAAAATTTTTAACGGCATAAAAAAGATATTAGTTAAAGCGACAAAGTTGCAGGGGTCATCTATTAACCTTTACCTCAATGCTTTAGGCAAAGAAGGAAACTACGCGCCAAAATTAAAGGTCTACGGCCGAGAAGATGAAAAATGCGCTCAATGCAGGGCAATTATTAAAAG
>Ga0315274_10014941_pt1 | contig 11011 bp, 15 predicted proteins | sample YL17G02_20_MG_FD_203700 | JGI IMG/M metagenome (GOLD analysis project Ga0315274, IMG submission 203700) | Sediment microbial communities from Yellowstone Lake, YNP, Wyoming, USA - YL17G02_20 | ecosystem: Environmental > Aquatic > Freshwater > Lake > Sediment | place: USA: Wyoming | collected...
AATTAGCTACAATCCCGCATCAACTCAGGAGTGCGACCCCCTCCATGTATACCTTGACAATCGACGACGACATCCCCCTTGCGGAATTCGCTCCGACCTTTGAGTCACTTGACACCCGAGTGGCCGCTGCCTTGTCAGCGCTGCACGATACGGACTCCATGCCGTTTGAAATCTCCGAAGAGGATGCCGAGCTCTCACGAGCCATCTTCACTGGACGGCAGACGGCCACCGACAACGATCTTTCCAAACCCGAGGTCATCACCCACCTAGGGGCGCTCCTGCAGGAATACGACCACCTCGTCGTCAAGTCAGCTGCACAACTCCGCACGTACATCACCAACAAGCTCATATTAGAGAGTGCCAATGCCGACCCGCGCATTCGCCTGAAGTCTCTGGAGATGTTGGGCAAGATCAGCGACGTTGGGTTGTTCACGGACAAGACAGAGATCACCATGCGCCATCGGCCCACGGAAGAGCTGGAACAGTTACTGCGGGAGCGCCTCACCCGGGTGGTGGAGAGCGAAGCCTTCGAGCCAAGCCAACGCGCCCCTGCTGTAGACATTGAGTTCAACATGGCTGACATCACGGGATGACCACCGCCTCCATGGAACTAACCAGCGAGATGATCGAGAGGATCATCAAAAACCTGCCGCGCTCGGAAGCGGCGGAGCTGCTGGTCATGTTCGATGAGCTGGAGGAGCGCAAGCGGGTGCAGTTGGCACAGGATGACTTCCTTGCGTTCATCGCTGCCTTAGATAAAACGTACAAGTTCGGCAAACACCTGAAGAGATTGGGTGCGCTGCTGATGGACGTGGAGCAGAACGTCAAGAATCGCATCGCCGTGAGCATGGCTCCGCGTATGGGCAAGTCCCAGATGATCTCCATCTACTACCCAGCGTGGTATTTGGGCAAACATCCCGACCACAAGGTCATTGTGGCGTCCCACACGGCTGATTTGGCGCTGGTGATGGCCCGAAAAGTGCGAAATTTGATTAATACGGCGGAATACAAGCGGATTTTCCCCCAAACGTGCATCGCGGCGGACGCAAAAGCCGCCGGACAGTGGAATACGACCCGTGGAGGCGAGTATTTCTCTATTGGTGTGGGTGGAGCGCTGGCTGGACGGGGTGCCCACCTCATAATTGCCGACGATCCGCTGTCCGAGCAGGACATCAAGGCCGGAAACACCAATTCTCTGGACAATACCTACGAGTGGTTCAGCGCTGGACTGCGTACGCGTCTCATGCCCGAGGGGAAAATCTGCGTTTTGCACACCCGGTGGCACCAGCGCGACCTGATTGGACGCCTGCTGAAGGATTCGGCCATGAACGAGGGGGGCGACGACTACGAAGCCTTTGAATTCCCGGCCATTCTGAACGAGGGCACCGAGAACGAGAAGTCGATCTGGCCAGAACAGTGGTCAATCGAGGCTCTGCAGCAAACCCGGGCGTCCATGCACCACATCATGTGGCAGTGGTATGCGCAGTACCAGCAGAACCCAACCGCCTCTGAAGCTGCCATCATCAAGCGGGAGTGGATCAAGTGGTGGACCAAGGACAACCCTCCGCCCATAGACTTCCTTGTGCAGGCGTTCGACACCGCACTAACTACTAAGCAGCGCTCGGACTTCTCGGTGTGCCATACGTGGGGGGTGTTTACCAATGACGACGACAACAGCACGAACGTGATCCTGCTGAACAAGGTCAAGGGCAAGTACGAATTCCCCGAGCTCAAGGCCATGGCCCACGAGCAGTACAACGAGTGGCAACCGGACAGCGTGATCGTCGAGGCCAAGGCCAGTGGCCAACCCCTGATTGATGAGATGCGTCGGTCGGGGATTTTTGTGCAGGACTTCAGCCCGGGCAAGGGTCAGGACAAGATTGCTCGACTAAACTCCGTGTCGGACCTATTCGCCTCTGGGCACGTATGGTTTCCAGAAACTGCATGGGCAGCGGCCACGGTCGAGGAGATTTTGGCGTTCCCCAGCGGCGAGCACGACGACGAGGTTGACACCATGACGCTGGCGCTTGCCCGCGTCCGAAACGGGGGTCTGTTGCGCATCCGCACCGACCACGAGGATAATGAGGCCTTCCGACCTTCTCGGCGGCAGGCTTACTACTAAAGGTATATATGGCTACAAGCAGCATGTTCCCCTCCACGTCACAGGCCCCACTGGGGTTGCAGGACATGGACCTCCCCGACGCTCCAGCTTTGGAGATCGAGATTGAGAACCCGGACGCGGTAACCCTGTCGGACGGCTCCATGGAGATTACCTTAGAGGCTGACAAGGCCTCCACCAGCGACGACTTCGATGCCAACTTGGCCGAAGAGATGGACCGAGGCGATTTGCAGTCGCTGGCTGGGGGCCTGATCGAGCTGATCGACGCGGACATCACGTCCCGCAAAGACTGGGTGGAGGCCTACGTCAAGGGGCTCGAGGTGCTGGGCATGAAGTACGAGGAGCGTACCGAGCCTTGGACCGGGGCCTGCGGAGTGTTCAGCACGGTGCTGACCGAAGCTGCTGTTAGGTTCCAGAGCGAGACGATTATCGAGACGTTCCCCGCACAGGGCCCGGTCAAGACAGAGATCATCGGCGCCATCGACAAGATGAAGGAAGAGGCTGGTGAGCGTGTCCGCGACGACATGAACTACCAGTTGACCGAGGTGATGACCGAGTACCGCCCCGAGCATGAGCGCCTGCTGTACAACCTCGGCTTGGCAGGGTCCGCGTTCAAGAAGGTGTACTACGACCCTAGCTTGGGCCGTCAGACCGCGATGTTTGTGCCTGCAGAGGACTTGATTATTCCTTATGGCGCGTCCAGCGTTAACACCTCGGAGCGGGTCACGCACGTCATGCGTAAGACCAAGAACGACATCCGCAAGCTGCAGACCGCTGGGTTTTACCGGGACGTGGAGCTGGGCGAGCCAACCACGATCCACACGGACATCGAGAAGCAGAAGGCCAAGGATCAGGGCTATTCCGTCACAGACGATGAGCGCTACCAGATTCTGGAGGTGCACGTTGACTACGACATGCCCGGGTACGAGGACGAGGACGGCATCGCCCTTCCCTATGTAGTTACCCTAGACCGCGCTACCACCGAAGTCTTGGCTGTCCGCCGTAACTGGGACCCCGAGAATGAGCAGCGCCTCAAGCGCCAGCACTTTGTCCAGTACACCTACATTCCCGGCTTCGGTGCCTACGGCCTCGGCCTGATTAACCTGATCGGCGGCTACGCCCGCGCTGGCACCAGCATCATCCGTCAGTTGGTGGACGCAGGGACTCTCTCGAACTTGCCCGGGGGTATGAAGACCCGTGGTCTGCGTGTAAAGGGTGACGATACACCGATCGCCCCGGGCGAGTTCCGTGACGTGGACATCGCCAGCGGCGCGCTGCGCGACAACATCATGCCGCTCCCCTACAAGGAGCCAAGCCAAGTTCTGCTGGCGCTGCTGAACCAGATCACTGATGAAGGTCGCCGGTTAGGTTCGATTGCCGACATGAACGTCAGCGACATGGGTGCGAATGCTCCGGTAGGTACGACTCTGGCCCTGTTGGAGCGCCAGCTCAAGACCATGAGCGCGGTTCAGGCCCGGGTGCACTTCTCCATGAAGCAGGAGTTCCAGCTGCTGCGCGACATCATCCGCGACTACACGCCTGAGGAGTACAGCTTCGACCCGTCGTCGGGTGACCGCAAGGCCAAGCGTAGCGACTACGACATGGTGGCCGTGATCCCGGTGTCTGACCCCAACAGCGCGACCATGGCGCAGCGGATCATGCAGTACCAAGCTGTGATCCAGCTGTCCCAAGGTGCCCCACAGATTTATGACCTGCCCCAGCTGCACCGCCAGATGATCGAGGTGCTTGGCATCAAGAACGCTGACAAGCTGGTGCCGATCGACGACGACATGAAGCCCCGCGACCCCGTGTCCGAGAACATGGCGTTCCTCAACGGCAAGCCGACCAAGGCGTTCATCTACCAAGACCACGACGCCCACATCGCTGTGCACACCGCCATGCAGCAGGACCCGCTGATGATGCAGCAGATTGGCCAGAACCCTCAGGCCCAAAAGATGATGGCCGAGATTCAGGCCCACATTGCGGAGCACTTGGCGTTCTCGTACCGCACCAAGATCGAAGAGCAGCTCGGCGTACCTATGCCCAAGCCGGACGAAAACATGCCGGAGGAGCTCGAGGTGCAGTTGTCACGCATGGTGGCTCAGGCTTCGCAGCAGCTGCTGGCCATGAACAAGAGCAAGGCCCAGCAGGCACAAGCCCAGCAGGCAGCGCAAGACCCACTGGTGCAGATTCAGCAGGCTGAGCTGGCCATCAAGACGAAGGACGCTGAGACTAAGGCTAAGAAGGTTGATGGCGACTTGGCTATGAAAGAGTGGGAGCTGCGGATCAAGGAGAACCAAGCTACCGGCGAGTCGCCCGAGATCATCATGGCCCGCCACCAGCAGGAGATGCAGCAGCAGGCCCAACGCCATGCGATGGAGATGCAGCAGGCCCAACAAGCCCAGCAGGCTCAACAGGCGCAAGCAGCGCAAGCTACCCAGATGAAGGGCGCGCAAGCTGCGCAGGCCATGGCCCACGGCGGAGCGGTGCACGAGCAGAAGATGTTGCATGCGCACCAGACTCACAACCAGAAGCAGAACGCGCTGTTGAATAAACCCAAAGGTGATAAATGAACGAAATACAGGTCCTTGAGCATTTGAACTCAAAGCTAGACGAGCGAGTTAAGGAATTGGTTGAATCTATGGCAGGAGGGGGAGTCGCTGACTTTCCCGCTTACCGAGAGCTGTGCGGAGTTATCCGAGGTCTCCAGACCGCACAGATGGAACTAGGAGACCTCGTGCGTATATTGAAAGCAAACCATGACTAACTTTGATGTTCAAGCTGTTGATCTATCGGGGGTACTAAATACCACCACCGAGGAAAAAGCAAGCCAAGTGCCGACCCCGGTGACATTTCACCTCCTGTGCATGTTGCCCAAGGCCGACGAAGAAATTGGCGGATCGGGCCTGATTAAGACCTCCACCATGATGCACCACGAAGAGCTTCTGTCTCCCGTGCTGTTTGTGGCCAAGATGGGCCCCGACGCATTCAAGGACGAGAAGCGCTTTCCAAGCGGCCCGAGCTGCGCAGTGGGTGACTTTATTTTGGTGCGCCCTAATACCGGCACCCGCATGAAAATCCACGGCACCGAGTGGCGTCTGATTAACGACGATTCTGTTGAGGCGGTCGTGCAAGACCCTCGCGGCATCCAACGTCCTAACATGTAAGGAGCGACCATGGCCACTACATTTGAATTTCCAGACGAAGCTGAAGCCCGCGAATCTAAAGCTGGCGGTCGTGTCATTGAGACCGAGACCGAAATCGAGATTGTCGATGACACCCCGGAGGTGGATCGCAACCGTAAGCCTATGGCTGAAGAGCCCGCTGAAGTCACGGACGAGGAGTTGTCCAAGTATGACGCGAGCGTTCAGAGCCGTATCAAACACTTCTCCAAGGGCTACCACGAGGAACGCCGAGCCAAGGAGTCTGCACAGCGCGAGCGCGAAGAGGCTGTACGCCTAGCTAAGCAAGTCGTTGAGGAGAACAAGAAACTCAAGGGCTCGTTGCATGAAGGCCAGTCCGCCTTATTGGAGCAGGCCAAGCAGGTCGCCGCCAACGAGATGGAGAAAGCCCGGGCTAGTTTCAAGCAGGCTTATGAGGCTGGAGACCCCGATGCGCTGATGGAAGCGCAAGAGAATATGACTACTGCCCGACTTAAATCTGATCGTGTTGCTAATTTTCGACCCGCCCCTATACAAATCACCGAAGATAGTGTACAAACTACCCAACAGCCGCAACAAGCTGATATGGACCCCCAACTACGGGGCTGGACCGAGAGAAATCCTTGGTTTGGCGCTAAGAAGGGTATGACGGCTTACGCTGTCGGGCTCCACGATGATGTTGTGGCTGAAGGATATACTGCAGGAAGCGCCAAGTACTACGACCGTATTGACGCTGAAATGCGGGAAAGATTTGCAGATGAATTCGAGTCTGCCAATTCTGCTGATGCGCCAACTCAGCGGACTAGATCGAATGTTGTCTCACCGGCAACACGTAGTACTGCGCCCAAAAAAGTCGTACTTACCAAATCGCAGGTGGACCTTGCTAAGCGTCTTGGGGTTCCTTTGGAACTCTATGCCCGGCAAGTAATAGCAGAACAGATGAGGAAATGAATATGACTGAGACAATTCGTAAGAGCCGTGACCTTGATACCCGTGCAGCAACCGCTCGTCCAACGAAGTGGATGCCGCCCCAGCTTCTGCCTGATCCTTTACCGGAAGATGGCTATGCGTTCCGCTGGATTCGAGTAAGCACGCTCAATAAGGACGATCCCACCAATCTTTCTTCTAAGCTCCGCGAGGGTTGGGAACCCGTTAAAGCAGCAGACCATCCTGAGATTCGTTTGTTTGGTACGCCCTCCGGGCATTTTCCTGACAGCGTAGTTGTAGGCGGTTTGATGTTGTGCAAAACCCCCGTGGAATTTACCCAGCAACGTGACGCTCACTTCCGACAGCTGTCGGAGCAGCAGATGAACTCGGTAGATAACACGTACATGCGAGAAAATGATCCGCGTATGCCGCTTTTCAAAGAGCGTAGTACCAAGGTCACTTTCGGTAAAGGTATTTAACTTTTTTGGAGTCCTTAAATGGCATCAACCGCTTCTCCCTACGGCCTCCGTGCCGTAAATGAACTTGGAGGTCTACCTTATGTAGGTAGCACCCGCTCGTTTCTCTTCGACCCCGCTGGTTACAGCGCTAGTGTCTACAACGGTAGCTTGGTGTACGTTAAATCCACGGGCTATGTGGAAATCGTTACCGCTACTGGCGCTGACGCAACGACTAACGGCTTCCCCGTTGGCACCGCTAATACCGGCGCTGTGGGTGTGTTCGTTGGCTGTTCGTACACCAACACCCAAGGTCAAACCGTTTTCTCGCAGTACTACCCAGCTAATGCGCTCAATGGTGTGGCTCTTGTGATTGACGACGACCGTACCGTGTTCCAAGTTCAGTCTGCTGGCTCCATCACGCAAACTGCTCTGGGCGCAAACGTGTTCTTCTCGACTGGCGCAGTCTCCACTGGTAGCACTACCACTGGCAACTCGACCGCTTCCGTTGTGGCGGGTTCCGGCGCTGTTACGACTACCGCTGCTTTCCGCATCGTTGGCTTTGTGAACGTGCAAGGTTTCTCCGTGGTAGGCGACGCATTTACTGACATTCTGGTGAAGTTCAACCCCGGATACCACTCTTACAGCAACGCTGTTGGTCTGTAATAGGAGCTAAATCATGGCTATTTCACGCGCACAACTACTTAAAGAACTGCTCCCCGGACTGAACGCTTTGTTCGGACTTGAGTACGCCAAATACGGCGAAGAGCACAAGGAAATCTACGACACCGAGTCCTCGGAGCGTAGCTTTGAAGAGGAAACCAAGCTGTCTGGCTTCTCCGCCGCTCCGGTGAAGAACGAGGGCTCTGCCATTGCTTATGACAATGCGCAAGAAGCTTGGACGGCTCGTTACAACCACGAAACCATTGCGATGGGATTCTCCATCACCGAAGAGGCTGTGGAAGATAACTTGTACGACAGCCTCTCCAGCCGCTACACCAAAGCTCTGGCCCGTGGTATGGCGTACACCAAGCAGGTCAAAGCCGCTTACATCTTGAACAACGCCTTTGCTGGTGGCCCCACCTATGGTGACGGTGTTGTTCTGTGTTCGACAGCTCACCCTCTGGTGTCCGGTGGCACCAACAGCAATCGCCCAACCGTTGGCGCTGACTTGAACGAAACTTCGTTGGAAAACGCAGTCATTCAAATCGCCGCTTGGACGGATGAGCGTGGTCTGCTGATCGCCGCTAAGCCCAAGAAGCTGGTCGTTCCTCCTAGCCTGATGTTCGTCGCTACCCGCCTGCTGGAAACAGAACTGCGCGTTGGTACCACCGACAACGACATCAACGCGTTGAAGAACAACGGTTCGATCCCTGAAGGCTACACCGTCAACCACTTCTTGACCGACACAAACGGTTGGTTCTTGTTGACTGACGTGCCTAACGGCTTGAAGCACTTTGTTCGTATGCCTCTGTCCAATTCTATGGATGGGGATTTTGACACAGGCAACGTGAGATACAAAGCACGCGAGCGTTACAGCTTTGGTGTTTCGGACCCTCTGGGCATCTTCGGATCGCCCGGTTCGGCCTAAAACGACCCAGTTCGCCCTTAAAAGCGGCTGGTTTAGCTCAAAAAGGGCCCTTCGGGGCCCTTTTTGTTTGTGGGGGTGGTGAAAGACCCCCCGGCACTTGATTCGTAACGGATTACGAATTTACCTAATCTCCATCCATTGGGGTATACTGGGGGCTCAACTTCAGGAGCTTCCATGTTTTATGTGAGCCACCAACATCCTGTTGCACCCGCCAAACTACTGTGCTATATTGCAGCCATCTGGGACTTCCAGTGCGCCAAACTGCCCCAGCAGACGACATACCGATTGACGCACTTAGCTTGTATGTAAGGAACACATATCATGGGATTCGCAACTCACCTCGGCCCTTGGCTGCTCGGCACCGTTAAAAACACCACCGGCACCACTGCTGGCACCGTGCAAAACACTGGCGCAACCATCGTCGCTCAATCGTTTAACCTGACCGCCGCTCAAGTTGCTACAGGTAGCATCACCCCCGCTAGCAACATCCCCGCTGGCTCGCTGATTACCTCGGTTCAAATCTTGACCACGACTCTGTTTGCTTCGGCGACTACGCTGAAAGTAACTATCAGCGGTGTTGACGTGGCGACTGCTACGACCATTACGTCTGCAGGCACATACCCAGTGACTATTGCAGCTACGTTTACGCCTACTCAGGCTAATACAGGCACTACTGACGACGCCATTGTGTTCACCACAACGGGTTCTTCGGTGACTGGCGCTGTTACGGTACTGATCGCCTACATGGTGCGCGACTCTAGCGGCAACATGTCTCAGCCTGCCAACCAACAGTAATTGATCTCGGGGGCTTCGGCCCCGCACTTTTAGGAGATTGGTATGGCAATGCAAGCTGACGTTCAAGCAACACACGTTGAGGCTACTGGCACTATGGTGTCTGGTCGTGTACGTGTTAAAGGCTATCAGTTTTTAGGGGGCGGTACGGCGGGAGATATTATTTTTCGGGACGGCGGCGCTTCTGGAACTGTACGGCTTCAATTTAACATTTCCGCTACACCACTGAATCCGTTATCGTTTACGATTCCCGGAGAGGGAATTTTGTTTTACACGGATGTACACGTAACGCTACCCGCCACCGCAAAAATTACGGTGTTCTATGGCTAAGAAGAATCCATCCCTTGCAGTAGGTCGCGGCGAGAAGCTGCCGGTCTCTAAGGGGGCTGGGCTTACTGCCAAAGGCCGCGCCAAATACAACGCAGCAACCGGCTCAAATCTGAAGGCTCCACAGCCTGAAGGTGGCCCCCGTAAGAAGTCGTTCTGCGCACGTATGTCCGGTATGCCCGGCCCAATGAAAGACGATAGCGGCAAGCCCACACGCAAGGCCGCATCCCTAGCACGATGGAAATGTTGAAATGACCGACGCTATTCGAACCGCCCGTGAGTTGGCTACGCACGCCTCAGACATCGCCCACCTTCAATCGGACATGGACAAGATGGCTGCGGACATAGAAGAGATTAAGAAGATGCTGACCAACATCAATACTACGTTGGCCGAAGCCAAAGGCGGTTGGAAGATGCTTCTTGCTGTTGGTGGAGCTGGCGGGGCTGTTGGCGCGTTTCTCGTGCAGATCGCGCACTGGTGGGGCAAGTAATGCCATCGACCAGCAAGAAGCAACACAATTTCATGGCTGCTGTGGCGCATAGCCCTGCTTTTGCCAAGAAGGTAGGGGTCTCACAGTCCGTGGGACAAGACTTTAACAAGGCCGATACCGGCAAGAAATTTTCAAAAGGTGGTGACACTATGGCTACTAAAGGCGTAAACCCATTTGCCAAGTTCGAGAAGTCGGGCAAGGATGTTGAGGCTAAAGGCAAGGGCAAAGAAGGCTCCAAGCGCGAAGAAGCTTTTGACTTCAGTCAGTTGAAGACGAAGAAGATGGCCGAAGGCGGCTCAACCGACACCGCTCAAGACAAAGCCATGATCCAAAAAGCCTTTAAGCAGCACGATGCCCAAGAACACAAGGGCGGCAAGGGCACGTCCCTGAAGCTGGCCAAAGGCGGCGCGTTTCGTTCCTCGGCCAACGGCATTGCCACCAAGGGTAAGACCAAGGGCACCATGATTGCAATGAAGAAAGGTGGGAAGTGCTAATGTCTAAACACAAAGTCAAACGCTACGACGGCGAAGATGGTAGTGAAGTTGAAGTTGGGGGTGCTAACCCTGCACCAGAGACTGCCATGACCGAGCTGCCTCCCATGCCTGAAGCGCAGGCTACCGCTAAGCCCGCCTCGTTCAAAGAAGCCTTCGCTGCAGCTCGTAAGGGCGGCGCTAAGACCTTCGACTACAACGGCAAGAAGTTCACGACTGATCTGGCCAGTGCGCCTGCTAAAGCAGCTCCTATGGCCGCAGGCCCCGGGCGTGCGCCAGCACCTCCCGCTCGTAAGATGGTGCAGGAGACTGTGGCTGACCGCGCTGAGAGCTACGGCAACAAACGCGCAGATGCTCGCGCTGCGGATACAGCTTCGGATACGGCTGAGACAGCGCGCCTGCGCCAACGCAACATGCCCTCCAGCAAGTTCGACGCTAGCAAAGTGGACTCTAAAACGCTGCTGCCCAAACGCATGGCTTCTGGCGGTTCGGTATCCAGCCGTGCTGACGGTATCGCTCAACGGGGTAAGACCCGTGGGCGGGTGTGCTGATATGAGAGCCAGTCGCGGTATGGGGGCCATCTCCCCCTCCAAGATGCCTAGCGGCGTCAAGAAGGCTCGCCGCGACGACACGGACTTCACCCAGTACGCCGAGGGC